>Ga0137394_10001367_pt1 | contig 17729 bp, 21 predicted proteins | sample czobulk116metaG_FD_108278 | JGI IMG/M metagenome (GOLD analysis project Ga0137394, IMG submission 108278) | Vadose zone soil microbial communities from Angelo Coast Range Reserve, California, USA - czobulk1.16 metaG | ecosystem: Environmental > Terrestrial > Soil > Vadose zone | place: USA...
ACGCGCTTTCGTTCGCCACCAGAAACGCCACGAACAAAGCTGTCGCCGACTAAGGTATTTTCCGTGTGTGCAATGTTCAGCATCTTGAGCAGCATGTCTTTAACCGACGCATTGAACTCTGAGCGAGAGACCCCTGGTAAGCGACCTTGGGGACCCGGAGTCTTGATAGAAAGGGCGAAATTGAGCGTTTGGCCGACGGTTAGGGTGGGAATATGAATGTCATCTAAGATTAAAAGGGCGTTGGTGGCGTTGGTGAGGGTACCCACGCCTGTAACGCACCTTCTGCATTATATACGAGTTCACCCTTATATGTCTTGGCCATTTCCTTCGCGTCAATTCCGGCGTAGTGGACGTCACCACCAACATGGAGGAAGCCATGCCTTTCGTTCGCAATTGCCTTTAAAAAGGTAGTGCAACCGGATCCCGGTGTTCCGAGGACGAGACACATCTGGGCAGGCTCCAAAACACCGGAGCACCTTCAGGAAGTCAGAACACGCGTTGCGGGGATTAAACGCATAGCAGTGCCTCACTTGTGAAGGATTGTGGTTGTTGCGGCGATCTTGGCCTGTGATGGAAGCCATGAGGAAACGAGGCCACGCAACTTGAAGAAAGGCGAGAACCAGAACTGCCATGCTTCATCTACGAACGGGATCATACGGACGAATATTTAATTAAGAGCTCGTGCATCACAGCCAGGTAACAGGACTGACCTCCGAAAGTTCGCACGTAAAGCTATATATCCCGATTCGACGAATCAGCAACGACGATGGCCCGATGATGCGTTTCCAACCCACCTTGAAGTTGGACCCTCCAAAGACGTCGACGTGGAAATCTTCCCAAGTGACGCCGACGTGCTTGTGTTTGATACCTGCCCTTTCGTTCGCGTCGTTGGACGAGGTGAGATATTCGCGAAGGTCGAAGGGCCGTTCAGAGTCGGACACCCCCTTCTCTATGTCTTTCGCCATCGCCGCGCCTTCTCTGTTGTCGACGAAGGTGCCTTGACTCAGCTGACGGGAGAGTTCGTGGAAAGCGTTCTCCGCCTGCTCGATGTTTACGCTGCTGGCACCGGTCGGGATTGAAGAGAGGTGTTAAACACCGTCCATGGGAAAGGAGGGACAAGGTGTGGGAAACGCTACGGGGTATTATATATGGAGGCAAAGGCAATAAAATTGTACGAATCCATTTTAATTTTTTTTGAAACACTTTGCCTGGTGCGGGTGGTAGGCGTGAAGCGGTCGCTAGATGTGTATAGCCGGATGAAGATGAAGCACTGCGGTGAGTCAGAGTCACCTGACCACTAAGACCATTTTGCCATCGATGGTTTTTGCACTAATTAGAATGGCCCGATCATCTCGACACCCCTGCCGGTGCTAGTCCCGTACTACTTACCCCACCCATTGATGTACAGTAGCCTCTGTCAGCTCTTCTTCCTTACTCGTCATGCCTTTTCAGCGTTTTCATGACAACATTGCGCCGCGCGATATCCCTGACTTATGAGATTAAGCCTAACGCCGATCCAGCGATTACTAAGCACCGTGACACTCTCTGCTCTAGAGCCGACAGATATCGATCGGGCCGGATAAGGATCACTCTCAACCGACCACCCCAAATATCTCACTTCCTCCTTGCTCGCACCTCACCAAAACTTGTAGATAGCATTAAATTGACTATATTAACTCATTCCATGTATTTTTTAAGTGAGATTACAAATGCATGGTGAGATAGAAAAAAGTCACTTTGTCACGCTTGCCGTGCATTGCCGGGGCGGAGTCTGATTAGTGCTTGACAAAAATGGTAAAGCACGATCTATGAGATAGCAACTGCATCAGATTGCGAATGATGCCCTGCATCATGTTTTTACTGGTCATATATCAGCTTACAAGAATGGTGATTTGCGCGCACTTGCAATGGCTCTGGGTTTGTCCGATCAGGGTACAAACTCAGAGCTGTCATCCCACATCCAGGCCCATTTCGACACAAACCAGGATTTGCAGGAAGATCCTCGATATTCAGAGTTATTCATTTGTGGCTCCCAGAAGAAAATGTGCACGGACATGGGCACTGACCATTGTGGGTAGGATGGCGACAGCACCGTGACTGGACCGCATATGCGATACATACAACTGCAGGTTATTGCGAGTGCATCTCGTTAACATTACACTAGTTCAAGTTCTTACATTCTCGATAGTTTACATAGTTTATTTTGATATCAAAAACTACCTAGTATTTACACACTACTTTAACACACTGCAGTATTAACGTGCATAACTCTACAAACAATCTGTGAGCGCACATCGATCGCAAGCAATGCCGACTAAGGAGGCTCGCGACAAAGCGTGACTGGTGGGTTGAGGATGTTGACACAGTATCAAACCAGGACGGGTCTCCCTTTGAGAGGTTTGGTCACTGATCAGGGGATCCCGCGGGTCGCATGGAATTCCAAAAAAAAACTTGCAATCCGAGCTCGAATGCGTTAGACAACCATTTGCGGTAGGCTAGTATCCCCATACGCCCGTCCATGCGTCCAATCAGAAGCCGCCTACCCTCTTTTTCCCTGATGCCAACTTCTTTCGTACTGCAGGTGGCCGACCCCCGAAAGGTCCGGGTACAACTTGTGTGCTTGCCACCGGTGCGCATGAGTCACCCACGTACTCAGGGTCGTTGACAGATCCGGTCACGAGCATTGTTACTGGTTGGGAGCTGGATATCAACCTGGGTGGTTCCGCCCGAGAACGCGCAATGACCGGTGGTGCTGCCATCGAGGTCTGCGTTGCCAGCGTGCCGTCGCCGTCGCCGCCACCATTCTTCCGGATAGGGGCACGGTGGACGAAGGTGGATGTCGCCCCTGGTAGCTGGTCATTGTAGGGGTCGCGATAGGCGTATCGATCAGGATCGATGCCAGGAACCCAATCCGATAAGAGCAGGAGAACCCCCGTAGGTAGCGTCAGACTTGTTGACTCTGCGCCCGGAGAGTTGTGGGTCATGGGGAGCACCGGATTCAGGTATCCGAAATGAACCGATGGCAGTCCCATCTCTGACAAAGTCATGGCCTCTGCAGCGCGGGACATCGTCTCCAGCTTCTCGTCCTCCGTCACTTCGGTCTCTGCTTTCGCGAAGGGCTGGGCGGAATACACGTCTGTCGAGAGTGCCAAGTCGACCGCCAGCTGCTCCCGGGCTTCTGACTCTCTTCGCAATGACGACCCAGAACGGTAATCATCTAGAACCAGGTCATATCGGTGAAGTCCCTCCGCGATTGATTGTACATCGTCGGCGATATCCGGTACAAACCTTCGTAGGACTGGTTCCAGGTTGACATGCCACGCGGCTCCTTTGATCAGCATTTCTCGTGGAACTCGCCCCTGTGCGAGAGCACGGAAGCCTCGCCTTGAACTCAAGGTACTTTGCGTCAAAAAATCGGCCCTTGACGCATTTGTGGGTTCTTCTCCGGAACGAAAGGCGATGTCGAACCTAGAGAGGCACGTCAATGGGCGAAGGGCACATGCCACTTTGTGCGTACGTAGTCAACAAATGTTCATGGGTGGTACTGGCTTCTTGCCAAAATAACGGAATTGTATCCAGTGTTTGGTAGGCAGCGCCAGCCTTTTCAGCGGGATAGACGGCCTCTGTGGCGTCAAGCGGAGCAAACAGTCCTAGAAAGAGGGTAGGGGTTTTTTGAGCGATATGAGACCATGAGCCCTGAGACGAGAAATAACATACGTTGGTAGACCTGACGGAAGTCAACTTCTTGCACAGAACGAGCTCCCAGGTTGCCAATGTCCGGCCGTTGTGTACCGGAAGCAGTGGCCAATCGGTGGACTGCCGCGGACCATGACACATCTATTGTGATGGGTGATAGTGTTTCATCTTCGTTTTGGCGAAGACCAAGCGCAGTCTGGTATATGGCGCTGCGACTGGTCAATTGAACCAAAGAAGCAGTCTTAGCATTACTAGACTCTGGATGGGGATGTGTTACGTAGAATCCAGCATGGGGGCCGTTAGGAAAATGACCAGGCAAACTGTATGGCAAAGCGTGACTTTGTGGCAAACCGTCTTTGTCTCTGGACACGTCGTAGACGCTGAGAAGGCCGTTCTTCCGCGATGATAGAACTGTGAACGTCACTTTAGAGAATTTAGCGGAAAAAATAGTGTCCATCCTTGAAAATTAGCGGCACCTACCGCCTCTGATGCAAACGGCATGGCTTGACAGGGTCCTGTCGCGCTCACGTTCGTGTTTCCACGCCAACATGGGCCTAATGTGCTGACGGGTATCCACCCAAACTAACTTATTTGTGGTTACAAGCTGTGACAGGCGGTCATCAGGAATACATTTGATGGATGTGAGCATATCGGGCGCCCCGGCAACAGAGTATACTTTGACGCCACGCTCCGCAGCCTGAATTTCATGAGGGTCAGCGTCACGCGCGGATGAAAGGAGTAAATACCCTGAAGTCAACAAGCTGTACGGATTTGGACGACATCAGAAAACAGGTCTCCCTGTGCTCGCCCAAGGCAATTCTCCAAAAGCCATCATTAGAGTCGTCCGATCCAGAGACACCGAAAACTTTCACGCTGTTCCCGTACTAAGAAACATAGTTGTTGCAGAGACTAGAATGCTCACGGATCACTGCCGCTGAGTAAAGAGCGTTTGAATATATGCCCCTGATCGCTGACGAGCGCTGCATATTCCAAAGAACTGTGTATCTGGACGTCGACTGCCACATGCCCGTCAAGGCTCGACTTGTTAATAAAATCAATTTCCTTCATCTCCACGAAAGTTGATGTCTTTGTCTGCTGGGTTGTGGACAAGGATAGTGATGATAACAATGTGGACGAGAATGTCCGGACTCCCACCACGGTTTCTGCTCTGCGTGACAAACATATTCAGCCAAGAAAGATAGGGAATATACCTTTGCCGAGATCGCTTGACACGGGAGAAGAAACAATTTGACGAATTGGGGTTTCAAACGTCTTTACCGGATAATGAGAGGGTTCAGTGATGATATTACCCTCCGCGGTGAAGTCGATACTCGAAAAATCTGAGACAATGTTGGTCCAGCGTCCCGCCAGATGTGATTGTACCCTCACTTAAATCACAACCATTCTCGCCCATAGGAAAGGCCATAAAGCTCCGTGGCTTTTTCGAGCCATTGGGCACGTGGAAGGATGTTACAAGGTCCCCAACGAGAGGATCGAATACACGTAAAGAGTCTTCCAGCTGCGTCTCTACGCCGACTTGCTCACGAATAAGTTCAGCGGGGATGTCTACGTCTGGGTAATAGGTCCGAAGAAAATGAGCCTGGCATGATGAATGGTGGGTTACAGAAAAATGCGTGTTATGTAGTGCACGTACGCCTTGTTCTGCGCGCTGTAACAACGAGGTGGTCCGAGGGTGTGGTTGCGGAGGCCGCGTGGCTGGAAAGGCCAAGACGGCATTTTCGTTACAGACAAGCTTCCGGCCTACACGAGTCAGATCAAAAGGGTGTCAAACGAGCGATGTCATGCGTACTGGATGCTCGATTCTGCGCTATTACCCACTCGAGCCGATCGCCGTCTTCGCGCAAGGTAGCGGAAGTCAAGGCACCACCCTCAAGGAGAGGGTAGGGCAAAGGGGTGGCTTTGGCCTTTCCTTTACGATTCTTCTCGCCTTGTGTCGAGTTGCGTACGATGGTCGGTGGCCAAGTGTCCATTCCATCACATTGGTGAGCGGTAGGTTCAATTCGACTAAACGGTAACTTCAAGGTCCGACTTGTGCCCTCGCGGCTGTTCGGAGACCAAAACAGGCCATTTGCTCATCCATGTTTCGCGTCTGGGCATCCGCTCGTCGTTCTCCTCTTTGCGCTTGTAGAACAATCCACCAGAGCGCAGTAACATATACAGAGACACAACCTTCTGTCGCGAAATGGACACCAGATTCCTTACGAACAGGTGTCTTAGCTCGAAAACGTGGGATGACCGCTATGTGGGACGAGCACGGTGCACGCTTCCCAGTCACGGTTCTCCAAGTGCGTAACTTAAGTCTCTCTCACTCCCGTAGTTGTTCTCATGTGTAGCAGCTCGAAAATTGTCAAGTGACTGCTAATATCACCACCGTCCGAAAGGACAGTTCGGAGTATCATGCTGTGCAAGTTGCCGCCTCTGACAGGCCCTCCAAGACGACGACGAAACAAATGCTAGGTCATTTCAAGAAGGCCGGTGTGCCTCCAAAACGCGTGGTGAGAGAGTTCCCCGTCACGGCGGACGCACATGTACCCGTCGGTGGGTTCCTTGGCTCGTCAGCGCAAGTTTGCGTTTTCTTACTGGAGTAGGGACTACCCTGTCTGCTGCTCATTTTGTTCCGGGCCAGTTTGTGGACGTGGTGGCAAACTCGTGAGTCCACGCTTCTGGCGTTGTTCCTATCAGGATAAATGTATGCTTCGCAGGATTGGTAAAGGCTTCCAAGGTGCCATGAAGCGGTGGAACTTCAAGGGACTGCGAGCGAGTCACGGTGTTTCTGTCTCGCACCGCTCTGCAGGGGCAACCGGAGCACATCAGGTACCGTTTTGAGTCGATCTAATTAATCAACGCTATTCTCAATCTTGCAACGCACAGGATCCCGGTCGTATATGGCCTGGGAAGAAGATGGCCGGACGAATGGGAGGCAAGCGCATCACAACTCAAAATTTACACGTCGTTCGCATTGACAACGCGCTCAACCTTGTCTTCGTCCGTGGCTGTGTTCCGGGATATGATGATGCCCACGTACAAATACGTGATGCCAAAAAGAAGATGGTGTCTCTTTCCCAGCACAACCAAGCAAAAGGCTTGTATGAGAAAGTTTTACCGAAAGGTGTTTCAGACTTGCCATTCCCCGCCGGGACTGAGGAGCTCGCCAAAATACTCCCAGCTATCGTCGTTGCGCCCTCTCAGCGGACGACGAGCCCGTTTGTACCCAGAGAATAGACCTTGATGTTAATACCGCACTAATGGGATATTTGCCTGTCTGTTTCATGCATCACCGTTACATGATGATGCAGGTATCCATGGTTGCACACGCCGGTTGCACACTTACTGAGTGTGATTATTTTCCCACGCCCGGCGAACCGCCCAAATATGCTTGTCACGTGATAGAGCGCGGCCTCATCAGCGACAACGGGCCGCTCGTGGACAGCCTCATCAGCGCACCTTTGACTGACATCTGGGCGCATTTACAGCGCCGAACCTGTATGAACCTCATCATTCCTCAGGCTGGAGACAAATCCTGTGCGCATCATGGCGCTCACAAAGCTGGGCACCATATATAACCTCAAGAGTCCTTTGTCTGCAGTTCCTCAGCTGTCAGGAGCCTGGTTGCTCCCGTTGAACGTGGTCATCCCACTTTCTCTATTTCTCTTCTATCCTTTATCTTTACTTCTTTTTTTCACTCTTTCCGATGCGTTCTTACGGTGTAATCTCGTTGCTTGCGCTTGCAACTATTTCATCGGCTAGTCCGATTAGTCGTGCAAGGCGCGATTCGTCGTAAGTTGCTGAATAACACTCGAGTTTTGAACGGATCATGAAGCATAACTCATTCATTTTCAGGCTCGTCCCTACGCCACCGCCGGCATGTGTTGCGTTGTCTTCTTCGAACTCGACAGCGGTCTCCGATGGTTCGGCCGTCTCAAACGTCACCGATGCCACGAACACTACCACGACGTGCCTAGTCTCACCCAGCGACCTTCCGAGCCTTATGGACGGCATGAATAGCACAGACTTTTCTAACCTGACATCGAACTTCAATTGCACAAACGACTCGACGTCTCCGTCAGACCCCACCAATTCAACCGATCTATCTCCTTCGGACAACAGCGATAACACAGACACCAGCAACGGCAGCGGCAATGGCAACGAAGGCGATAACTCTGGTTCCACTGATTCGACCAGTTCTTTGCCTCTAGATGCCTCCACAACCACTTCGGACAGCTCAGCCACGGACAGCTCAGCACCACCTGATAGCACCTCTCCACCACCTCCGCCTCCAGATGCCTCCACAACCTCTTCGGACAGCTCAGCCACGGACAGCTCAGCACCACCTGATAGCACCTCTCCACCACCTCCTCCTCCCCCGCCTCCTGCTTCGTCTTCACAGGATGCTGGGAATGGCGGCTCTTCTGGGATCCCCGATGGTTCTACAGGCCAGTTCACAGCCGACACCAGTGACCCGCAGGGACGACGCAAGAAACGCTCTCTTCTCGAGAAATGGCGGCCCACTTTACGGCATCACCGACGCGTCTCGCAGCCTGACCTCCCCGATGTCGCGCAGCAATGGCAGGATCTTTGTGTACGTTCGCATTCCCCTTGTTGCGCCTGACTAGTATACTGATTACGTACACGATCTATCTTAGCTCGCCAGCGGCGGTGACATCTTCACAAACGACCCATGCGTCAACCTAGCAGGCGTCGACGGTATCAACGCGCTCCTGTCGACAGGCGGCGTCTGCGACCAGCAGGACAACGCGGACAACATGATCGACTTCGCAAACTCGCCCGGCATCACGAACCAAGCGGACCTCATCGCCGCGGCGATCGCGTACCGCAAGCACCCGCGAAACGCCGACGACATCGGCGATGGCGTCATTCCGTCGACCCCGTACTGCACCAATCCTCCGCGCAACCAGGAGCTCGTGGGCATAGTCAATGACCAGCTTCCAGGCGTCAACCCTGGCCTCTTCGGCGGGCCCAACTTCCCGATCGTCGCGTTTGGCAAAGGTATGATTCTCACTGATTGTGATGGGCAGCTCAGGCTGATGGGCTTCCTTAGATGGCACTTGCCCGCTCGGTCAAACACCAGACGTTTCGACTTGTTCTTGTGCATGAGGCGGAGGCGTCTACCTTCTTTCCTATTTGGACTTTGCGCAGTGCCATCAATTTAGTTTCATTGTTGATAGAATTAATACGCCTCGTGTTCGATAGAAGTACACACCTTATATGCTCCTGCAGGTTATCATATACATGTTCCACGATAAGGCATACAATGGTAGGTATTATAAAAGAAAAGAGAAACAGCCCAGGAATAAAGGAGTCGATCAAGTAACATCACGGAAATCTAAGCAGGGGGAGAACGATTGGACGATGCTAACGCGGGCGTTGCTCGCCCTTGAGATGTAGTGCTCAAGGTACTCGTCCGATAGTGGAAAATGTCATGTAATCTAGACAATTTCTCCTGTTTCTCCTGGTCAGAGCCGACCGGACCAGTTGCACTGACCGGGGATCGAGGTGGGTCGTTGAAACTCGCCGCCATTATGGGTGAAGTCGGAGATTTAGATTCCAACTCTGCACCGTGCGTTAGGGCATGAAGGTAAAGCATGACAGAATTGACTCACTCGAAAGGGTATCTGCAACAGCGACCTCCCTCTCTTCATCTTCTGCGGCTCTGCTGGCCAGGGCGCGAGAGATGTATTTGCGGAATGCAGGACCCGTGGAGTCAAGCATCTTGTCGACTTTCGACTTCTTTTGCGGGTAGGCTTTCAGGAATTGATGTAGCTCCGTGATCCCCTCCTTGTGCATGGCGCCCGTTGTCTCACTCGAGATATGTCCGATGATCTTGAGCAGCTGAGCGTCTGGGTCCGGCTCCTCCATGGGCGGGGATACAAGCCCGTTGATGGACGACACACTCCGACTAGTGTGGTGACTGTGGTGACTGTGAGACGACCGTCGTACATCGCCAGATGCTCCATCGGAGACTGTCTCTGCTCGGGATGCGGGTCGACTAGGTCCCGGTGTCGAGGACCGAGGGGCTGCAGGCGCCTTGCTAGGGCGTTCAGGTCCATCAACCTCACTAGCAGCACGTGACCCCGAGTTGAGGATTCTGTAAACGTATGGGTAGACGATGGTAGCAGAGGGGTCATCGAACGAGCCGGACAAAATATCATAAATGTCATCACCGTGATGGGCTAATCGAATGAGAATGAGCGTCACACAATGTATATCACGGTCGGACTCACCAACGACATGCTGGATGATAACCTTGACAGTCCGGAGAGGCATATCGCCACAAGGTACGCGGTTGGTAGCACGAGCACGCCACTCGTTCGGAGGCACGGTTTGTAGGAGATGTTCAATCGCAGGAAATAGCTCCACTGGGTCAAGTTTCAGATCTGCCAGGTCCTGAGGGATATTCCGAGCCAGTTTCCAGATGCACTTTAGAACGAGCTCTGCAACTTTAGCTTCTTGGGAGTCAGCAAGCGTGCCGTTCGATGGGAACGGCCGGACTATCTGAAGGAGGAGGGTGAACAAGGCACTAGATGATGGTTAGATCATTCCCAAAAGATGATGTGGTCGGAAATGGCATACCGGAAGACAGTGATTCTACGCCCCGTAGAGAACAGCCGCAGCATGATCATGTTGATAAACCTTGACAAGTTTTTGACTTCCTTGTCTTGACTGTCGTCAGTCTGTAGAAGACGCAGAGCCAATTCTTCAAAGAGAGCGGTGAGAATGTCGACCGTCAAGGATTCTGCAAGAAGCGGATTGTCGCAGAACGCATTCAGTGTTTGGATCAAGTGCTTGGCGAGTCGAACGTTATCTTCCGGTTTGTCGAATGCATGGGCCATTTGAAGCGTGACGGTTTCAAGAAGGCCTTCCGTGTGCTCCGCAAGGTCCCGATACTGTGGAGACGATGGGCCATTATCTGGACCAAGCTGGAGGATCTTTTGAACCTTCTTGAGAGCATCGACACTGCGATCCGAATCGCTACTCAAAATGCTGGAGATAGTGAGGGTGATGCCACTCGCGGCATCTGGAGGAACTTCCGGGTCTCCGGGGGTCTCCGCGCTTCTCCACGACTCGACGTTGGAGCTCTGTCCGTTTGTGTGCTTCGTTCCATGTGAATTTGAAACGGCATTGGCAGGATCGGTTGAAGGTACGACGGTGGAGCGCAGCGTTCCAGCTCGGCTTCTTGGGGCAGCGAGGCGAGAAGGTAAGAAGCTCTTGCGAGAGGTTGGTGATGTGGGGCCTGGGATGTGTGACGTCGGTTTGCCGATCTGAGATGGGCCTGGGGACATTGATCTTGCTGACGCGGCGGATGGCTGGGCTATGCGAGAGACGCCAGTTGGTGGGCTCCCTGACCGTGGGATGCCACCTGGGCGAGGGGGAGCCAAGGACGGAGATGCTGGCCTTGCAACGCCGCCCGTCAAGCGCGAGATCTGAGACGGTTGTGGTGGTGCAAGCGCCTCCTTCCCAAATTCGCGCTTATCCGGTGTGCTAGGACCAGCTATGCGGCGCAGTCTCTCTTCGAGTTGCGTCTTGTCCTTAGGGTTGAGAGGACCGACAAGAGACCAAACTTTCTCACCCTCAAGCAAGTAGATTTCACTGAAAAACCGGTTTGAATAAGAAAATAGACCTCGAAGTTCGAAGAGACAAACCTCAAAGTCGTGAGCGCAGATTTCCGGACGCCGGGATCCTTGTCCGAAATCATGGAGGCGATCACAGAGCAATCTTTTGCAGGGTTGCATGCTCCCATGCCTGACCTCTTTAAGATTCCCCCTAACTCGTCCAGGGACAGTTGACGTGTTTTGGCAACTTTCGACTTCGAGCCGTGTTCGAGTACAAGCTGGAAAACTCGACTATATGCGTACACCTTCGTGAGTGTTTGGAAGATTTGCTGTACGCGCACCCGAACAGGCTCTCGAGCGTCTCCAAACTGTCACAATGAGTGAGTGAGCTGCTTCTGGACTCCAACATCCGACATACTTCCTCACCTTGTGAACCAACGTAGGAATAAAGCACAGCGCCTCGGGCTCCGTCAGCTGGTACTCCACACTCCTCAAAAGTGCCAGCACCGCGTCTACTACATCCAGACACTTGGAAACCAAGTTTGATTGAGGTTCGTGGGCCTTGATCGAGACATATTTGAGCGCAAGGTCAGAGTTGGCCACCCCAATGGCTCTTGCTTCGTCCTCGGTCAGTCCGAGATTCTCGGCGCCTGATTGTAGGTCTATGTAGAAATCACAAAGTATTGTGAGCCCATTGACATTGTCGTTGACCGCACTGTGATCATGGCTAAAAAGATTAGCGATCAAGTCCTTCGAAGCATTCGACTCCATCTGGTGTTGCAGGAGATCCGCCAGATCTTTGCGCGTCGCACCCCCCTCGTTGACCCACTTGCCAACATCTCTCAATAGTCGGAGTCTCTTCGCATCAGTGCTCGTGCCATAGAAGGGGAGAGGCTCGTGGGAAGTCGCGGCGGAAACAGGCATTGATGGAGGCGCGCTCTTGGTGGCGGCTGAAGCTGTCAGACCAGATCTCTTCGACCCTGGGCCACCGAGTTTCGATGGGGCGCGGGGCGTGGCAATCTCCTCAACACCCTCCAGATGCGACCCGGGGCGCGGGGTTGATCCTAATGGCAATTTGCGACGCACGGACCCAAGTTTGCTAATAGATACAGATTTTCCCGCAGTGGAGCCTGAGGCACCAGGGGACTGGGGTGGGCTGAGCTCTGGTGGGGATGATGGTGGCACAGCAGCGGATTTTGAGGAGGCAGCAACCTTCGACGGGCCAGTCGCCACAGAGGATGTTGCGGTACCAGCAGCGGTCATTGCTGGCGCTGCGGCGCGCGCTGCTTGGATTAGTGGAACTGCGGTCGATTTCGAAGCAGGTTTCAAAGAGTTTGTCTGGTGCATCACTTGATCGAACCCGACGAATGCAATGAGATAGGGCAGGAGTGCCTGTACGCCTTTGCGAACGTCACCATTGCGATCATCAAGACATCCCACGACAGGAGGGACCCAGCTACTCAGATCCAAGCCTGGTGTCATTTCGTGCTCTTTGAGCCAGTCGACTATCCATCCCAATAATTGGGACCTTTGAAGTGGCTGATTGACCTCGAGTGCGGCTGTCAGCCCATGAACAAGGGCGTCTAGCCCTTCGCAAGCTGCGGCGATGGCGGTCAATGTCTGAATACCGGCTGCGCGTATATGTGCCTTCTGGTCCGATAACACAGTGCAAACTGGCAACACAAAAAAACGTGTCTGCTTTTCGAACGGTTTGCCCATTCCAGTTGCTATCCGAGCCACAATATCGAGAGCGAGCATTTGGACCGCCTTGTTTGAATCGGTAACGCGCGCCTTCAAGATCTGACCGATCTCACCTAAGAAATTTGAGATACGTCAGCTTGGCGTAGAAGTAAACCAGGGGTAGACGCGCCCATTTGGGGCTTCAGGCGTTTATTTTGGCCTTGATCTAGGATAGCTTGAAGCGTTTCCAGCGCCTCCTTCTTGGTCTTCCAAGCTTCACTTTTAGCGTCCGTAAGAATTGTTGTGCCCTTCATTAGTCCATCAATCTCCACGCGCGGGAAAAGGTCGTCTAAGGCATTAGGTACTACGGAGCTACCCTTGCCCGTAGAGCTTCCTTGCTGAGACGTGACAAGGACATCTGCTGATTGTCGGGTGGGTTCTGGAGGCGAGTTGCCCTCGACTTTGTCGAAATCGCTCTGAATCGTAGCAAGGAGTTGGGGGTTGAGGTCTCCTAGAAGGTCGCTGATACTTGAGCCCGCAAATAACTTCACCGTTACCAGAGTCTTGGTTGCGCTTGTTCGCACCGCGGCATTAGAATTCTTGAGAGCGCCTTTCAAAAATTCGATGAGGCTGCGTAGCGATAAGCCAGCTATACCGAATTCGGAGAGAGATTGCTCGATCCACCCTAATGCGTCAGCAAGCGCCTTGGGTGCCTTAATTTTGTTGAGCGGTTCGTATGCTTCATGCATGCAGTGTCAGCAGACAGCATCGTGGGATGCGAGGGAAAATATACCTATGTTCAGAACGAACTGTAACGACGTCTTCTCCGCGAACGCCCCTAAGGCATCATTCGCGGGCTTCTTAAGCTTGGCATCGCCCAGCTTCTCCGATAGGTGAGGAATGGATAACGCTGCGCAAGATCTTCCAAAAGATGGGCAGCGCTCTGCAAGGATGACTAAGATCCCATACAACTTGCCGGACACTTGAAAGTTCTTCTCTCCCCAACCCTTCTTACCAAGAGCACGTACAACGACTTCTGCGTCGAGTTCCTCCACAATGTCCTCGACCCACGTTGTCATCTCTTCCAATGCAGCTAGCCGGGTCTTCCAATTTGCATCGCCGAGATCGGTGATGATATTGGACGGGATAAGTTCTGCGGCAAGTGCTTCGGCGTCCTCTGGTGTGTGCTGATACTTGAAGGTATCAAGTGTACTCGGTGAGGCAGGCGCACCACCCTTCACGGGCTTCGACGCCGCCGCTGCCGCAGCGGGAGGTGGCTTAGCAGGCGCAGATGCTGAGGTTGCCGGTGCACCTGATGCTGCAGCAGGAACGCCCTTCTTTGTCACGAGACGCGCTGGTGCTCCGCGAGCTTTCTTTTCTGGTACAGGCGCATCGTCCTCAGCAACAGTGTTTTCTACTTCTGGCGCGGGTGGAGGCCCCTTCTTAGTTACGGCTTTCTTCGGGGCTGCCTTAGCAGGAGCAGGCTTGGGCGGAGCGCTCGCGCCAGCCTTCGCTTTTACAGTGGCCTTCTCATACGCTTCCTTGACCTTGGCTTTCCGGACATCCGCAAGGTCATCCATCACTGCGCCAAGAGCACGCTCGCCCACCATTTTCATGAGGGTGCCAAATGCATTAGCAGCCTCGTCGCGAGCCCCAGCATATGAGTCTTCGAGAAGGTTAACTAGTGCCTCTGAAACAGGTTTGACCTGCGGTGGAGAGATGGCTTGTCTAGATGTTGAGAGACAGTGCGTAAGAAATTTGCAAGCACCCTCCTTGACTTGAGGGTTCTTGTTGGACAACGCGGGGAGAATGTCGCCAATAATGTCCGCGAGAGTAGTCTGCAAATGGCACTCAGAAAAGGGGACCCCAGTGGATAGATGCTTTCCTTACCGTTTCAAAAATGGCATGCAAGGCAGCGCTAATTGTGTCTGTGACACTAGCCTTCCTTTCCTTCAGCCGGTCCAACATCGGAGGCACAGCAATCTCCCTGTATCGGCCATAATTTCCCATAAGCCCTTTTGCCAGGCCTTCGAGACACTGAGCAGCGACCATGACACAGTTGATGTTTGCATCGCTCTGCACCCGCAACGCCAACGCCTTGGAAAGCTCTCCGAACTCTGGGGCCTCCTTAATCCGGGGCGCAGCATTGAGAAGGGCCAAAAGATCATCAAGAACCTCCTTTCTTTCTTTCCACTTAGATGACGTGAGGCCAGCGTAGAGGTTTGAAGGGAGTTTCGGCGTGATATTAACTTCCTCTGCGAACTGTCGTGGGTCGGGGGGTGCAAGATCTGTTCTTTATCGTTCGCATTCGTTGGAAATCACTTCGAATCACTGACGCACCTTCTGCCGTGGCAGAACCATCTCCTGTGTCACCATCTCCAGAAGCTCCATTCTGTTCTACATCCCTCACTTGCTGCCGTGTCATACGCTCCGGCTTCAGTGCGCCTTTGCCTCGTCCTTCCTGCTCCATACTCTCCCAGGCTTCCTTTAATTCTTTTACCTGGACCGGCTTGAGATCGGCTAGCCATGGTTCAATGCCAGGCCCAATGTACTGATACAAAGCGTGTGCGAGATTGCTACCTTCAGATCGCACGGTCTTGTCTGAGTGGCCGAATATCTTTGGTAGAACATTGAGGATAGGCGTCGGTGGAGTCACTTGAGGGCCGAATGATCTGGGACACAATTGTAAGTGTAAGTAAAGAATGTGCCATACGCAGTGGAGAGCAACGGGAGAAGAGAACCGCCGTGCTCCCATCGCACCGCCCTGAAATGTACGGGCTCGCAGGACGCTAGTTGCCCGACGCAAAGGGAAGAGTGACGTGACACAAACACCCCACTCACCGAATAATTTCCTTCAATACTGTCACAGTCCCTGCAACAGTCTTTGGCTGTTTCGCAGCCAGTCCGGGCAATACGTTTTCCTGAGCACAGGTTGCAATCAACGCAAGCTATTTTATGATTGACAACGGCCACGCACCACGACGCCCGCACCAGTGTTGTCCACCTCAACATACTGGAGCGTTAATTCGATTGAATGGTTCTTTGTGCCAGCTCGCGTGGAACCAAAGCACTTGTCCACCAAGGCTGGAACTACTACGTCTCTCGTCCTCGCAGCGTTCTCGCCGGCAAATTTGACAAATGCTATGACGCATTCCACACCCTTCTCTTGTGCGACCGCATTTGAGTCTGTGACGATCTTCTTGAGGAGGTCAGGATTAGAGGTGTAAGGCCTAAATGCAGGGTCGGTGTCGGAGACCGTCAATTGAAATGTCTTGACTAGGGTTTCATAAGCGCTAACGCGGGCTTTCCAGTTCTTGTGGGAAAGTCTGCCTTCGATAGAAAGAGAAGAAAAGTCCTCCTCCTGAGGAGGTTGTCCATCCATGGAGGGAAAAGTTGGAAAAGGGTGCTCACAGCTGGGATCAACCGCGCCGTACGCGACTTTGATTTGGAGTGAGAAGCATCAGCGTGACCACTCGTGACGTAACGTGTTCAATTTCATGTCACATGGGCTGCCTCGCTCGGAACCACCCGTTCTGCTTCACACTCAATTCAAGTCCGCTTAAGGTCCGCAGGAGGGACCGAACGCGGTCCGATCATCAGGGCCGGGTGGCCCGACAGCAAATTCGGATTGCATACGGATCCGGAATATGGACATGAGAATGCTGACACATCGGTCGGGGACGCTTTCTTTCCGAGTTCCTCGCAGTTTCCTCGCTCCAACGCTTCTCCCGCTCCAGCCGGTGTTCCCATCATGTGGGCAGATGTGCCTCCAGTCTCCACAAGGTCCCCTTACCCCCCACAATGCCCACTCCTTCCCCTCCCCAGCATCCAACCCAGAGGCCCGTGGGTTCGTGCATGCGTCCACCTTGCGATCGGTGAGATCCTGCTGGCTCGGCTCGTGCGTGCGCTCGCCTCCGCCACCACCTCACAACTGCATTCTTTTTGCGTGGCCTCCCTTGCGCCGCGGCAGCAGCCGACTGCGTGCGACTGCGCCTCATGCTCGCCCTGTCAATTATGTAACTCTCCTATGTTTTCTGCTTTACAATAATCCCACAATGCAATGTTTTCACATAATTTGACAACTCGTCAGGGGAACTTCCATTCGAAGGCCAAACTACTGGGAACTCTCCCTCCAATGATGACATTTTAGGTAATCATTGCCAAGAATAGCTCAACAGACGCCACACAGCTCACCCCTTCACAGCTTCAAATTAAGCCTCGACTACTGTCGGTACGACCCTACCCGCGTATTCGGGTCGACGCTTTCGGGTCGACGCTATCCGACCATCATCAATCTTTTCGGCACATCTGATGCGATTTGCGATCGTTTCTCCTGAGAGTTCGGAGCGAATCTGCACATGCTGTTCTTGTCGTCAAAGGATTACGAATGACTGATTCGCCCTAAATGGGCGCCCTCTAGTCGACCATGCCAGGAAGGGGAACATTGCAGATACATCTTTTCACCGCAAATTCGCTTGTGCGGCCTTTTCTCGGCCTACTCTCTGGCCATACAATATACACCTAGTCACGATGCAGATAACAACCACCTTTCCAACGACTTGTACAATTTCGTGACAACTCCATGGGCTACCACCGCGACCCTGTCTCGCGTGAACACTATTTTTTTTCAAATATCCAGGTTCACTGCTTAACTGAGTTTAGTCGTGGGTGGCCACTTTATTACGAAACGCAATTTGATGTCCCGCCACCGACTGCCAGGAAGGGACGATTTCACGCCCACCCTTGTGCTTCATAATTGCG
>Ga0137394_10001368_pt1 | contig 17725 bp, 10 predicted proteins | sample czobulk116metaG_FD_108278 | JGI IMG/M metagenome (GOLD analysis project Ga0137394, IMG submission 108278) | Vadose zone soil microbial communities from Angelo Coast Range Reserve, California, USA - czobulk1.16 metaG | ecosystem: Environmental > Terrestrial > Soil > Vadose zone | place: USA...
ACCACTGCCCGGATCGCCCGGACCCTGGGGCTGTCCGAGACGCAGGTCGTCCACGTCGCGCTCGCCAATCTGGCGCGGCAGACGCTGCCGCGCTACGAGCCCGACGACGGCCCGCTCACCCCGCAACAGCTCGCGGCGATCGACAAGCTCGTTCCGCAGGGACGCTTCAAGCCCTCGAAGCGCCTGTTCTGAGGCGGCGGCTTTGGGTTTTTTTGTCCCGCCGGAACCGGGCGACATCGTTTATTGCCGTTTCCCGGAAAAGGGACTGCCCGGACCGGCGCCAAAGCCCCGCCCGGCGCTGGTGCTCACGGTCGGCGAAATCGACGCCAATCCGCATGTCGCGGTTGCCTACGGCACCTCGCAGAACATGGACAGGCTGTATCCGGGTGAATTCCTGATCCGCCCCGCGGACGGCGAGGCGTACACGCTTTCCGGACTGAGCGTACCCACCAAGTTCGATCTGCGCAGCGTAAAGGAGTTGCCGTACAACGAGCAATGGTTTCGGGTCCCGCCGGGCGCCCCGCACGGCCAGACGCCCAGGCTCGGCGTCCTGCATCCGAGCCTTGTGCGCCGCGCCAAGGCGGCATTCGCTGCCGCGTCCAGAACCGGCCGAAGATAACCCGCGCCGCCCGAACCCGGCGCGGTTCTAGGCGATGCGCTCCGGCAGCGGCATCGGCTTCTCCGCCGAAAGCGCCATCCAGCCGCGCGCGATGCGGTACAGCACCCACAGACCCGTCAGCATCCAGATCACCAGCGCGGCCGGAATCCCGACGAACGTCACGAACACCATCCCGCCCACGAACAACCACAACAGCGCGAACCAGAACGTGCGGATCTGCCAGCCGAAATGCGAATCGAGCCACGTGTCCCGCACCTCCGAGCGCTTCGCGTAATTCAGAACGACCGCAATAATCGACGGCCAGCCCGTCACGAAAGTCGTCACCACCAGCACCGAACTCGCCAGGCCGGTGAGCGCGCTGAACGCGTGCAGCGCGTAAATAACGTGCGCGAGCGTGATCAGGCCTTCGCGGGGATGGCGGACGGTGGTTTCGGAGGAGGGGTTGGGGGTGGACACGTGTTCATTGCGTCAATGAAGGGATTGAACCGGGTGAGTGCTCAAGCATACTCGCTCCAATAGGTCGAGATAGGCTGGTTCGTACTCTTCGTTGACGTGATTGTTGTTCCACAACCCCGACATTCGTACGCGGTCTCTGCCTGACTGTGTGCCAAGCCACGTGCTCGATGCAGGGTCAAGCGCACCTCGCTGGTAATTCGAGAGAAGGGCGATGCTGTTTCGCTCAATGACACCTCGCAAACTCGCGGGCCCGGGCTCGTCTTCCACTGCTACGAAGAGGAACGGCAGAACTCTGATGTACTCACTCACCTTCGCCTCCAACGCACGTTCCCTCTCACGTACGCCCACCGTAGTTAACCCGTAGCGCTCCGCCGCGGCGGCGGGATGGCCACCGTCTCCCCAGGACCGCGGCTCCTCCGAGCCTTCCCTAGTTTTCATCGCCTCGCCGACAAGCAGGCGGAAAATGGAGCCTCGGTGGTTCCCTCCTCCTGACGCACGGCTGCCGGCATGCTGCGCAAGACGCCGCCAGAGACTGGTCCGTGATCTGGAACTGAGCGCGTGTGTGCCGACTCGAATTACGCGCATCCCGCCGCCCGAGTCGGAGCGGCGCTCACTCTCGTCGAAGAAAAAATAGACCCCTCGATTCGGCCATTGCATTCGCCCCGTACACTTGCTTAGCATAAGTGTGCCCCCGAGTCGGTCGCGAAGGACATCCATCAAGCGATAGAAACGCTGGAGGTCTGTCAGCCGGCTCACGCGCGCGCAACGTCCGGCTTGTGGCGATTCAACCAAGCGAGCTGCTCGCCGATCCTGAGCCCCTCCAAGGGTACGACGACCCGTTGCGCACGCCGCCCGAGGTAGTCCATCAGAAACTCTCTATATCGTGCCCCTGCGAAAAGGACGATCTCGTCGCAAGTCGGTAACTTACTGTCCATCTGCGCTATCACACGTTTTGCCCATCCTCTTCGTTCAGCAACTCCCATTCGGTTGAGGGTCTTCTCATACGGCGAGATCACCTCGTCTGGCGCGAGCAATCCATGCTCGGCGGACAAAATGAACCAGGGCAATTGGCTCGCTTCTACATAGGTGCGCGCCTTGCGAAACCAGTCAGAGGCGTAGAGGTCGCGAGCTCGAGTGGCAATCGCGCCTTTCTTGCCGACACAGGAAACGAGAAAGCACATGCCGAGAACCAGAGTGGGCTGGTCTTCTGCATCCATATCCAATCTTCTTAGGAGCTCACTGAAAGCACCAATAGCACCTAGCAGATCTTTTCCGCCTTACCTGCAATCAGTGCCACATTGAGACCGGAGCTCGATCCCGAGAAGAATTTGTCAATATCGTCCACCGCCTCGTATGAGAGAAATCTCACCTTGTTGCAAAGATCGAATTGCCGAAACGTTGGACGGGTGAGCTGTTCGCGCACGCGATTCTTTCGGTCTATCGGCGAGACAATGAACATCGGATATGTACTATTGGGTGTCAATATCATGAGGTCCGCAAATCGAAGCAGCCCAGAGTAAATAGCGGTGGAATTCTCAATCTCATAGGCCGCGTCTATGCGAAATTCCTGCTTCCAAACCACGTCGATGTTTTCGACATACGAATGCGGCAGATCAATCCCCGCTGCAAATTTCGAATCAAAGGCCTCGAACTCATAGAGCTTGCGCAATTTCGCTTGATCGCCCACTGGCACCCACACTCGCTCTCCAGCCTTCAACCCTAGCTTGGCAAGCGTCCATTGCATCTTCACATGGTCAGACACTAGATCGCTGTTAAGCACCTGCTCAATGTCTTCGGGCTGGATTTCGACAAGCCCATCGTCCGTTGATAGAACATTCGCAGGAGCATTTTTGGGATAGGTTTTCTTGGCAACTGGCTCGCCTGATTTCAGTTTCACGAGTATCGAATACAAGTCGTCATAGTGTTCGTAAAACTCCTCGAGTTTCCCCTCGGCTACGGCGGTAAATCCGCGTAACTGATAGTGCTGGGCGTATCCAAAGAGTTTGCAGAACGCCGAAAACGGAACATCAAGTTCGCGTGGATTGGCAATGAAATAAACAAGCTCCCACCGCGTATCGCCTCGTCCAGCTATTGGCTTCCATAGTTCTCGAGAGAGATCTGCATTGACGGTCTTGGCCGCGATCTTTCCAATGAGCTTAATTGTGTCGCCTTCCACGATCAGGAGATCGTCACCCTCGACCATCTTGTCGAAGAAACTCTGATTCATCGGGCCGGCGATCGAGCCCCATACAGCGATTGGGTGTTGTCCGAAGATACTTTGCAGTTTTGACCTGAGGTCCTGCGAGACGAACTTGACGATACGGTCTAGTGAGACTTTCTGCTTTATCGTGTCCTCGTAATGCGCCATGGCCTCCACGTTTCGCAGAGGCATGTATACGAGAAACACATTGCGCATGTCAGTGATCTACAGTTTACCGTTTAGTAAGAGCGTGTCTCACTCTACTCGGTCTCAAAGCCTTGATTGGAGAACTTTAGCGTGCGGGCGTTTTCTGTGACTGTCCGGACAACGGTCTCCGGAACGCCACCCGGAATCTCCGCGTGAATATCGAGCGTTACCGTCACCTCTGCCCCGACAAGTCCCGAAAGGTGCGCAATCACTTCATCAGCGATTCGGCCCGCGTCGCGCCCCGTACGCGTTGGATCGAGCACGACGGTGCCGTGAAAGCGCCGCGGCTTGGGCGCAGTGGCCGAGCTAGCCGGCGTGGGCGCCACGCCTCCCGGCCTTTGCGTACCAGTGGTTGTGCCGCCCCCTGTCGCTGGCGCCGTAGCCGCCTTTGCTTCGGCATCGAGTTGCACGCGCGCCACTGTCGGTTTGACCAGCACGCCCGAATCCGCGTCCGAGATCGCGATCTGTTGTGCAGCACGCAAGCCGCGATAGCGTCCACCGGATTCGTCGTACCCGTCGGCATAAGCAAACGCATCTTGCTCCCACGTAAGCAAGCTGATGCCGCCCCGTATTGCGTCGACGAGAACTGCTGAGCCCTGCAGCCGCGGGAGGTACAAGTAGCGCGCGAAGTCCTCCACCAACTGACGGATCGCGACATGGTCACCGCGCCACAGCGGAATCTTGTCCAAATCCATACGAAGGCGTGATGCGGCAAAGCTTGTGATCAGTAACTCGTCGCCCTTTAGCTTCTTGCTCGCGCGCACGGCGAGCGTGTCGCCTCCCGAAAGCCGCAGTGCCTGCCACTTGATCGCGTCTTGCGGTTTCTCCTGCATGGGCACCAATAACCACTGGTAAGTCTCCGGCAGCCGTGCCGTGACCGCGCCAAGGGCAGCCTTGATCTGTGTTTCGGCCTGCTTTACCTGCTGAGGGTCGAGGTTGAGCTGATCCTTGGTGTCCAGGATCGACTCCCAGGCGAGATACTTTCGGGTCGCTTCAGCCAGGTCCTGCAGGCGGGTCTTGTCCGCCGCGAGAAAGACGAGCGTATTGCGGTAGAGGCGCGGCGTATTGCCGCGGGATTCGAGGATCTTCCTCGCGGCGGTTTCGGCAGCGTTGTCCGAATCCTTGCTGTATGCATGGTCGACCCCCAGCACCACCAAGCGTGCGTCCAAATCGTCGGGCACGTCCTGCCCCGATTGCGGCATGGGGTGGATGCGGCTGAAATCACCCGTCTGGCGCAGGTCATCGCGCAGCCGCCGGTCGAGTTCGTGAACGACCTTGTCGGGCTCGCGCTTGTACTGCTCGGCACGGTCCTCCGCCAACTTGGTGACCGTCGGCTGCGTCGAGTACCAATAGCGCACGCCGTCCTGGTAGAGATAGGTCGCCGCACCGGCGAGTCTGCGCAGCGCATCGCCGAACACCGCAGGCGACTCGCCCGGCATCACACAACCCAGTTTCACGCGCCGGTCCTCGAGACCACGGTGCGCCGCTTGTGTGAGAGGCGCCGACCCCAGGTAGATAGCGCGCGCCACGCGCCGACATGCCGAAAACTTCCCAAGATTAGGCAGCTCGCTGTCAAGACGCAGCGGCAGCGAACCCGGACCGTCCACGTCCTTCTCAATTACCGGAACCCAGTTGTCTGAGAGATAGCGCGTCAGTTCTGTCTGTACGCGCGGGTCGTCGATAGAGATATGCGCAGGCAGGATGAGCGGGTTCCGATCGCCTTTCTCCCACAAACTGTGGATCACCGCCGCCATCAACCGCAACACGCCGCGCGTGCGCTGGAATTTCACAAGAGTGGACCAGTCGTTGTAGAGCCGGTCGAAGATCTCCGGATGGATCGGGTACGCCGCCTTGATGCGCTTCTCGTAGTCGCCGTCGCGGCACTCGGTCGGGAATTCAGCCTGCTGGGTCCGGTAGAAATCCGCGAATGCACTCGCTACCACGTCACGGTCTTTGAACTGCGCCGGATCGGTCATCGGCTCGAACAGCCGTCGCCGCACGATTTCGAAACCTTCCTCAGCGCTGGCGGGCCGCCACGATGACTCGATCCTGCCTACGACGTTGCGCAGGCGGGCGAGCGACTCGCGCCCGCGCTGGCCGCCAACCTCCACGTCGTCCGCTTGGGCATGCGACGAACTTGATGTGTCCGAGGCCGGCAGGCTGATCACCAACAGGCAGTTCTTCGCCAGCTTTGCCGACTCGGTCAGCACCTGCGCGAATGTGAACTGTGTTTCGAATCCCCCTGCCGGCAAATCGCTCTGGTCGTGGAGCTGGCGGGCGTAGGCCACCCACTCGTCGATCAGGATCAGGCATGGCGAATACTCGTTAAAAAGTTCCCGCAGTGCATCGCCCGGGCTGGTTGCTTTCTCATCATCGGCCTTGATGCGGGCGAATGCCTTTTTCGCCTCCTTGGGTCCGCCTGCGGCATTGCCCAATTGCCAGGCGAGCTCTCCCCACAGGGTGCGCACAACTGTACCGTCAGATTTGGTCGTCGGATTTCCAGGCGAGATCCTGTTGCCTACCAGCACGACGCGCCGGGCAGTGGGGAGTTTTTTGACCCCCGCCTCCTGCAGCACCGCATCGATGCCTGCCAACTCACTCGGCGCGATACCGGAGAACAAGTGATAGAGAGCCAGCATTGAGTGCGTCTTCCCGCCACCGAAGTTGGTTTGGAGCTGAACCACCGGGTCCCCACCACCGGAAGTAAGCCGCCTTACACTGCCGACCAGCATGTTCTTCAGGCTCTCGGTCAGATAGGTCCGTCGGAAGAATTCCACGGGGTTCTTGTACTCGTCCCCGCCTTCCTTGATATGCACCTGCCACAGGTCAGCGGCAAATTCGGCCTGCTGGTAGAGGCCGCTGGCAACGTCTTTGTGCGGCGTGACCACCTCGCGCCAGGACTTGAGGTTGGCGGAGACCGCGCTTTCAATAGGGGTGCTGGCGCTCTTTCGCTTCTCGCTGCGCACCTGCTCGTCCAATACTTGGCGCCGCAGCTCGATCTTGATCTTCCGCACTTCATCCGCCTGTGGGGCGGAAACAGCGGCCAGCAGTCTTTCCGCAGAGTCCAGTGCTCGATCTGCGTTATCGCTGGAGAAAACTTCCTGATGCGCCCACCTGTTGCGGTGATCTCGCAGTTCCTGCACCAAGCTGCGCTCGGCGGGACCCAGCGTCTTGCGGAAAACCTGATTCCAAGACTCCCACATGACCTTGAGTAGCGCCGCAACATCCCAATCGGTGATCGGTTTCTTCGCGTTCAGCCGGTCCTCGCCTAGCAGCGCCAGCGCCTGCGATGGACCCTTTTCCTGGTACACGCTCTTGAGTTCTCGCTCGACGAATGGACCCACCCCGGCCTTGACCAACTCCATCGCCTTGCCGACACGCTCGTGGTTGTTGATTGCCATATCGCATTACTCCTGATCGAACATGTCGCCGGTATCCGGCGCTTTCGGTATCCCGCCCTCGCGCGCCAGTCGCGTGATCTCCGGCCAACTTTGCACGAGGCCGTTGTAGGACAGCGCCTCTACTGCGCGTTTTTTCCGCTCACAGAGAGTGTATAGGCGGTAGCAAAGTTCACGGGCGATTTCGGCTTTCGAGCCGAGCTTCGCCATAGTCTCGGCCGCAGCCCCTTCACCGCTTGCCTCGAGTACGCGAATGAGCTGGTGCACAGTCTCCCAGTGGGTGAGTCGCTTGTCGGTGAGCGGGTCCCAACCGGCGGACAGCTCACTCGGCTTCAACAGCCGCACTTTCCCGCGATTCGAAGCTAGGATGCTCGCCTCGACCATGCCCGCGACGCTGGTGTTCTTGGACTTGGATAGCTGTTCAGCCATCCCGTACTCGCCCTCGGCAAAGCCCGACTGCTCGAACCAAGTAAGCGCCCAGCGGCTGTCGGCGTCGAAATCACCTTCCTGTTCGGCCAGGGCTTCGTCGAGAGTCTGATTGATGAGTGCCAGTGCGTCCCGCACGGAGAGCGGCTCGCCCGTGGCGTCGAGGACCTTAGCGTAGCGGGTGTAGACCGCCATCCCCGGGCCGATGGCGGCCTGCGCCAAGTCCACCGGCGCAATGTTGCCGCGCTGCAGATTGGCAAGCGCTACGGGAAGTTCGGTCTTAAGCGCGGTGATAAACTCGCGGCGAGTAGCGTCAGGAGCGTTGGCAGGTTGGGGACGACACACCAGCAATATGGACGTCGAAAGGGCATTTGTTCCAATCTCAATAAGTCGTCCTCTCTTTTCAGTTCGCAGTGGCCATGTTCCTACAATAGAGAACCCCGCCCCCACAAGGGAGGAGAGCATCGTCTCCCAACCGGTTGAAAAGGAGCCGATTCGCTCTTGTTCCTCATCTTCATCATTCTCCGATTGCTTGAAAGCGTAGTACACGGACAACGGATACGCGAAGTGTTGGGCACGCCTAAAGGCGGAAAAGCAAACCGCCAAACCTTCCTCAAAGAACCTTCGGGCTTTGTCGCGATCCCCGCCATGCCGATATGGCGTAGAGATCAACTCTTGATCCTTGGGCGTGACAATAGTTGATACCCAGGCAGGGCAAATAGGTAAGAGATTTCGTCTTAGCCAAACGTAGAAAAAGTCTGACAGATCCGCGTATCCGATGTTGTCGTAGTAAGGTGGGTCACAGCTAATCACAACGTCGCGTAACTCGACTTTGCGTGCATCCCCTTGCTTCGAAGTGCCTTTTTGTTCGACAGGGGCGTTGGCGATGACAAGGGCGGCTCCCTCTACCACTCCGAAAAAATCACCCCCCGCCTCTCCAAATGGATTCATTTCGGGATAGTCCCAGACCATCGGAATAGCGTGCCGGCCGAATGCCGGTGCGTTCTTATTCTCCTGGGGTTTCCAACGTCCCAATGTGCAGTGAAAAGTAGCAAGCTTGCTTGAGGCGAGCCCCAAAATTAGCGAAGCTGACTCCGCGTAAGCCAACGCGCCTGTTCCCCCGGATTCAAGGCTTTTGTCATCACCGAGCAGACCTGCAGACAGCGCGTCGCGCTTCAGGAGCTCATGCGCTTCATGCACCAAGTCGGAGAAAGTCGTCATCAATACAAGCTGACGCACGGTGAAAATATCTCGCCATCTCGTCATTCCGTATTCCTGAACACGGAACCCAAGCGCCTTTCGGGGAAGCTCCGTCTCTACCACATCGTGAGGGGAAGCTTGTCGTGCGACCAACTCTTGTTCGGGAGAAGGAGTGAAATAGACCCGGCCTCGATCGCTTGCGGCGACAACCGCCATGAGGCGGCACCCCATCCGGCCGGCTTTTGCTTCGTCCCGCAAATATTCGAACGGTATTGGCGTCATAGACATCAGGCACTGGAAGCTTTTCCCGCTACCGCCAGCTTTCGTCCCATGCTTCGCAGACTCCCCATCCCGGGGTTTTCCCACCTTCACCGTGAAGCGGTAGCCGCCATCGTCGATCACCGGCTCGACATACGCCTCCTTGCCCGCCTTGGTAGAGAGCATGAAAGAGGAGGCGAGCGGCACGTCCACCTGCGCAAAAGCTGGGTTAGGGCTCTTAACGGTGCGCGCCCAGATCCAGGCGATGACCGTGAGCTTGCGTCCCGCGAGGGGCTTCAGGTCCGGCCGCTCGTTCGCCATTTCGGCGGTGACCTCGATCTTCGGGTAGAGATGTCCGATACGCTGTTCGGCCTCGTCACGCATCCACTTACCGTAGTAGCGCACATCCTCCGCAAGTCCCTGCGCGCCCTTCCACGTACCCGTCTGCGCAAGCTTCTTACGCGCCTCAGGGTTCACAGGCGGCTTGCCAGCAAACTTGGGCGGAATCTCGATCATCGCCTTGTTAATCAAGACCGCCACGGGGTTCAGATCGCTCGCATATGCCTCAAGGCCCAGGCGCTGCGCCTCCAGGGGCAGCGCACCGCCGCCGGCGAACGGATCGTGGAAAGCGGGCAGCTTTTTCCGGTCGAACAGCTCCTTGGCCCGCGGATGGTCGGCGTTCTCGGCGCAGGTGTACCGCCAGCTCTGCCAGATCTCCTCGCGCGCTGCCTGTAGGACGGCCTCGTTGGTGGTGTTCTCCCAGAGCACCAGATCCTCGATGATGCGGAAGAGCCGCTGGCGTTCCTTCTCCTGCTTCTTCTCGGTCGGGAAGAGATCGGGGTGCGAGGAAGGGTCGTCAACCATCTGCGCGAAGATCACGGCTCGTGCTGCCGCCAGCGGACGCCGCGCCCACCATAGGTGCAGTGTGCTCGGATGGCCGTGGCGGATGGATTTCTCGCGCGCGCTGGCCTTGTTGATAGCCTCTAACGGAAGCGCAACCTCGATGAGCTTCTTCGTCGTATTCATTCTTGATCGAACATGTCGCCGGTCCCCGGCCCTTTCCGTACGCCGCCTTCACGCGCCAGACGCGTGATCTCCGGCCAGCTCTGCACGAGGCCGTTGTAAGCTAGAGCTTCCGCCGCCCGCTTTTTTCGCTCGCATAGAGTGTATAGGCGGTAGCAAAGCTCACGGGCGACTTCGGCTTTCGAGCCGAGCTTCGCCATGATCTCAGCCGTAGCTCCCTCACCGCCCGCTTCCAGTGTGCGGATGAGCTGATGGACGATTTCCCAGGCGGTGAGCCGGCTGTCCATGGTTGGATCCCAGTCATCCGGCAACTCTTCCGGCTTCAGGAGGCGCACCTTGCCGCGGCTCGACTTGATGACTCCCGCGTCCGCCATACCCTGTACGCTAGTGTTCTTTGCCCTAGCAAGTACGTCGGCGACTCCAAAATCACCCTCGGCAAATCCAGACTGCTCGAACCAAGCCAGCGCCCAGCGACTGTCGGGGTCGAAGTCGCCCTCCTGTTCGGCCAGTGCCGCGTCGAGGGTCTGGTTAATGACCGCCAGCGCCTCTCGCACGCTGAGCGGCTTGCCCTCGGCGTCTAGTACTTTCGAGTAGCGTGTGTAGACCGCCATACCAGGCCCGATGGCAGCTTGCGCCAGGTCCACCGGCGCGATGTTGCCGCGCTGGAGGTGGGCGAGCGCCACGGGCAGCTCGGCTTTCAGCGCTGTAACGAGCTCGCGGCGCGTGGCGCTCGGCGCATCGACGGAGTGCGGGCGGCAGACGAGGATGATGCTGGAGGCGAGAGCGTTGGATGCTTTTCCTCTCATTCTTTCGACGCGCTCAGTGCGCATCGGCCAAGTTCCAGTTATGGAAAATCCTGCCCCTATAACAGCTTCGAGAAACGTTTCCCAGCCTGTTGAGGTCGTTCCCACTTCTCCTGACTCAGACTGTTTGAAAGCGTAGTAGATCGTCACCGGGAAGGCCGGGTGCGCCTGCTGCGCCAGACAGTGCATCGCCTGCGTCATCCCATCCATGAAGAAGATCTCGGCCTTGTCCTTGCCCCCATGGCGGTATGACGTGACAACCAATTCTTCCTCCTTCGGCACTGTTAGGGTGGCGAAGAGGTCAGGAAAAACGTGCCGCAGTGATCGACGCAGCCAGACATAAAAGAAGTCAGAGAGATCTGCATAGGGAACATTGTCGTAGTACGGAGGATCAGTCGAAACAACCTTGTCCGTGCTTAATGAATTCGAGACGGCGTCTTCTTGAGCTGCTCTACCCAGCCTAGACCCCAGCGTGCCTGCTCTAAGCGGCGTGAAAATCCACGAAGCAGCTGTTTCTAGAGTTAGATTGCCGCTTAGGGTATTCGCTTCAGGAAAATCCCAGGTCATCGGAACAGCTTGTCGCCCGAACCCATGCGCGATGTTCTCATTCGCTGCGTTCCAAATTGCAAAGTTCGCAAGAAACCTCGTGTATTGAGAGACAGACATTCCGAGATACACCGCAACAGCATCCGCGTAGGCCAATGCCCCCGTTCCGCCAGCATCGATTCTTAAGCCGTCGTCAGCGATCCCGGCGATCCTTGCGTCGCGTTTCACCTGCTCAAACGCTTCTTTTACCAAGTCAGTAAACGTCGTCAGCGCTACGAGCTGACGAGGAGTAAAGTGATCGCGCCACTTTTTCAAGCCGTACAGCGTTGGTGTGAACGCTCGGGCGTCATCGACAAGTTCACCTTCTGGCGTCCAGTTCGGTTTCGCATCGCCCGCGATCTCTTCCATGCCCGACATTGGAGCCAAGTAGATTCGTCCTCGCGCGCTCTCAGCGACGATGGCCATCAGCCGCGCGCCCATGCGCCCGGCCTTGCCTTCGGCCTTAATGTAATCGCCCGCAATTGGCGTTCCTGACATCAGGCATTGAAAGTTCGCCCCGCGAGAGAGCTTGGTACCGTTCTTCGCTGCTTCTGCGTTCTTCGGCTTCCCCACTCTCACTGTGAAGCGGTAGCCGCCGTTCTCGATCACGGGCTGGACGTACGCCTCCTTATCCTCCTTAGTGGAGAGCATGAAAGTCGAGGCAAGCGGCACGTCCACCTTTGAGAAGGCTGGGTTGGGACTCTTCACCGTGCGCGCCCAGAGCCAGGCGATCACCGTGAGCGACTTACCGACAAGGGACTTGAGATCCGGCCGCGCCTTCGCCATCTCGGCGGTGACCTCGACCTTGGGGTAGAGGTGGCCGATGCGCTTCTCGGCCTCGTCGCGCATCCACTTACCGTAATAGCGCACGTCCTCGGCGAGACCCTGCGCCCCCTTCCACTCCCGCGCGATGAGTGCCTTCTCCTTTCGCGCCTCGGGGTTCACCGGTGGCTTGCTGGCGAACTTCGGCGGGATCTCGATCATCGCCTTGTTGATCAACACTGCGACAGGATTCAAGTCGCTCGCGTAGCTCTCCAGCCCGAGTCGCTGCGCCTCCAGCGGCAGCGCACCGCCGCCGGCGAAGGGATCGTGGAAGGCCGGCAGCCTCTTCCGGTCGAACAGCTCCTTCGCCCGTGGATGGTCGGCATTCTCTGCGCAGGCCCGTCGCCAACTCTGCCAGATCTCGTCGCGCGCCGCCTGCAGCACGGGCTCGTTGGTAGTGTTTTCCCACAACACGAGATCCTCGATGATGCGGAAAAGCCGTTGGCGCTCCTTCTCCTGCAATTTCTCGGTCTTGAAAATGTCCGGATGGCTCGACGGGTCGTCCACCATCTGCGCAAATATCACCGCCCTTGCCGTAGCCAGCGGCCGCCTAGCCCACCACAGATGCAAGTTCCTGGGATGCTCTCTGACAAAGGGATTGTTCTTCTCCCGCGCCGAGGCCCTGTTGATGGCGTCCAGCGGGAGGGCGACTTCGATGAGTTTCTTGTTGGTCTTCATCAGCCCGTCACTCGACCTTTCCGTGCGTCTCCCGCCACGCCCGGTCGCGCTCTTTCTTTAAGGCCAATCGCTGTTGGTGCTTTTCCTGTGCAAGGCGCTTTTTCTCTTCATTCAGCTTTTGAGCATTTGTCTCGTCCTCGATTCGAGCACGCCGGGCAGCTTGCTTCGCCTTATAGTGTTCTTGCATACTACGGAGGACACTGCCGCCCCAGCTGTCGCCAAGGACATGTGCCGTCTCCGCCTCACCAATTGTTAGGCAGATGTCGAATAGCATGCATCGGGCCGCACCGTTCAGTTTGCCGTCCGACGGGTCGGCAGGATGAACTTCGGAAAGCGCCCGGGCGATCGCGCGCGCATCCAGCAGGTTCATACCGTGAGGGGGTGGGGCGCTTGTGGCTCTTGCAAATGCATCGACCACACCTCGACGAAATTCCATAGCGCCGCAGGTCGTGCAATAGATCCTTGTGCAAAGATTCTTCCGGACAGAATCGACGAGGTATGAGTGAAGCCAGTTCTCGCTCACGATGGCACACCAGCCCGTGACAAGAGTTTCGCAAAATCATAGTTCACACTGGTAACTCCGAAGTCCGGCTCACGCTGGAACGGGTGCCGCAGGTAGTGCACGCGGTGCGCGTCGCCCGACTGGAATTCGACGATGGCGAGGATGAAGTCCTCAGGTTTGTTGAGCGAGTAGAGGATTTCGTTCTTGGTAACGGTGATCGTCGGGGCCCCTTCGATGCGCCCCTTGACCTCGAGGAAGCGTAGCTTGCCTGCGCCGAGCACACGGCTTTCGATGTCGTAGCCAAGTCTCTCGAACTCTCGGTCGGTCGGCTCGAAGCCGAGGTTTCGTTCGATCTCCATAACAATAGCGCGGGCGCGTGCCGCGCTCGCCTGGGTGTCCGTGGGCGCTGTTGGTGCTGGCACGGGCCGCCCGGTCATGGCCGCAAGCAAGCCCATCGGCACCACCAGCAGACCTCCCAGTACGACGGGAGGAAGCGGAGAGATTTGGGCTTCGAGTTTTAGATCCTCCAGGCGCTTCTGCAGCCGCCCTTGCAGCAGGTCCGCCCGCTTGCGGGCCTCCCCAGAGTTCAGCTTGGCGTTTACCCTGCCGGCCTGCTCTTGCTCTTGGAGCTGCGCAGCGCGGTGATCCCAATAGGTGATCTCCTTGGTCAGCCGATCTTTAACCGCGGCTTCGGTCTTTTCGATCAGCGCGAGTCTCGGGCCGCGAACTTCGGCCAAATGCTCGGGCACGACATGGGCCACGGCATAACTCTGCGCCTTCTGCTCCAGGTCGCGGTTGATCCATGTGCACTCGGGCCGATCGAGGAATTTTTCCGCGCTCGGTTCGCCAGCGCCCAGCGGTCGGTAGTCGAGGTAGGGCGCGTAATGCACGTGGTGCGTGGTGCCATCAGCGTCAAGCTCGACATAGAGCATGCGTTTCGAGATGATGCGCCGGTCACCCGATTTCGTCAGGCTCGCATCCTGGATCGAATGCTCTATGTAGAAAAGTACGCGCGGCCGGGTGCCGCTATCGCGCTCGTCCACCAGCACCGTTCCGCGCTTGAGGAGATCGCGGTGGCGCTCGAGGGTGAGGTCGATGACGGAATCAAGAAGTGGATGACCTGGGCAGACGAAGGCCGCGAGCGGCTGCCCCTGCGGTGCCACCAGCGACTTCTCGAAAGCGATACGCTCGTAGCGAGGCAGCACCGGCTCGCCGATCCCGATCAACCGGTCGCGGTTGCGTATCGGACCCGGGACGTGGGTAATCTCGTACCGGCGCGGTTCTCGCTGCTTGGCCGTTCCGCCCATTCGTTGGAAGGCTTCGTGAAAGAACGACTCGATGTAGTGTGGTTGCAAGCGGCGCGCTTCGGCACGCTCCATGTTCTCGCGGATGCGTTGAACACGGCTCGCGTCCATGGCATCGGGGGCCAGTGCCCGATCGTCAAGCAAGTCCTGCAGATGGCCACGGTCGAGTGCGTGGTCTAGAACGGTGGTGAGGTACGCCTTTACCTCGGGGCGTTCTCCATAGCGGATGGCCTGAATGAGGAGATCGCGCAGAGATTTGCCCTCGAACTGGAGCTTGCCCAGCACGTCGAACACCTGGCCGCCAAGAGACTGGCGGGCCTGCTCCAGCTTCTCCAGCAACCTGCGATAGACATCGCCCTCGCGCGTTTCCTCGGCTACAAGGTTCCACAGGTGGCAGACCTCGGTCTGCCCGATACGGTGGATGCGGCCGAATCGCTGCTCGATGCGGTTGGGATTCCACGGCAGGTCGTAGTTCACCATCAAGTGCGCGCGCTGGAGGTTGATGCCTTCACCCGCCGCGTCCGTGGCCAGCAGCACCTGTACCTCCGGGTCATGCCTGAACGACTCCTGCAGCTTCAGGCGCTCTTCCCGGCCGATGCCGCCGTGGATGATCACCACGGCCTCCTTGCGGCCAAGGAGTGTAGTGATGCGACTCTCGAGATAGTTGAGCGTGTCGCGATGCTCGGTGAAGATGACGAGCTTCTGGTGCGGCGATGGAGTGGGCGGCGGAATATCCCCGACCCCGTAGTGACCCGCTGGCTCTGCCGCACGGTTGGCGATGGCGGAGCTCGTGAAAATTGTGCCAAGGAGGGTCGCCAGTTCGCGCCACTTGGTGTCCGCACGACTGCGACGAACCGCTAGTGCGAGCGACTCCAGCCCCTTCAAAGTTTCGATCTCGGCCTTCAACTCTACGATCGTGCGCGCCGCGGTTGCCTGGTCGAGGACCTCTTCCTCTGCCGCCTCGATCTCGTTGTCAGGGGCATCTTCGAGATCCTCGACATCCTCGGCGTCGAGCGTCGCGACGCCGGCGGCCACAACCGGCGCAGTCTGACCCCCACGCTGCAGCACTTCCAGTTCGCGCATCCTGCTTTCGAGGCGTTCTCGACGACGGCGCAGCGACTGGTAAATTGCCTCCGGCGAAGAAGCGAGTCGCCGCTGCAGGATTGTCAGTGCGAAACCGACGGTGCCGGCGCGCTTGTCATTTTCCAGGGCCTCAGCGCGGTTGAACTCGTCGCGGACGTACTCGGTAACCGCCTTGTACAGATGCGCCTCGGCGTCTGACAGCTTGTAGGGGACGGTGTAGGCAATGCGTTCGGGGAAAAGCGGCGTGCCATCGAACTTGAGCAGTTTCTCCTTCACCATCCGCCGCATGAGGTCCGAAACGTCTGAGACATGGACTCCGTCGCGGAAGCGCCCCTCAAAACGGTCGCCATCAAGCAGCGCCATGAAGAGCTGAAAGTCCTCCTCCTTGCCGTTGTGCGGGGTCGCCGTCAGCAGCAGGAAGTGCCGCGTGAGGGTCGAGAGGAGCCGACCGAGCCTATAGCGTTTGGTGTACTTGGTCTCGCCACCGAAGTTTGTCGCGGACATCTTGTGGGCTTCGTCGCAGACGACGAGATCCCAGCGGCAATCGGGCGCCTGAAGCTTTTGCTGCACGTCCTCGTTGCGCGAGAGCTTGTCGAGCCGAGCGATGACCAGGTTGGTCTCCATGAACCAGTTGCCGGTGCGCGCGGCCTCGAGCTTGTCGTTGGTGAGAATCTCGAACGGAAGATGGAAGCGCCGATAGAGCTCGTCCTGCCATTGCTCCGCCAGGCTGCCCGGGCAGACGATGAGGCAGCGGTGCAAGTCGCCGCGTGCGATCAACTCCTTGATGAGGAGCCCCGCCATGATCGTCTTGCCGGAACCGGGATCGTCTGCAAGCAGAAAGCGTAGCGGCTGACGGGGCAGCATGGACTCATAGACGGCAGTGATCTGGTGGGGCAGCGGATCAACGACGGAGGTATGCACGGCCAGCACCGGATCGAACAAGTGCGCGAGGCGGATGCGATGTGCCTCCGAGACGAGGCGAAAGAGGGCGCCGTCGCCGTCGAAACTCCAGGGTCGCCCGTGTTCAACGACTTCGAGGCGGGGCTCGTCGTGGCGATACAGCAGCTCGTTAGCGACTCGGCCGGAGGGCGTCTTATAGGTCAACTCCAACGCCTCGGACCCGAACCACTGCACGCTGACGACGGTGACCAGCGCGTCAGGCAGAATCCCTCGTACTGAAGCGTTTGGGCGGAGATCTTCGAGCTTGGTCACGAGTCGGTAGCGGAATGCACGTTATCCCGCGGCGCGTTCTACAAGGTCCATGTTCCCCCTCCGGGACTTGGACTAGTTTGATGCGGGAAGGATAGCACCGCGGACCACGGCACCCGCAGCGTAAGCAGTCCTTCTCAGAATGAGAAGCACGACCGCCCGGGCGCTGCGCGCTACCTCCTCTTACGAGACTTGTAGGGGAAAACCCCTACGGCGGTTACGCCACTTTCCTCCCCACCACCCCAAATAGCGCCGGCACCGCCTTCTCCTTCCCGCGCTCGCTCTTAGGCGCCGCTTCGACGTGACGCTCATCGGCCTGCTGGTGGCGGTGGTACTCGAGTTGTTCCTGGCGGACCGATTGCTGGACTTTTTCCGAGGGCAGGGCGGGCAGGGCCTGCCGTTGTGGGCGACCGTCCCTCACCCGCTCGCTGCGCTCGCGCCCTCTCCCAGAGGGAGAGGGTTGAAATCCGCGCTGGCCGTTGCCCTGGCTTCGTTGCCCGTTGCCTTGGCTCCGTTGCCCATTGCCCTGGTTCCGTTGCCCGTTACCTTGGCTTCGTTGTCCGTTCCCCTGGTTCCGCTGCGCGTTGCGCTGGCCGCCCGAGTTGCGCGGCTGGCTCTGGCGCTGTTGGCCGCGGCGTCCCTGCGGTTCGGGTTTGGCGCTGTGGTAGCCCGAGCCGACTTCGTATCCCGGGATGATCTTCTGCTCGATCTGTTTCCCGATGAGCCGCTCGATGTCGCGCAGGTACGAGCGGTCTTCGCCCGAGACGAGCGACACGGCCTGGCCGGATTCCCCCGCGCGGCCGGTGCGGCCGATGCGGTGGACGTAGTCTTCCGGGACGTGCGGCAGGTCGTAGTTGACGACGTGCGGCAGGGACTCGATGTCGATGCCGCGCGCGGCGATGTCGGTGGCGACGAGCACCGTAAGCTCCATGTCCTTGAAGCGCTTCAGGGC
>Ga0137394_10001369_pt1 | contig 17712 bp, 16 predicted proteins | sample czobulk116metaG_FD_108278 | JGI IMG/M metagenome (GOLD analysis project Ga0137394, IMG submission 108278) | Vadose zone soil microbial communities from Angelo Coast Range Reserve, California, USA - czobulk1.16 metaG | ecosystem: Environmental > Terrestrial > Soil > Vadose zone | place: USA...
AAGGCAGCACCGGTTAACGGCTGAACGGCCGGGTGAGGTATCTTTAAGCCCTGGGAGTACGCGGAGGGCTAAGGCCCTTCCTGCAGGAGAAACTCGTGATGGCGCCCTTGAAATGGCTAACGCTCGCTGGCGTGCTCGTCCTCGGCGCCTGTGCCAGCGCCGCCCAGCGCAGGGCGGCGGAGACCGCTGAAATCGAAAAAGAAGCCGCGAAGGAAATGCGCCGAATCTGCGCGCTGCCCAGCCTTGAGCGCGCGGCAGAGATCAAGAGGATTCAGGACGAATCCCGCATGACCGTTAGCTGCGGCACAGATTAGCCTTAAATCTGTGCCGGAATCTTCGCAGCGGGTGTTCATTCTTCCGGCCAACTCGCTCTCTAAGTGCATGAAAGCGGTCATTGCATTGGAGGGCGGCCACAACTATTTTAGCCTGTGCCAAGGCGAAGGAGCGTTATGCGCATAGGCGTGGTCGCCGCTGCCGTCTGTCTTTCCATCGTCGGAATCTCCGCGGGCGCAGAGGCGGTCCTAGCCACGCGACAACCCACGAATATCGCTGCGCAGGAGCTTGCACCCGCGCTGCAGACCCTCGCCCGGGAACGAGACGTTCAGGTTGTCTATCGCAGCGAACTCGTCGGCGTGCACCGGACCCGCGGCGCCAGTGGCAATCTGACATTCGAAGAAGCACTGACGCAGCTCCTCAATGGAACGGGGCTTACCTACCGTTACCTCGCCGAAGGAGCCATCACCATCGTAGCGATTCCGTCTGGAAACTCTGATATCATCGTAAGTCACTGATTCCATGATATTTTACTAAAGCGGTACGGAAACCGGGTATTCACTTTTCCGCTCCCAGGGCTCTTTTACAATGGGCACGTGTGCCTATCGGGGAGAGGACTTGGGCTCAAGCGACACACAGGCATTCGTAGCGGACGTCGAGAAGCAGCACGGCCAACGGCTGCGGCGGTTTCTCGCGTCGCGCCTACGGCATAGGGCGGCTGACGTTCAGGACCTGGCTCAAGAGGTGTTCTTGCGCTTGTTACGTATCGACCACCACGAAACGATCCGCAACTCCGAGGCCTATCTCTACACGGTCGCATTTCATGTACTCCATCAACATGTGCTGCGCCGCGCTGCCATCCCTGAGGCGGTGGAGATCACGGCACTGATCAACGAATTGGAATCAGCTCCGGGGAGTGATCCCGCCAGGCAGCTCGAAACGCAGCAGCAACTTGAGGAACTACAAGGAGCATTGCAGCAGCTGTCGCCGAAAGCTCAAGCCGTGCTGCTCTTGCATCGCCGCGACGGCTATACGCTGGAAGAAATCGGTACGCAGCTCGGCTTCTCTCGCGCCATGGCTGCCAAATATTTAGCCAAGGCACTCCTGCACTGCCGGCAGCGTCTAACGGAAAAGAGAGTAGGGACGCTGTGAACACCCAAATTTACGGCGAGGCCAGTGATTGGATCGTCAAGAACCGCGAAGGCGATCTTGACTTAAGTGAGAAAAGGCGGTTCGACGCGTGGCTGCGCGAATCCCCTCAACACCTGCGTGCGTACCTCGAGATGTCCGCGGTATGGGAAGACGTCGCCTCGATCGATCCAAGTGTCAATGCCACCGCCGACGAGCTCATCGCCCGCGCTCGCGCGGAGGGAAACATCGTCCCTTTGGAATCCCCGCCGCCCCTCCGAACGCGGGGAGCCAGTGAAACGAGTCGGCGCAAGGGCACAACACCCGCCCTCAGAAAGGTTGGCCTCTACTACGGACTGGCCGCGTCGGTTCTGCTAACTCTCGCCGGCACTTGGCTTTACGGACAGCGGAACACGTACTCGACCGGCGTCGGCGAACAGCGTTCCATCGTTCTCAACGACGGCTCAACCGTAGAATTGAACTCCCGGTCGCGTCTACGAGTGCGCTTCTCTGACGCAGAACGCGACATCGATCTCATCGAAGGCCAAGCGCTATTTCAAGTCGCGAAGAATCCGCTGCGACCTTTCGTCGTCAGCGCTGACGGAACCCACGTCCGCGCCGTCGGCACGCAATTCGATGTGTACCGAAAGACATCCGCAACGGTCGTCACCGTGGTCGAAGGCAAAGTGGAAGTTTTTGGAGAGCCTCACCCGCGTTCCCTCGCCTCTCACGCGGAGAACGGCGACGCCGGTGTTCCTTCCTCGTCTCAAAATCAACATGCCTCAACTCTCCCTCTCCAGGTGACGGGAGAGGAAAGGAGCCTGGGGAGTGGGAAGGGTGAGGCTCTTGCGCAGGGGATGAGCGCGAACGGCGCAATCTTCCTCGCCGCCGGCGAACAAGTCACGGTAACACGCGCCGCCACGGGAGCTTCGTCACCAAGACAAGCCAACGTGGCGGCCGCAACGGCATGGACTCAGCGCAGTCTCGTATTCGATTCCTCGTCGCTCACCGAAGTAGCCGAGGAATTCAACCGCTACAACACACGCCCATTGGTCATCCAAGATCCAGCGCTCGCAGACATTCATGTCAGCGGAGTGTTCTCATCGGTCAATCCGGCGCTGCTACTCAAATTTCTGCGCACTCAGCCTGAACTTGCCGTTGAAGAGACGGATAGGGAGATCCGCATCTCAAAGAAATGACCGCGCGCCGCCCACCACGTTGCGCCCACGGGTCTCCCCGACACCTGAAAGACCTCAGCAGAAAAATTTTCGCAATGTGGTATTCACAATTCCCACACCCCCGCTCTTTAACAACATGAAGCTGTCGCCGCGTTGGACGACGGCCATATACAGCCTCTTAAGAGGCGGGGGAGCAATAATGCGTATCACACTCGCAGTGGCGGTAGCGTGCTTTAGTCTAGTTGCCGTCACCACAGCCAGGGACACAGAAGCCGCCATTCGACCGCAAACCAACATTGCGGCGCAGGGCCTGGCGCCTGCCCTCAGAACCTTCACGAAAGAGCGGGATGTTCAGCTTGTATATCGCGCCGAACTCGTCAGCGATCATCAGACAAGCGGCGCGGCGGGCGCCCTCACCTTCGATGAGGCGCTGACGCAGCTCTTGAGCGGCACGGGGCTCACCTACCGATACCCCGACAAGAGCGCGATCACCATCGTCCCGATTCCCTCCAGCTCCTCTTCCAATCTCGCCGTGTCAGCGGAAAACTCCCCTCTCCAGGTTACGGGAGAGGGGTCGGAGGTGAGGGATTTTCAAGGAGAGGGAAAAGCAAAGTCTTTCTGGGATCGATTGCGCTTGGCTCAGGTGGATCAAGGAGCATCTTCTAAGTCCTCCTCCTCCGAAGGAGGAGATAAAAATTACTCGGACACGAGTTCTGAGTCTGCAACCAAACTAGAAGAAGTCGTCGTCACCGGCACGCACATCAACCGCAGCGACTTCGAATCTCCGACGCCCATTACGTCGCTGTCCGGAAACGAGCTGAATCTGGCCGGCGTCACGACGTTGGCGGATCTGCCAGACAAGATGACTCAGTTTCAACCGGGCAGCAATGCAAAAGCCAGTAATTTCGCGTATGTCGGCGCGGGCGCAAGCCGGTTCGATCTTCGTGGGCTAGGCACTACCCGAACGCTTACGCTCGTCGATGGTCATCGATATGCCCCCTTCGATACCTCCGGGGAGATCGACACGAACATGATTCCCTCCGGGATTGTCGAGCGGGTCGACGTGGCGACCGGAGGCTCTTCGGCGGTTTATGGATCCGATGCGATCGCCGGGGTGGTCAACATCGTGCTGAGGAAAGACTTCGAAGGGTTGGAGGGATCGCTGCAGGGCGGTGAATCGGCCTATCACGACGATAAGAACTGGAAAGCCACGTTGAATTTCGGCACCCATTTTGCCGGCGATCGCGGTCGATTCATCGTGGCCACGGAAGCCACCGACAGCGACGGCATCGACGGGAGCGGCGGGCGCGCCTGGGACGAGGCCCAGTGGGGGCTCGTATCGAGGGCACAGGCTGGCGGTAGCGGTCCGTATGACTACGTGCTATCGACCAACGTGCGCGGTGCCAACACCGCCTATGGTGGACTGATCACCAGCGGTGTGCTCAACGGCACGGCGTTTCTGCCCGGAAGCATCCCCGTGAAGTTCAATCCGGGCACGGCTCCCCTGGGTTCCTTTGCCACGATCGGCGGCGACGGTACCAATGACCAATCGCTGCGAACTCTGCTCATCTCCACGCGGCGCGAGACCGTGTACGGTCGCCTGTCGTTCGCCTTCAACGATCAGGTCACCGGCTATCTGGAAGGGAACTACGCGGCCAGCCACATCGACCTTCCCAATAACTTCAGCGACGACTTCTTCGGCGATTTTAACAACATCACGATTCACAATGACAACGCCTTCCTGCCCGCCTCGCTCCGTTCCGCCATGCAGGCGGCCGGTCAGAACAGTTTTACGATGAACCGGGTCAATATCGATATGCCCCCGCTAAACCAGGACGGGCAAAACCGCTACCACCAGATCGTCGCCGGCCTGGAGGGCAAGTTCGCTAAGACTTGGAGCTGGACCCTCCGCTACGCGGATGGCACCTCCACGCTGAACAACTTCTTTGGGGGCGACGTACTGCGCCCCAATCTTGCCCTGGCGGTCGATGCGGTCACCGACCCCGCGACGGGCCGAACGGTCTGCCGGTCGACGCTCGCCTCGCCTAACAACGGCTGCGTGCCCCTGAATCTCTTTGGGCAAGGTTCGCCCTCGGCCCAGGCGATCAGCTACGTCTTCGGGCCGGACGTCTACTCGCACTTCACGATCGGGCAACGTGTGGCGGATGCGAGCATCCAAGGCGAGCCCTTCTCCAACTGGGCGGGGCCGGTATCGATGGCTGCGGGCGCCGAGTACCGCAGTCAAACCTATTCCATTCCTCCCGATCCCACCGTACCCAGTCGCACGTGGGACCCTATTGGATCGTCGCCAGTCGGTAAGATCAACGTGACAGAAGCCTTCGCGGAGACGGACTTTCCGCTGTTGCGGAACGAGCCCTTGGCGCAGCGGCTCGGGCTGAACGCGGCGGTGCGGGAGACTCACTACAATTTGGTGGGATCGGTGACGACTTGGAAAGTCGGGTTGACGGATGAGGTCACGGACAATATTCGTCTCCGCGCCGCCCGTTCGCGCGATATTCGCGCGCCGAATTATTCGGAGCTATTCGCGCCACCGGCTAATTTTGTCGGCCCCGTGACAGACCTGAACGGCCAGACCGTTCCAGTCACCGAGACTCTCAACTCAAACGCAAACTTGAAGCCGGAAAACGCGGACACCTGGACGGCGGGATTGGCGCTGAAATTCTCCGCGGCCGGCGACTTCCATGCGGATATCGACTACTTTCACACGGTGATCAGCGGCGCCGTGTCTTATCTGGGCCCGCAGCAAGTCCTCGACGGCTGCGGTCGGGGAGATGCCGATCTGTGCAGGGACCTGACACGAGACAGCTCTGGAACATTGACTCATGTCACTGCTGGACTCTTCAATTCTGGCTCGCTCGTCACCAATGGGTTTGATATGGAGTTGGGATACACGATTCCTGTCGCCACGCTGCTACACGCGGGGCGCGGTACGGTATCGTTTCGCGCCAATGGGAGTCAGATCAACTATCAAAAGACGACGGACCTGTTCGGAAATAGCTACGAGGCAGTCGGCTCCGCAATTCCCCGTTGGAATGCCGATGCCGGGGTCACGTACGCAGTCGATCGGTGGTCGCTTAATGTGGCGGAGCATTTCGTTGGGGGGCTGTGCTGCGGGCTGTATTCCGTGACCCCTCCCAATTCGTCGTTCACGGGCGGCTCCGGCGTCTTCTATCTGCGGGCAGGATTTCAGTATTCGCTCAAGGACGTTGGCGGCGTCAATGTTCAGCTCTTCGGCAACGTTGAGAACCTGCTGAACCGCGCTCCGCCGGTGTTGCCGCTGACCCTCAACTTCCTCACCTACCCGACGAACTTCTTTGTGTACGACGTCATCGGCCGCACCATCAATCTGGGTGTTCGAGTGAAGCTCTAACCCAGGAGCGCGTCAGGGGCTGGACGGCAAGAAAATATGAACCGGCTAGACTCACCGGCGACAAGGAGGTCGCCCGATGTCGGTATATTGCGCTCGCTCGGGACAGTGGGCGCTCAAAGCGTTCAGGGTAATGCAGCGCGGGGTGCGCAAGTGTTCGCCCGAAGCGGCTGCTCTGGCTGCCATGTCTTCGCTGGGGAAGGTACCGGATACGGACCGGAGCTGACGGATATCGGTGACCGACGCAGCGCGACCTAGGCGAGCCAGGCGATTGTGCGGCCGGCCGAGCATTGAGTCGTGCTGGATCTGTTTTGACTGGCGAAACGCGCACAGGCCATAAAGGAGAACGGAAACGAGCGATGAACATCAAGGCGAGTGAGATGATCGGTGCCGCACTTCTGTTCCTCTCTACGGCCATTGCCCACGGAGAGGACCAACCCAACATTGCCACATTCGGACCAGCCGGCGAGCAGTGCGCGAAGTTGCGATCTGTCGATTTCTCGCTCACAGAGGACGCACCGGCGGAAATCACGGCTGTAGCGCCCGTTAAAGGCTCCGGCGCTGTACCGAGCACATGCGTTGTTGAAGGCGTGGTTTGGCCAAACGTGCGGTTCAGAGTCGAGTTCCCCCTCGCCGGCTGGAACGGGAAGATGCTGGTGGTCGGGACTGGTGGGCAGGCCGGCTCCATAACGACCGCGGCGGATTACGACAAGGACAAGATGAACAGCCCACCGTTGCTGCCGCAAGGCTATGCATTTGTCGGCCATGACAGCGGCCATAGCGATGCCGGAACCAAATGGGGATGGCACAACCCTTCGGCTCAAATCGATTACGGCTTCCGCGGCGGACATGTCGCTGGGCTCATCGGCAAGGCAATCCTGGAGGCTTACTACGGCCGCGGTCCCGCACGCTCCTACTACCACAGCTGCTCCAATGGAGGGCGCGAGGCGCTGATGATGGCGCAACGCTATCCCTGGGATTACGACGGCATCGTCGCGGGCTCTCCCTCGCTGGCCTACAGCAGCTTGTTTGTTCGGTTCTATGCTGCCGTGGAGTTGATGAAGGATCGCAGCCGCAGCGGCTTCGACGCCCGAGCGGCCAGCGTGCTCCATAAGTCAGTACTGGCGCAATGTGATGCGCTCGACGGAAAGAAGGACGGCGTACTCGAGGACCCGCGCCGCTGCAAAGTCGATTTAAACCGCGTGCTCTGCAAGCAGGGTGCAGCTGACGATTGCCTAACGCCACATCAAGTCGATATCGCGCGGCAGATCTACGAAGGACCTCGTCGAGCGGACGGCAGTCAAATCGCCCCGTCGAGCGCCATGCCGGGCTCAGAGCTCACGTGGGAAGGCTGGGGCACTAGCACCTATCCCGCCGAGGTGTTTCGTTATCTTGCATTCGATCCCGCTCCCGGACCGGGCTGGACACCGGATCCCTCCAAGCTGGGCGACTACGCTCGGCGCATGGGGCTAATGGATAGCCTGTTCTCAGCCGTCAATCCCGACCTCAGACAATTCAAGTCGCACGGCGGCAGGCTGCTTTCCTACTACGGCTGGAACGACGCCATGGGCGGACTCCGGGAAAACGTCGACTACTACAAGATGGCCGAACGCGTCATGGGGGGGGCGGAGAAGACGCTGGATTTCTATCGCTTGTTCATGATCCCAGGCATGGGCCATTGCGGCGGCGGCGATGGCGTATCCGTGTTCGATTACGTCGGCGCGCTGGACCGCTGGGTCGAACAAGGTAAGGCGCCCGATATCCTCACAGGCTATCACCCACGCTCGGACGGGTCGCCTGAGTTCACGCGCGACATCGCGTACTATCGTACGAGAGAGCCAGTGCGTTGACGTTCAATTGGGACGAACACGCGAGCAGAATGGCTAGCTCATTGGTGGCATTAGAAACTTTGAAATTTTCAAAGAGTAATCAGAGCTGGCCTAGGATTTTCGGACAGGTCGATAAGTGGAATGACTGCTATATTTTCCCACGTTAGCAGGAGTAATTCCGATGAAACGACCGAGACGCAATCACTCACCGGCCTTCAAGGCGAAGGTGGCTTTGGAAGCTTTGAAAGGCGAGAAGACGATCGCGCTGGACATGACACAGTCCATTAACGAAAGGTCTGATGTGAGGCCGCTCGACGATTTTATTTCCGTGGTGCGGATTCTGCTTGTCCGTCTAACAGCCCTTGCGTTAGCGGCGCTGACGAGTCAGCCGGCCGTCGCGACCTCGTCTGCATTGGCTGGCGCTATCGCCTCACCGGATCGTTATGGAGCGATGGCCGCAGTGGAGATACTGGGGGCGGGAGGCAATGCGGTCGACGCTGCCGTGGCCACTGCCTTTGCTTTGGCCGTTACCTATCCGGAAGCGGGCAATCTCGGCGGCGGCGGCTTCATGACTCTATACGTGAAAGGCACACCCTACTTCCTCGATTACCGGGAGACGGCGCCGGGCAAGGCCACCACCAACATGTACTTGGGTGCCAACGGACAAGTCGTCGCAGGCCTGAGCACTGCGGGTAACCTGTCTGTGGCCGTGCCAGGGACTGTGCGCGGGATGGCGATGGCCCACCAGCGCTTTGGCAAGCTCGGATGGGCGCGGGATTTGGCTCCAGCCCTGCGGCTGGCGCAACACGGATTCACGGTGAGTCCCCAGTTGGCCGAGATGCGGCAACAACACGAGGGACGTTTTAGAGGCGTCACCAACTTCGACCAGTACTTCGCGCATATGCTGGTCGCGCACCGATTTCAGCAACCCGAATTAGCAGCGACCCTCAAACGAATTGCCCAGAGTGGAGACTCGGACTTCTACGCGGGTGAAACTGCCGAGCTTTTAGTACACCAAATGACTCGCGGTTCACCCGGTGGCCTGATCACGAAGTCCGATCTCGCTGAGTACAAGGCGTTTTGGCGCGAGCCCGTGATTGGCGACTGGCACGGGTATCAGGTGATCACTGCACCCCCCCCCAGCTCTGGTGGTATTGCGCTGCTACAGTTACTCATGATGAAGGCTGCCGCCGCGCCGCTATTCAAGGGTGTCAGCCTCAATACACCGCAGTACATCCATCTCGTGTCGGAAATGGAGAAACGGGTATTTGCCGATCGTGCGCAATATCTGGGAGATCCTGATTTTGTAAAGGTGCCCGTACACGCCCTGATCGATCCAGCCTATGTCGCTCGGCGCGCGACCGAAATCGATCCAAAGGCGCCCTCGACACTCGCCGCCGTTTACCCCGGGTTCGAGAAGCCACAGACCACGCACTTTTCCATCGTTGACCGGTGGGGTAACGCGGTGTCCAACACCTACACGCTCAACGGTTCGTTCGGCTCCGGCGTGGTGGTCGAAGGGGCGGGCTTCCTCTTGAACGATGAGATGGATGACTTCTCCGCCAACCCCGGCGTGCCCAATCAATTTGGCGTCGTCGGCGGGAGCGCTAACGGCATCACACCGTTCAAGCGTCCGCTGTCATCGATGAGTCCCACCATCCTCACTCGCGACGGCAAGGTGACGATGATCATCGGCACGCCGGGCGGCTCGCGGATCTTCACCTCGATCTTTCAGGTACTGGTCGATGTCTACGATTTTAAATTGCCCCTGCAGGAAGCTTTGAGGCAGTTTCGGTTCCACCACCAGCTTCTGCCGGAAAACACCATTTTTTCTGAGCCCTACGCGCCCTTCTCAGTGGACCTGACTCGGGCGCTGACGGAACGCGGCTACCGGATTGAGGCACAGACTTTCAACGGCGACATCGAAGCAGTTCAGATCTTGGGTGATAAACCCTCTCCTGCCTCCGATCCTCGTGGTCGCGGCGTATCCATGGTCCTTGAGGCCGACCGGCCATGGAGCAGATGCCGGGCCCCGCGAGTTGGGGCCGAGAGTTCAACCAACTCGTGCAGGAATCCACAATGAAGATCGAAATGGCGGCGGCCGCGGCGATGTTGCTGGCGGTCGCGGCGGTATGCGGCGCATCGACGCGAGATTCCAAGGTCCTAGCCGCCGCGCAGGCTGCGCGCTCCGCCCAGCTCCAACTGCTCGAGCAAGTCGTGAACATCGACTCTGGGACGGGCGATGTCGACGGCGGCCGCAAAGTGGCGGGCGTCCTGATTCCGCGCTTGAAGTCGCTAGGAATGACGGTTGAGTCCGTTCCTGCGGAGCAAGCCGGACTTGCGGATAACATAGTGGCGACGCTGACGGGCCGTGGTAAGACCCGCATTCTCATGATCGGGCATATCGATACGGTGTTCGGACGCGGCACCGCGCAACGCCGGCCCTTTCATACAGACGACAGGCGAGCCTACGGGCCGGGCGTTGCCGATGAGAAGGGGGGCGTCGTCGAGGGAATCTACGCTCTCCAGATCCTCCATGATCTTAACTTTACGGACTTCAGGGAGATCGTCTTTCTGATGGAGACTTCTGAAGAGACAGGTTCGCCCGGAACGCGGGCTCTCATCGCCAAGCTGCTCGCGAACGCCGACGTAGAGCTGAACCTCGAGCCGGGGGACGAGCCCGACATGATTACTGTTTGGCGCAAAGGCAGCGCAGGCTTCCATATCGACGTGAAAGGCCGGGCCGCACATGCGGGAGTCGCTCCTCAAGATGGGCGGAACGCCGCACTCGAGCTGATCCATCAGATCTCGGGACTGGAGGTATTTCCGAGATCAGGAGACGGTCTCACCGTGAATCTCACCGTCATGCACGCCGGCACGCGCGCCAACATCATCCCCGAGGACGCTTCGGCGCAGGTCAATGTGCGAGTGCGCGACAAGGCCGACTTCGGTCGAGTCGAGCAGATATTGCGCAGGAATGCTGAAACCACCGCGGTTCCCGACACTAAAGTCACCATCAGCAGCGATGCAGCTTTTCCGCCCTTACCCAACAACCCTGCAACCAACAAGCTGGCTGCGCGTGCGCAGCTGATCTACTCCGGCATCGGCCGGACACTGGGAATCGGCGGTAACGGCGGCGCCTCGGAGTCCGCGCTCGCGGCGGAGGCCGGTGTACCCGCCTTAGATGGCCTCGGGCCAGCCGGTGGTGGCTACCACTCCGATCAGGAATACTTCAACCTCAGTACGCTGACGCCCAGGCTCTACCTGCTCGCCAGACTGCTGATGGATTTGGGACCGGATCCGCCGTCCAAAAACTAGCTCTGCTCCGACTACTGAACCCCGTAGGAGCCCAGAATGAATCACTGGTGTCTATGAGATACATGGCGTTCACATTCGCGTAAGCGCTGAATTAAACACGTTGTCCCCTTTCTGAGTTGAAGTTGCGAAGCTGTCCACAGTGGCGATGTTGCCGCCGGAGAGCACTATGTCTGAGCCGTCCTTCATGAGGATTTTCCATTAACCAGCCGCGCACCGTGGGCCTAGACTATGTCCATAGGTTCTGACGGGACGCACACGGGCAAGGGTATGGAGGCGCGCGAACGCCTCCTGGAGCAGCCCTGCGACATCGCCATCATTGGCGCGGGAGTGGTGGGCTGCGCGGTCGCTCGCAAGTTTGCACTGGCGGGCGCCAAGGTCGTTATCCTGGAGCGCGGGCCGGATATCCTGAGCGGCGCCTCCAAGGCCAACAGCGCCATCCTGCACACAGGGTTCGACGCACCCGCATCCAGCCTTGAAACCGAACTCATCCGCGGGGGACGGCAGGAATACCTGGAGATTCGCGAGAGCCTCAATCTACCGCTGCTGACCACCGATGCTCTTGTTTGCGCCTGGACCAATCTTGAGGCCGAAAAACTCGAATCTATTCAGGCGCAGGGGCGGGGCAACGGTGTCGCGGGACTGCGGCTGCTGGGAGGCTCGGAAGCGCGCCAGACCATGCCTTCGTTGTCCGACCGACTCGTTGCGGCGCTCGAGGTGGAGGGCGAACATGTCATAGATCCCTGGTCGGCGCCGCTTGCTTATCTTACCCAGGCCGTTGCTCTTGGCGCGAAGTTCCTGCGCAACGCGGAACTTCTGAAGGGCAGTTTCGACGACCGCTGGAGACTGGAGACATCTTCCGGAAGGATCGAAGCCCGGGCCGTGATCAATGCGGCGGGCTTGTATGGCGACATTGTCGATCAGTGCCTGGGCTTCAATGCTGAGTTCCAGATCAAGCCGCGCAAGGGCCAGTTCGTGGTTCTCGATAAAGCGGGCTTTCGACACGTCCCTCGCATCGTGCTGCCAGTTCCGACTGAAATGACCAAGGGTATCGTCGTTTGTCCGACCGTCTTCGGCAATGTTCTTATTGGGCCGACCGCAGAAGAGCAGGAGGATCGCTCGCGCGCCACCGTGGAAACGGAAACGCTCAAGGCACTGCTCAAACGCGGCGCGGAAGCCGTTCCGGCCCTCGCGAACATTCCGGTCACTGCGGTCTACGCCGGCTTAAGGCCTGCAAGTGAGAGCAAGGCTTATCGGATCTTCGTTCGCCCAGATCAGCGAGCGATTACGCTCGGCGGTATACGTTCAACTGGACTGAGTTCCGCTCTTGGTCTAGCGCAGTACGCACTCAAACTCCATGCCGGCTTTGGTGGCTCCTTTACGGCGCCGCCTGCTGCACCTTCCGTGCGCGTTCCCAATCTGGCCGAGAATAGGGAGCGTGATTGGCAACGCCCGGACCATGGCGAGATGGTCTGTCACTGCGAGTTGGTGACCAAGCGGGAGATTGAAGCCGCCCTGCGAAGTTCAGTGCCGCCGGGAGACTTCGGCGGATTGAAGCGGCGCACTCGAGCGGGCATGGGCCGGTGCCAAGGATTCTATTGTAACGCTCGACTGGCGGAGATGACTAAGGGAAAGCTTGCCACGCCTCTAGCGATCGAAACCGAAGGAGAGGCATGAGTTCCACCGCAGACGTTATCGTTGTGGGCGGTGGCCCTGCCGGAGTGGCCGCTGCGCTCGAAATGCGCCGACGTGGCGTGGAAAAGGTCGTCATTCTAGACCGCGACCCGCATCTGGGTGGCGCAACAAGGCATTGCAGCCATTCTCCATTCGGAATGTTCGAATTCGGCCGCGTTTATTTTGGTGCCGCATACGGGCTTAGACTGGAGCAGGAGGCCGCAAAGGCTGGTGTTGATGTTCGAACTGGCCATTCGGTCGTCAAGCTGGGCGACGATGGCTCTGTCGTCGTGACTTCGCACCGGGGGCTCGAAACTTTGAGCGGGCGGCGCGTCATGATGACTACTGGCGCGCGCGAGACACCTCGCTCCGCGCGACTAATCGCAGGTGACAGGCCGGTCGGCGTCGTGACTACGGGCACGTTGCAATCCTATGTCGCCTTTCATGGGCTGATGCCTTTCCGCCGGCCGGTGATAGTCGGTTCGGAGTTCGTATCGCTTTCCGCCGTCCTGACCTGTCTCTTGCACGGCGCCCGGCCCGTGGCGATGATTGAAACACAACCATACGCCTTGGCGCGTGCCCCACTGACTTGGTTCCCGAGGCTTGTGGGCATTGCGTTCCATCGCGAAGCAGAGATCATTGCTATCCTCGGCCGCTCCAGGGTGGAGTCCGTTTCCATTCGGCGGAACGGTCAAGTCGAGACCCTGACATGTGACGGCGTGCTGTTGACCGGCCGGTTTACGCCGGAATCATCGCTCTTCCTGCAATCGCCGATGGGCGTCGATCCGGGCAGCGCCGGTCCGGCGGTCGATCAGGACGGTCGGTCCGCCAATCCGTTCTATTTTGCCGGCGGCAACGTGCTCAGGGCGGTCGAGACCGGTGGCTGGGCGTTCAGAGAGGGGCGTGCGATCGGAGCGACGCTCGCCCATGATCTCGCGCGTGAACCCGCATCTGGGGATCTCGTGCGCGTGTCGTTTGACGATCCGATCAAGTTAGTCGTGCCCAACTTCCTGCGGCGCAGCGCACTTCCGTCTGCGGCGTTCCGGCATTTTCAACTACGCTTCCTCCGCCGTGCCCGAGGCCGGCTGCATCTCGAGATGGACGGCAGGGACACCTGGCACCGGCAGGGTCAATGGCTGCCGGAGCGACGCATCCTCGTAGCCATACCATCAGGTGCGCCGCAGGCGCAGCAAATTCACTTTAGTTTCAGAGAGGACGTCTGAATGCGCGTAGCCGCTGTCGATCAAGGAACGACGTCGACCCGCTGCCTCGTCGTCGAAGACGGCGGGACCTGGAGCATCGCAGGCAGTCTACGTCACCGGCAGCATCATCCGGCGCCCGGCTGGGTGGAACACGATCCGCAAGAGCTCTTGCAAAACATCGAAGAGGTGCTTGCGAGCGCCGGCCCCGTTGACGCGATCGCAATATCCAACCAGGGCGAAAGCTGCCTTGCTTGGGATGCCGAGACCGGAGAGCCGCTCTCCCCGGTTATCGTGTGGCAGGATTCTCGGACCGCAGAAGCGCTTTCCAGGTGCAGCCCGTCGGCGGAACAGCGCTCCAAGGAGGTCTGCGGGCTTCCGCTCGACCCTTACTTTTCCGCCAGCAAACTCGCTTGGCTGATGGAAAATGTACCTGCCGTTTCTTCCGCTCTTGCCTCTGGCCGGCTTCGGCTCGGAACGACTGACGCATTCTTCCTGAACCGCCTCTGCGGATCTTTCGTAACGGATCTCGCCACGGCGTCAAGGACCGGTCTATTGGATTTGAAGAGTTGCACATGGAGCGCCGAGATGTGCGAATTGCACCGCGTGCCGATGCAATGCCTGCCTGAAATCGCAGCGGTCGACGCGGGCTTCGGTATGTTTGGTGATACACCGGTCAAGGTGTCCATCGTCGATCAGCAGGCTGCTCTCTACGGGCACAACTGCCGCAAGCCCGGCGACTGCAAGATAACTTTTGGCACGGGGGCTTTTCTGCTCGCTCTCGCCGACGGAAAGAGGCCGCCAGAGTCGGAGCTGTTGCCGACGATTGCCTGGCGGCGTCGCCAGGAGGAAAAACCCACATTCGCTATAGAGGGCGGTGTCTACGATGCGGGGGCGGCGCTTGAATGGGCACACAGGATTGGCCTCTATTCGGCGCTGGAGGAATTAGACGCGTTCGAAGGCCCGTCCGCTCTGAGCCGTGGGATCATTTTCGTGCCGGCGCTCTCGGGGCTCGGCGCACCCTACTGGGACCGCCAGGCTGCGCCGCTCTTTATCGGCATGGATCATTCCACGGATCGGCGCGACATGGTGCGTGCCGTGCTGGAAGGAATCGCTATCCTGACAGTCGGTCTCATCGAGGCGGCCTCCAAGGTGACGGCACTGAGTCCCACCATCTCAATCGATGGCGGGCTCTCGCGGAGCACCTATTTTGCGCGGTTTCTCGCGTCCGCCAGCAATCGGTCGATCACCGTGCCATCCATGTACGAACTCACCGCTCTCGGACTTGCCGAATTCTGCGGCGTGGATGTCGATGCATTCCGAACATCTGCCGTGACTTTTACGCCCGATGGTTCCGTCACTGCGGCTGATCATCAGTTCTTCGCGAAGGGGGTTGATCGAGCCCGAGCCTGGCGACGTTAGATCGCTGCGTTTGGCTTTCCAGAGCAACTGAACGAAGGTTCCGGGGTGGCCCGCGAAATTGAGGTGTGCAAGATCAGAAACCGCCTCCTCCGCCGCAATGGGGCGACGTCAAAGGCGAGTTTTTCGCAATCACCTCGTGGTAAATCAAACTGAAGAAAGAGGGCTACTAATGGATACCAATCTCAACTCTCAATCCGCGGCGACGCAGCCACAAGCGCGGGGATGCGAGCAGGACACGCTCAAGCGCGACGTGACGCCGTTCCAATCCTTTGCGGTTGCGTTCGGCTTCGTGTCGATCGCAACCGGTATCTTTACGGCCTACAGCGCGATGCTGTCGACGTCGGGCCCGATGGGCATCTGGACCTGGCCGGTCGTCGTAGTCGGTCAGTTAATGGTCGCCTTGATCCTCGGGTCTCTTGCCGCGCGCATTCCGGTCACCGGTTATGTCTATCAATGGGCTTCGCGCATCACCAATCCGGTTTTCGGCTGGCTCATGGGGTGGATCAGCTTTGCGTTTCTTGCGGTCGTTTTGTGCGCGGTCGACTACACGATCGCATCGTCTGTCCTGCCGATCATGTTCGGCTATAAGGGAAGCGCCGACAATGCATGGTGGATCACTAGTCTTGTCATCGTCGCGCAAGCATCGATGGTCGCGTTCTCGACGAAACTCACGCAGAAATTCAACGCAGTCGCAGTAACCATCCAGCTTGTCGGGATGATCGGCCTTGTCGTTTTGCTTTTTGGGGTCGGCTATTTCAACAACGAGCTGAACTTCGCCAATCTGTTTAGCGCCGGAAGCGTCACCAGGGAAGGCTATTTTGCCTTCGGCGGACTGACAAGCGTTGGTCCTTGGATCATGGGTACGCTGCTCGGAGCATTCACGATCGTCGGCTTCGAATCCGCCGCCAATCTGGCTGAAGAAACCCGTGAGCCGGCGCGGGTCGTCCCGAGAGCGATGTGGCAAGCGGTTGTGAGCCTCGGGATCATCGGCATGCTCTTCCTGATCGCCGTAAGCGCGCTTCTCGGTGATCCGACCGCACTTGCCATCTCGGCGACGCCGATCGCAGATATCATTTCACGCGTGCTGGGGCCGATCGTGGGCAACTTCCTGCTGGTGCTCGTGGTCATCTGCATCTTCTCGTGCGGCCTCGTCATCCTTCTGAGTGGCACTCGTCTGGTCTGGGCGATGTCGCGGGATGAGCGTTTCCCGGGTTGGCAGTTCTTGCGTCAGATCAATACGAAACTTCAAACTCCCGTCAACGCGGCGATCTTCGTCGCTGCTATTAGTCAGATCATTATCGCGATTTTTTGCAAGGATACAGACGCGTTGTTCGTCCTGTTCTCGGGAGCTACCCTGCTTCCCGCGATCATCTATGCTGTATCTGTGTTGATGTATGCGGCGAAGCGTCATCAATTGCCCCCAAGCCAGGGCTTTACACTCGGCGCCTGGGAGCTTCCGGTGCTGGCACTCGCCATCGCCTGGCTAGCATTTGAACTTTCCATTTTCCGCGATGCCTCCTTCGTCAAGCCATGGCTCTACGTTGCCGTGATGTTCGGCATAGGCGCTGTCTATCTCTTCTATCTGCTGGCGACGCGTGGCGGACCGAAGGGTCTCAAGATGCCGGACGTCATCGCCATCGACGCCATCCTCGATGCCGATCGCGGCGCAGAATTCGGCTCGAGCCGGGAAAAATGAGACAGGATCCCACTGGACGCGACCGCGCTTGGCGTCAGCAGCTCGTCCAACCGCTGGACATCCATCGCGGTCAGCCGCTCATGCACTTGCTGCCATTGACTGGAATTGATTCGGCGGTGGGCATTACCCGCAAGCCGGAGCAGTGTCGACAATGAGGGTAGTTCGCAGCGCTCCCGAATAAGTGCGTCGATCGCAGCATTCGCCAGATCCGCCGGATCGAGCGGCGTCTCGGCCGCCACGGCAACGGCGAATTGTCCAACTATAGGACCGAAGCGGATCAAGCCGCTGCGCGATGATAGTAGCTGAGCATTCCTCCGAGTCGCTGGCACCGGATGACATGGTCGTGAAGTTCGCCAACGGCGGCGACGGGCTGCAGCAGCCGGTTGCCGAGTCCTTGATGATTTCGCTCGCGGTGATAATGGCTGAGGTATTGTGTAATCGCGCGCCGAAGCGATACCACTCCAAAGATGATTAACCGACTCAGGCACTTCATCCTACAATCCGTAGCCCATCGGCACGATGACCTGCACTCTCGTACCCCGCGGAGTGCCGGGCAAAAGCCTGAGTTCGCCGCCGAGCCGCTCCGCCCGCGAGGCCATAGACCTAATGC
>Ga0137394_10001370_pt1 | contig 17709 bp, 16 predicted proteins | sample czobulk116metaG_FD_108278 | JGI IMG/M metagenome (GOLD analysis project Ga0137394, IMG submission 108278) | Vadose zone soil microbial communities from Angelo Coast Range Reserve, California, USA - czobulk1.16 metaG | ecosystem: Environmental > Terrestrial > Soil > Vadose zone | place: USA...
AGAGTGTCCAATCCCGACGCGATCTCCGCGGCGTGGATCCCGACCCGCCCTCCATCGAGGTAGACGCCGTAGCGATCTCCACCCGGCATCCGCTCGAACGCGATCCCGACGTAACGATGGCGGGCTATCGCCTCCTGGCGCACGCGCGCGAGCTCGCCCGCGAGCACCGCGGCCGCGGCATCAACGGAGCGATGGCCGAGGAGTGCGGAGAAGGACGGAACCGCCACCGCCACGACGCAGCCGAGGATGGCGAGGGCCACGATCACTTCGACCAGCGTGACCCCCGCCATCCCGGGCCTACTTCTTCTGCGGCTTGACGGCCGTGAGGTAGTCGCGGAAGTGGGCAAGTGACTTCTCACCTATTCCCTGGATCTTCAGAAGGTCTTCGACGGTCGAGAACGGGCCGTTCTTCTCCCGAAACTCGATGATGCGCTTCGACAGCGACGGCCCGATCCCCGGGACCTTTTCGAGATCCGGGGCGGACGCGGAATTGATGTCCACCGGATCGGAGTGTTCCTTCGCCGACGCTCCCGTCGCCGCGTACGCGACGCCGCCGGGCACACACGCCAGAGCCACCGCAAGGACAACCGCGGCGGCGCTCCACTGCTTGAGCCTGTTCATCATGCTGCGCTCTCCTGTCAGCGGAGACACATCGCCTCCGCGCGAAAGACGCGAACCTCTCCCTCCGCGGCAAGACGCCCCGGCGGAATTCGCGCCGGTTAACCCGGGGTTTCAGGTGGGGGGGCCTTTCGGCCCCCCCTGGGGGGGTGCATCGGGGGAGGACCATGAGGAGAGCTGGTCTGAGGAGGGAATCCCACGATCACCCGAGCTGAAAGCGGAGTCAGTCTGAGCCCTCCGCCGCGAAATGACGCTGATGATTCCTGTTCCTGGAGTCGCGAAGGAGATCCAGGATTCTCCTGAGAAGGCTGACGCTGTCGCCGCAGATGTGGAGGAAACCGCTCTCCGCGTCGAGGAGATGAAAGGTGGTGACGGAGGAGAAGATGTAGATCCGGCCCCCGATTTCGACCTTCCCGCGCTCCCCTGCCGAAGCCCGCAAGATCATCAGGGTCGCCGGATCTACCCGCCCTTCTCCTCCGCCGACGCTCATGCGCGCCGTTCCACCACCCATCTCGTGCACTCCTCTTCGGCTTCGCTGCGCCACTCGTCTCGTTCCGTTCCTTTGTTGTGACGCGCATGCCTTCAGCAACGCGGGTGCCAGGGTGAGATCGCGCGGGGCGATCGAGGCGAGCGGCGCTTCGAACTCGCGTCGGAGGAGGGGGTTAGGCGCGGGCGGTGCGCCGTCGCGAAAAAAAGAAAAGGCCGGAAGAGGCGTCCCTTCCGACCGCAGGCGAACGCGCAGGCCGGACGGCTGTCACGCGCCGTTACGGATCGAATCCGTCAGGGCTTAGAGGGCTTCTCGATCTTGGGTGGATCCTTCTTCTTGAATCCGGCCGGAGGCTCGAAGGCATCGCCGGAGGCGCCGGCGGTCGTGATCGAAGTCACCTCGGTCGAGGTGCCGAAGATTTTCGTGAGCCCTGGCGCTCCCTTCGAAGGAGGGTTGGCCGTCGATTCGGAGGACGAGTCGGACTTCTTCTTGGAGAAGAGGCCCTTGAACGCCCCCTTCATCGCGGCGGCGGGGTTCTGTTCTCCGTTTGCTCCTTCGCCCTCCATCATCCCGCAGTCGCCGCCCTTCTCGATCGTCATGCGGGTGCGCACGGGGTAGCCTTCGATCTTCGCCAGCTCCTTCGCCACCGCCTCGAGCCCCTCGGTGTTCTGCGAGATGAGCCCGTGGGCCGCCTGGGCGAGATCTCTGGCGGCCGCCGGGTCGATCCCCATCGCGGCAGCCTGTTTGGCCATGAAGGCGCGGAGCTCGGCCGCCCCCGCGGGGAGCTGCGTGGCGTACCAGTTGTCGGATGTGTAGACCATGTTGCACGCCTGATGCGTCTTCGTGTTCTGGCAGTTCTGCGTTCCCGTGATGAGCATGCGCCCGGCCTGCGCCCCGGCGATCGTCTCGTTCTCGCCCGTGCGCTTCGCCTCGAACTTGACCGGCTCGCAGGTCAGCGGTGGCGGCTCCTGCTTCGCAGACTCCCCCGCGGGCGGCGGCGCCTGCGCTCCGGCGAGTGCCTGCCTGGCCGATTCCATGCTCTGCTTGAAGTAGTCGAAGGGCAGCTCCTGATAAGACTTGTCGCGAAAATCGATCGCGTACATGACCTTGCGGTCGAGCCGCATGATCATCGCGCTCTTGAACCCTTCCTCTCCCGCGAACTTCTTCATGAACTTGCCGGTCGGTTTGCTCGTGGATTCGATCCGGGCCTTGTCCCCCGAAACGATCATCACGCCGGTTCCGTTGCTGCCAAACGATCCGCTCGCGCCGAAACCGTCGAACTTCGTGGTCTCGTTGACCGTGACGTCGGCTCTCGCGATCGTCGCCGCCGCGAAGGGCAGGAGGAACAGGAAGAGCAGAGGGAGGATGAAGGCGCAGGACGCGGCGAGGATCGAGAACCCCCCGGCGAGAATCCGTCGCAGGCTGCTGAGATTCGGCATGTTGGTCCCCTTCCTTACTGGATGAAGTTCTTGTAAACGTCGAGCGAGATGACGGTCCCCATCAGAAGCAGGAGCAGGACGAGCCCGACCTGCATCACGCGCTCCTTGACCATGATGCTCAGATCGCGGCGCATGATCCCCTCCACGAGGAGGATGAAGATGTGTCCGCCGTCCAGGACCGGGATGGGCAGCAGGTTGATGACGCCGAGCTGCAGGCTGATGAAGGCCATGAAGGAGAAGTACGAAAGCGCGCCTCCCTTCCACGCCTCGCCGGTGAACTTGTAGATGTCGATCGGGCCCGATAGCGTGCGCGGGGAGAGCTGCCCGGTGAGAAGCTTCTTGAGCGTGGCGAAGAGAACGCCGGCCTGGCGCAGGTTGAACTTCACGCTCTCGGTGATCGCCTGCGCGGGCCCGTACTTGCGCAGGATCGATTCGGGAAGGAGCGCGAGACCGGGATCGCCCTGGCCATCTTTCCCCGTTCTGACCTGAAGCGACTTCTCGAGAGTCTCCCCTCCTCTCCGCACGACGACGGCCACCGATTCGCCGCCCTTCTCGAAGAGCGCCTTGGATATCTCCGTGAGATGCGAGCCCACATCGAGCCCGTTGATGCTGGCCACCTCGTCGCCTTCGACGAGCCCGGCTTCGGCCGCCGCACCGTCCGGCCGGACCGAGACGATCTTCATCCGGGACAGGTAGGGTTGAACCCCGACCCGGCCCATCGCCTCGCGAGCTGTCTCGCCGATGGTTATCTCCAGCGTCTGCTCCGCGCCGTCGCGCACGATCCTGAACGGGAGCTTGCGCCCGGGATTGAGAGCGACCGCCAGCTGAAGATCGTTCCAGGTCCTGGTCTCTCGATCTCCGACCTGGAGAATGCGATCCATCACGCGCAGCCCGCCCCTTTCGGCCGGAGACTCTTTCTCGACGCCGCCAACGACCGGCGGATCTTCGACGTACTTCGCGAGGGGGACTCCGTGGACGTAGATGCCGGCCGTGATCGCGACCGCGAGGACGATGTTGAGGGACGCCCCCATGACGAGAACGGCGAATCGCTCCCCTCGCGAACGGCTCTGGAACTCCTCGGGGCTCCCGCGCAGCTCGTCGTCGGGGTTCTCTCCCATCATCTTGACGTAGCCGCCCAGCGGGATCGCGGAGATGCGGTAGTCGGTGTGGTTGCGGCGCCGGCCGAACAGCCGGGGCCCGAAGCCGAGAGAGAAGACTTCGACGCGGATGCCGATCAGCTTCGCCACGACGAAATGGCCGAACTCGTGGATGAAGATGAGCGCGCCCAGGATGAAGACGGTCGCGAGAATGTTGGTGATGCTGAACGTGAGGCTCACGAAACAGATCTCCTGCCGGCGGGCTGGCCCTTCTCGATCGTCTCCCGGGCTGCGGCGCGGGCCCATGCATCCGCCGCCACGACGTCCTCGAGGCTGTCCGGATCCCTGGGACGGTGACTGTCGATCACCGCCTCGATGACTTCCGGAATATCGAGGAAGGCCAGACGCCTGTCAAGGAACGCCTCCACCGCGATCTCGTTGGCGGCGTTGAGCACCGCCGGCACCGTACGGCCGGCCCTGAGCGCGCGATACCCCAGCTCGAGGCACCGGAAAGTCTTGGTGTCGGGGACGTGGAAGGTGAGCGCTCCCATCGCGTGGATATCCAGGCGGGCGATAGGCGTTTGCCACCTGTCGGGCCACGTCAGCGCGTACTGAATGGGATGCCGCATGTCGGTGCGCGACATCTGGCAGATGAACGCTCCGTCCACGAACTCGACCATGGAGTGGATGATCGACTGGGGGTGCACCGCGACTTCGATCTTTTCCGCCGGCATCCCGAAGAGGAAGTGGGCCTCGATCACCTCCAGCCCCTTGTTCATCAACGTGGCGGAATCGATCGTGATCTTCCTTCCCATCTGCCATGTCGGGTGCTTGAGCGCCTGCTCGAGCGTCGCAGCGCCCAGCTCCGCCCGCGTCCGCCCGAAGAAGGGGCCACCCGAGGCGGTCAGGACCAGCCTCGCGACCTCCCCGGCTTCGCCCGCGCGCAGGCACTGATGGAGAGCGTTGTGCTCGGAGTCGACTGGAAGGAGCGTGGCCCCCGTTTCCCGGGCCTTTGACGTCATCAGCGAGCCGGCGACGACGAGCGCCTCCTTGTTGGCGAGGGCGACGACGCGCCCGAGCCTGACCGCCTCGTACGTCGGTGCCAGCCCGGCGGCGCCGACGATGCCGGCAAGGACGATCTCCGCTTCCGGATGGGCGGCGCACTCCACCAGCCCCTTCTCCCCCCAGACGATCTCCGGGAGGCCGCGGTCGCGCGCGCTCTCGGCGGGCGGGCCCCACGTCGCGGGCTCGCCCAGAGTCTCCCTCAGCTCGGCCGCCAGCGCGTCGGAACCAATCGAGACGACGGCGGGACGGAAGCGACGCACCTGATCCGCGAGAACGGGGAGATTGCGACCCGCCGCGAGCGCCGTCACCTCGAACCGGCCGGGGAACCGGTCGATCAGATCGAGCGTGCTCACGCCGATCGATCCCGTCGATCCGAGAAGCGAGAGCCTTTTCCGCTCCATTCGATCTCCCCCCGCGCCTCAGGCCATGAAGGCGCGGTAGTAGTAGAAGAGGACGGGCGCTCCAAAAAGGAGCGAATCAGCGCGGTCGAGCATGCCGCCGTGGCCGGGGAAGAGGGTCCCCGTATCCTTCACCCGCGTCGCCCTCTTGAGGAGCGACTCGCTCAGATCTCCCGCCATGCCGGCGACCCAGAGCAGCACAGCGAGGAGGATGGCGTCACGTGTCTGGAGCCGCTGAAAGAACCACACCTTGGCAAGCCACGCCGCGAGCAGGCTGGCGAGCAGGCCGCCGCCGGCCCCCTCGATCGTCTTGTTGGGAGAGATGGCCCGCGAAAGCGGGTGGGAGCCGATCCAGGATCCGAACGCATAAGCGCCCGCGTCGGCGATCCAGACGGTGAGGAAGAGGAAGACGGTGAGATCGCGGCCCATCTCGTCGCCGATCCCCATCAGCTCGACGACCGCGCCGAGCGTGATGCCGAGGAACAGTATCCCGCCAAGTGTCGCCATCACCGCCTCGAAGGCTCCGTCGACGCCGCCGCGCCTCAGCAGGGCTCGGGAAGGGATGAGGATGACCGCGGCGGCGAGCACCGGCTGGAGAGCGACGCGCTCGTCGGCGAAGGTGTAGATGACGGCGAGGGTCATCACGCTGCCCATCAGAAAATCGGCGTGAATTCCGCGATTCCGCGCGAGCGCGTGAAGCTCCCACGTGGCGATCACGGCGGCGAAGGCCACCAGAGCGAAGAAGAAGATCGGATTGAGGTACTTGATGATGACGAAGAGGATCGGAAGACCCGCCGCGGCCGTGACGAGCCTCTTCAAACGACGCGCCTCGTCCCCGTCACGACGCCGCCGTACCGTCTTTCGCGCTTCTGGTAGTCGATGATCGCCCGGAAGAGCTCGATCGATCTGAAATCAGGCCACAGCGTGGGAGTCACCCAGATCTCGGCGTAGGCGATCTGCCAGAGAAGAAAATTGCTGATCCTCAGCTCGCCGCTCGTCCGGATGAGCAGGTCCGGGTCGGGCTGCCCGGCGGTGTACAGATGGGACTCGAGCATCTCCTCGGTGATCTGCCCCGGCGGCACGCCGCGCGAGATCGCGTCCTCCAGGAGCCCGCGGCACGCGTCGAGGATCTCCGCGCGCCCTCCGTACGAGAGGGCGATGTTGAAGAGCAGCCCCGTGCAATGCGACGTCGCCTCCATCGCCGACTCGAGGTGGTGCCTCACCGAGGGGCTGAGGTCGTGGATCCTGCCTATAACCTGGAAGCGGATGTTGTTCCTTAGGAGTGTCTGCAGCTCCCGCTTGACGTACTCCTTGAGGAGCGCCATCAGGGTCGTCACCTCGCCGCGCGGCCTCTTCCAGTTCTCCTGCGAAAAGGCGTAGAGCGTGAGGACCCGGAGCCCGAGGCGCGCCGACGTCTCGACCGAGTCGCGGACCGAATCAATCCCGGCGCGGTGACCCGCGACCCGGGGAAGACGGCGCGACGTCGCCCACCTCCCGTTTCCGTCCATGATGATGGCGACGTGCGCCGGCAGGCGCTCGAAGTCGATCGCGAGCGCAGCCGTCTCTTCCGGCGAGCCGGCCCGCAGGGAGGCTCGGAGATCCATGGGAAGTCTGTCGCGTGTCATCTTGGACCCCGCGAGGGGGGAGGGGGAGAAGGTGGCAAACCCGTCAAAGCGCGCATCTTATCACCGCCCCGAACGCTCCGCCAAGAGCGGAGCCTCCGGGTAGATGACACTTTCGAGACAGAGCCCGCGCGCCGGAGCCGTGGGACCGGCCGCGCAGCGATCGCGCGAGCGGAGGACCTGAAGCATCCAATCGGGCGGCCGATGCCCCCGGCCGACGTCGATCAGCGAGCCCGCGATCGCCCGCACCATGTGCTGAAGGAACGACGTCCCCTGGACGGTGTAGGCGATGATCGCCCCCTCCGCCGTCACTTCGCTCCGCGCAAGCCGCTTCACCCGGGTCGCGGAGACGTCGGCCGCGGCGCGGAACGCCGAGAAGTCGTGCTCGCCGAGAAGATGGCCGGCGGCTCGCCCCATCGCCGCGGGATCGAGGGGCGGCCGGAAGTGATGAACGAACGGGGCAAGAAACGGAGTCAGCACCTCGCCGGTCAGGATCTGATAGCGATAGACGCGCCCGATCGCGGACCGTCTCGCATGAAAGCCATCGGGAACGATCTCGACCGAGGCGACGGCGATATCCTCCGGGAGGTTCCCGTTCAGGGCGCGCCTCAGCCTCCGGGGCTCCCACTCCCCGGGCGAGACGAAGCTGGCCACCTGGCCGCGGGCATGGACCCCGGCATCGGTGCGGGCGGCCCCGGCGACGAGCAGCCCCGGCTCGTCGAAGAGACGGCGGAGGCTCGACAGGAGCTCGCCCTGGACCGTCGGTGAGTTGGGCTGAACCTGCCAGCCGGCGTAGCGGGTTCCGACGTATTCGACGACCAGCCGGTAAGTAGGCACGCTCTAGCCTTCGCCTTCCGGGCTCACCTTCCCCGAGGCGCGCCGGTAGACAAAGACGAAGTAGGAGGTGACCAGGATCATCCCGGGGATCCACCACGCAAGCCCGACTTTGAGGCCGTAGACCGGCGCCCCCGAGTTCTCGATCGTCAGGCTGTGGGCAGGGTCGAGATGCGACGGGAGGAGCTGCGGATAGAGGCCCGCAGCCGCGCTCGCGAGCAGGCCGCCGATGAAGAGTGACGACGAAAGGAAAGCCGCCTTCTCGAGGCCGCGCTTCGCGAAGGAGCGCATCGCGACAAGCCCCGCCGCCGAGAGAACCGGGAAGAGCCAGAGCCACCGGCGGCTCTCGAAGGCGGAGCTCACGATCGGCTGGACCTGAAAGGTGGCGAAGCTGACTCCGATGGTCAGGAAGAGCACACCCCACCACCCCCGGAGCGCCAGGCGAAGCGCGCGCGCGCGGAGATCTCCGCCCGTCTTCAGGACGACCCACAAAGCTCCATGCACTCCCAGGACGAAGAAGGCCGTCAGTCCCGTCAGGATCGTGTAGAAATCGAGGATCCCCGTCTCCGGGCCGGGGCCGAAGTCGGTCCAGAGAGGCTCGAAGAAGTATCCGCTCGCGTCGAGAGGAACTCCGCGCACGACGTTGCCGAGCGCCGCGCCGAAGAAGACGGCGAGGAGCGCGCTCGCTCCCGCGAATATCGCGTCCCAGAGCGGCTTCCACACAGGATTGTCGATGTGGTTGCGGAACTCGATCGCGATCCCGCGAAACATCAGCAGCCAGAGCACGATCATCAGCGGAAGGTAGAAACCGCTGAAGCTCGCGGCATAGAGCTTCGGGAAGGCGAAGTAGAGCGTCCCCCCCGCGGCGATCAGCCAGACCTCGTTGCCGTCCCACAGGGGCCCGATGGATCGGAGGACCTGCTTTCTCTCTGCCTCCGTTCTCGCCGCCACGAGGTGGACGATCCCCGCGCCGAGATCGAATCCGTCGAGGACGGTGTAGACCGCCAGCATGAGCGCGACGAGGCAGAACCACAGCGTCGGCATCAGCGGCCTGTCCTCTCGGCGGCCTTATGACCCTCCCCCGCTTCAGGTCCGTGATCGAGCTCGCGGTAGATCAGGAACAGGTAGAGGATGCTCAGGATCGTGTACATCCCCATGAAGCCGATCAGCGTGAAGAGAGTGTTCCCGGCTGACACCGTCGGCGACGACCCCGCAGCGGTGCGGACGACGCCGTAAATCAGCCACGGCTGCCGTCCCAGCTCGGCGGTCGTCCATCCCGCGGTGTTGGCGATGAAGGGAAATGGGACGGCGAGCATCAGCGCCCAGAGGATCGGACGGGAGGATTCGAGGCGCTTCCTGAAGAGGAGCCAGACCGCCGTGCCGGTCAGGGCGATGAAGATCGTCCCGAGCCCCACCATGATGTGATAGGCGAAGTAGAGGAGCGCGATCTGATCGGGCCACTGGTCGCGCGGGAAGGCGTCGAGGCCGAGCACCTCCGCCTTCCATCGCTGATGCGTCATGAAGCTCAGCATCTTCGGGACGACGATCGGGTTGTCCAGCCTCATCTTCTCCAGGTCGGGCTGGCCGATCAGCGCCATCGGCGCTCCCTCGACGGTCCGGAAAAGCCCTTCCATCGCGGCGAGCGTCGCGGGCTGGTTCTGCGCGATCATCTTTCCCTGCCCGTCTCCGGTCGGGAAGAGCATCAGCACCGAAGCCGTGGCGGAGGCCACGACGCCGAGGCGCAGGAAGATCCGCGCCTGCTCCTCGTGCCGCGCGGTCAGCTGGTAGAAAGCGCCCACCGCCGCCATGAGGAAGCCGGCGGTGAGGACCGCTCCGGTAATCGTGTGCAGGTACTGCCAGAGGATCCACGGATTGAGGAGGAGCGCGCTCAGGCTCGTCAGGAGGATTTCGCCGCGCTCGCCGACCACGTAGCCCACCGGATGCTGCATCCACGCGTTCGTGGCGATGATGAAGTATCCCGACAGCCACGATCCGAGGAGGACCAGCAGCGCCGCGAACCAGTGCGTGATCGCCCCCAGCTTCTTCTCGCCGTAGATAAAGAGGCCGAGAAAGGTCGACTCGAGGAAGAAGGAGAAGACCCCTTCCATCGCCAGGGTCTGCCCGATGACGCCCCCCGCGGCCCGGGCGAACGCCGCCCAGTTCGTCCCGAACTGGAACTCCATGGGAATCCCCGTGACGACTCCCAGGGCGAAGTTGACGGCGAAGAGCTTCGCCCAGAATCGGGCGGCGCGGGCATACCGGCGCTGGCCCGTGCGGAGGTGAAACGTCTTGAGCAGGAAAATGAGAAGGGCCAGCCCCATCGTCAGCTGGACGAAGATGTAGTGAAACGTGATCGTGAACGCGAATTGAAGGCGGTGAAGACTGAGCGCCGTGTTCATGCTGGGCGGCCTCAGACCGTGTCGATCAGAATGAACCGGGCGCCAGCCCCGCCCTCGAGCCTCACGCTCTCTTCTTCATGGACGCGCAGGGCGTCGCCCGCCGCCATCGCGACGCCGCCCCCCATCCCCGTTCCCTCGGCGAGGAAGGCGTAGGCGTGCCGGGCCTGGCCGACCGGGTGAGTCGCCGACTCGCCCGGTTCGAGATCGCACAGGTAGATGAAAGCATCCTGGTGGACGGGGAGCGTGCCCGGGAGCTTCGACTCGCGGGAAACGACGGGCGCCAGCTTCCCCCGGCGCGCCGCGGCGGGGATCGACTTCTGGCCGTAACGCGGTTCTCCCCCTCTCCTCCACGGCACGATCCAGATCTGCGCGAGGTGGAGAGGCTCGGAGGGAGATGGATTTCTCTCCGAATGGACGATGCCGGATCCCGCCGACATCACCTGGACATCGCCCGCGTTGAGGATTCCCCGGTTGCCGCGATCGTCCTGGTGCTCGAGGCTCCCCGCGAAGACGCACGTGATGATCTCCATCTCGCGGTGCGGGTGAAGATCGAAGCCGCGGCCGGGGCTGACCGTGTCGTCATTGAAAACGCGCAAGGGCCCGAAGGTGACGTTCTCCGGATCGAAATAGTCGCCGAAGGAGAAATGCCATCGGGCGGAGAGCCAGTCGTTCTGGTAGTGGAAGTGCTGATCTGCCGCGACGTGCCTGATCACCGAGCTTCCTCCCACGCGCGACCGTCCGGGGGCCTCAGCGGCCCCGGGGGGCGGGCCGGGCGCTCAGTATAGCGGGAAGCGAAGGAGGAGAAAGTCGGCGGGTTGAAGACAGAAAAAACCCCGGCCGGAGGATCGACCGGGGCGTTTCGAGGTTCGAAGGCGGCGGGCTGGTGCCCGAACTGTGGGTACTAATGCCCGCCCTGTCCGGTTCGCGGCTTGCCAAGGCACGGGCCGGTGGAATCGAAGAGCAGTCCCTGATCGACGCAGGCCTTTCGTCGCCCCTGATCGTGCGGCACGCAGACGGGCACGACTCCGGCGCACTGGCCGCCCCTTCCGTCATCGGCCGTGAAGTCGATGTGGTAGACGCGGCCGTCGCCCGTGCCGCTCCGCTCGACGCGCAGGAACGCCGCATTGCCGCCGACGCTGCCTGCGTCAGGGCAGGTGTTCCCGTCTCCAAGCGCGTTGAGCGGCTCATCCTGCCTGACCGCGTTCACGGTGATCTTGATCGGATCGCCGTCCGCGTCGGTCACGCCGCCGATCCTGATGGTCCTGAGCGTGTGATTCGGCGGCCAGAGGTTGCCTTCGCTCGGTCCGGCGGCGCCGCAGTCCGGCGGGCTGTTCGGAGGCGGCGCGCAGTCAGGATCCTGCGAATCGACCAGGCAGTCGCCGTCGTTGTCCTTGCCGTCGTGGCACGTCGGATCCGTCGAAGGACCCTCGACCCCCGGAGAGGGGACGCAATCGGGATCGCTCCCGTCGGTGAGACCGTCGCCGTCGTTGTCGATGCCATCGGAGCACGTTGCATCGCACGCCGGGCCTTCGTGGCCCGGAGGCGCCGCGACGCAGTCGGGGTCGAGGATGTCGACGAGCCCGTCGCCGTCGTTGTCGATGCCGTCCGTGCAGTTCGGGTTGCCCGGGGGGCCCTCGGGACCGATCGGTGAAGGGAAGATCGGAGGCGTCCCGGGGAGGTACGCGAAGATGTAGGCGGCAACCGAGACCGTCGCGCCCGGAGCGATCGTGATCGCGTTCCCGGGACGATCCCCCCACCAGTAGGCGACCCCCGTGTCATCGACGGAAACGATGCACGTGCCGACGTCCCCCCCGATCGTGAGGTAGTCGAAGGCGTTCAACGCCGGGGTCGTCCCTCCGAGCTTTCCCGCGAGGCCCGACGCCTGCGGCCATGACAGATACGTCAGCCGCGTCGGGGCGGTGGGAGCGAGAAGTGAGGGCCCGGCGACCGAGCCCCGCACGGCGAAGAACGGAAAGGGGGAGTTTCCGACTCCAAAGCAGATCGACGGGTCATTGTCGTCCTGGATCTCGAAACTGTCGAATCCGGGCGAGAGCGCGTTGGTCTCGAACGGCACTGCGGGGCCGTCGGGGCCCTTCTGCCGGAAAGAGGGCCCATCATCGTCGGAGCCGATCTGAAAATCCCAGAGATAGCGCAACCCGACCTGAACCGGAGAGGCTCCATCGTTCCTGATCGACGTCCGAAGCTGGAAGGCGGATGTGTTGAAAGTGGCGCCGACGACGCTCGCCTCCTGGGTGATCGTCAGACTATCGGGGGCGGGTCGAGTCGTGCCCGGTCTGTAGATCGTCGTGAACCCCGAAGGGTTGAGCGCGCTGCCAATCGCGATCGCCTCGTCGCCCGCGGCGACGAACGAATCGAGCGGCACGGTAAGCGGCGCTCCCGCTCCGAGGGTGAGGCCGGAGCGCTGCGTGTAGTCGGTGTGCGAGGTGTAGGAGCGGATCGAGGTGAACGACGTCCCCGGGATGCCTCCCCCGAAGAGAACGTTCTGCGTCCCCAGCCCGCCGGTAATCGGGTGCGAGGGACCGGTCGCCACGGTGTAGACACCTATTCCCACCCCGGCGGGAGAACCCTCAACGGCAACGCGGTAAAAGTCGTTTCCCCCGGTGACGGCCCCGACGATCGAGACACAGAAGAAAATCACGACCGTTACGGCGGTTCCGAGAAAGACACCCATCCCCTTCGTCATGACGCTGCACCCCCCAGTGCGGACTGGCCGGAGCGGGCTGGAAGAACACCCGCGGAGCTTAGAGGTACTCGACAATCCGGGTTCAGTCAAGGCCGATGATGCCGACGCGGCGCGATCCGCCGGGAGGGCTTCTACACGACATGCGGCCGATCGTAAGCGCCGGAAACAGAGTCGCTTGCCGCTTGACGCCGATCATCGGCTGACTTTACGATGCGATCTTGTCCCGGTACCGCGACCGGCCGCGGATGCAGATGTTCGCTTTCTGAACCGGAGGCGGTGTAAACCGTTGAGGCCGTTGCGGAGTCTAAGCCCTTGGCTATGTCGCCTGAGGAGATGGAGCTGTTCCACCGCCTCCAGTCAGGGGATGTAGAGGCGGTTCGGATCCTCTTCGAGGAGTATCGGCCCAGGGTCTATCGTGTCTGCCTCCACTACACGGGCAACGCCGAAGACGCCAGGGACATCGTCCAGGAAACGTTCGTCAGGGCCTTCAGAGCGGTTGGCCAGTTCCGCGGTGACTCAGCGCTGGCGACCTGGCTCACACGCATCGCGATGAATCTCTGCCTGAACCTCAGGCGGGACAGGAGAACGGCCACGAACCTTCTCGATCAGCGCGAAGAGTCGGTCCGGGAGAACATGCCCCCCGTGGCGCCGCGAGGCCCTGAGGAGGAGCTCGGTCGCCGCGAGATGGCGGAGCGGATACAGCGGCTCGTGAGCACGCTTCCACGCCGGGAGCGGATGGCCTTCGTGATGAAGTTCTACAACGACATGAAGATCAGGGAAATCAGCGAGGCGATGAGCATCAGCGAAGGAACGGTCAAGTCCTTCCTTCATCGGGCCGTGGTCACATTGAGAAAGGCGCTGGCCGCTTCACCGGACGGCAGAACCGCGGAACGCAGCGGCAACGCGCCGCAAGGCAAGGGTAACGCGCCGCGAGGCAAAGGTAACGCGCCGCAAGGCAAAGGTAAGGACTGATGGCCGAAATCGTGGAGTTCGACAAGACCGGCGGGAGCTTCTGCTCCGAGCGCCGCGACGAGATCGTCACCTGCGTCTTCGACGAGATGGGGCCGGGGGCGCGTGACGCGTTCTCCTCGCATCTCGCCTCATGCGATGGATGCCGCGACGAAGTCGAGTCGCTCCGGGAAACTCTCCGGACCATCGCGGACGCCTCCGCTCCGCGTCCCGCGGACGCCTTCTCACGCGGGGAAACGGAAGCGGCCGCCGACGGCGGCGATGGCATCTCGTGGGAAGAGGAATGGACCCTTCTCCGCCGCCGGCTCCGCTCGGCGGAGCTGGTCATCCCGGATGCCCCCCCGCCCCCGGAGCCGATCCCGGAAAGGAAGCGCGCTGTGCTCTGGCTCGCATGGGCAGCCTCCGTCGCGGTGATCGGCGCCCTCTCGTTCTCGGCGGGTCTCTGGCGCGGCGTCTCACTCTCCGCGATGACGGGCGCGGCGCTCTCGGCGGGCGCAGGCAGTGAGGGCAGCGCCGTCCCGCCCGTCGCAGGCGCGTCGATCGGCAACTACTTCGACAACCTCGACGATTTCACCCGGGACACCCACAACTTCCTGCGCCGCACGCGCATGGTGCTGATGGAGTTCTCGAACCTCGGGGCGGACTCCAACCCGGCCTTCTTCAGGGAGTCGGGCTCGGAACTGCTCGGCGAAGTGACCCGCTACCAGGAAGTCGCGAAGCGGATGCACGATCGGAAGCTCGGAGAGCTGCTCGATCGGGTCTCGGAAGTTCTCGCCGTCATCTCGCGCGTCGACGAGGCGAATCAGAAGCAGGTCATCGCCGACGTGAAGACCACTCTCAACACGACGGGGCTCATCGCCACGCTCGATCTCCTCGACGCGGCGAATGGCCGCAACATCAAGGGGCGTTCCAATGTGTGACCGGTTGCGACGGTTCGGCGTCACGACAGCTCTCGGGAGCCTGCTCGCCGTCACGTGCGCGAGCGCGCTGCCCCTCTTCGCCATGATGCTCATCGCCGAGCCGGGCGGTCCCGACCAGGATCTCTACAACGAAGGCCGCTCGCTCGTCTTCGAGGAGTCGTGGACCAAGGCCCGGGCCGTCTTCGAATCCCTCGCCCGCCGCTACCCGTCGAGCAGCTTCCTCGACGACGGCCTCTACTGGACCGCCTTCTCGCTCTACGAGGAGGGCAGGCCCGAGATGGCCTACCTCACGCTGCGGAACCTGGTCTCGAAGTACGCGGACAGCCCGTGGAACGAGGATGCGCGTGCGCTGATGGTGCGCTGCGCCGAGGCGGCGCTGAAGGAGAAGGCAACGGACGATCCCGCGCGGCCCGGAAGAGCCGGGAACGCGACGGAGTATCGCAGGTTTCTCGAGGAGAGCACGCGGGATCGGAGCTCGCAGGTGAGCCTCCTCGCGATAGACACCCTCCTGCACCAGGAGCCGCAGAAGGCCCCGGATCTGCTCGGACGCGTCGAGAGCTCCGGGCCGGCGCAGGAAGGCGCCGTCGTCGTCCTCGATCGTTTTTTCGGGAAGGACCTCGTGAGAGTGACGTTCGACGCGATCTCCGCGGGATTCTCCGAAGGAAACGTGCACGTCCTCGTGCGTGACGGCGGACAGGCGATCCGACTCACCCTCTCCGAAGGGATCGATCTCGCGGCGGGACGGGGTGAGCGCCGCTTCAGCGAAGTCGTGCGGCGGGAGATGCGGGAGAGGATCCTCGAAGCGGAGCGATCCATCGTCACGCAGGGCCCCGCCCGCGACGCCGAAGGCCTCGTCCCCGGCCGGCGCTCCGCCACGATCGTCCGCGTCGTCGATGGAGAGGTCCACTACTACTCGAACGGCGCGGAGACGGTGCGCATCGTCGTCCTCCGCCGCTCGGCCGGCTTCAACCCCGACAACGTCCAGGTCTACGTCGACGGCTCGGCCGGGATGAAGCACGTTCAGCTTCCCGACGCGACGGCATCCGAGCCGGGATTCACGGCCAGGGGGTTGTCGTCCGACGCCTTCCACTACCTCAGCCAGTCGCTGGGCGTCATCCAGCTCGACCTCGCGGGCGGCTCGCGGTAGGCCGGCTCCGACCTTTCATCCTCGAGACCGCCGTGGATCAGACCCGCAGCGTGAGCGATCGCGCGGAGGTCCGCAAATCCGCCGGCACTCCCATCAGCAGGGTGCGCTTCCGCGGGATGTGGCCGCACGGGAAGTCCATCACGATCGGATAGCTCGTCCCCGCGGCCGCCTCGAGGACGATCTCGCGGATCGGCCACCCCGCAGTCGGCGGCTTCGCCCCGCACCCCGCGAGCTTCCCGACGATCATCCCCGCGAGATTCTTCAGCTTGCCGGCGAGGCGGAGCTGCTGGAGCATCCTGTCGATCCGGTAGGGAGGCTCGTTGAGATCCTCCCAGAAGAGGATGCAGCCATCCCAGGAGAAATCGAAGCGCGTGCCGAGGAGGGTGTTGAGGAGCGTGAGGGTTCCTCCAACGAGCACGCCCTGCGCCGAGCCGGGGCGCAGGACCCGCCCGCGGCCGAAGTCGTGATCGATCCGGGGCCTCTCGAGGTAGAGCGCCTCCCGGAGCGAACGCGGCTCGTAGGAGCGCGGCTCGCCCAGCTCGGAGACGACCGGGCCGTAGCGATAGGGATACGGGTCGCCGGGTTTCTGCAGCGCCATGAAGAGCGCCGTCAGGTCGCTGTAGCCGAGGAGCACCCGGGGCCGCGCGCGGAGGCGGGCGAGATCGACCCGGTCGAGGAGCCGCGCCGCCCCCCATCCGCCGCGCGCGAAGAAAATACCCGGAAGATCGTCGCGGCGGATCGCGGCGTCGAGATCGGCGGCGCGCGCGTCGTCCGTCCCCGCGAGGAAGCCGCGCTTCGCGAAGACGGAACGGCCCAGCTCGACCGGATGTCCGCCGTCGAGGAGCACCCCGATCCCCTTCTCGACGCGCGCCCGGGAGGCGGGACCCGAAGCTGCGACGACGGCGATCGCGTCACCCTTCCTCAGGGGGACGGGGTTCACGCTTGCGCTTTCCGCACTTCGCGATCGAACTCCTCGCGCGCGCGCGAGAGCAGGTCCGGATCGGAGAGAACGTCGAAGGCGGTCAGCGCGAGCGCCTTCACCGCGATCAGCAGGTTCTCCTCCGCCGGCGGCGTCACCGAGGCCGCGGCGAACGCTGCCGTGTGAATCGGCGTGTCGGGTCCGGCCACCGCCATGAAAGGATGGATCGACGGCACGGCGCGGCTGACGTTTCCCATGTCGAGCGAGCCCTTGTTCTCGCGCGGCGCGTCGATCGTCCTGACGCCGAGATCGCGGAGGTGATCGCGGAATCGCTCCGCGAGCGGGCCGTTCGTCACCATGTCGTCGTAACCCTCGTCCATCTGGCGGATCTCGATCCGGCAGCCGGTCGCTTCGGCTATCGCCCGCGCCGCCCTCTCGACCTCCGCTCTCACCTCGGCGAGGCGCGAGGTCGTCGGCGCGCGCAGCGAGAAGGCGCCGACAGCCCGGGCCGGGATGATGTTCGCCCTTACGCCCCCCTCGAGGATGACGCCGGGGATCTTCACGTGGCGGCCGAGCCGCTTCTTGAGCATGTCGAGGCCGACGAAGAGCTGGATGAGAGCGTCGAGGGCGTTGATCCCTTTTTCGGGCCACGCCACGGCGTGCGACTCGCGTCCGAGATACGTCACCTCGATCGAGACGCAGGCCAGCGAGTCGGTGAAGACACGCCAGTCGGTCCCGCCGTGGATCATCATCGCGGCATCGATCCCGTCGAAGATCCCGGCGCGCGTCATCACCACCTTGCCGCCGATCGTCTCCTCGGCGGGAGTGCCGATCACGAGGAGATCACCGGGCAGATCGGGCGCCGCGCCGCTGGGCATGCCTGCGCCGCGCGCGGCCCGGGCGAGGACGAGCCCGGCGCCGACCCCCGCCGCCGCGATCAGGTTGTGCCCGCAGCCGTGGCCAATCCCCGGAAGGGCATCGTACTCGGCGAGAAGCGCCACGCGCGGCGGCGGCGTTCGCGGATCCGACGTCGCTCCCCCGCCAGGCTTCGTTCCGCTCCGCGGTGGCGCTGCGCGGTTCGTCGCGGCACC
>Ga0137394_10001371_pt1 | contig 17703 bp, 19 predicted proteins | sample czobulk116metaG_FD_108278 | JGI IMG/M metagenome (GOLD analysis project Ga0137394, IMG submission 108278) | Vadose zone soil microbial communities from Angelo Coast Range Reserve, California, USA - czobulk1.16 metaG | ecosystem: Environmental > Terrestrial > Soil > Vadose zone | place: USA...
CTGATGATTGATGGCGACTACTTCAACAAGCGCACCAACAATGCTTACGATTTCAATGTCCTCTTCAATACGTCTGTGACGTTTCCAATTTCGTGGCAGAGATCGAAGCTTGATGGTGTTTCTCTGCGCGTCAATATGTCAAATTACAAAGGCTTGTCTGCGTTCATGGTTGCCGGACATACGCGGGCGCGCTTCTTCCCGCCGGAGTCTGGCGGTTTGTTTTTCAATTCTGACTTACCGTCTGGTGTTTTTCGCATAGACCATGATCAGAATCTGGAACAAACGACGCAAGTTCAGTATGAGTTTCAACAGTGGAAGCGGATTGTTCCGTATCTTACGTTCACGTGGCGCTACGATAGTGGCGCCGTGGCGGGTTCGGTTCCGGACTTTGCTTCCGCGCTGGATTTGACGGCAGACCAGCAGGCGCAGATTGGTCTGTTCTGCAATGGTGTGTTCGCCGCGCCAACTCACCCCATCACAAGTTGTACCTCTTCGAATCGAGGCGCTTTGCGGGTACGCATTCCAGCTGATGGAACTGAAAATGATGACAGTAATCCGCCTCGAATAGCATCGCGCAATTTGTTTGACTTCAGCGCTGGAACGGACAACCTCTTTCGCACAGACCACGCAAAAGTGACTCTGCGATTTACTGTGCTTAACTTGACTAACAAGGTCGCACTCTACAATTTCTTATCAACATTCAGCGGTACACACTTTGTTTCGCCACGCACTTACCAGGGGCAGGTCGGCGTGACCTTTTAGGTGGTCCCTTCAGCTGAGATTCAAATAATGAAGAAACTTGCGTGAGCCGCAAGGCGTATGGCTTTGACGAACGTACAGAGGAGCGGGGCTTGGCCGGTAGAGACGGTCAAGTTCCGCTGCCCTTACATTGACACTTTTGCGGGGCAATTCTAGAATACAGCCTGTTTCGTAACCGTTTACCCGCCCATGGTTCTAACCTTGAGGAATTAGCTGTGAGCCTGGTCAAGATCATCGTAATCACCATCATAGTGATTCTCAGCATTCTGCTTTTCGGCCGCTTTTTCACTTAGCCGATCGGCTGCATGCTGCTGCCCGCCTCAACGCGTCGCAAGAACCTGCCTGGTTCAAGAGCAGTTCGTCTGCTTCCGCGTACCCTTCAATCACTCATTTCAATCGTCGGTATCATCTGCAGCCTTCTGACAGCAGGCATCTTGCAGCCTGTCGATTCTCTGGCCCAGGACCCTAAGCCGGGCGACGATGTTATTCGCGTGAGCACAGACCTTCTGCTCTTCCCTATCCGCATAAGAGATAAAGGGGAACAAGTTGTGAAGGGACTAAGCGAGCATGAGTTGTCGCTGGATGACAAGGATCGAGTGACCACAGGCGTTTATTTGGAGCGCGGCGCCGATCGCGTTGCTCTTGTTTTCGCACTCGACCAATCCGGAAGTCTGCGGGAGATCATTTCGCAACAGCGTGAAGCAGCGCTCGCCTTGTTTCGACGGTTCAGTGACAGGTCGAGGATCGCGGTTCTCAGGTTCGCTCAGGTGCCTATGGTTGTAGCATCTTTCGAGCGAGACCCTGCCAAGGCGGGTTCGGCATTTATTTCGTCATCCGGAAATGGTCGACAAACGGCAATATTCGATGCCGCGGCAAAGGCAGTCACGATGTTTGACAGTCTTCTTCCTGTGCGCTCTGAACGCCGTATTGTGATTCTTATCAGTGACGGCCTCGACAACGCCAGCAGAACGAAGCCCGGTGTAGTGATCGACGCAGCACTCGACAAGCATGTTTCTTTTTACGTGATCCACCTACCGTTGTTTGAACCAAGAGACGGGCGGCTGGCGGTGCGTGCACCTGCAAAAGGCTTTCGCGACTTGGCGGAGAAAACGGGAGGCAGATACTTTCTTGCGGGAAATGTGAAGTTGGCACTTGCGCCCCCGAAGGACATCGACCTCGCACCAATCCTTCAGGCCATCGAAGAAGATCTCAAGAGCCAATACCTACTCGGCTTCTATCTCGGCGAATCGGCTAATGATGGCCGAAAGCATCGGTTCTCCCTCGGCCTACCGTCGGGCATGGAGTATCAGGTTGGACGAATGGGGTATTCACGTAACCATGAGTTCTTCGTTTACCGGCCGCGAGAAGCATTGAAAGCGCGAGAGTAGTATGGCTAATGGATCAGTTGAAGTTACATGAGCATGATTATTACAGAACGGTGGGTTACGATTGGCCGCCGGCAACCGCGGAGATAGTCGGACGAGATTACAGAACCGAGCGCGGTAGCGCCGGATGCTAAAGTAGACTTCGCTATCGGCTGGAGCGTCAGGTGTTCTGCGATCTGTGCCACACCGAACTTGACTCTTGCATCCGGCGCTACCGCGCTCGGTTCTGTACTGAGTGCCTCGCTTCTTGCATCCAGCTACGACGCTCCATAGGCTGCTCTTTTCTAAACTGACGTGCTGCCCGGATTTGCCTTTGACTATTGATTGATTCGCCAATCAGTGAAGCGGCGATTAGGCGGACAGCAAGCTTGAAATGCTAATATCGTTCAAATCCGAATCATAGTTTCGCACTCAATCGAATGACTGAGAATCAGCAACTCGGCCTGCGTAAAATTCAGCGAGCCCTTATCAGCGTCTCTGATAAAACGGGAATCGTTGATTTCGCGCGCGAGCTCAAAAACTTTTGTATCGAGATCATAAGCACCGGGGGCACGGCAGAAGTGCTGCGCGAAGCCGGAATTGATGTCCGCGACGTCTCCGACGTAACCGGCTTTCCTGAAATGATGGACGGTCGCGTTAAGACTTTGCATCCGAAGATTCATGGTGCCTTGCTTGGCCTGCGCGACAATTCCGAACATCAACAGGCGATGCGTGAGCATGGCATAGAGACGATAGACTTGGTTGTCGTCAATCTTTATCCGTTTGAGGAGACTATTAAGCGCCCAAATGTGACGCAAGCAGCGGCCGTTGAGCAAATTGATATCGGCGGGCCGGCGATGATTCGCTCAGCGGCGAAGAACTGGCAAGACGTTTCGGTAGTCGTTCTTCCAAAGGACTACGCCCGAGTGATTGAAGAAATGAAACAGAATGACGGCTCGCTCTCCCTGCCAACAAGAAGTCTGCTCGCGCGTGAGGCTTTTGCGCAAACGTCGCGTTACGACATGCTTGTTTGCGCTTTTCTCGTTGGTACACTTCCTCCCAGAGGTAATGAGACCCAGGGGCTCGGCGGAGGCATTGGCAGTACAGCTTTCCAAGTGGATTCAAAGGGAATTAGATCATCGGCAGACGCACCCCGGATCGATTCGGAGGACTTTTCGATAGAAACCTTTCACGGGAGTTTGCCGAGTGCGGCCCAATGGTCGATCAGTAAGACCGCTGATCTGCGTTATGGAGAGAACCCTCATCAGATTGCAGCTTTGTATAAGACAGGTTTCCAAAGTGGCATCGCCAATGCGGAATTGCTTTCCGGCAAAGAGATGTCTTTTAACAACTACGTGGACGCCGACGCAGCCTGGGAACTCGTTTGTGATTTCGATGAACCGGCCTGTGCAATCATCAAGCACACCAATCCGGCCGGCGTAGCGTTAGGCTCTGATACGGAACAGGCTTACCGCCGCGCACTGGCAACAGATCCGACCTCAGCTTTCGGAGGCGTCGTTGCTTCCAATCTTGAAATTGATGAAGCTGCGGCTCGCGCGATCGTAGAGATCTTCACCGAAGTAATCATTGCACCAGAGTATGAATCTGCCGCATTGGAAATCCTGAAAACAAAAAAGAACCTCCGCGTTTTGCGAGCAAGGGAACGCGAAAACCGCGAGAGTGTCGAATACAAACAAATCTCTGGTGGCATGCTGGTGCAAACTCGCGACACGCATAAGCTAAAGCGAGAAGACCTGAAAGTTGTGACTAAGCGGGAGCCTACTGAGGACGAAATCAGGGATCTACTATTCGCCTGGACCGTCTGCAAACATACAAAATCAAATGCGATTGTCTATGCCCATGAAGAACAGACGGTCGGCGTGGGCGCCGGCCAAATGTCTCGGGTCGACTCGGTGAAGATTGGTGCGATGCGCGCGCAACTGCCTGTCAAGGGTTCCGTGCTGGCATCCGACGCTTTCTTTCCTTTCCGCGACGGTCTCGATGAAGCAGCCAAGCACGGTATCACCGCAGTGATTCAGCCGGGGGGTTCGCTGCGCGACGCGGAGGTCATTGCCGCCGCAGATGAGCACGATCTCGCTATGGTGTTCACTGGAGTTAGACATTTCAAGCATTAAGCTGGGAGCGCAGGCATCTTGCCTGTAGTGAGCGCCGACAGGCGCGAATGGAGCGTGCTGCGCACGCTCGGCAGGCAGGATGCCTGCGCTCCCGGCTTTAGCGCTCCCGGCTTTAGCGCTCCCGGCTTTAGCGGCTTTCCAGCTTAACGGCTTGCTCTTTAATGGGACTTTATTGATACTTTCCAACCTATGCTCAAAGACAAATTCGGAATCATTTTCGGCGTCGCAAACAAACGATCCATTGCCTGGGCCACTGCGCAAGCATTGCACGAAGCTGGCGCCCGGCTCGCGTTCACCTATCAAGGCGACAGGCTCAAGGAGAACGTCGAAGGACTGACAAACGAAGCGATGCCCGGGTCGCTGCTATTACCTTGCGACGTCACCAAACAGGAAGAAGTTGATGCAACATTCAAACGAGTCGGTGAGGAGTTTGGCCGTCTCGATTTTCTGATTCACAGCATTGCTTACGCTCCGCGCGAAGCTCTCGGCGGTGAGTATCTCGACACCACCCGCGAAGCGTTTCTGACGGCGCTCGAGATTAGTGCTTACTCGCTGGCCCAACTGGCGCGGGCCGCAACGCCATTGATGACGGAAGGCGGAAGCATTGTGTGCATGAGTTACTACGGCGCCGAGAAGGTTGTGGCCGGGTACAACGTCATGGGAGTGGCGAAAGCTGCATTGGAAGCAAGCACGCGTTATCTGGCTAACGATCTTGGAGCACGCAACATCCGCGTCAATGCCATAAGCGCCGGTCCGATTCAAACTCTTTCCGCGCGCGGTGTATCGGATTTCGGGTCGATGTTGAAACACGCCGCCGAGAAGGCCCCGCTTCGGCGTAATGTCGATCCGCGGGAAGTTGGCAACGCTGCGCTGTTTCTTTGCAGCTCTCTGTCGTCGGCAATTACCGGCGAAGTGATTTACGTCGATTGTGGCTATAACATCATGGCGATTTGAACTTGTCCGACACACTTCAGTTTGTCGAAGCGGCGGCGAAAACATCCCGGGATCGTTTCGAACCGACGACAAACTAAAGTGTGTCGGACTACCGCGCAGCTACGAAGTGCTTGGTATATGAGAGGCGACGCATATGGCTGATACCAACGAGCCAGAAGAGCACCCACCGGGTGCTACTCAAGACGAGCAACTTCTCGAGAGTCCGGGGCCGGATGAGTTTACTCACACTGACACCTGGCGTGTCTTCCGCATCATGGGCGAGTTTGTGGAAGGCTTTGACGAACTGGCCACACTCACTCGCGGCATCTCTATTTTTGGTTCCGCGCGCACACGTCCTGACGATCCCGATTACGCGGCGGCTCAGGAGACTGCCGCATTACTGGCCCGCGCGGGATTCGCAGTCATCACCGGAGGCGGGCCCGGCATTATGGAAGCCGCTAACCGCGGCGCCTTTGAAGCGGGCGGGCTTTCAGTAGGTTGCAACATTGAGTTGCCCTTCGAACAAGGCTCCAATCCTTACCTAACCAAGGGGCTGAAGTTCAAATACTTCTTCGTTCGGAAGATGATGTTTGTGAAATACAGTCTCGGCTTCGTTATCTTCCCCGGCGGCTTTGGCACACTCGACGAACTATTCGAAGCTCTGACACTGATTCAAACAAAGAAAATTCGCAACTTTCCAGTTGTGCTATTCGGATCGAACTATTGGGCGGGAATGCTTAATTGGATTCGCGACTTCGCGTTGAAGGAAGGCAAAGTCACAGAACAAGATTTGAATTTGCTACACCTGACTGATTCGCCGGCAGAAGTGGCACGGATTATTGTCGACAGTCAAAGCTCTTTGCGTTTTGACAATCATTTGATTTCCGAGATTGCAGACCCGTTTCAAACTTCAAAGAAGGTTTAGGAATCACTGTCCTCCGGGATCGGACTTCACATTCGAACCAAGCCATTCGAGGTAAGGGGCCGAGCCGGCGGTCAGCGGCAACGCTACAATCTCTGGCGTCTCGTAGCTATGAATCGCGCGCACCTCCCTTTCCAGTTTTTCAAAGCTTGACTTAGTCGTCTTCACGATTACCAAGACTTCCGGCTGCCGTTCGATCTTGCCCTGCCAGCGGTAAACCGATTGGATCTCAGGCAATATCTGCACACATGCGGCGAGGCATTGGCTCACGAGCATTTCGGCCAATCGTGAGGCATCCTCAGTGTTTGCCGTCGTGATAAGGACTACGATTGCTTCGCTTGCATCGATCATTACTGGTTAGGACCTACAATGAAGCAAACAATGTCGATAGATGGGACGAAGGAGTTGGCAGACAGCCGGTAACTAGTTAGCGCTCAAGCTCCTCTTCTTCCAGTATGCCGCCGGTGAGCGGCGTGGTGTCATCACCGAAGAAGGATTCGTAGAGTTCCCTGGCGCGATCAAAATCTCGCTCATCCACAAATATCGCTGCGCCCTCCGACGTCGCTGACAACAAAGGCGACAGCGCATCCGCCCCGCCCGACTTGATCACCGAACGGATCCCATTCTTCGTCAGAATGTCGTTTACCATCTCAGCCTCAGCCGGTGATCCTAGATGATGTAGTGGCACAAACGTCGCCTCGCTTGAGTCATGATAAGTGTTCTCCGAAGTCAGGCGATTTACTAACTCTGAATCGTCATCAGGACAACGTGTGATGCCGGCTTCGTATTCGGATTCGCAAACGGGACAAAACATAAGGCCTCCAGACAGTCTAACCCAGGGCTTAGAGAGCTTGGTATTTTGAACTTTGAACTCTGCTAGAAGAACAAAGAACCAAGTTCAAAGTACAAAGCTCAAAGAAAACTATTACTCGAAGCTTATATCACTTAACAGCACGAACAGCCCGTTCAAAAGGGATTTCTTCAAAGTGGGTCATTTGTTTGAAGGCACGAAACCTTTGGTTGATCTCATCGTGCGTAAGTTTCTCCACGCGGGCAGTACCAAACTCTTCCACGTTAAATGATGCCATGACCGACCCAAAAATCATCGCTCGTCGCATCGCAGCCTCGTCCAGTTTCTCCTGGCTGGAAAGATAACCCATGAAACCGCCGGCAAATGTGTCGCCGGCGCCGGTAGGATCAAAGACCGACTCAAGTGGATAAGCAGGAATCGCAAAGTAGCTGTCGGCGGTAAAAAGTGCAGCGCCATATTCGCCACGCTTGACGATCAGAGCCTTTGGTCCCCACGAAAGAAGTGTTCGAGCGGCTTTGATGAGATTGGGTATCGCGGTCAATTGCCTCGCCTCGGCATCGTTGATGATAACCACATCTACGCCCTCGATCGTGCGGATTAATGATTCGCGCGCCGTGTCGATCCAGAGATTCATTGTGTCCAGGGCCACGAGTTCAGCATTGGGAATCTGCTCGCGCACCCCTCGTTGCAGGTCCGGCTGAATATTTCCTAAAAAAACCAAACGCGCGTTTTTCGATTCCGGGGAAATTTTTGGTTGAAAGTCGGCAAAAACATTCAACTGCGTATCAAGCGTATGCGCGACGTTAAGATCATAGTCGTAGCGGCCAAACCACCTGAACGTTTTGCCTTCGGGAATGCGTTCAAGATCACTGGTGTCGATTTGGTGCGCATCAAACACCTGCTGCTCAGCCTCGCTAAAATCGCCACCCACAACGCCGACGATTCGCACGTCGGTGTAATAACTGGCAGAGAGAGAGAAATGAGAAGCCGAGCCCCCCAGCATTTTTTCCGTTTTGCCAAATGGCGTCTCGACCGCATCGAATGCAACAGAACCGACGACAAGCAAGGACATAGTGGATTTCAGATTTCAGATTTCAGATTTCAGATTTCAGATTTGAATTTCAGATCGATCTCAGATTTTGGATCTAAGATCCCCGATCTGAGATTCGGTTTTCAGCGGGTTCGCCCAACGCTTACTGCCCACTGCCCACTGCCCACTGCCTACTGCTCACTGCTTACTGCCTACTGCCTACCGCTTTCATCGGTCCACCAAGCGTTTGCAAATCTGCCTGCGCCTGTTTACGAAAAGCACTACTCGGATAGCCATCAACCAGTCGAGAGAGATACATACGCGCATCTGCACGGAGTTCCTCGGGCGTTTTGTACTTCATCTCTTGCTTTTCTGTCGCTTGCATTTCGTCAGGCAATACCTTCTTGGTCATTTGCTTTCCACCAGTTTGCGCCAGTCGCAGGCTGCCTTCACCTGCGATATAAAGCACTTCATCCATCTTGGCAAAATTCGGGTTACCTGCGTCAATTTCCTCGCAACGCTTGATGGCCGCCACGTAAGCCTTTTTCAGCTTGAAGTAGTGACGTGCAACTTCAAGATTGTGCAAAGAGTCTTTCTCTAATTCCGGGTCACGGATGGTCGAAGCATCAGGCCCCGTCTTCGCGGCCCCTTGTGCGTACGAAGCAGGCGCGGAGACAAGCAACGCAACTACGAAAACTGTTAATGTCAGAAAAAGCCTTTTCATAATTCCCCTTTACAACTCGAGCAGGTTAGCTGCCGCTCGACGCGACGAACTAAACATTTCCTAAACGTTAGATGTTCACTTCGTCAGGCGACCGCGTATTTTTTGATTATCGCATCAAGCTTCTTTTTGGTCTCCTCGGGCCAGATATTTGGCGTAGTGAAGATCGCATGTTCAAGTGCAGAATCACATTTGCAATCCCGTACACGATCACTAACTCTCCCGACAGCTTCCTTTATGATGAGCTGAGCGTTTCGAACGTTTTTGGTTAGATACTCAAACACTGCGGCAGCGGTAACTGCCTCGTGGCCGGGATGCCAGCAATCGTAATCGGTAACCAGTGCCAGCGTCGCATAACAAATCTCAGCCTCTCGCGCGAGCTTGGCCTCCTGGAGATTTGTCATCCCGATGATATCCATTCCCCAGCTTCGGTAAACCTCCGACTCAGCTTTCGTTGAAAAAGCAGGGCCCTCCATGCAGATATACGTTCCGCGCCGGTGCACCTTAACATCCGCGACTTTGCAAGACTCTTCCAGCACATCGCCGAGTTCATCGCAGACGGGATGAGCGAAGGTGACGTGCGCCACGATCCCTTCACCGAAGAAAGTTGACTCGCGCGCCCGCGCCCTGGTCCGGTCAAAAAATTGGTCCGGGATGACCATGTCGAGCGGGGCATACTGTTCCTGGAGCGAACCCACCGCCGAAGCTGACAGTATTCGCTCCACACCCAGCAGCTTCATGGCATAGATATTTGCTCGAAACGGGACTTCGGTTGGCGTAAAGCGATGCCCGCGACCATGCCGAGGAAGGAAAGCAACGCGCTGCCCTTCCAGTGTGCCAATCATGAACGCGTCTGACGGCCGACCAAAGGGAGTCTCGACTTCGACCTCCTCAACGTCCGAGAGTTCGGGCATTTGGTAGAGCCCGCTGCCGCCGATGATTCCGATCTTTGCTGTAATCATATCAGGCCATCAAGATAGGGGGTGTTTGATTAGACCAAGAAATGCGCCAGTTGATTGCCGCTGATTAATCCATCCACAACCCGAAAGTGACCATCGTAAGTAAATACTGCCAAGCGATGCTGAAGGGCGCTGGCAGCAACCCACATATCATTCGTAGGAATAGGCTGGCCCTTAGATCTCAACATGCGATAGACAACCGCATATTGTTTCGCGCTGTCCTCGTCCAGCGGAATGACGCTGACTCTTTTGGAGTCAAGAAACCGTTTCAATTCTTGTTGATTGGCGGCTTCTCGTCTGCCGGCCGCAAACCCACTTAACATCTCACCAAGAACAACGACGTTAAGGACAATCGCCGGAGCGTACTTCATTACTTCAACCGCGTCAGGTTCGTTGCGCATGAACGCAGCATAGGCGTTGGTATCGAGAAGGATCGCCCTTATTGCCACAGTCTTTCATCCACCTGCTCAAAGTCGCGAACAGCGTCGAGGAACTCCGCCGCTTCTTCCTCGTTCCATGTGCCAGCTAACGCGTCGAGGTCGTCAAACACCGCCTCGGACCTGTGACGCTCCGCCTCAATGCTTTTGTGAATCATTTCGAGAACCAGCGACTCCGGAGCGATTCCTCGACGTTTGGCCTGTTCGCTGATCCATGCCGCGGACTCGTCATCGATCGCTTCAATTGTGATTGGCGTGCTCATAACAAAAAGTCCTCCTCGCCGGATGATATAAAGGGTGTGTCGACTTCAACTTCTTCAACGTTTGGGATTTCCGGCATCTGGTAGAGACCGCTACCGCCGATGATTCCGATTTTTGCTGTCTTCATTTCTCTTTGATATTAACTCTTAACAATTGTAAGCGATAAACCAAGCAGCGGAGGCCCCCCCTTCACACCAGGAGTCAGCCGCCGCTTTTCTCTTGCCAATCCTTACACAAGTAGTGGGTCATCTCCATGGGTATGTAATGTTGCAACAGATTCGAATTTGACATGATTTGTTTCGAGATGAGCATTTCATAAAGAGTGCCTAAGAAACCGATAAATGTCCTAGCAACATCAACCGGGTAGTACAACCCGTTCATTGACATCAACGGATATCGATCTCCTCTGGAACTGATCGCTTCATCGGGAACTGACGACCCCGATTCGGGAGCTAGCTCCCAAGCGCTGACTCTTCCTGTTGCTTCATCTCTACCTAACACACCGTACAAATTGAAACGAGGCAAAGAACTCTCTCTTGAAATCCCGATGAGTCCGCGATTTAAGATACATATGAAGTCAGGCCACGCTTTGCGCTCAATCTTATCTAAAGCTCCAGCCGTGTGTCGCAGTAGCGTTTCAGCGCTCTTGATTGGAGTATCAAACGAAAAGATGATGCCCTAGTGGGGCCGCTGTTCGACTCATAACGATAGTGTCCCCTACCATTCGGGTAACCTCCTCCCGAATGAACCTTAACCGCTTGAGACTGGCAATATTACTAATAGCCTCTCGCAACCCATCTGCATCAATTGAGGTCTTAACTTCTATTCCGCAATACACCACTTCGACTGGATAAATATTTGGTTCTTCATCCAAGAACAGCCGTGGATTAAAGAATTTATCGAGTACCAGAATGTCTTCCTGCTTGCTTCGGTCAACTTCAGATCCTGAACTATCTATTACGATGCCGGAACCATATTCGTATCGCTTCGGAAGGAACTCCAAAAGAAACTTTCGAACTTCACTTTCAACTCGCGCTCCCTTCAATCCCTCATGCTGGATCAACTCCCGAATATCATTGAACCGGGTGAGAATCTGTTGCACCCTTCGAGAGTAATGCTTTGACAATCTGTCAGATGGTGCGAGGACTACTGGGTTCATATGAGACCTCTACGCTGAAGATTCGAACGATACCGGACGTAGCTTCCCGTTATCTTCAACTAATTTGGACAACGGCTCATCCGGGTCATGATAGAAGAGGCACGCCCAGCCTTCTCGTGCGGCCTGCGGCAAAAGCCGCTTCTTCACCTCTAACGTCTCTACCGGAAAGAGGTCGTATCCCATGATCCATGCAAATGGCACATGCGCCCGCATCGGCACCAGGTCAGCAAACCCAAATACTGTCTGACCACCCGCATCCAGTCGCCAGCATTGCATGGAGCGATTGTGACCGGCATATGTTTCCATACGCAGGCCAGGAACCACTTCATAATTCGCTTCTTTTAATTCCAGTTGGCCGCGTTCAGCCATCGGCCGCCAGTTGTCCGTCAAGTAACTCGCCCGGTCTCGCTCGCTGGGGGCTTCAGCGTGCTCAAACTCGGCTCGCGAAATAAAGTAACGGGCGTTTGGGAACGCGGGTGCAGCCTGACCATCTGCATTAAGTATGGTGTTACCACCGGCATGATCGAAGTGAAGATGCGTGTTGATGACGATGGTTATGTCTTCCGGCTTAACACCAGCAATGGCAAACAGCGATTGAGCAAACGATCGTTCGCGAGTAATGCCGTACATTCCCTCGTGTTTGGCCGACCACTTATCGCCGATGCCGGTTTCGATCAGTATCCGTTCCGCACTTGTATCGATGAACACGCAGTTCATGTTCATCCTTATGCGGTTTTGCTCATCAGGGGGACAAACTCTCGACCACAAAATACGCGGAACCACGCCAAACATCGCGCCTCCATCGAGGCGAAACTCCGTGTCCGGAATAATCTCTACGCGATAGTCGCCAACGTGCATTTCCGATTTCGGTGGTTGAGCCCGGTCGTTACTTTTTCCCCGGCTTGGCTCCGCTCTTCTTGGACGAATCCGCCGGCTTTGGTTTGGGCGCACCTTCAACCGGTTCAACCGGCTGCGGATGATCTTGATCCGGCGGCATCATTCCCTGCGGCAATCCTTGCGGCGCCGTCTGCTCAGGCATTTTCACCTGAAAATTTTCCGCAACTGTCACGTGCGACCGCTTCACTATATCGTCCAGGACTTTCTTCTGCTTCTCCTGTTCGACTGCCGCTTTCGCCTTATCGCGCCCGCTTTGTGGCGGAGCAAACGGATTATCTCCCTGACCGCCACCCTCACTGATTAGGATGTGTCGGGCATGAACCTGTTCCTCAGGCTTGCCATCCTTCGTTTCAGTTTTGCGTTCGTCGAGCTTGATGATGTGGTAGCCAAATTTTGTTTGGACCAAATCACTTACTTCGCCCGGCTTCAGTTTAAAGGCAGCCTCCTCAAACTCGGGAACCATCGCGCCGCGCCCGAACCAGCCCAAATCGCCACCCTTATCCTTGCTGCCATCAGTGGAAAACTCCTTCGCCAATTTTGCAAAATCCTCTCCGGCGCGCACTCGTTTCAACACTTCCTCCGCTTTTGCCTTGGCCTGTTTATTATCAAGTTCGGGATGCTGCGCCAGGTAAGCGTCTACTTCCTGGTCAGTGGCCTTCATCTTGTCAGCCAATTGCTCCTGGGCATAAGTCTGGGCCAGGACTCGAGCTTGCTCGAGCTTTACCTGCAGATCGACTGAGTGCTGTTTATCGGCGCCGGCCGCAATTGCCTTTTGCTCACCGATCAACACTTGCCCCAATTGGCGTTTCACCTGCTTTAATTGTTCATCGGGAATCTGGCCGCCGGCAAGCTGCGGATTCTTGGCCTTCGCATCATTTACAAACTGATCAAACTTTGCCTGATTAGCGGGCTGCTTGAAAAACTCTTCAACTTCTTGTTCGGAAATATTCGGCGCAGCTCCAGCCCCCTGCGATTTGAAATAGTTTTCGGCAATTACCACAGACCTAACCAGGTCGAGTTGCCGCTTCACGTCCGGCTTATCGCCGATCCCTTTGGTCCGCGCCTCTTCGGCCACGGCCAGCAACTTGCGCAGGTCGTCAGCAAAAGACTTACGCGCTTCTGCATCCGAGGAGAGACGGGCGCGAAATTGTGGCGATTGATCCTCGGCAATCAGCGCCATGTCTTCCGCGGTAAGGTTGAGGGCTTCAGAACGCCTCGCCTTTACCTGCCATGCAATTAATCCGACAGAAAATACAACGGCGATAGCAGCCGCAATCCAGGCCTTAGTAGTTGAAGTCAAAATAATCTTCCTTTCTCAAATAAACCTACTCGGGTTGCACTAACTCGAGCAATACGCCATTAGCCGACGAAGGATGCACAAAAGCAACCAAACAACCTCGAGCCCCCACGCGCGGAGTTTCGTCAATCAAACGAATGCCCTTCTTTTTAAGCTGCGCAAGGGAAACGTGAATATCATTAACTCTAACCGCAACGTGGTGAACTCCGGGACCTCGTTTCGCCAGAAACTTGCCCACGGGACTTTCAGCACTCATCGGTTCCAGTAGCTCGATATGCGACTCACCGATGGCCAACATCGCCACGCGCACGCCTTGCTCCGCAACGTCTTCCGTCGAGTCTATTTCCAGTCCGAGCACATCACGCCAAAGCCCGAGGGCCTCGTCAATCTTTTGGGTTGCAATTCCAATGTGATCGATCTTCATTGATTTGTCAGTTGTCAGTTGTCAGTGGTCTGTGGCAAAACAAGCAACTGACTACGGACAACTGACTACTGACTTCCCCGCATTAACTCTTCTACCGCAGAATAAGGGTCTCGGCGGCGGCTGGCAACTTCACCGGCTAAATGTTCAAGCATCTCGGATGCGAGATCCGACTCCAGGGTTTGCGAAACAAGCCGCTCACGCAGTAATTCAAGAATTCGCCAACGAGCGATCGAGCGGCGCCGGCCCTCGCCCGATTGTGTGCGAAGGTGAAAATCGCGATAGCTCTCAATCGCAGCCCCAAGCTCCTGAATGCCTTTACCCTCAGTCGCCACGGTCTTAACAATAGGAGGATGCCAGGCGTCTTCACGCGGAGCCAGCGAAAGCAGTGCCTCCAACTCCTTTTCTGTGGAATTAACACCCTCCCGATCGGCTTTGTTAATAACAAAAATATCTCCGATCTCCATGATCCCGGCTTTTATGGCCTGAATGTCGTCGCCCATTCCCGGCACCAGCACTACCACAGAAACATCCGCAGCCTTTACTACTTCAACTTCATCCTGGCCAACGCCAACGGTTTCGATGATGATCTTGCCATATCCGGCAGCATCAAGAATTGAAACTGCGTCGACCGTGCTCCGCGCGAGTCCACCCAGATTTCCGCGTGTGGCCATTGATCGGATAAAGACTCCGCTGTCGAGGCCCAGCGTCTGCATGCGAATCCGATCACCCAGAATTGCGCCGCCGGAAAATGGACTTGAAGGATCAACAGCAACAATCCCCACTCGCTCACCCTGCTGCCGGTACAGCAAAGCCAGCTTATCAACCAGCGAAGACTTTCCCGCGCCTGGCGCGCCTGTGATGCCGATCACCAGGCCGGAACCGGTGTGCGAGAAGATCTGCTTCATCAAGTCGGAAGCACCCTTCACGCCATCTTCGACTTTTGAGATCGCCCGCGCCACGGCTCGCGCATCGCCGCCAAGTATCTTGTCAACCAATCCTGAGTTCATTTCCGTTCATTGATTCAGAGTGTTTCATTCCTAAGCCGCACGCAAGACCAAACGCTCCTTTGTTACCCTCGCCTTATTCCCTAATCGCTGTTCGGCTTCTTCCCGATTGGTTGCCAGGATAAGCTGCACCGCCTCAAGCAAATCAACTCGCGTCTCCTGCAGAGTTTCTCCCTGCGTGTTGGCACCCGGCAACTCGGCAACATAACCAATGTAGCCGCCCTCCTCAGCCTCTTCGTAGATGGCAGTCAGTGTTATCTCAGTCATCGTGCCTCCAGTCACAATCCCGATCTCAAAACTTCTCTTGCAATAATCAATCGCTGAATTTCGGATGTACCCTCGCCAATCGTGCACAGCTTCGAATCGCGCCAATATTTCTCCGGCGGATAATCCTTTGTGTAACCATATCCACCATGCACTTGAATCGCTTCCTCACAGACGTTAACGCTCATTTCCGATGCGAAGAGCTTGGCCATCGACGATTCTTTCGTAACTTTCTTGCCGGCGTCTTTCATCCAGGCAGCTCGATACATGAGCAATCGCGCGGCATCGATCTGAGTCGCCATATTTGCCAACTTAAACTGAATCGCCTGGAACTCCGAGATCGGTTTACCAAATTGTTGTCGTTCCTTTGAATAGCGTAAAGCCGATTCGTAGGCCCCCTGTGCAATGCCGACTGCAAGCGCCGCAATCGATATTCGCCCGCCATCGAGAATCTCCATGGCATTCACGAAGCCCTGTCCCTCTTCGCCCAATAAACTCTCGTCAGGCACGAAACAGTCTTCAAACACCACGCTCGCCGTTTCAGAAGCACGCAAGCCAAGCTTGTTCTCTTTCTTCGAAGGTGAGAAGCCCTTCATCCCTTTTTCGAAGATAAAAGCCGAGATTCCCTTGCTCCGTTTCGAACGGTCTGTCACCGCCACCGCTACACAAGTGTCCGCATGAATCGCGTGGGTGATGAAGTTCTTGGAACCATTAACAACCCATCCGCCGTCCTGGCGCACGGCAGTCGAGCGTGTTCCCGAAGCGTCGGATCCTGCGCTCGGTTCGGTTAAGCCCCAGGCTCCCAAATGCTTTCCGCTGGCCAACGGAACCAGAAACTTTTGTTTTTGTGCTTCCGTTCCAAACTGATAAATATGGTTTGAGCAAAGTGAATTGTGCGCCGCGACCGAAATGCCCACCGACCCATCAACGCGTGAAAGTTCCTCGATGATCGTTGCATATTCGATGTAGCCCATGCCGGCGCCGCCATACTCTTCCGGGAACAGGACTCCGGTCAGCCCAAGATCAGCTAGTTTTGGCTGAAGCTCTATTGGAAAATGCTGCGCTTCGTCCCATTCCATTACGTGCGGAGCAATCTCCGCCTCAGCAAACTCGCGCACGCTCGTTTTGATCTGCTTCTGCTCTTCGGTTAACTCAAATTCCATTTGTTTCCGATGTCACGCGATAACTGAGTTGTCCCAGCAACGTCACTTTACAATCAAAAGACAGGCAAGATGCCTGTCATCTTCAATAGAAGTTTATTGTAACCCAACGAGGGCTGAAACGTGACCACGCCCACTAGTGGTGATCAGGTTGATGTCCGACACACTTTAGTCTGTCGATCGTTGTAACGCAAACTGTTAGTTTGCGACGTCCGGGTCTCGGCTACCGCAGACGCAAACTAACAGTTTACGTTACGTCGCACGACGACAAACTAAAGTGTGTCGGACAAAGAACTAAATTTCTTTTCGTGAATTTTCAAGTGATTTAGTGGATCGTCTCTTCATCAGACGACTCACTTCACTTTCTGTTAGCTTTCGCCATTGCCCCGACTTCAGTTCGTCATCTCGCAGGAAACCGATACGCGAGCGGCGCAGCTTGATTACCGAGTGTCCGATAAGATCAAACATTCGCCTGATCTGCTGGTTCTTTCCTTCATGAAGAAGGATCTCAAACCAGGCATTGTTTGCAGTTTCACCCAGTCTCCTAATCTTTGCTGGAGCAGTTCGCACGCCGTCATCCAGGGTGACTCCGCGACGCAGGCGTTCAATCGCCTTTTCATCAGGCACGCCCCTGACCTTGGCTTCATAAACCTTTTCGACTTTATTGCGCGCTGAAGTGATGAAATTGGTAAACGCACCGTCGTTTGTTAACAGGAGCAAGCCTTCGGTATTGAAATCGAGCCGGCCCACGGGATAGAGCCTTCCCAACGAAGGCGGCAGCAGCTCTGTTACCATAGGCCGCCCGTCGGGATCAGAAACACTCGAGAGATAACCCTTGGGCTTGTTTAATAGCACATGGATGCTCTCTCGCCTTTGCAAGGTCGGGTTAATAAGCTTTCCGCGAACTTTAATGTGATCGCTTGCAGGATCGGCCTTGGTTCCGAGTTCAGTAACAACCTTGCCGTTAACCGTGACCTCGCCGGCAGTGATCAACTCCTCGGCGTGACGACGTGACGCAATGCCGGCTGCGGCGATTAATTTTTGTAGGCGTTCTTGCATGGTTGCTCGTATATGACCTATTGGACCTATAGGACCTATTCTAGCCTTCGCCGCTTCCGAGGTCCTGAAAATCTTCCATGCTCGGCAGTTCGGATAGGTCTTTCAAG
>Ga0137394_10001375_pt1 | contig 17687 bp, 16 predicted proteins | sample czobulk116metaG_FD_108278 | JGI IMG/M metagenome (GOLD analysis project Ga0137394, IMG submission 108278) | Vadose zone soil microbial communities from Angelo Coast Range Reserve, California, USA - czobulk1.16 metaG | ecosystem: Environmental > Terrestrial > Soil > Vadose zone | place: USA...
CAAAAAAGGAATGTATCCCGTTTAGTGAACTACTGTAGTGATCCCCGCTCTAACTACGGCCCTAACTACTGTAGGCCATGAATATTAATGCATACTTGTGACAGAGCCAGAACAAATCATTGTCCACCGATTCCAATCACCACTTTCCTCTGCGATTACGCACTGGTGAGAACGACCTACGATAAGCGGACAGGCAACGCCCCGGCGTTATTCGGCTCCCGCTAGTTTGGCACTATCGGTACCGCATCAAGCTCATGCCAAGCCGCCGGTGATTGATGATGTGCTATTTTTATCGGGCGACGATCTTGGTAATTTCGGTGAGCGCCGCTGGTGAGCAGTCAAGCGCGCTCACACGCACATAAGCATAAGCTTCTGTCAAATACCCCATTGTCGAAGGGCGTGGCTACAACCGAGCAACGCGCGCATTTGCTTCGGAATAGAGGTGGAGCTTTCGCAAACAAAGGTGAAATAGAATCCAAAGTCCGAGGTGGCGCGGGGCCACGGTGGCATCAAGTGTCCTAACATGAACGGTACGAATGTAGTCCGTAAAATATCTACCGTATAACAGACGTGGCAAAACAATCAATCATTGCAAACATGGAAAACGTTCGAGTCGTAGCAAAAACATGAGACACACGGCGTAACATACGTTCCACAAAACCAGCTATTCGACGAAGTTGTAGAGACGACTTAGTGTCTTTATTCACAAAACAAGAGAGCCAGGCTGTCCTTTAGAACCGAAACTTGCGACTTCCGCTTGCGCGAAGGGACCGGTTCACTGGCGCACGCACATGTCGCGCGATAGCCCAACCACATACCCTTCCGTACACGAGCGCACCTCGCAGAAGCCAGACACACATTCGACGCCGCGTGCATTGGGGATGGCGGTGCAGTCAAAGCTAGATTTTGTCATACCGCGATAAAAAGAGAAAGAAAGGCAACACTCAGTTTAATGGGGGAAGAAAAGGAGGATAGAGCAAGGGAGATGGAGCGAGAAGGAGAGAAAAAGGAGGAAACACGCACATAATGTCATCGGCAGCACACCCGCCGCAGCTATCCAGATCCGATAACAAGTCGACGCACTCGAACGCATCCGCGTCGGGCGCGCCACGCACCGGGCACGCCATTAGAGGTGCGGGACATTGATCGTCGGGGTGCCAGGTCGGTGTACCGATGGTCCCAATGTTATTTTGGTCCTCCAGAGAACGGCTCGAACGGCGGTGGCTCGCATCCTCACTTGGCGAGCGTCGCGGATGATGCACGCCCGACGGTTTCGGTCGCCAGGGATCGTCGTCGCGTTTCGCTAACACCGGGGACGGTTTCGGTCGCCAGTGATCGTCATCGCGCTTGACAAATACCTGTGACGGCTTCGGTCGCCAGTTATCGTCATCGCGCTTGAATACCTGTGACGGCTTCGGTCGCCAGTTATCGTCATCGCGCTTGAATGCCTGTGACGGCTTCGGTCGCCAGTGATCGCCATCGCGCTTGCCATGTACCTGTGACGGTCTCGGATGGTCGCCATCGCGCTTCTTAAACACATTCGACGGTCTCGGCCGTGGGGGATGGTCGCCGTCCTTGGGGTCCTGTCGCTTCTTGAGTGGTGAGTCCGGAGTAGAGTTGCGACGGTACTGCTTGGGCGATCGCTGTGCCGCTCGCGGGATGTCGTGCTCCAACGATCTAGCGTCTGCTCGATCCCTGGCTACACGCCCTACTGGGCCGCTGTCGCTTGAGACGGGACTGGGGAACGAGACGAGTGCGACGAGCGCAAAAGCTAGGAAGAAGGTACGCATGGTGTGTTGGAGAAAACCAACAGGGGACCCACAGGGGTAGGGCAGGGGGCCCCAACTAGATATATATACGCAGATGCATGCAGCTAGGTCCTACGGCGCAGCTCCTCGGCTATACTTAGGAGGCATGGCTGTCACATTGCCGCTCGGCCATCAATCCGAGGGATGGCTGTACGACGCATCGCACCTCCCTGTGGATGAGAGGCATCCCAAACCCGCCCTAATCCCTGTGTGCATTCCGATATGCTTCTGACAACACTTGGGGCGTCTCTGCGATGAAGAGATGATGTGAAGCATGGAAATCACGCACCAGGTTTAGGGGGCAGCGGAGATGACGGGAGAAGTGACGCCATATGGGGTTACATCGAGCCGCCCAGGGCCTCGGGCATGTGCCCAGCCAGCGCGCAAGGGTGACACTTTGCGCCTGACGTCAATGGTGGTTTGTAGATGAGCGTGGATCAATGGATTTTCAAAAAGAGGATTCTTCGGCTGCGAGGATAACGCCAAGGCACAATTTAAGAACCGAGGTGCAGGAGGGGTGCACTGATACCCTGTCCGGTCCAGATGTGGCGAGGCTGTCTGCTGCGCTGGACTGCCGAGTACACCAACCACAGCAGCACACGTTTAACGTCGTCTAGAGCTGAGATCGGGCTCGGGCGGGGGCGGCCAAGTCGGCCAAGCCCGAATTATTCAGCCAAGGTATTAGTCAGTTTATGTCAGCAAAAAGCTGTGGCTTATCTGCTCCTCAAAGGTGCCATCGTCATCACCCCCAAGCTCAGGACGAACCTTTGACCGTGCCATCATGGCCGCCAATCTGACATCTCTCGCTCCAGAACTAATTGCCTGCATCCTCGACGTTGTGCCCTCCACCGATCTGCAGCGAACGACCTTATCGCTCCTCTGTGTTCTCTCCTATTCGTCCGTCCCCAACTGGCGTCATTACCTCTTTTACCATGTTCAACTCAGGACACCGGAGGGTGTGTCCAAACTTATAGAGAGTTTCAAGCGGGATTCTGGAAACGCAGCGTTCGTTCAAAAACTCACCTTGGCTTCGTGGACCGTGGATGCAAAGGTCGCCACTGAAGCCATCCTCATGCTCCCAAAGCTGAAATGGTTGAGTCTCTGCTTGGGTGTAAGTTTTACGCCAGCATACCTGCAGAAGCTCCTCCAAAAGCCGATGTCGGACCTACGATATCTTTCTCTCCGGCTTCGTCCTTAGTGAGCATCGGTGTCGGTTGTTTTCCGTAGTGTTCATCTCATCTGCACCCTCAGCCTGCTTGATGGCAACTATCAATCAACTATGGTCCATTCATTCCTCAAGGTATGCATGCTCTCCCCCACCTGGCACGGGCATTCATACCTCTCTTTGTTTTTTCTTTGACTCAAAGACCACCTACTTTGATTCTGTGATTGAAACGCTTGCCGAGTGGCCTGAAGCGGACGTCCCAATTATTTCTGTGGTTATAGACCCACGGGATCTGTCCCTCATCCCCGCTTCCAGTTTACCTGGCCTTCCTGCCCGCTTCTTCGACCTCTACAAACTAGAAACACTCGCTAGCTCACCTCTCTTGAGACACACTGACGCGTTCCGACTGCGCCTCCCCGGGAGCGAATTAGCTCGCTACCTGTGTAGGAAATCACCCAACTCCCTTCCTGCCATTACGTTCCTCGATGCCTCGACCTCATCCGTAGACGTAGCCGACGTGAACTTGCTGCTCAGAAGCCTGCCACGCCTACGCCACCTCATCCTCGACGGGTGCGGCACCCTGGACGAGGTTACCATCGAAAAATGGACTGAATTCGGGCACGATTGCTTGATGATCAACAGTGGACTCGAACTAGAGCGAGTGGAGAACGAGAGGTTTGCGTCCCGGTCGGTGACCTCGCTAGAGCCCGAGTCCCCAGATTCAGTCCCCATCGTAGGAACCACACGTGGGGTGAGCATCCTTCCATGGGTAACGGCTCTACAGACGATTGCGTTGTCTGCACCGCCTAATGCAGACGTGAATGCGCAGCGCCGCTTCATGGCAGCGCTCCAGCGTGGGTGCAGTGATGCTGTGACGGAGTTCAACGAACGGATGCATTCTGCGCGCCAGGGACGGTCGCAGGGTTGGCGGACTGTGCGCTTTGCGAAGCACGGCGAAGCGGGGCATGTCATAGGCCACAGTGGTTACCATAGAATGGCGGTCGTCGACGACGACGACTTTGCGACATTAGACAAGGTGATGGATGATGAGAAGTGTCCGGTTGTGTGCTTGGGAGGGAAATGGGGGTCGGAGGGCGGCATTGGACACGCAGAGGGTTGCAGTCACTCCATTGCGCTGGACATCTGGGAAGATAAGTTATAAACAAAAGCTTAATGTGTGGCCGCTTGTCAAAAAATCAAAAGACTTGTATTCTTGGTAGAGTGTTGAGAGTGGGTCATTGAATTATGTGGCATTACATGCAGGTATAATATATTCTAGTGTTTGTGTGAAAGGTGACAGTCTCACCACTTTCTACCTTTCTGAGCACGCTCTTGTGCGATCCGATTTTGCTCACGGAACCACTTTTTAAGATGGTCCAGAGATTCCCTGAACGTCACGGGCTTCACATTCGTGTCCTTCGGCAGAACCGGGATGCGCAACATTCGGCGAACAGCATCTCGCCGCAGGATAGATGTCTGCACAAGCATTGTAGCGATGCCCGTCAAGACGTACAAGCTGAGGCCCTGAAGAATTGGAAACGATTTGAGAGATGACAAACTAGGGATGATGACGCGGAGTACTAGTAGATAGACACGTACCGATGGGAAGTGACCCATAAGTGGGATGGAGATGACCGAGACGACGCGGAAGGCATTAATCATATGAGCCGCAGTCGTGCGGTCCGTGGTCGCTGTCATGTCGCTTGCGCTGATCTAAGGCAAAACGGGAAAAAACGGATGGCGTTAGAAGGGGAGTAAGGAAGGAGGATTCATCCCGCGGCACGGCGGGACGATATGAAAAAGACACGCACGGAGAGTTGCAGGTTCATGAGCACCGCAGAAGTGATCGGCAAGATGTAGTACGGGTCCGGGACGGTGAGATCGGGGAGGAACGAGACGCCGCTGTGATGGAGCTGCTCGAGGGGGAGCGCGCAGAGACGCTTGACGCCGAAGAACATGCCGAGCGAGACGGGCAGCTGTACGAACGGCAACAAGAGCATGGGGACCATGCTGACGCCCGACTCCCCGTACACGCGACGCTGCTTGAGCGCGACGCGCTGCACCGCGAGCTTGTCGCCCGAGCGGTACGCGCGATCGAGCTCCTGCTTGAGCTCGAGGAGCCGCGGCTGGTGCGGCGCGAGCGCGGCCGAGTTGCGCAGCTGTTTGAGGGAGAAGGGAAGCAGGAGCAATCGCGAGACGAGCGTGCCCGCGACGATCGTGTGGAACCACGGCAGACCGGTCGACACGTTGATCAGCTCCAGCATCCAACTCGACAGTCCAGCGGGAGACCATCCTGCGAGCCCCAGCGCGGCGAGGTCGCCGTATTGCAGGGGCGCGAGCACAGCGAGGCTGGTGGTATCCACCGCGTCGGGAACGGGCAATGAGGAGGCGGCTTGAAGTTGTGTGACCCCCGCATCTGCGGGAATGGCTGATTCTGCGGTTGGCGTGGCAGGAGAGGATGCGGCGGAACCGGGGGCGGGGGCGTTCGCGGCGGCTTCTGGTGTCAAAACGGGTTGGGGGGCAGTTGGGGGGGGCGTCGCCTCCGCCTTTTTGGAGAAAAGCCATATGCTCCGCGATGGTGCTTGCGCCCGTAGGGAGGGACACGGTAATGAGAGGCCGACGCGCTGGGGACGTGACGTGCTCAGCCGTTGATCCATGCGTCGGCGCGGGGTGCCTACCTGCGATGTTCGTAGTTGGGTCGGAGTAAACGCGATATAATAACGCCTCGTCGGCCTACGGATAATGAAGAATTTGAAATCGAGAAATTGGTTCAAGGGCGCTACGCCTAGATCTTTCCGCTATTCGGCGCTCGAAGAGACGACAACGAAGTTGATGGCGGAACACCTGGTCAACCAATGTCAACTTGAGATGTGCTCTCAGGGATTTTGAACCCGGGCCACACAAATACTGAAACAGTGATATGGGTACGGAAACAAGTAATGGATCGGTGACTTCTAGCAATTTTGTACGGCAATGGATAGCTAAGATTATATCTGACTGCTTAGCATACCCATAGTTGAATGAACTTTGTGACTTGCACCACCATCACGCTCACGATCCCTGCGAAGTTGGATCTCACATGCAACCTTCGGAATCTCATCCTCTGCATTCGAGTTCCGCCTGCTTCTGAAGGGTGAGTACTTGTTGCTGTCACTGAAGGCACATGTCCGCGGCGTTGTCGCTCCAAGCACCGCAAGGAGGACCGTTTGGCGCACCCGAGCGATTCACTCAGGTGAGTGCCAGTAGTGCCGTAGATGGGCCGGGCCGCGGTATCCATGGTTAATATTCATTGTTCAATGGTTGGTACACACGTTTTCCTTCGCGCTCCCTAGTGCGCTCTCGCAGAAGCAACTGCTCTTCAGAATAGTATTTTTACCCATCAATATATATTGTGAGGCCGATTGTCGGCCAGAAAATTTCCTGGAACTTTGCATATATAGAGTCGAGTAGATTCTCTTCGCTCCGGGACGCTCCCTCCGCTCGGGCCTCAGTTCTCGTGCCTAGCCTCTACTACTCGCGCGCGCTGTTACTGGGCACTTGTATTCGCTCGTCTACTACAGACCGAGCTCTCCGCGCGCACTCGAACTCACACACATGACATATCGGTCCTTTGATTGCATCAAGTAGCTCAAGCTCACAAACGTTTCCCTTCTCATACCGACTCCGAGTCCAATCTTCTCCAGCTTCAGCTTCCTGCCGGGATGGTGAACTTCCACGACCCTGCTACAGTTGCAAGGGATTTCGGTATGTGCCCTTTGCCGTGTGTCTCAGAGCATGCAGACCAATGAACTGGCTGGATTTCTCACAGCGGCCGTCGTGAAGCTCTGGCACACCGTAGATGGCCTTTATATGTGGGTTGGCTTTTCAAGTTCGAAGACCTCCAGTCCTCATTAACTTGACCAGTTGGGAATTTGTCACTACGCTTGACTACGAGTGGGGTGTGTTCCGAGGGAGTCGCAGATACATGTGGACGATATGGGTTTGTATCCGAGAAGCATTCGTTTCTGGATTTTCGAAACCCACGCTGATATTTCGCCTGGTATAGCTTTACTCCCTGACGCGCGTGACTGCCCTTGCGGCTGTAATCGTTAACATGATTGGCTTGGACGCTACCCGTCCAATACATTGTCAGGTATGTCCCACGTCTGTCTTTCTTATGCTACGCCTTGACCGGCGACGATCTCAGACCTGGGTCACCCTTGAACTTGTGAGCATGTCAGTTACTATGCTCAGGAGAGCGTGCTCCTTACTACCTTGTTTAGGTCTTTTCTTATATTGCTCTTGCCTCGGCCTCGCTGTTGATCGTGATTCGCTTGTGCGTCTTCCACACATTGCGGTCATCTTGGAAATGATCTTACTCTGGCAAGGGGCTCATGATCACTGCCAGGAATGCTATTTGGGACAGAAACAAGATTGTTCTTATTATCGCAACGGGCGTCTGGTTGGCTAACCTCTCATTCCTCATCCATAGCAAGTCTGTCCTGCCGATGTTCAGTAACTGAATCTCTGATTGATGTCGTATTTATACCAGGCATCGTGGAGGTGAAGTTTTGGGCTTCGAACATTCAAGTTCGAACCACCTAGGCTCATCTGACCTGTAGCTCCGTTCTCTTTGGGCGCCTGCGCAAGACACCTGTACGGCGATCAACACAGATAGCAGCAAATACAATATTTTCTCTAACCTCATTACCGACACAATCTTGCTTCTCATCATGCTCCTTGGCCTGATCCGTCTGCGCTTTCACGGAAGTTTGGGACGCCTACTTTTGAAACAGGTGCTGTCGAGGCGGTTCTCGCTGGCTTGATGATCACAACAATACTGATGTGACGTTTGTCCATAAGAGTATCGCCTGGCTCCTGCTTGCCACCGTTGCTGAGGTCCCACCGGCGGTATCTTTGAACATATTTCTTGCGCTCATCATTGTCGCTCATCGCCATTTTATGCCACAGGTCTTCGTAGCTCTGAATCTAAATGGTATACATCCATTCTCTCCAGCCCTCCGGTGATGAATGTTGATTGAATCCATCCGGGTTAAAATATCAGATCCCTTCAACCTCGTGCGTCCTTGTCATCACAAGTGGATTAGGTCATTGATTTCTTACGCCTTCTGCAACATAGATGTTCCAGACTCCCGCTCTGATTACAATGTCAATTAGTGCAACAAGGATGTATCGCTCCCTTGCAAACTTTGAATCTGATGTGTAAGACGTTCCCCTCTTCTTTTTTCCGCGCTGAGTTTAGTCAATGACTATTCTAGCTCACAAGATAGGGCTCAAATCCCTATGCTGTCAGTAACCAAGCGGATCTCCGCTGGACCCGTCCCGCTCAACCGGGTGGATGTGGCCGTGTACACGAACTCCAAGCACTGTCCGGGATCACGGGCACGGCCAAGCCAAGCTGGCTTGTATACCACGGACGAGCAAATATATGACAAACCCAATGGACTTGGAATTGAGGGCGATGTAGAGAGCTGCGGGGAGAAGTGAGGACCGGCGCGTAAACCGCTGCTTCCCGGGCCTAGCCTAGCGCATATTACTTGTAGAAAAATGTACTTATCAACCGTGCGGATCAGCCCCTAATTTATGAGGCGCAATCTATCTTGGAAACTCGAAATGGCCGAGAGTTACACATGAGGCAACCTTTTTGCTTCTTGGCATTTTCCCTCCAAGTTCAACTCGCGTGTGCGCGCGTGATGGTACAGTAGCCAACGCCAGCACGGTAGCCGAACCAATCAATCAAAGGCGTTCTGTAAGTTAAGGCCAGCGTTCAACTCGAAGTTCGATCCACGGACAGTCGGGTCTCGGTGACACAGTGTGGACATGGAGCATGGAAATTTGAGCACTTGGGAACGACGGGAAGATCGACAGAATGGAATTCAGTTATTGATAGTACCAGGTGGCCGATTTTGCTTTATCGCGGGACTTGGGAAAGTATAAGACATGACATCACCACTTCCCTCTGCTCAGGGGAGTTGTAGATGACTTTGTGGGTTGCCCTATAAGATAATAATATATTTGTGTGTGTGTGAGTTGAGTAAAAGCGTGGGTGTGGGTGTGTTCTGTAAGGGAACAATGCCAATCTCAGTCAGGCACACACAAGTAAGCATGAGACTGTACTGCTATTCACCTGTAAGGGTAACAATGCCAATCTGAGGCAGGTAGTAATAGCCTACTAAGTGAGAACACATACCTCAGTTGGGTGTGCACGAGTAAGCACGAGACTGAGGCCTAAACCACAAGACCATAGGGTCTTATATACTGCAAAGAGAAGAAAATTTCCAGGCAATGTAACTATGAGCGAACAATCATAGATGAGTAGGGATATACAGCCGGTCTGCGGAACGCGGGGATGCCTCGCTTAGATAATGGGCAGCCGGCCCGGTACGTACGAATTCGGAACATGAGTCATGTGAGCACAAGCTCCCTCGTACGCTCGCTCCACAACTCCAATATATCACATTATTTCCTACAGGCCCATCAGTTGCAGGGTATTTAGAGGTGCTGCCGAGGAGTGGTTGGGTGTAGTCCAGTCCCTGGCACACCCAATGATTCGAGAATCATGACAGTGAACAGGGTACTACGGCAGTACTGCGGGCCGCCAGTACTATGTGCGGGCAGAAATGAGTCATGTGACCAGAACGTGTTCATCCAGCATCAACTGACCTCCTTCATCACTTCATCATGACCTCCCTTTTTCCCCAACATTTCAAGAGTCAGTTATATCTTCTCGTCGGAATTCCTTCTTATCGGATGGTCTTGCCTTTTATACCAAATTGTCTTATCGCCTGCATCATTCGTCCTGTCGGTATCACGAATAGTCGACACGTCACGGAGGGAGGCGGCCTTGAACCCATTAGAGATATCGTGACGGTTGGAAGAGCCTGGTATCTGCTCCTGGATGAGCGTGTGGCACTTGATTTACCGGTGCGGCGGAATTGCTACTGCATGTGTCTGGGCGGTCTTTGGGCTCTTTGCGTTGTGGTCAACAACTTGAACTCATCAGATGTACATGCACAGCTCTTTGGCTTGAATCCGACATACTTACAATTTTTTGTAAAGGATTTCGGCATGTTGAAAAGTACGGCATGCTCGTCAGTGGAATCGATCCACGTCGATTCGACCTCTCGGCCCATGATCATGTTTAAAGACAATCGGATTACATCTAATCGGCCGGTAAGATTTTTCGTGATTCACCTCATCCATCTCGTGATCGCTTCGCACGGCCGCAGGACACGGTCGATTGCGCGCACGCAAAGAGGGTGGCTTTGCTCTTCGCTTGGATGTCGAAGTGGGGGATGAAGATGAGGCAAACGAAACAATCGCGGCCGCGGCCGACGTCGTCATGCTCGACAACATCGAGAGCAGTGAGTTCGCTTCCGTCGCATGCCGCTTGCGAGTGCTAAGTCCGGGAGGGAAAGAGGTTTCTGCTCGAGACGAGCGGAGCCATTACCGAAAGTAATCTGCGCGAGCGTGCCATGGGTGGTAAGTGAAGCCTCCCGGGTTGCAGTGGTGAGGACAGATAATCATTTTACGCCAATAGAGTTTGATATCTTGAGCACGAGCGCCGTGCACCAGTCCATCCGCACATTAACTTTAGCCTGAAGACCTAGATGTCCCCAAGATGAAGGCTTGTTACGGCAAGTCTGTGTGCAGCGCGCTCCAACGAGCGAAGTCCCGCTGGGAGATGTCACATAGTTATTAACGGTGCGCAGAGGGAAGGTTCACATTGCAAAGATTGACAACGAATTTACGTAAACAATTAGATTATCTATGTGACAGCTCATGGATGACGCCTTACATATTATCAGGACATCCAAGCTCGTCCCAGCCCTCCCAGCCATCAAGTAAGCGGCCAAAATCGAGGCCACCCGTCCAAATGCCGCCCATCCCTGCGCCCTGCGCCAGCTCAGTGGAGAAATGTGTGTTTGGAGGAAGACACAAGGACCGCTCTATTTCCTCGCGAGTTGGGGGAGCGAAAGGGTACTCCTCCCGTCCAGCCTTCACCGCCTGACCATGCTCGATGTCGGGGAATAACTCTAGGGCTGCAGATAGTTCCTCCACGATCGGCTCGAGCACCGCACCGTCTTGTTCCTGAAGAAGAGCAGCTTCAAGAGCTTCCAGCTCTTTATACGTTAGCGTCCCCGCTGATAGCTCTGCCATTGTGGATGGCCCCGGTTCAGGTACCCATGTGGAGCAGTCCATCATGCTCCACACTCCAGGATCGTCTGCGGACTCTTCTGTCCCGAGGGCCACCGTCGTCGGCGCCGTTACAGGGTAATCCATCGGAGGGAACGGTGCGGGCAGCTCGGGCGCACGGAACGGTGCAGGGGGCTGTGGGACTGGAAGTAACTCGGACCTCTCCAGGGGAAGCGCCGGCGCGACTGGTGCTGGAAATTGCGCTGGTCTGGTCTGGCGAGTTTTGGCGCCTGCAGAGTGCCCGGACTTTTTCAAGTAGGCCCTGAATCTCGGCAGGACCTGCTCGATGAGGTCCAGGGGCAGGCTATCCAGCCCACAACGGTGCGAAATTTGGGTAGCCGTGGCAGTTGCCCACGAAAACAGCCCCCAGTCCGGCGTTGACTTGCATCCTCCGTGCTCTCCCTCTCCCCATGATGCAGCAGATGGCTCCGCAACGGCAGATGGTCCAGCATGCATGGAAATCAGTGTCGCCTCAACACGAGGTGCTGCTGCTTGTGCTGCGCTAGTTGGATTGGATGCTCCTTGCGATGCGCTCTGCTCATCGTCTCTCCAGGACGGAGTGGTGGTCGCAGGTTGGTGGGAAAAAACGGTCGTAGTCTTTCTGGATCTAGCTGCTCGGGCGACGCGGCGCGCGCGGGCCTTTACGGGAGGCGGCTGGGGCTGGGCAACCTCAGGTAATTGTGAAACTTGCCTGGGTGCCGGCATCCCCCGGGTGTAGGTGGACGCACTCCCAGCCTTCCACATGTTCGGCTGGGGGTTGAATCGCGCTGTCTTACGCTTTGCCGCCGCAACCGTCTTCGCTGTTCTGACGGGCTGACCAGCAGGGCCGTTGAACGGTCCGGGCGACTGACTCTCCGCCAAGAGAGTCAACGTATTTTGGGGGAGCCTCAGGTCTAGGAAGTCATGGAGATGATGTTGGGAGCTGGGTGGCGGTTCAAGAGAAGGTGGCCCCAGAAGTGACTGCGGGAAGACAAATGCGGGAGTGAAGGTCGTAGGTTGTGACGCGGGGAGGAAAGGTAACGGTTCCATGTGTTAACAAGATACGATGGTGTGCGTGTTTTAGAGGCTTTGCTATTAATGTGCAACGAGTGAGGACTCTGGTCGGGTGAGCTTAAACGGCGTGGGTTTTGAGCAGACACGGCTTTGCGCAAAACGACTTATATATACGGCGCAGGTGTGGACGTGAGCAGTTGTGGACGTGAGGAAAGCTAGGTACAACATGTCCCAGAGAAATGCGTGTCTTTTGTTCTCTGGTTGGGGATGGGCGAGAGCAATGTCTTCATTGTGGCGACGGCGAGAATTGGCCGCAAAAAGCGGGCCCTTTCCACCTTTCCACCTGGGGGCTTCCCCCCCCCTCATTATCTGCAGTGCAGTGCCACGGCTCGGACCAACATATTTCAAAGCTCGGAAAGAGATAGATACCCTGCGCCGCGCCTTCGGCGGAACGCTGTGTTCACATGCATACAATGAAATTCGGCTCTATCCCATCAAGAACGATCGTCAACATTACAGGTATCATCTCAGGCTTCACTTAATTTCGCCTATCGGGGATCTTATCTCTCTTTTTTTCCCCATGCCATTCCGGAGGGAACTTGGAGCATTTTTAAACATGACTCGGGCATATTTCGAGCCCTTGCCCCAAGTGCGATGTAAATCGCCACTCCGTGGGGAGCGGGGAGCGGGAGGTACCAGTAGGTGTCTCCGTCGAGGCGCAAAGTTTGGGATGATCTTGAACGGGGGGGGGGGCTTAAAAATCGTGGCAAGAGTTACCGTGACATTAGATGTGTCCTACCAGTAGATGTCATCTTCACCACCCACAGAGAACGCCCATGTTCATGATCTATTCAATTATTCCCTCTTCCTCACGGCCTCACCTCACGCTGAAATTCCGAGCTCGCTTGGTTCAGTTCCAGCGTCCGGAGCAAACAGTATTACGAAGGGTCGTCAAAAAGAAGGCAAGACTCCTCGCTATTGACGATTGATCCGAGTGCCGTAGGTGACTTCTCCTCCAGAAATCCCGTCTCGCTCAAGTTCGTTCACTTATAGCAGGCGCAGTCTCACCGCCGGGCCTGCCCACCGCAAACGGCGTGCTGCACGCGCCGAATCTCTCGGCGAAACGGAAAAGATGATGGAGAGTCATATGCTGTGTAGGAAATAAAGTGTTATATTGAGGGTGTGGAGCGAGCGTGCGAGGGAGCCGTGCCCGCAGTCTCGGTTTGTTTGTTGTGTTCGTGTTTCCCAGGAGCAGGAGTGTCACTCCACATTCGTAAGTACCGGGCCGGCTGCCTTATCTAAGCTTGGCATCCCCGCGTGTCCGCAGACCGGCCGTATATCCCTGCTACAGTACAGGAAAATTTCTCTTTCTTTGCAGTATATAAGAGCTATGGACTCGTAGTATAGCCCCTCAGTCTTGTGCTTATTGTGCGCGCCAGACTGAGATCGGGCTCTCTACCCTTACAGACATCGCCCGCCCGCGCACTCTTACCTGACTCACACACACAAATTCCCATATCATTTTATTACATGCCGGACAGAAACTTGTGATTAGGTATCTATTAGTGATATCGAAATTAGTAGTGGCCGTAAAGACAACGAATAGTGGCGAAGATTATACGGACGACACCTCGTCTAAGTACTTCAAATGAGTGTCGGCGCATGTAAAACTGCAAAAACTGGGTATGCCTTTGAAATCGGATTCTTCTTCCACCTTTTGAGGTTCCCGCTAATGATGGCGATGCGCAACGCTTTACAGGCTCATATTGCAACGGGAAGTTCGAAGAGAATCTCAACAACTTCTCATACAGCGCGAGTCATCTCTACACGCTGCGCTCCGTGTTGTCATAGAGGATGGATCCGTTCGGTTTCTCGTGCACCTGCTCTTCTATGCTAATGGACGAGTCACTGGCATTGTCTCTACTTTGAGACCTCGAATGCTGCCCGGAGATCCCTACTACCTCCCCCCGGTCGAGCGGAGGTGATAAGGCGTGGGTCCCCTTCGTCTTCGGTACTGGGAGACCGTTGCCTGGTAGACTCTCATTTGCGCAATAACTACATCGGCCTTTGTGAGTGAGAAAAAGCAAGGAAGTAAAAGAGGTCGTACACCTCGGTGGACCCGGAGGCAAAGTCCACCAGAGAGCGATGTATCCTGGTTGCTGCGGTTGCCATCGTGACCCAAGCGAGTGGCTGGAACATCTGAGTTGAAGAGAGTTGTCAGAAGTAATCTCAGTGGTGACGAACCAGAACGCACAATGTTGAACGGTTCTATATTCAGAGTAGAACCGCGCATTCAGTGAACATTCGACATGACCTGGAGAGCATGAATTACCATTCAAGTCTAAATAAAGGAATACCTAAGAGGTAAATGGAGATGAACGAAATGGACGGGCGCGAGAACTTAGACAGACTTACCACCGGCGGAACCTCCGCGGCAGTAGCGATCAAGATCCAAATGACACCCTTGCGAAAGGAAAACATATCAGTGAGTCGAAAGGTAAAAGGTCAGCGGGAACGGCTATGACACCTGTCTCCAGAGGAATTGACTCAGACCAAACGTGCCACCACAGTGACGGCGTATACGAAACAAGCCAAGGAGCATGATTAGGAGTAAGGCGATGTCGGTCGCGAGCACGGAGCTCATAATGAGTGCACTGTTGCGGGCATTGGAAGGTATGCAAGCTGATTGGGCAGGTAACCGCACAGCGCGAAGCTATGTATGGAATAAGCAAAGTGGTCCAAGATGATCCTAGTAGATTTATATACCCGCACGGCACCTGGCGAAGAACCACGTCAGTACACAGTTCCATGTTGCTCGCAGGAGAGGGGAAGAAGACGCTCACCCTGGATGAGGATTGCGGCGTTGATTGCCCACACACTCATTGCTGTAGCCACAGCGATCTTATTTCTGTTCCAAATGGCAATGCTAGCAATCTCAATGAGTGCCGGATTTCGGAAGATCGTATTATCTCGCGATGAAGACGTACATCCGAAGAACAATCAACAGTGACGAGGCCGCGATAGTCGAGAATGAAAAGACCTGGGGAAATGATGATGATAAAGTGATAAGCGCTCCCTCCTCGGAGATGAGAATGCATCAGGGCAGTGCCTTTGCTCACAAGTACGAAAGAGACCACGACCTTTGGAGCGTGGCCAGTCAGATCCCAGTTGCAAGGAAAGAGGCGCGGAACATGGCATGTACCTGACAATTGAATGGGCCCGTACTATCCATCAAGACAAAACCAAGTATTATGGCCAAAAGAGCGGCCACTCGTGCAATTGAATAGATCTATCGGATATCGAAGGAGAAAATCAACTCGACGTGCCTGTGTGGCAGGCGAAGGTGAAAAGCGCATAAGACAACGTACCCATATTGTCCATCGGTAAGGGCGACGTCCCCGAATGACGCTCCATTCATATTCAAGGGTAGTGACGAATTCCCAGCTGTGGATCAGGATCGAGTTATGCAACTATGTTGAGAACAAGAGGTCGATGAAGCCTGAGAAACTCACATGTAGAGACCACTGACTGCGTGCCATACCTTGGCGCTCACCACTTGTGAAAGAGTGGTATAAGTGAGCTTGCCAAGCGGCTGCGAATGTCATACGCACGGGCATCCTGCGCGATTACAGCGGGATCGCGGAAGTTGACCATATCGAGAGACAAGGGCAGATGACGGGGCGGATGGGTAGGGAAGTGATCGCAAGGCAAAGTTGTGTTTTGCAGAATTTGAAGGTGTACGCATATATGGATAGTCCATGCTACAGGCCCTGTCACATCAAAACCATTGCATAAGACGCCACTGCTGCGGGAGCCAGTTGGGAGCCGCGGCGACTGTTGACCCCGACATTTACGTAACGCCTTGAGGCCTTAACTTACTCGGCGCATTGCTGCGTCGCCGTAACGTCGGGAAATTTCTTTACGCTTACCAAAAGGGAACTATGGAATAGAGCCAGGTGTGTGTTTAAACAACTTGGGAGAACGGACTCGACACAGGATTCTCGAGCAGGTGAGGTCCACAGGCACGCTTCGACCCTGGATAAGACTGCGTTTGGATCAGTGAAGTCAAACGTGTACAAAGTGACAAGTCACGGCGTCTAATCCATTCCCGTTTCGGCATCTTGGACAAGTTCGTGTTACGGAGCACAAACAGGTATGATTCAAGCCCTGCTTCATGTGCACCAGGTAAAACCCTAGTAATGTGAAATCACAACAGTGACCGCCGGAGGTCGATGAAATTCTTTATGGCCCTGTAGGACCCTGGGGAGAACATAATGTCCTATTTATCCACCCAAACAGTTCAATATCTGTCGGTTGCGGCAGACAAACCATACAAGGTAGAATGAATCTAGTGCATGAGGAAATTTTTATGTCAGTCCACGCTCTTCATCGATGGGTCTATAAAGAGACACCTACAGGTCTTTGCGATGCTGACAAGGTAGTACAGATACCACACCTGGGAATGAAAACCACCTCGGTCAATGAAGACCATAGTGGAATGGGAACTACGTCGATACCCCGAGGTCGATGGTGCACGTGATATTCTCTCGTAACGACGGCTCGATCGGCCCGCTCGTCTGCCAACTGAAACTTGTTTCAGCAAGCGAGCCACCTGATGGTGGCAAGAGAAAAATTGCAATGAGAATGTTGAGAGCTAAGATGACATCGGTTACGATCGAAGCGAGGAACTCCTAGCTGGAAGCGGAAGATCGAGTCTGTGAAGCAGAAGAGTGATGCTGGATTACAATGTCAATGAACCCTCAGTTCGAATTCGTTTGGAACTAGGCTTGCTAGATGAAAGGATAGCCCGTGGGTAGCGGCTTAAATGAAGTACTCAATGACCTCAAGTCACCACAATCCAAGACTTGATTTATGGGGCAGGTATTGAAGCCAGCGACGATGGGCAAGGGTGGCTCAGGAAAGCAGCGGAGCACGCCGGGCCGAGGTAAACTTAGCTTATATAAACATGCTTCAAACACGTGCTACTCGTAAGGCGGGTGCACTTTATCGATGGCGCAGTGTGAGGCAAGCCAAAACAATGCCAGAAAGCGACTCCTTGAAATAGACCATATCACGTCTGCGCACAGATGAGAAAACTCGATTCCCAGCTGAAAGTCGATAAAGTAGGTAGGAGCAATGGGCAGGAGGGCAAAGGGCGACCGTGATTCCGTGAGCTAGTAAGTGACTTGGTTTCCAAACGAGTCAACTTCATCTGGGGGCAGTGTAAGAGCCAAACCCGCAGGTTTATAGGTGTCCAATTAAAGCTCCTAAGCGGAAAGTCGGAAACAGACGAAGATAACAACGCTAACAAGTTGAGAAACCGCACTTGAAGGTCGCATCTAGGTAGATCACGGACGATAAGGGTATGCAAGCCGAGATCAGTCTGCGATAGCGCCATCTTCAACAGTCGCCGGACAACTGCTGGACAAGCCGAGACAGTACTCGGGGATAGTGATAGAATAGTTAAAACAAGCTATACACTGGCACCTTAACCAGCGTATTGACCGGTGACTTGAAATCGGTGG
>Ga0137394_10001377_pt1 | contig 17676 bp, 14 predicted proteins | sample czobulk116metaG_FD_108278 | JGI IMG/M metagenome (GOLD analysis project Ga0137394, IMG submission 108278) | Vadose zone soil microbial communities from Angelo Coast Range Reserve, California, USA - czobulk1.16 metaG | ecosystem: Environmental > Terrestrial > Soil > Vadose zone | place: USA...
AAGCGGGCGCGGGACTGCTCAACACGTGCGGCCACCAAATAGGATTCTTTGAGCAGACTCTTCCCTCGCGATTGCAATGTTCCGGTTTCTCTGGAGAGTGACGCGATTCTATAGCGTTGCGCGCGCAACTGATCAAGTAGGGCCGGCAGGGAAGTGGACGGCGTTCGGCGTCCAAACATGGTTTCGCGGTTCAAGTGGCCTCCATGCATGAGCGAACGTGAGCCCTTACCGGGCTTGTGCGGCGATGGACTGGAACTCCGCGGCCTGCAAAATCAATTGCGAATTCGCCTGCCTGCGCTCCAACCAACGATAGCACAACGAAAGGTAGAAAGCTCCGCCGCTTGAAGATACGGTGCGCAATGCAACGTATTCTGCCGGGCAGATCAAGGGCCTGGCCCCGGTTACTCCAGGCAGCAAGTGCTTTGGTTTCTAGATGGGCAGGGACTGTCGCAAAGTCATGGAATTGGACTAGAATCAGCGCGAGCTGCATTTCAGGTGGACGGAACGAAAGGGAAATGCTATGTCCGCTTCTCTCTCTTTATTCCGTCCGCGCTGGCTCCCGCACACTTCTCGAAGCAGGTGCGTTCAGCGATGAAGACGCATGAAAAATCATGAAGTCCGAGACGAAGAATAAGAGCCGGCAAAAAGATGCCGCGCCGAAGATGCAGGATGCGCCGACACGCGGGCAGGAGCGTGACGCCACGATTGTGGCGATTGGAGCTTCCGCTGGCGGCATCGAAGCGTTGACGGAGTTATTGAATTACCTCCCGCCGGACACGGGAATGGCTTTCGTGCTGGTGCAGCATCTTGACCCGAAACATCACAGCATCCTGACGGAGCTGCTGGCGAAGAAAACCGCGATGACCGTGACGGAAGTATCCGATGGCCTGCCGGTAAAGCCCAATCACCTCTACGTCATACCGCCGAATGCGGCGATGTCCATTTCCGACCACACACTGCACCTCAGTCCGCGCGAAGAGTCGCGCGGCGCGCACATGGCCGTGGACCTCTTCATGCGTTCGCTCGCAGAACAGAAGGGGAACCGGGCGATTGGCGTCATCTTGTCCGGGTCGGGCACTGACGGAACGCTGGGAATGAGAGAGATCCAAGCGCACGGCGGCGTGACCTTTGCCCAAGACGAGGGATCGGCTAAATACTTCGGGATGCCGCGAAGCGCGGTGGCCGCCGGCTGCGTGGATTACGTGCTTGATCCAAAAGGAATCGTCAGGGAACTGGCGCGGCTCGCACGCCATCCCTACGTAGCTCGCAGCATTTTGGCGGGCTCGGACGAAGGTGCGCCAATCCCCGAAAAGGGACTGACCGCGATTTTTCAGGTTCTGCGTTTGGCCACCGGAGTGGACTTCACCCATTACCGGAAGAGCACGATCCTGCGCCGGATTCATCGCCGCATGGTGGTCCACAGGATTGACAATATCGAACAATACGCAAAGTTCGCGCAGAAAAAACCAGCGGAGATCAAGGCGTTGTACCAGGACATGTTGATCAACGTGACCAGCTTTTTCCGCACACCGCGCGTTTTCGAGGCCTTGAAATCCACGGTCTTTCCGGTGCTTCAAAAAAACCTGAGGAGGGAGCAAGGCATCCGGATTTGGACTCCGGGGTGCGCTTCCGGAGAAGAAACATATTCCGTGGCGATGGCGCTGCTGGAATTCCTGGGTGAGAGAGCTTCGCAATTTCCGATTCAGTTCTTTGGAACGGACGTCAGCGCAGCGAGCGTGGCGAAGGCGCGCAATGGCACTTACCCGGAAAATGTTCAAGGAGATGTCTCGCCGGAACGGCTGCGGAGATTTTTTACCAAAGCGGAAGGGGGCTATCGCGTCAGCAAGACGATTCGAGACATGTGCATCTTCGCACAGCACAACGTTCTGAGCGATCCGCCGTTTTCGCGAATGGACCTGATTTGCTGCCGGAACCTGCTGATTTATCTCGAGCCAATTCTGCAGAACAAAGTGATTTCGCTGTTTCACTATGCCTTGCGCGCCAATGGATTTCTGCTGTTGGGAAGCTCCGAAGGGCTGGGCTCGACGGCCGGCGTGTTCGCGGTGGAAGACCGCACGCACAAGATCTTTTCAAAGAAAAGCGGGGCGGCGGCGCCAGCGGCGGCCTTTCCGCTCCACTCCCAGGCAGGCCGCCAAGAGGAAGGGCTGGCGCGGATACCCTCGAAACATCCCGAGCCCCTCTGGAACTATGCCGAAGCGCAAAAGGAATTCGACCGGCGCCTGCTGACGCATTACGCTCCGGCAACGGTGTTCATCAACGAGGATCTGGAAATCATTCATACGCGGGGAAACGTGAACCGCTATTTGAAGCTGGCGCCGGGCCGGCCGAGCCTGAGCCTGCTGAAAATGGCCCGTGAGGGGCTGCTCATGGAATTGCGAAACGCGATCGGCCGGGCGAAGAAAGAAAGCATCGTTGTGGGCAAGCGGAACCTGAAAATCAAGAATGGCAGCGGGGACGGAACCGGCGAAGAAGCGCCGGCGACGGAAACATCGCGATTGGTGAATTTTGACGTCATTCCCGTGACGCTGGGAAATTTGAAAGAGCTGTACTTCATGATTGTTTTCCAGGAGGCTCCGCCGGAGCCGGCAGCTGGAACTGCGCCGCGCCGGGCACGGCCCAGCGAAGAGACCGAGTCGGCGCTGCGGCGAACGGCGAAACTCGAACAAGAGTTGGCGGCCACGAAAGAGTATCTGCAATCCGTGATCGAGACGCAGGAAGCCACGAATGAGGAACTGCAGTCCGCGAACGAGGAGATCCTTTCGAGCAACGAGGAACTGCAAAGCACCAACGAGGAGATGGAGACAGCCAAGGAAGAGTTACAGTCCGCAAATGAAGAGCTGACCACTGTCAACGATGAGTTGCGGAATCGCAATCTGGAGATTACTCAGATCAACAACGATCTGATCAATTTGCTTTCGAGCATCGATATCGCGGTGATCATGATCGGCAGCGACCTCACCATCCGGCGTTTCACGCCCAAGGCGCAGAAGTTTCTGGGACTGATCGGCAGCGACATCGGGCGGCCGCTTGCGAACATCAACCCAACCATTGAGATCGCGGATTTACAGGCGATGGTGCTGCGCGTGGTGTCGGAATTCCGGCCGATGGAAAAAGAGCTTACGGACCGGATGGGTGTGCACTACCAGTTTAAGATTCTTCCGTATCGGACAATGGAAAACAAAATTGACGGAGCGGTGATCACCATTGTGGATATTGCTCCCGACAATCCAGCGGCGGAGCCAAAACGCGCCGGTTGACCTCCCGACGTGGCATGCGGGGGTCAACAAAAGGTTAATGAGGCTACACGGGGCGTTAGAAGAGGCAATTCCCCAATACTAAAGAGGCGAGCCTCTCGGAGTGACCGGCCCGGAGAATGCCACTTAACGAAGAAGATTGGGCGCATTAGTACTGTTCCGCCGGATCAAGGACATGGAACAGGTCTGAAGCCCCGTCAATACAGGATTATGGTTGCGAGTCGGGGCGGCGCTTGAGCGTTGGGCGATCGTCGTCCGCGCTGTTGGGGTCGTTGCCCGTGGGCTGTTTCTTCGATTGCTCGGTCTTGGTGCGCAGCGTCGGTTTGCCAGGAGCGTTGTCGTTCACCTTGCGCGAGAACATGATGTTGCGGAGGCGGGCCTTCACGGTGTCGAATTCGGAAGTGGTAACGATGTATTCCTGCTTGGCCGGCAATATGCGCGCGATTTCCTTTTGGGTATTTTCGATGCGCTCCGGCGTGGGCGGATGCGTGGAGAAGACCTTGGGGATGGTGCCCGGGCGGCGCTTCTCATCAGCCTGGATGCGCTCGAAGAAGGTCACGTAGGAGTTCGGATCGTAGCCGGCCTTGTACATATATTGGAGACCGAGGAAATCGGCTTCGCGTTCGGCGTCGCGGCTGAATTTCAGGTAAGTGACGGGAATAGCGAGGTTTAAGCCTTGATAGAGGCCGTAGCCGGCCCAGCCGCCGGGTCCAAGAAGAATCAGCGGGATGGTGGCGAGTTGCATTAGTTCGCCCTTGGTGGCGTTCTTCGTGCCGTGGCGCGCAGTGACGTGGGAGATTTCGTGGGCCATGACGCCGGCTAGTTCGGATTCTTCCTGGGCGCGGAGGATCAGGCCGCTGTTCACGTAGAAGAAGCCGCCGGGGAGCGCGAAGGCGTTGACTTCGTCGGAATCAATGACCTTAATGGTGAAAGGAACGCGGGCGTCGGAATTGCGCACGAGGTTCTGGCCGACCCTGTTGACGTATTCGGTGACAACCGGGTCGTCAATCAGTTTGGAAGAACGCTCGACTTCCTGGGCCAAGCCTTTGCCGAGGGAGATTTCGCGCTCGAGGGAATACAGATTAATGCCTTTGCCGACACTGCGATTGCCGATGGCCTCGACATCTTCCTTGGAATTCTTGGGCGTAACGGTGTCTTTCTGCTGGACTGGCTGGGAGCCGGTCTGTTGCTGGGGTTGCGGCGTCTGCGCTGGCGCAGGCTGTTGGGCAGGTGGCGGAGTCTTTGCCGGGTCCTGGGCTGGGGGTGGAGGATCCTGACTCTGAGGGGCGGCGAAGGCTAAACCAGCCGCGAAGGCGCTCGCGAGTGCCAGTTTCAGGGTATGTCGCAGAATGGTTTGCATATCGTATACCTCCGCCTACCCGTGATTATACACCCGCTGCCGCCGGATAAGCCTGCACAAACGTTCGATAGCTACTAGGATGATAGACGGTCGCGGAAGGTTTTCTATTCCGCCCAAACCGGGCACTGTTGAGCCGGCAGGGAGACCATTTGGCTGGAAAACTGCGTAGTCGGGCGGAGTAAGGCGCCGCTCCGGCGTACTGAGTGCGTACCTCTTGCTCGGGAGGCAGTTGACACGCTTGGCGGCGCACTCTAGAGTCAAATTGGTCCTCTATGAGCGTCTCGAAAATTCAGATTGGCCAGCTTTGGAAGAAGGACGGCACCGGAGACATCTACCTGGTGACGCGACTGTACTCCGAGGCGTTGAATACCATGGTGATTCTGCGCAAGTCCGGCGCTGAGGACGAGGCGCAGATCCGTGTGCGTGTTGAGCGCGCTGCAGCAGGACAAAAAATCCCGGGATTTTCCCCCGCACAGGAAGACGAGAAGTTTTAAGCTCAGACCGAGCGAACTTCCATCTTTACAACGTCGTCCACCTTCATCAGTTCCTTTTGCAAAAATGGCTCGCCGTATTTTACTCCGATCATGTCGCCGTAGTGCCGGGCTAGCTGGTTCATTTGGTCTTCGAGCCGGTCAATAGCAAGGAAGACTTGCTGCTTCTTGTGGGAGGCGGCTGACTCGCCCCTCTCGGGCCGGAATTGAGAGGCGAAGGCCAGGATAGCTTTGCGGCGCTGTTGGTATTGCCCAGTAATGTCAACGACAAAAGTCGGCCGGACGTCCGCGAAGGAAAGTGAATAGATGATCTTGAATGGGCGGAAGGCTTCGCCTTCGATGGAGAGTTTCTTGAGCCCGGCGAGGAAGCAGGCTTCGTAGCCAAGCGTCGAGGCGTGGTAATGGTCAGGGTGGCGAGCTTCCCAATAGGGGATGATGACGGTCTTCGGGCGAAGCTGGCGGATCATCGCGGCAAGGCGAAGTTTGTGCTGCCGGCTGGGTTGGACGTCGGAATCGGGGACGCCGAGGGTGCCGCGCCATTTGACGGAGAGGAGCTTGGCAGCCTTGCCGGCTTCTTTGGCGCGAGTTTCGGGTGTGCCGCGACTGCCCATTTCGCCTGCGGTCAAGTCGAGGATGCCAGTTTTGTAGCCGCGTTGGGCCATTTTCAAGAGCGTGCCGCCGCAGGTGAGTTCGACGTCGTCAGGATGCGCGGCGATGGCTAATACATCTAGATTCATTCGTCCTCCAGCGTGTGGTGATTGTAGGTTAGGACGGGCTTTTCTGTCAGTCTTCTCTAAAAAATAATCCGGAGGAAAAGACTCGAGGCAGGAATGCCTGTCCTACAGGAATGTGCTACGGTTTCAGGGTCGAAGATGGTGGAATCGGTTAACAAATCGGAAGAATCGTTGCGCGGGCGCGTGGCTTTGGTGACGGGTGCGGCGAAACGCCTGGGCCGTGCGGTGGCATTGCGGCTGGCAGAGGAAGGCGCGGACGTTGTAGTTCACTACCGCTCGTCGGCTGGCGATGCGCAGACCGCCGTTGCTGAGATTGAGAAATTCGGGCGGCGCGGACACGCGATCGCTGCGGATTTGACCAGGGTTGCCGACATCAAGCGGCTGTTTGACGAAGCGGCGAAGCAGTTTGGCCGGCTGGATATTTTGGTGAACTGCGCGGCGAACTTTCTTCCTTCCAGTATTATTTCCACGACCGAAGAGGTCTGGGACGCTTCCCTCGATTCGAATCTGAAAGCGCCATTCTTCTGCGCACAAGCCGCGGCGCCGCTTTTGCGGCGGACACGTGGGACGATTATTAATTTCGCGGATACCGGCGGGCTGCTTGGCTGGCCGGGATACATCGCTCACTCGGTTTCGAAAGCGGGCGTGGTGATGTTGACAAAAGTTCTGGCGAAAGCACTGGCGCCGGATGTGCGCGTTAATGCAATTGCTCCCGGCACGATCACCATGCCGGGCGATCCGCCGGAATGGGAAGCCGACTTTATCAAGCTCGCGCCGCTGCGCCGGACGGGCGCTCCACCGGAGGTTGCCGATGCGGTGTTGTTTCTCGCGCAATCCAACTTTATTACCGGCCAGGTCCTGGTCGTCGACGGGGGCCGCACATTGTAAGCGCTCCTCGGAAGCCGATCCGAGAAGTGCAGCTCCGCAGCGTCACTTGGAAAATCTCCCCCCCAACCGTGCAGAGAATCTCGTCGCGGTGTATTCTATTCTCCTTATCGCTTGTATAAGAAAGCCGCGCTTGCCGGGGCACAACCGGCAAATCAAGAGACGAGGGACCGACCGAAGTTATGGATAACGAAATATCAACCCAGCCGCATGGCATGGAAGACGTGGAAATTCAGGAATGGCTTGAGTCGCTGGATTCCGTTCTGGAATCAAGCGGACCGGAAGTGGCGGCGGAAATTCTTGAGCGCCTGCGGGCGCATGCAACGGTGAACGGGATTGACCTGCCGTTCAGCGCCAATACGCCTTACGCGAATACGATTCCGGTGCGGTTGCAACCCCTTTTCCCCGGCGACCAGGAACTGGAACGTCGCATCAAGAGCCTGATCCGCTGGAACGCACTGGCCATGGTGGTGCGCGCGAACCGCGTCGAGCACAACATCGGCGGGCACATTTCGACGTATGCTTCTGCAGCGACGCTCTACGAAGTCGGCTTCAATCATTTCTTCCGCGCGCGCAGCGACGAGTTCGAGGGCGACACGGTTTATTTCCAGGGGCACGCCTCGCCTGGGATGTACGCCCGGGCGTTTCTGGAAGGCCGCCTTAGCGCACAGAAACTTGAGAATTTCCGACGCGAGCTGAAGCCCGGCGGCGGACTTTCTTCTTATCCGCATCCGTGGCTGATGCCGGATTTCTGGGAGTTTCCGACGGTCTCCATGGGGCTGAGCCCGCTCATGGCCATTTACCAGGCTCGGTACAACCGTTACCTCGAGGACCGCGGCTTAAAGCCGGCGACGGACGCGAAGGTATGGGCGTTCCTCGGCGACGGCGAGACTGACGAACCGGAATCGCTCGGAGCGATTACGCTGGCGTCGCGCGAGAAGCTCGACAATCTGATTTTTGTCATCAACTGCAATTTGCAACGCCTCGACGGGCCCGTTCGTGGCAATGGACAGATTATCCAGGAGCTGGAATCGGCGTTCCGCGGCGCGCGCTGGAACGTCATCAAGGTTTTGTGGGGAAGCGAGTGGGACCCTATCTTCGAGCGCGACACCGAGGGTTTGCTGGTCAAGCGCATGGGCGAATTGGTGGACGGTGAATACCAGAAGCTGGTGGTCTCCTCGGGCGCTTACGTTCGCGAGCATTTTTTCGGCAGCGATCCACGCTTGCTCCAACTCGTCGAGCCGCTTCCGGACGAAGCGCTCCGCCGCCTGCGCCTTGGCGGGCATGATCCGCGCAAGGTCTATGCCGCGTACAAAGCAGCCGTGGACCACAAGGGCTCTCCGACCGTTATATTGGCACGCACGATCAAGGGCTATGGTCTGGGCGAGGCCGGCGAAGGCAAGAACGTCACGCACCAGCAGAAAAAACTTAACGAAGACGAATTGCGCGAATTCCGCTCGCGTTTCGGCATTCCTCTGAACGACGAAGATTGTATCGAAGTTCCGTTCTACCGGCCGCCCGACGACAGCATTGAGATTCAGTATCTTCGCGCGCGGCGTGAAGCGCTCGGCGGCTACGTCCCCAAGCGCAGCATTCGCGCGAAACCTCTGGTGGCGGATCACGACGAACTTTTCAAGGAGTTTCTGGAAGGCAGCGAGGGCAGGGAAGTTTCCACGACGATGGCGTTTGTGGGCATGCTTCGCAAAATGCTCAAAGACGCGGAGATCGGCAAGCTCGTCGTTCCGATCGTTCCGGACGAGGCGCGCACCTTCGGCATGGAGTCGCTTTTTCGCACCGCGGGGATTTATTCCAGCGTCGGCCAGAAGTACGAGCCCGTGGATGTGAATACGCTGCTCTATTACAAGGAAGCGAAAGACGGGCAGATTCTCGAAGAAGGCATTACAGAGGCCGGCTCGATGGGCTCGTTTATTGCTTCGGGTACTGCGTACGCCACGCACGGCATTAACACGATTCCGTTTTTCATTTACTACTCGATGTTCGGATTCCAGCGAATTGCAGATTTCATCTGGGCTGCGGCCGACATGCGCACACGCGGATTCATGCTCGGGGGCACGTCGGGACGCACCACGCTGTCCGGCGAAGGGCTCCAGCACCAGGACGGCAACAGCCAGATTCTGGCGCTGCCGGTTCCGAACATTAAGGCCTACGACCCGGCTTTTGCCTACGAAATCGCGGTCATCATCCAGGACGGCATTCGCCGCATGTATAAAGATGGCGAGAACGTGTTTTATTACATCACCGTCATGAACGAACCGTACGCCATGCCCGCGATGCCCGGCAATGTGAAAGACGGCATTCTGCGCGGGATGTACCGCTTCCGGCCGGCGACTAACGCGAAAGCGAAGCTGCGCGCGCAACTGTTTGGAAGTGGCGCGATTCTGAACGAAGCGCTGCGCGCGCAGGAGATTCTCGAAACCAAGTACAGCGTGGCGGCCGATGTGTGGAGTGTGACCAGCTACAAGGAACTCTACAACGACGGCATTGAAACCGAACGCTGGAACCGTTTGCACCCGGGAGAAAAGCCGCGCGTGCCCTATGTCTCCAAGTGCCTGGCGGACGCTCCCGGCGTGTTGGTAGCCGCTTCCGACTATTTGAAGACGCTTCCCAATATGATCAGCAAGTGGATGCCCCGGCGCCTCGCATCCCTGGGTACCGATGGATTCGGACGCAGCGAAGGCCGCACTTCGTTGCGCGACTTCTTCGAGGTCGACTCCCGCTTCATCACGCTGGCCACCTTGTATGAGCTGTTCGTGGAAGGCAAGATCGAGCGCTCTATCCTCGATAAAGCCGTCAAAGACCTGGGCATCAACACAGACAAGCCGAATCCAGTGATCTCTTAACCCCGGCCTTTCGGACACCGGGAATCAGTCGGTGGCCGGGGCTTGGTGTGAGCTGGGTTGTTCCGCGCTCTCGAGAATTTCCGCGGGCTTGATTCGCCCGGTAGCCAACTGCGCGATGAGTTCGCGGTTCGCGGCGAGAAAATCGTAGTCGCCGAGTTCCTTTGGGAGGGCCCAGGCGATTTTCTCAAACGTGAGCGGCGTCAATTCCGATTCAACGATCGAGGCAGCGAAGAAACGAATCTCGAGCTCCTCGGGTGTGCCGGCATAGTGGTGACGTACCCGGCCAAACTCGACGCTTTTCACCAGCGTCACGCCGAGCTCTTCCTGCAATTCCCGAGCGAGTGCGGCTTCCGGTGATTCCTCGCCGCGTACTTTTCCGCCGGGGAATTCCCACTTTAGCGGCGAAGTATCGTTTTTCCGGCGCTGGCCAATTAGAAATCGCCGGTCGCTGCGTTCAATTACGGCGGCTACCACGGTGATCATTCGCTGTGCGTACCTCACCGTTCTCGGTGTCTCTGCGGTATCTTTTTCATGTCTTATGCTCGTTTCGATTTGGCGGATGCAGCAGCCGCCACAGTTCACGAACGCCCTCGGCCAAAGGAGGCCCAGGAGTATTGAGCAGTTCATCGCGAATGACGTGCACCCGCCGGTTTTGAATCGCAGTCACGTCTTTCCACCCCGCGACGTTGTATGCTTGCGCCGGGTCCGCCTTTGATCCTGTCGCCGCCCAGGCGAGGATAATCACCTCCGGGTCAGCCGCGGCCACCTGCCGCTCCGTGAGCTTCTCGCCCGCAGGGACAACCAGGGTACCTCCGCAGATGCCCACAAGTTCCGCCACCCAGGGCGGGGAACTGATTCGTGGGTTTGGCCAGGCCTCGCAATATACGCGCACACGCCGCTTGCGTCGTTGCGCCTTCTCTTCGATTCGCACAAATACACGCCGCATCTTTCTTACCACTTGCTCAGCAGCGCCTGCCCGATGCACAATTCCTCCCAAAAGCCGGATGTCCGCTTCGATATCTGCCAGCGTCCGCGGATTCATGGCCAGAAAATTAAGCCGCTGCTCGAGCAGCTTCGCGACGGTCTCTTGTTTGTAAGGCACGGAACCAATAACCAGAGTGGGCTTCAACTGCAAAATCTCGTCCGGAGACTTCATGTGCCAGCAGTCGCCCAACTTCGGCAGTTTTCCGACCGGCGCGACATCCGCGCACCACTTGGTGACGCCGACCAGCGAGCGCTTTGCGTCAATCGCGCAAAGAATCGATGTCGCGCTCGGCGCCAGTGAGACGATCCGTAGTGGTGGCCGCCCATTTGCTTTCATGGCTACAACAACAGAATAGCAGACCGCCGGGCGGCCGCCGGCTTCTGGTCTCCGATTGACTGTTCTCAGCGACTGTGTTGCACTTCCTCTCTCAATCTTCGGAGGCCATTGTGCGTTTTCACTTGCTTGTTCTTGGCTTAGTCTTGCCTTTTTCGACGCTGGCGCAAACTTCACCGTCGCCGTCCAAATCAGAAGTCGTCTCTTACCACGCCACCATCGACACGGTGAAATATGTTTTCGGTGTCGCTCCAACTGTGGCACGGCTCAAAGCTGGGAGTATTCTCGACGCGAACTCTCTCGATTGTTTCGGCAATGCGCTGCAAAAACCAGGCGATACCTTTGCGCTGGTGAAAGGCGACAACCCGCTCACCGGGCCTTTTTATGTCGAAGGTGCGGAACCCGGTGACACACTGGTTGTACATATTCTCGATCTTCAAGTGGACGGCAAACAAGGTGTGGGTACGTTTTCGCCGGGTTTCGGCGCCATAAACTCCACGCATTACACGCCAATGATCGAAAAGGAGCCGCTACCTGAGAAAATCTGGTTTTATCCCATTGACCACGCCGAACACTCTGCCACCTTTCAAGCCCTCGATTCCAACTACAGGGTGAAAATCCCGCTTCATCCGTTTCTCGGATGCATCGGGGTCGCGCCCGCCAATGGAGAAGCGCGCAGCTCCATTGTGCCAGCGGAATTCGGCGGCAACATGGACGCGCCGGAAGCATCCGTTGGAAATACCCTCTATCTGCCCGTAAACGTGCCTGGGGCCCTGTTCTATTTCGGCGATGGCCATGCTGCCATGGGTGACGGTGAAATCGCCGGCAGCGCGATTGAAGTTCCCATGAAGGCACGGCTGCAATTCGACATCGTGAAAGGGAAGCATACCGGCTGGCCGCGCTTCGAGAATGAAAAAGAGATCATGGCCGCGGGCATCTATCGCCCCGTGGACGACGCCGTGCGCATCGCCTTCACCGAACTGGTCGGCTGGATTCACGCCGATTACGGCCTCTCGGAGCTCGATGCCTACGAGCTGCTCTCGAAGGTCGGCAAAATCCACCTCACAGAAATGGTCGACCCGAACTATGTAGTGGTTGCGTCTGTAGAGAAAAAATACCTGCCGCCCAGGAAATAAAGGCGTTTTTTTCTCTGCGAACTCCGTGTCTCTGCGTTAAGTTTTCTTTGTTTTAGGCAGGATTGCAGCTCGTACGCCGCCTCTGGGATACTTTCAAGGATGTTCAGCGAAGCCGTCCTCGATCATTTTCGTAATCCCCGCAATGCCGGCGAACTGTCTGGAGCCACAGCGGTCGTAGAAGTCAGCAACCCCGTCTGCGGCGATATTCTCAAGCTGTCAGCGCGAATCGTAAACGGCCACATTGAGGAGGCGCGTTTTCTCTGCCGTGGTTGCACCACTGCCATCGCGTGCGCCTCGTTTCTCACCGAACAAATCCGCGGGCGCACCATCGCCGAAGCCCGGGCCATCACAGCCAAGTCTCTGTCCGAAGCCTTGGGCGGACTCCCGTCTGCAACGTTTCATGGCGCACAACTCGCCGCCGATGGACTCTACGCACTCCTTCAGGGTCGCTCTTCGGCTAGTCCCTAATCGCTAGGTTGGATGGCCTTGTTTATGGTTTCCGGATCGTTTAGATTCAGCACGCAACCCTCTTCGTTTGTGCGCACTTCCACGACTTCACCCTTGTGCACCCAGACGACTGCTCGTGCGCCCGTTGCCATTGGCGCATGCAGTAGCTCGTCATACAGAGATGCGGAGAAGATCACCGGATGGCCGCGGCGCCCTTCATAGACGGGCAGCACGATGGGGCTTTTCGTTTTGTAAAACTCTTCGATCAAGTCCTGAACCAATGCGCTGCTGATGAGTGGGTGGTCGATCAGGCAGAGCAGCATTCCGTCGGTCCCCGGCGGCAGGCTTCGCAGAGCCGCTTGAATGGAACTCAACTGTCCCTTTTCCCACTCGTGATTGATGACGATTTCGTCGGCTTTGAGGTTTATTGCTTTTGCAATCGGTTCTGCGTGCGCGCCCAGTACGACCCTGCGCGCACCAATTTGCCGGTGCGCTGTCACTTCCAGAAGATGTTCCAGGAAAGGGCGACCCTGGTAGGGAAGCAGTGCCTTTGGCGAGCCCATTCGGCTCGAGGCCCCGCCGGAAAGAATAACGGCGGCGAGCATTTGTTCCCTTTCAGCGCCGGCCCGTTTGAAGAACGGGCGAAGCCTGCGCTTCGTATTTCAACTTCTTGTGCGCGGCAGTCGCCGCATTTCGCCTCACGGCCACCAGTTCCGCCGCGATGCTCACAGCAATCTCTTCCGGCGAGAGGGCGCCAATCTCCAGCCCCATCGGCGCGTAGACGCGTTCGAATTCTTCCGGCTTGTAGCCATCGCTTTCGAGGGCCTTGTATAAGGAGAGCACTTTGCGTTTGCTTCCGATCATGCCGATGTAGCGAGCCTCAGTGCGCACCGCCCACGCCAGCACGCGCATGTCTTCCTTGTGGCCGCGGGTCACAATCACCAGGTAGCTCGAACCGTTCGGCCGAATTTTCTCGAACGCATCCTCGTAACTTGAGTAAATCTCCTGCGCCATCGGAAAGCGCTCTTTGTTGGCAAACGATTCGCGGTCATCCGCTACGCCAATCCCAAAACCGGCCGCGCTGGCCGCTTCAGCCAACGCCATCGAGACATGCCCGCCACCAAACAAATAGATCATCGGCTGCGGCAGAATCGGCTCGACGAAAACTTCCAGCGTTCCGCCGCAAATTAACCCGTTGTCGTAGGTCGCCTCGTTGTTCAAATTGAAAACCATCTTGCGCGGCGATTCCTTCTGCATCACTTCTTTCGCCGCCGCCCAGACTTCGGCCTCCACGCATCCTCCGCCAATCGTTCCCGCGATCGAGCCATCCTCGCGCACCAGCATCCGCGAGCTCTCGTAGCTCGGAATCGAGCCGTTCGTGTGCACAATCGTAGCCAGCGCCGCGCGTTGGCCGGCCCGCCTCATCCTCACGATTTCTTCAAACAGGTCCACGTGTTACCTCTGCACTCAGCCTACGGCGCAGTATCCTCACTGTCAATGAGCCCTGCGTTCTGGACACACTTCCACCGGAGTGCTACCTTTCGACTCCTGACTCACAGGCCGTAGGAATAATGAAAGCGATTGTCTTTGCTGCGCACGGCGGGCCCGACGTCTTGAAATTTACAGACGCGCCGGACCCGGCTATCCGCCCGAATGAAGTCCTCGTTCGCGTGAAGGCCTGCGCGCTGAACCATCTCGATCTGTGGGTGCGCCGCGGTATCCCGGGCGTGCCGATCCCGCTCCCCCACATTCCTGGCAGCGACGTTTCCGGCGAGATTGCTCAAATCGGCGCGGATGTCACGACGGTGCGTGTCGGCCAGAAAGTTGTCCTCGCTCCCGGCGTCACCTGCGGCAAATGCCCCGCTTGTGTTTCCGGCCACGATAATCATTGCCGGCAGTTCACCAATCTCGGGTACCTGATTGACGGGGGCTACGCCGAATTCACGCGCGCTCCCGAAGTAAATTGCTTGCCCTATCCCGAAAATCTCACCTTCGAGGAAGCCGCTTCTATTCCGCTCGTCTTTCAAACCGCGTGGCATATGCTTCTCGCGCGAGCCGAGTTGCAACCCGGCGAAGATGTCCTTGTCCTCGGCGCCGGGAGCGGCGTCGGCAGCGCCGCCATTCAAATTGCGAAATTCTTCGGAGCGCGCGTGCTGGCCACGGCCAACTCCGACGAAAAGCTGCAAAAAGCAAAACAACTCGGCGCCGACCATCTCATCAATCATAAAACGCAAAAAGTCCGCGAAGAAGTGCGCCGCGTCACCAACAAACGCGGCGTGGACGTCGTCTTCGAGCATGTAGGCGCAGCGACCTGGGACGACAGCCTCGCCAGTCTCGCCGCCGGGGGCCGCCTGGTCACCTGTGGAGCCACCACCGGCTACGACGCCAAAGTTGACCTACGCTTTCTCTTCAGCCGCCAGCTTTCACTCCTCGGCTCCTACATGGGCACCAAGTCCGAACTTCACAGCGTAATGCGTCTCGTAGCTTCCGGCCGCTTCAAGCCCATCGTTGACCGCATTTTTCCGCTCGCCGAAGCCGCCGCAGCCCACGCCTATCTCGAATCCAGCTCGCAGTTTGGCAAAGTAGTGCTTGCGGTCTGAGTCCCCGCGCCTTTCCTGCTCATCCCGGAACCGCAGGAGTGATATTCTCTTTCTCGTCCTAAAATTCTAAACAGGGCGGCAGGAAATGGCGGTAAGCCTCCAAGCGCGGCTTTCGGTCTGGATCGTTAAGTGGCGTGTCAAGCGCCGCCTGAAGGGCGTTCGCGATTATCGCGTCGCGCGTAAAATTCTTCGTCCTGATCCCTATAAAATTCCGCCAAGCGTTCACGTTTCTCCCGCGCACCTCGGCGGCATCGCTGGTGAGCACCTTCAAGGTCCATCGCCAAGCGAGAACGTGCTCCTCTATCTTCATGGGGGTGGCTACTTCGCTTGTTCCGCGGAGACGCATCGCCCCATCACCGCATTCTTCGCGCGCGAAGGATTCCGCGTCTTTGCTCCAGACTATCGGCTAGCGCCCGAAAATCCTTTCCCTGCTGCTGTGGACGATGCCGTAGCCTTCTACCGCGCGCTTCTAAACGCTGGTTATCCGGCGAAGCGCATTGTCGTTGCGGGAGAATCCGCCGGCGGCGGCCTCACGCTCTCCCTGCTGCTCGCCCTTCGCGACGCGAGCGCTCCATTTCCTGCGGCGGCCGCTCTTTTTTCTCCCTGGACCGATCTCGCCGCTACTGGCGACTCCATTCGTACCAACACCGAGCGCTGTGCCATGTTTGATGGCGCCAGTGTCGCCTTCTCCGCGCGCTACTATCTCGGCGATACCGATCCACGCAATCCTCTCGCGTCCCCTCTTTACGCGGATCTTACCGGGCTTCCGCCGCTTCTCATTCACGTGGGAGCGGACGAGGTTCTTCTCGACGATTCCACGCGCCTTGCCAAACGCGCCCGCGCCGCCGGCGTAGCGGTCCAGCTCAAGATCTGGCCTGTCGTCCCGCATGCATGGCAACTTGTCCCGCACCTGATTCCGGAAGCCCGGCAATCCCTGCGGGAAAGTACGGCGTTTCTCCGCGCTCAGCTTGCGCCGGCAGAATCACCAGGGGGAAGAAGGCAGGATGACTCCCGCATGATTGAACCCCCCGCTTCCGCGACCGGCCCTGCCGTCACCAACGTCGAAGTCCTCATCGTTGGCGCTGGTTTCTCCGGTATCTGCATGGGCATCAAGCTCCTCGAAGCAGGCATGAACTCGTTTCTGATCATTGAAAAAAGCGCAGACCTTGGCGGCACGTGGTGGGAGAACCGTTACCCGGGCTGCGCCTGCGACATTCCATCGCATCTCTATTCGTTTTCCTTTGCTCCCTCCACGGAATGGTCCCGCATGTATCCGGGCCAGCAGGAGATTCATGATTACCTCAAGCGCTGTGTAGAGCGCTACGGACTCACTCCATACCTCCGTCTCAACACGCGCTTTTGCGAAGCGATGTGGGACGAATCCGAAGGAGTCTGGAACGCCACAGCCGCTAACGGAATGTCCATTCGCGCGCGTGTGCTGGTCTCCGGTATGGGCGCTCTGCACGTGCCACGTTATCCGGAACTCAAAGGCCCTGAACGCTTCAAGGGTCCCGCGTTTCACTCCGCAACCTGGGATCACAACGTGAATCTGGACGGCAAGAATGTCGCCGTTGTCGGCACCGGCGCCAGCGCCATTCAATTCGTCCCGCAAATTGCGCCTCGCGTCGGCAAGCTCTCACTTTTTCAGCGCACCCCGCCTTGGATCGTGCCGCGTCTCGATTTCGCTTTTAGCGAGAAATGGAAGAGCCGCTTTCGAACCATTCCCATCACGCGATGGGCCCTGCGGCAATATATTTTCTGGCGCCAGGAGATTCGCGTCCTCGGATTTCTTGGTAACGACACTTTCCGCAAGAAGGTCGAGGCCATTTCTCTTCGCCACCTTGCGCGGAGAATCAAAGATCCCAAGCTTCGCGCCGCGCTCACTCCCAACTACCAACTCGGCTGCAAGCGCGTGCTTGTCTCCGACGATTACTATCCCGCCCTTAATCGTTCGAACGTCGAACTCGTCACGGAAGGCATCTCCGAAGTTCGCGAGCACAGCATCGTCACGAGCGACGGCGTCGAACGCCCTGTCGATGTCCTGATCTACGGCACCGGCTTCCGCGCCACCGAGCCGCTTATCGGGTGCCGCATGATAGGGAAGGGCGGCGTGGAAATTCACGACGCCTGGAAGAACCGAATGAGCGCTTATTTAGGTATCGCCGTTACCGGCTTCCCTAATTTTTTCATGCTTCTCGGCCCCAACACCGGACTGGGCCACAATTCCGTCGTCCTCATGATCGAAGCGCAAGTTCGCTACGCCATGAAGTGCCTGAAGCTGATGAAGCGCAAAAAACAGCGCGTCCTGGAAGTCCGCCCAGAAGTTCAGAAGTCCTTCGTCGAAGAAATCTATCGCCGTATGTCCCGCACCGTCTGGGAATCCGGCGGCTGCCACAGTTGGTACCAAGACCGAAACACCGGCGAAATCACCACTCTTTGGCCCGGCTCCGTCGTCTCCTACCTCCGCCGCACTCGCTCCGTCTCCGCCGCCGACTACAGGCTAAGTGCGGATGATCCAACAAGATGATTCACTCTTCTTCGCGTCCTCTGTGTTAAGTACTTTTTTTCC
>Ga0137394_10001378_pt1 | contig 17672 bp, 19 predicted proteins | sample czobulk116metaG_FD_108278 | JGI IMG/M metagenome (GOLD analysis project Ga0137394, IMG submission 108278) | Vadose zone soil microbial communities from Angelo Coast Range Reserve, California, USA - czobulk1.16 metaG | ecosystem: Environmental > Terrestrial > Soil > Vadose zone | place: USA...
ATACTTGAGGTAGTCCTCAAATTCGGAGCGGGCGAGATCGTATTTGCCGCTGGTGATGTCGCGGAGGCCGTTGGAATAAAGAGTGTCGGCGGAGGGGGCCGGGCCGGCAGGAACGCCGGCGGAACTGGGCGAGGCACCGGTGGGAGACGCGGGGTTGGTGGCGCCGGCGGCCGGGGCGGGCGTGGTGCCGGAAATTTTGGCGTCTAGGCTTTGCACAGAATTCTGAAGATCGACGAGCTGCTGGTTGAGCTTGCCCAGGCGCGACTTGATTTCCTCGAGATTGTCCGAGAGACCCTGGACCTGAGTGGACATGGTGTCGAGGCGCGCGCCGGAATTGGCTTGAACATCCTGGACGGATTTCTGGAGCGAGCTCATGGTGGCGCCGAGTTTGTTGACGTTGTCGCTGGATTGCTCGACGAGCGTCTTCATGACGGTGTGGTCCTGGGTGACCTGGGTGGAAAGATCCTTCTGGCCCTGGAGCAGGGAAGTGACGTCGCGCTGAAGCTCGATGAGTTCGCGGGCGACGGCTTCGGCGGGGCGGGGGCCGACCAGGCTTCCGGCAAGCGCGCCGGCGAGAACCGCGGCGCTGAAAATGGCGATGTGACGAATACGCATGAACAATCCTCCTCAGGGGCTCCGAAAGGCTGCAGATAAATGGTGGCCGCACGGCAGCCAACAAAAATCATACAGGCCGGGGGAACATCTTTCACTCTAATTAGAGAGCCGCGAGGTGGCAAGAGTTTGCCGGGCCTCGCGGCTCTGTTGGTCAACAATCGGTCATCGTGGCGAACAGCGCGAAGCGGCTCAGTTGGCCTTCACGAAATGGCCGCGACGGTTCTGTTGCCAGCAGGACTCGCTGCTCTCGTTGCAGAAGGGCTTCTCCTTGCCGAAGCTGACGGTGCTGAGGCGGTCGGCAGAAACGCCCAGAGAAACGAGGTACTGCTTCACGGCGGTGGCGCGGCGATCGCCAAGGGCCAGGTTGTATTCCGTGGAGCCACGCTCGTCGCAGTGGCCTTCGATGGTTGCTTTGATAGACGGGTGGCCTTTCAAGAAGTCCGCGGTCTGGGCAAGAGCGGCGCGGGCATCGGGACGAATGTCGGCCTTGTCAAAGTCGAAATAGGCATCGCGCACTTCTCTCAGAAAGAGTTCGTCGTCCGAGGGCCCCTTTGGCGGAGGCGGCGGAGGTGGCGCATTCACCGTGACGGTTGCGGTGGCGCTAGCGGAGCCGCCGGGACCGGTGGCGGTAATCGTGTAAGTAGTGGAGTCGGATGGGGTGACCTTAGTGGATCCTTGAGCAGTCACGGCGCCGACCTCGGGCGCGATGTTAAGCTCCGTAGCATCGGTGGAATTCCAGCTCAAAGTCGCTGATTCACCTTTGTTGATGGAACTCGGGCTGGCCTGCAGCGTCACTGTGGGGCGCGCGGGCGCCGGCGCTTGCACAGGCGGTGGTGGCGGTGGTGGCGGTGGTTTGTGGTGACAGCCGGCCGTGAGAGCAACCACGAACAACGCGACGAGCAAGGCGGCGCGATAGAGCGAGCGTGAAGCCAGGTTCATGCAAATCCTCCTCAGTGAAGTTCCCGGGTTGGTCCCACCAGAGCCAATATCCTAGCACCAGCGGGCTGGGTTTGGGTAATATCTCGTATCACGATATAATATACATCGTACTGGAACGTGTGGGCACAAATTTCAAAACCGGCCAGCACGGCGAAACCGGGACAACCGAGACAGAAGGCACCTGCGTGTGAGATGCGCGGGATACCCCGTCCGGTTCCATGAAAAATCTCATCGGGGGGACCAGTTGGGCGATTCGTTGTGCCCGGTGGTGGTTAGCTGATGCGGCTGCGAACCGTCCGCAAGCATGGTCCAGATCTGCCGGGTACCACCGCGGGTTGATTCGAAAACGAGATGGCGGCCGTCCGGGGCCCAACTGGGACGCTCGTTGCGGCCCTGGTCACGGGTGAGTTCGACAAGCTGGCGGGTAGCGGCGTCCATGATGTAGATGTCGTAATTGTCGTTGGGTCGACGCCAACTGAAAGCCAACAACTGGCCATTGGGCGCCCACGCCGGGTCGATGACGTAGCCTTTGTCGGGGAGGTCCAGTTTCGTCTCGCTGGTGCCGTCGGAATTCATGAGGTAGAGCTGGGGAGTGCCGGCGCGATCGCTGACGAAGGCGACGGTCTGACCGGTTTTCGGATTCCAACTGGGAGACATGCTAGCGCCGTTGGCGCTGGTCAAGCGCTTGGGGCGCCCACCGTTGATGTCAGAAACGTATAGCTCAGGATTCCCCTGCATCGAAGATGAAAAAATGATCTGCGTGCCGTCGGGAGACCATGCGGGAGTGATATTGGTGCCGCGGAAGCGTGGGAAGGACACAAGCTTGCCGGTGTCCAGCGAATACATGCAGATCTGCGCGCTGGTAAGGCCCCCGGATGGCGCGAAACAAGTGAAAGCGATGCGCGAAGCATCGGGCGACCAACGGGGGGTGAGAGAGATTGACCTCAGGGTAGTGAGCTGGTGCTGGTTAGAACCGTCGTAGTCCATCACCCAAATTTCTTTGGCACCGCCGCTGCGCGAGCTGACGAAGGCAATCTGAGTTGCGGCCACGCCGGGGAGGCCGCCGGAAAGCTTACTGATGATTTCGTCGGCAAATTGATGGGCGAATTTGCGGACTTGAAGATCCGTGGGAGCGCCGCGATAGACCTTTCCGACGACCGCCTGAGCCGAGGGATTGCGCAGGTCATAGAGCCATGCTTCGATGGCCACTTCGGCGGTGGATTCGGACAAATTGCCAAAGCCGAGGAAATTGGCGTTAGTGGGGGGATCGATCCAGACAGCGGGTTTCAGCTCGGCAGGAACGCTGGGGGCTTGAGGAGGGTAAAAGCTGGGGCTGGGGACTTCTAGAATGCCGCTGAATTGGAGATCGTCGCGCACGACTTGTGTAAAGAGGGAAGCGTGCGGTTTCGCGGCATCGGAGCGGGCGGCGAAATCTGCAATCGCCAGGCGGGGCTTGTTGGTATCACCCAGGCCCGTGCCCGCCCGGAACCATCCTTCGGATTGTGCAGATGACGTTTGCGCGGCTAGCGCGAGTAATGCGAAGAGCGTGAACAGACGGAATCGATCAAGTGCACCCTTCAATTTGACCTCCGATGCTTGGATGGAATTGAAGTTCTCAATCGCCTCATCTCCTTGATTAGTTCTCTTTGTCTGGGAAATCCCAAAGAACAGAGACTTCGCCCGGCGCCCAGTCGTTCGGAAGCGCCGAGAACGGACTTGAACTTTGAATCGCCCGCAATCCCGAATTGTCCCATGATGCATTGCCGCTGGATTCAGCGACGCGGAGACTTTTGACGGTCCCGTCACGCAGAATGGTGAACGAAATGACGCAGTGCAGAGTCCGAGAATTCCGCACGGCGGGGTCAAGGAAAAGAAGATTCCAGTTGGGGGCAACTTTGCGCTTTGCGGCTGCGATGTACCACCCATAGCGTGTGGCAAAGTCAGCGCTTCCTGCTCCCTGAATGGCTACGCCGCTTGAACCGCCGCCGGGAGTCGGAGAATTGCCGGTGGGAAGATCGGGATTGCCACCTTTGCCATAAGGAACCGCGTTGTCCGGAGGCGGAGTCTTATTCTCGAGAGTTCTGGAGGGGCGCGAAGGAGGAAGTGGTTTCTCTTTTTCAAATTTCGGAATTTTCGTAGCGTCGGTCTTTGGCTCCGGCGGTTTCTTGGGCTCTTCTTTATAAAGGCCCTTGGTCGGATCAACGGCCTTGGCATCGGTGACGACCGACTCTTTAGGCATGGGGATTCCGGCGCTGCTGACCAAATTCACTTTCGTGCCACCAAGGTCGCCACCGACGCCGCCCCAGCGAGTTTGTCTCCATTGAATAAAAGCGGAGACGACGATCACGAGGGCCAGGCTGGCATGCATGATGACGGAATAAATGAGGAACTGCCGGAAGTTCTGGTCCTCGGGTCTAGTGCTCCCGATCGGGTCCATCGAATTGGCCACAGCGGTTGTCATCTTTATTGGGTACGCGCACGAGCGGTGATGGGCTCAGTTACGATGCTGATGTTGTTGATGCCAGACTGGCGAAGCGCGTCAACAACGGCGGCGAAACTGCCGAAGGGTACCGTCTCGTCGCAGCGGAGGAAGACGCCCTCCTGAGGGTTTTTCAAGTGAGCTTTGATCCTCAAACCGAGCTGGTGGATGTTGGTGGGCTCGTTGCCGAGGTAGATGCGCTGGGCCTTGTCCACTGTGACGACGAGGCGCTCCTGATTGATTTCCTTCACGGTTCGCGTTTTGGGGACGTCGACTTCGATGCCCGACTGGAGAATGGGGGCAGTGATCATGAAGATGATGAGCAGCACGAGGACCACGTCCACGAACGGAACCATGTTGATTTCGGAGAGCGAAGTCTGCGTCGATTTGGAGAGTTGTGGCATGGCTAGAAGAAGTTTAAAGTTTAAAGTTGAAAGTTAAAAGTAAGAAATAGTAAGAAAAGGATCGAGCAAAGAGACAGGAAGCCTATTGAACGGCCGGGCGCACAATGGCTTCACGAGTGTTGATTTGGATCGTTGCGCATAGCACATGGTATTTGCCAGGATCGTGCTCAATCAAAAGTTTTTTCGACCTGCGCCGTGACTTCCAGAGCAAAGGTGTCCAGCCGCTGGGCGAGGTCGCGAATTTTCTGCAAAAAATGGTTGTAGAAGATCACCGCTGGGATGGCAGCGAAAAGACCCGCGGCGGTGGTGACCAGCGCCTCGGCGATGCCCGGAGCGACGGCGCGCAAACTGGCGGCGCCGGCGCTGCCCAGGCCGGAAAACGCGTCGATGATGCCCCACACGGTTCCGAACAGACCGATAAAGGGGGTCACAGAACCGGTTGTCGCCAGCCAGGACATGCCTTTTTCGACGCGGCGCACTTCATCGGCGGCGGCGAGCTGCATGCTGACGGTGACGGCCTGCAGGCTTTTCAACTTGGGTGGATGCGGGTTGCCCGGGGCGGTGCCCACCTGGCTCTGCAGTTCGCGGTAGCCCGCCGCATAGACGGAAGAAAACGGAGAGCCCGCCGTTGCCAGGGCCTGCGGGTTCGCTACGCCTCGGGTGGCGCGAAAAATGCGCAAGAACTGGTCGCTCTCGCGGCGGATGCGTCCGAAAAGGCCAAGCTTCTGGAGAATCATGGCCCAAGAAATAATCGAGAATAAGAGAAGCAGCAGCAGAACGCCGCGGGCGACCCAGCCGGTTTGCGAAAGAATATTTCCGATATCGGTGACAAAAATCGCGGTGAACAAAAAAATGATGTACCCCTCAGTGAGAGCAAATGATATGCGACCGCGACGCGGTCAACATTTTTCCGGGCTTAAGAAACGTAGCATACGCATCCAGAGCACGCAACAAATAGGATGCGAAAGTTTCTGATTTCGCTGCTTATCGGGCAACGAGCGGACGGTTGATGAGAACGCCAAACAAGCGCTTCTTGGGGGGTAAGGCAGGTGTGATAAACTGCGATTTGGGCATGAGCAAACTGTTCGACATCGAATTGGAGAGACTGACCGGGCGGCCGTCTTATTCAGGGGCCGTCCGTGGTGCAGCCGGTGGGCAGGGCGGAACATTTTTCCTCGAGACGTTTGGCTGCCAGATGAATGACCACGATTCGGAGAAGGTCGCCGGGGTTCTGCTCGCGCGCGGCTATCGACAGGTGGAGACGCCGGAAGCCGCCTCTTTGATCCTTTACAACACTTGCAGCATTCGCGAGAAAGCGGCGCAGAAAGTTTTCTCACGTTTGGGTGAATACCGAGAGAAGCAGAGTGAGGGCAAGATCATAGGGGTGCTGGGCTGCGTGGCGCAACAGGAAGGCGAAGATATCTTTAAGCGCGCGCCGTGGGTGAGCCTGGTGTGCGGGTCGGCGAGTTATAGCAAGTTGCCGGAAATGATTTCGCAACTGGAAGCCGGAAATCCGCGCGTAACCGGGCTTGATACGCACACGGAGGAAACGTTCGAAACGCCCGTGACGCGCCGCGACAATCCCTGGCGCGCTTACCTGACGATCATCGAAGGCTGTGACAAGGCATGCTCGTACTGCGTGGTGCCGTTCACGCGCGGTCCGGAGCGCAGCCGCGCAAGCGATTCCATTCTCAGGGAAGTGCGGGAGCTTGGGGAGCTCGGCTATTCCGAGGTTCAACTGCTTGGGCAAACCGTGAACTCTTACGCCGATCCCACTTCGCGCAAGATGCGTTTTTCAGAATTGCTGTTGGCGGTGGCCGATGTACAGGGAATTCGCCGCGTGCGGTTCACTACCTCGCACCCCAGTGATTTTACTCTCGATATTGTGGAAGCGATCGAGCGACAGCCAAAGATCTGCGATCACGTTCACCTGCCGGTGCAGTCGGGTTCGACCAGAGTGCTGCGCGCGATGCAGCGAACTTATTCGCGCGAAGAGTATCTGGAAAAGATCGCTATGATGCGCGGGGCAAAGAGGCCGGTCGCCATCACCACGGACATCATCGTGGGCTTCCCCGGCGAAACGGAATCTGATTTCGACGAAACTATCAGCCTGCTCCAGGAAGTGCAGTACACCGGTTTGTTCGCGTTCAAGTATTCGCCGCGGCCGAATACGCCGTCCCTCTCGATGAAGGATGCGATTCCCGAAGAGGAGAAGGGCCGGCGGCTTGCCGTGGTCCAGGAGAAACAGCGCGAGATCCAGGCGGCGGGGAATGCGGAGCTGGCTGGAAAAACATTTGAAGTGCTGGTCAGCGGAAAATCGCGGCGCGAGAACCAGTGGACAGGGTACACCACATCGCACCGCATGATAAATTTCGCTTCACAAGAGAGCGAGCTTCTGGGAACCTACGTGCAGGTTCGTATCACAGGAGCGGGTCCAAACAGTTTGGTGGGTGAACACGCCGCTTAGCTCAGGGAGGCCTCGATGGAAGTGGAAATGAAGATCCGCGGCCTGATGATGGATCCCGTGACGAACATGCCCATCGTGGTGCTCAAGGACGTGCAGGGCCAGGCGATCCTGCCGATCTGGGTGGGTGTGTACGAAGCGAACGCCATCGCGCTGGAAATCGAGAAAGTGCAAACTCCCCGGCCGATGACCCATGACCTGCTGAAAAACGTTCTGCTGGGGCTCGAAGTGCGCGTGCAGAAAATCGTAGTGAATGATCTGAAGGACGATACGTTCTACGCGCTGATCTGGGTGGAACGCGAAGGCCAGATGATGACCATTGATTCGCGCCCCAGCGATGCCCTGGCCCTGGCGCTGCGCATGGACTGCCCGATCTTCGTGGATGAAGCAGTCCTAAAGAACTCCAAAATATCGAGCGCTTTCACCGAGCGCAATACTAACGAGCAACTCCGCACCTGGCTCGATGGCCTTTCCGACGAGGACCTCGGCCGCTACAAGATGTAAGCGGCTATCGGCCAGTTGATTCAGTTACCCGCCCGAGATCAAGTTTGCGCCAATGTGTCCTCCGGCGCGAGCATTAGCCCGCGAACCGTGCGTCGCCAGGCGAAAAGCAAGACGATGCCAATCAAAATGAGCGCCAGGCTCAGGCCAGCCCAGAGGCCGAATGCGCCCCAGCCTCGGTGAAAGCACAACCAGGCACCGAGCGGAAGGCCAATAATCCAGTACGCGGTGAAGTGGCAGAACATGGGCGTGCGCGTATCGCCCGCGCCCCGGAGGGCTCCCGTAGCAACGGTTTGGATGCCATCGAATAGTTGGAAGGCGGCACCAGCAGCGAGCAGAAGAATGGTGCTGTGAATGACGGCCTCATCCGGGGTGTACATTCGCGCGATCCATCGCGGGAACAGGAGCAGGGCCGCGCTGGCGCAGGTCATGAAGGCAGCGCCAAGAAAGATGGCTGTGCCGCCGGCATCGCCCGCTGCTTTGGGATCCTCGCGGCCGATGGCCTGGCCCACTCGAACGGCGGCCGCGGAAGCGATGCCGAGAGGAACCATGTATGTAAAGGCGACGGTGTTCAGAGCGATCTGGTGACTGGCGAGGGGAACAGCACCAAGCCGTGCGATGAGCGCGGTGACCAGGGCGAAGACGCCGCTTTCCAACGTGAACTGAATCGCGGCTGGCAATCCGAGAGTAATGAGGCGGCGGATGCGTGGTAGATCGATTTCCACCGGTGTTCTGAGGAGCTCGGTGCGGTGTTTTTGGTCGTACCACAGCAGGTAGCCGACAAGCACAGCAGCCATGTAGAGCCGCGCGATCGCTGTGGACCAGCCGGAACCAACGGCGCCCATGGCCGGTGCTCCCCACTTGCCATAGACCAGAATCCAATTGCCGAGTGCATTGACGATGTTGGCGGTGACGAGGGCGAACGCCACAGGTTTCACCATGTTCATCGCTTGCAGGCAGCGGCGCACGGCGAAATAGAGAAGCAAGGGCAGCAAGCCTGCGGCTAACGCCTTGGTGTAGGGAATGGCGAGGGCTAAAACTCCCGGATCAACGTGCATCCCCGCAAGAAGAGAGGGAAGCAACCAGACGGGCGCGGCAAGAAAGGGAGCGAGGGCAACGCTGAGGTAAATGCTGTTGAGCAGGGAACGATGGCAGTCCTCGCGCCGGCCCGCTCCGAAAGCTTGCGCAACCAGCGTGTCCAGTCCCATGAGCAGTCCGCCACCGAAAAGAGCGAGCACGATAAAAATGTTGGAGCCCAGGCTGACCGCGCCCATGGCAGTCGCGCTGTTGGGGAGCCGCCCTACCATCATCGTATCGACGATAGCCATACTCATCCAGCCGAGTTCGGCAAGCACAAGTGGAATGGCGAGCCGCAACGTGGGTCGGAATTCGGCGCGTAGTGTCTGGAGTCCGATCATGGGTGCTGGACAAGAGGAACGAGTGTAAGCGGGGTGGAGAAAAGGAGCAAACGGATGCCTCTGTGAAACGAAGTGAAGAGCGGGGCAAGTCGCGGGCAGACTATTCCGTGGGAATCAAGGGCAAGAGAAATTCCTGCAAGATCTCACGGTCTGAGAGAGAGCGCTGGTCCAATTGGATCCCCATCTGATTCCCATTCAGAATGCGGGCGACCGAACCGCCCACTGCGATTGGCCTCATAACGATCAGAGAGCTGCAGGCTAATACCTAAGGATGAGCTAACCGGAGCGGTCCGGGGAGCCCGAACCAGAGGGCCGCTCATGCTGACGTCAATCGTTTCACCTTCCAGCTCTTCCTTTCCAAACTTGAGCCGCACTTTGGATGGAATGGTTACGCGACGGGTCCGACGCCGCTCATGCTCCATGGCGCCTTGAGTGGCCCGCACGAGCTTGAGAAGCTGAGCCCTGTCAATTGGCGTATAAGAAGAAGCTTGCACGCGCCGCAAATCCTACGGAAAGCGCACTCGGACGCTGATCGTCGCTGATCAGGACGATGGGGGTCGTACGATTGAAGCGCGACCTGCGCACCTGCCGGGCAAATTCGATCCCGTCGGGAGAAGGCATGTGTAAATCCAAGAACACGACATCAAATTTTCCTTCATCGAGAATATCGGGAGCTTCTGTGCTTCTAGTAAGGATCAACGCTTCCATGCCGGCTGAATTCAGGACTTTCCCGATCATCTCGCAAACTAATGGTTCGTCGTCTACAACTAGGCCACGCCTCGGCATGCCGACCTCCGGATTCTGGCGATCGCCCGCACGCCGGATTCAGCGTCAACTTGGAAGAGCCGCTTCCGACCGCAAAATTTCATAGCAGTCGAACTGGACGCCCACACCCAACTTGCCGTGCGGCGTATCGACAGGCTCGAGACGCACTACGTGACCGGTGTATCGCCATTCTGTGGTCGGTCTGCCGCTGATTTCCTCCGGCATTTTCAGAAGCACCTCGACCGCCGAGCCGATGACTAGGGGTGCGTCAGTGGCGAAAAAGACTCCTCTTTCCGAAACATTTTCCGATTCCGCTCGCTGCTCGTTCCAGCCGGATTTCCAGGCGCGCACACCTAATTTGGTTTTTAAGAGCTGACGGGGAGAATTACGACGCTCGGATGCATACCCTTCCACCGGTGCCTCCTTGCACCAAGGAGGGATGATGGCGCAGGCTGGGAGTGGTGTGGAATAGTCACTGTGGAACAAGAGCGCGTTGCTGGGAAGGCTCAATTTCGTACTTGCCCCACAAAGCGTATCCATCTGGCTGCACCCTGCTTTTGGTTTTCCACCGCGACAGCCGTCGGTCCACCCACTTTTCGCTTGCCAATGAACAGGTAGCAAACGTAGAGTTAGCCTAGGCCTTGGGGGTTTTCTGGAGGCGGCACCCATATATAGGAACCCAGTTGCCGGATCGCTGCGGCTCGATTTTTTGTGCGCGGGCGGAGGCAGAAAAAGATGACGGCCATCATCACCGTTGCGAATCAAAAAGGCGGCGTGGGAAAGACCACGACGGCGATCAATTTGTCCGCGGCGCTCGCGCATCGCGGAAAGCGGACACTGCTGATTGATCTCGATCCACAAGCCAATTCGACAATCGCGTTTTACGATTCCGGTGAGATTTCCACGACCATGTTCGACGTGCTGAGCGACAGCCGGGTCACGATGGCCACAGTCATAAAGCCGACCAAGGATCCCATGTTGTTTGTTGGGCCGGGCCGACTGGCGCTTGCAAAGCTGGAGCAGGTCCTCGCGGGACAATTCGATGCCCCGTTCAAATTGAAAGATGCGCTGACCCCGGTCCTGAAAGATTATGAGTACGTAATCCTCGATACTCCGCCATCGCTGGGAATCCTGACAGTGAATGCCCTGGTGGCATCGACGCATTTGCTTGTGCCCATTCAGGCTGCGTACTTCGCGATCGAGGGAACTGACGATCTGCTCGAAACCTACGAGCGAATCCGGGCACGTCCCAACCCGGCGCTGAAAGTTCTGGGCGTGGTGATTACGCTTTTTGACAAGCGTACGAACATTTCCAAGGATACGCACGGGCAGATTCGCTCGGTATTCGGCGAAGTGCTGTTTAAGACGAAAATCACGAAGAACGTCCGGCTGGAAGAGAGTCCGGCATACAAGGAAACGATTTTGACGTACGCGCCGAAATCACCCGGCGCGGTCGAGTACAAGAAACTCGCAGGGGAGGTTATCCAACGTGTCGAAGAGGATCGGGTTACCCGTCACGCTGAAGATGCGGCATGACGCGCACTACGTAGAGTCGCTGACAAGCTACAGTGGCGCGGCGGTGGGGCGTATGATTCGCGTGGACCAAATCCGCCCGAACCCCGACCAGCCACGCAAGGCGCTCGGCGATTTGCGCGAACTCACGGAATCGATCCGCGAGAAAGGGGTGCTGGAGCCGCTGCTGGTGCGCTACGTCCCGCGAGAGGACTGCTTCCATATCATCTCCGGCGAGCGGCGCTATCACGCGTCGCGCGCGGCGGGACTGCGCGAGGTGCCGTGCATCGAAAAGACGGCGGACGACGCGGAGACGCTCGAAATCGGGCTGGTTGAAAATATTCAGCGGAAAGACCTGACGCCCTTTGAAGAAGCAGATGGGCTGCACCGCCTGAGCGCGCAATTTGAATACACGCACGAGGACATCGCGAAGAAGATCGGCCGGGCGCGGTCCTCGGTGACCGAAACTTTGTCGCTGCGCAATATTCCCGACTCGCTGCGAAAAAAGTGCATCGAGCACGGAATCCTTTCAAAGTCGCTTTTGCTGCAGATTGCGCGCCAACCCACCGAAAAGAAAATGATCGAGATGTTCCACCGTATCATGCAGGGCGGGCTGACGCGCGACGAAGCGCGCCGCGAACGCCGAGAAGAGCAGTCAGGACCGCAGCGGCCACAGCCGTTCATCTTTCAATTCGAGCCACCGGGGGAAACGTTCAAGTTCCGGATTCAGTTCAAGAAGAGTCATGTTTCACGCGATGAGTTGATTTCGACGCTACGCCAAATCCTGGCACAGCTTGAGGGCTCCTCTTCCGAAGCCGATTCGACAGCGGCTTAATACTTCCAAGAAAGGACGAGGCCCCTCGAGACGAGTCCGGACAAACAAGCACTGCTCCCGGAAGTTGCCTCCATGGTTGAACTTTCACCGCAGCAAATGCAGGTCATCGAGCGGCTCTTCGAGGCAGGCTTTCGCCCGATTGCGATTCCGCCTTACGAGAGTGCCCTGTGCATGAGGAAAGGCGATTGCGCGGCGGTGTTGGCTCCCGTTCCGAACGGCGGATTAAGACTGCTCGCGCCGCCATCGTATCTCTTAGAAGGAAACCTCTGTGTGAAGCTGAAGCGCGGCTCAGGCGAAGTGTTCGTCTGGAAAAAGAAGGAAGTGGAAGCAACGCCGGAGAAATTGGGCGAACTTGAATCGTTCCGGCGGGAACTCACGGAAATCCTGGATCTACCTCCGAAGCAGTAGAGTTGCTGCAATTTGCAATTCCGAAAAACTCCCGGCAGACTGAAATTCTCATGGGAACCTACGACATTATCTGCATTGGAGCGGGGCCGACGGGCCTGGCTACCGCCATTGAAGCCAAGCGCGCGGGAATGCGGCCGCTGGTCATCGACAAGGCCTGCCTGTGCAATTCGATCTTCCACTATCCGGTAAACATGATGTTTTTCACGACGCCGGAATTGCTCGAAATCGGCGACTTGCCGCTGGTTTGCGCGGCGGAAAAGCCTACCCGCGTCGAGGCGCTGAAATACTACCGGAAGGCGGCGGAGCACTATGCACTTGAATTGCGGTTGTACGAGCGGGTGTTGCGCGTCGATGGCCAGGATGGAAACTTTACGGTCGTAACGAGAACGGAGAAGGGAACGGAGCACAAATACCAGTGCAAGAAGATTGCCGTGGCGACAGGCTATTACGATCTGCCGAACCAACTGGGCGCGCCGGGCGAGGATCTCCCGCACGTTTCGCACTACTACACCGAGCCACATGAATTCTGGAATCAGGACGTGGTCGTGATCGGCGGGAAAAATTCCGCTGCTGAGGCGGCGCTCGATCTCTATCGGAATGGCGCGCGAGTGACGCTGGTACATCGGAACAAGGAGCTTGGTGCAACGATCAAGTATTGGGTGCGGCCGGACATTGAGAACCGGATCAAGGCCGGCCAAGTGAAAGCGTTGTTCGAGACGCGCGTGAAGCGCATCACGAAGGACGAAGTCGTCGTCGAAAATGGAGCCGGTGAGAAGAGATTGCCAGCACGACGCGTGTTCGCGTTGACCGGGTATCATCCCGATTTCACGTTCATCGAAAGCCTAGGCGTGCGGCTCGATCCGGAAAGCCGCAAACCGGCGTTGGATCCGAATACCCTCGAGAGCAATGTGGCGGGAATCCATCTGGCGGGAGTGGTTATCGGCGGGCGCCATACTGGCGAGATTTTCATCGAAAACGGACGCTTCCATGGGAAGCAGATCATTCAAGCACTGGCGCTGTGAGCGGCAAGGAAGCGACAGAGGCCAGATTTGCCCGCCCCGAGTCCGTTTGCTAGACTCGTAGTTTATGGCATCGATCATCCGGGAAGTGGGCGAGACGTTTGGCGCCTTGGTGAAGGGCTTTAGCGTAACATTCCGCAATATGTTTCGTAAGACCGTGACGGAAAACTATCCTTACGAACCCGTACATTTCCAGCCACGCTACCGCGGGATCCACGTCCTGCACCGCGACGAAAGCGGACTGGAAAAATGTGTGGGCTGCTTCCTCTGCGCTGCGGCGTGCCCAGCGAATTGCATTTACATCGAAGCGGCGGAGAACGTCGACGCAAACCGCATCTCCGCGGGCGAGCGCTATGCCAGCGTATACAACATCGATTATTCGCGCTGCATTTTCTGCGGTTATTGCGTGGAAGCGTGCCCGACCGATGCCATCACGCACGGTCACGGCTTTGAGCTGGCGACCTACGACATCAACTCTCTCGTGTACCGCAAAGAACAGCTTCTAGAAATAGGACCCGCTGCTGCGACCCCCTCTGGCCGCTAGTATTTACCCACTCTATTCTTGCGAGTTTTTCCGGATGACTCCGAGGTGTGTCCAGATTTATCGCCAGACAGCTCTTGCGGTCTCTCTGAATTAGCGTCCTCTAAAAAATATAAGGCAGTTAAGACGTAAGTCCGGGGAGAGACGCATGGACGTGACGGCGGCGATGCGTGTTGAAGGAAGACGCCAAGCGCGGTTATTCGAAGCGTTCAACAGGAACGCGGGGGCGCGAGAGTACTAACAGGGTACTGACCTGTGGAAAACTGTGGAAACCTTTGGCGCTCGGATCGCGGGACTGCTGAGGGGCTGGCAGTGCAAGGCGAAGTTTATCCGATCGTTGGCGCCGGCGGGGAAATCGAAATGCGCGCTTGCAGCGCCTGCGCGGGAGATTACGAAGACCCGGACCGTACGGCGTGGACGCCGGACGATGCAGAAGATGAAGAGCGCGACGGCGCAAGACGCGCACCCACGGAAGAGCTTCCTGCTGAGGACTGATAAGCGGCGGGAAAGGAGGCGAAGATGCGAAAGACTCGGAGAAGGGGACTGAAAAAACCGATCGCGCCGCGGAGACAGCGCGACGTGCTTTGCGACGTGATGCTGAGCGCGCCGCAATGCGAGACGTGGCTGACGCTGGACGAACTCGCGAAGCTGAAGCATTACCCGCCCGCAAGCATTTCGGCACAATTGCGGCATCTGCGGAAGCCGGAACAGGGGGACTACGTGCTGCACAAGCGCCAGCGAGCGATAAACAAGGTCTTGCGCGGCGAGGACTTCGGGACGGTGTGGGAGTAGCAGATCAAACGCGCGATTCGCAGAAAGCTAGTGAGCGCGCGCTGGCGGGGCGGTGTTAGGAAACTTTCGCTGCAACCGGTGGCTCGCTGAATCGGCGCGGAGGAGCGATGAGCGTCAAACCGGAACTGGCGTTTGATGTGTGCTGGGAAGTGTACCGCGGCGCGCGCGAAGTGCTGGAGACGAAGCGCGGCATTTCGGCGCTGAACTGGAAGGACACGGGGAAGTTCCTGTGGCGGCCGGATTTTCGCCCGCGCCTGAACGAGTGGGTGGCGGATTTCGCGCTGCCGGGGCAGGCGGCGCTCAATGGGCCGGACTGGGCCTCGCGCATGGTGCTAATTCCGCCTCTACTACCTGGGGCTTGCGCCGTATGAAAATGCGCGGCACTTTCTCGGCTTGAGCGAGCCGAGCTGGGTGAACTGGACGGAGCAGATCCGTCAGCGTTGCGGCAAGGAACTTCTTAGCCGCACCATGTTCCCGCCGCGAAAATACTTTACCAGCGGCTGATGAAGCGGGGTCAGAGAAATTCGATCTGCAAAACAGGGCCCGGCTACTTCTGCGCAATTGAATTTGAAGATTGGGGACTGGCGGGTTGGACGGCGTAGGACCATTGGGCTTCGCCGGCGACCATGCTGGGGTCGAGGTAGAGAAGGATGGTTTGGCCGGAGCGATAGTGAGGCCGCTCAAGGACGGGAAGATAGAGTTGCCACCAGTGCGTGAGCGGCAAGTACGGTGAGTTGCTGAGCGTGACGCCTTCGCAGAGGCGCGCCTCGAACCAGCCGAGGAAGCCATCCAGTCGCCCATCGGCAGTGATGCGGAACGGGGCGAATGTTTTTCCGGGGTTCTGCGTGTCCTTGCGAAAGTCGATGTGGTAGAAGGGCGCGGGCCGGCTGAGCGCGACGAACGGCTGGCCGGAGGCTCGCACAATGCCATAGGACTTGAAGAGCCGTTTGCTGAACGGCTTGAAATCCAGATCGTAGTAACGGGGCGGGAGGCGGCCCGCGCCGAAGGCATCGGAAGAAAACGGCATCAGAAATGTGTCCGCGGATTCGGGGATAATGCGCGCGCCGGGCTTCAAGAAACGCTCGCGGGCGTCGGCGACGAACTCGATGACGTTTTCCGTGTCGAAGCAGAAAGCGCTGAGCGTCTCGGTGACGAGGACGTCGCAACGCTCTTGCAAGCGCACTCTTTTCGAGTTTTTGCGTATCAGCGTGATGCGGTCTTGAAATCCGTTGGCTTCGATCAGTTCGGCGGCGGCATCGGCGATGCGGCTCATCTCGATTGCGTAGACGTGGCGCGCGCCAGCCTGCAGCGCGAAGAAGGAAAGCAGACCAGTGCCCGCGCCGAGATCCGCGACCACATCGCCGGGTTTCACGGTGCGATGAATCGCTTCGCGATAGGCATCGCAGCGAGCCTTATCCAGGAGCAGGCTCTCCTGCAGGATCGGGCTGGCAAACTCCTCGATCATCCACGGTTCCCGGAGCACACGGCGGTTGAACCAGTGCTGGAGCTTCTGTGCCGCAGCGACTCCACGTTCGGCAAAGGTCATTGGAGACGTCCTGCCCGGGCCGCGGCGAGCAAATTGCGGCGGGGAAGCGGGACGCGAGGTAGTATACGAGCGCGATTGCAGGAGACCAAGCTACCGGTGAAGCGCAAAATCGCGAGCCAGCGGCGAGCGCTAAAGAACAAGCAGGTCACCGACGCTCAGAATTTTTCCAGCTTCGGTGGAAGCAACGCGCGTGTTGGTAGCCAGGCGGTAGTAGTGGTCGAAGCGGGCTTCGGGGCACCACGCCGGGACATGCGAGCGGCGGTAATCGCTGAAGATTTTTTGGAAGCCGGGAATGATAACTCCCGTATGCGGGTCGCGCGGGGGAACCGGGCAGCGCGCGCAGGGATTGCTGCCCTCGAAACTCACTTCGCCGATGCGGAAGCGCACGGCGCTGCGTTCTTCCGCGCTGAAGAGTTGATCTTCCCAGAATGCCGGGACTTCCGCAGGTGCGGCGGCAGAGCCGTCGCCATCGATTTCGAGTGTGGTGCGGAAGCGCAAGCGCGTGTCTTCGATGGTCATGCCGGTGAAAAGTCCGCAGACGGCCTGCAAGCTCGCAGTGGAAACAATCGTTGGGCCGTTGGCGATGGTGTCATCGGGAAATCCTTCGGGAGAATGGCGGACGGTGATGGGCTGCTCGAAGAAGTTGGAAAACCATTTGGAGGCGGCCGCCGTGTCACCAGGAAAGGCAAATGTTTTGGTTGGGATTTTCCGGCGGTCCCCCGGAACCGAAAGCGTGACAGAACTGATGTCCGGCGTGAAAGCCGCGCGGATCAAGTGGATGGCTGTGCTGCGCTTGCCGTTGACCCATTGGCCGTCAGCGGAATAGAGCGCCCACGCGCGGTCGAATTCAAGACCGCCGCCCGGGCCGATGCGGGCTTCTCTTACAGGGAGCGGATCAAGCGATTTGATGGGATAAAGGCTGATGTTTGCCAAGCGCGGAGAAACCGGGGAAGGGGTCATGCGGAGATTCTAGCAAAGGCGAAGCGGCGCGTGACGGATTTCCCCTTGCGAGGACCGGTGCCGCACATCTTATCCCGAGAATCGCACGTGGCCGAAAATAAGCTTCGCCAGAAGCGCTCCCCCGAGGAGCGCCATCGAGATGCTCAGGAGCGTGCCAATCAAGAAGTATTCCGCGAAGCGCTCGGATTTGAACTCCGGATAGCGGGCGATGGATTTTGCCGTCAGGATCAGGCCAACCGTTGCCGGTGACTGCAGCAGTAACGCAGTGACAACCAGGAACCGTTCCAGCCAGCCGATGTAAAGCCCGGCGTTCTGCAATTGCTCGCTGGTTCTTTCCAGCGAATGGCTCTTTACGCCTGCCGCCAGGAAACGGACCAGGAAGCGGATCAGATATCCGCCGCCGAAGACCACGCCTACGTAAATCACCGGCACGGCAAGAAACTTATTCGGAATGGCCCGGGAATTCTGAATTAA
>Ga0137394_10001379_pt1 | contig 17668 bp, 14 predicted proteins | sample czobulk116metaG_FD_108278 | JGI IMG/M metagenome (GOLD analysis project Ga0137394, IMG submission 108278) | Vadose zone soil microbial communities from Angelo Coast Range Reserve, California, USA - czobulk1.16 metaG | ecosystem: Environmental > Terrestrial > Soil > Vadose zone | place: USA...
ATTTTCCCAAAACGTAGCGGGGTATCCCAAAGGCGCGTCGTCCCGGCGCGATACTTTGAATCTGCCGCTGCCGACGATTTCTCCTTCGAGATCTCCGAAGTAGCGGCGCATTATTCCCTCGATAGGCACGCTGTGCTCTCCGACAATAATCTTGCCGCCGTCCAGCCTGATGGCAGAAGATGGTGCGTGAAAAACTTCCGCCGCCATGTCAACCAGTTTCGCGCGCGCGTCTTGGGCCGCCGCCTGAACCGCTTTTCCCATGACGGTGATGGCACTGCTGGCATGGGTGCCGCGATCAAAAGGTGTGTACGCGGAATCGAGTGGCGCCACCTGAACTCGCTCCGGTTTAACCGACAGCTCTTCCGCCGCCACCTGCATCAAAGCGGTGCGCACGCCTTGCCCGATTTCCACCGCGCCCATAAACAGGATGACGCTCCCGTCGATCAAGATCTTGACCGTAGCATTGGCTTCTTTATTGACGCCGCCTCCGTCCTTCACTGCGCAGGCGATTCCCTTGCCGCGCTTTACCCCGGGTTTGTCATTTTTTGCCGGCTCTTGTTTTCCCCAGCCGATGTTTGCCGCCAATAACTTCAATTCGCTTCGGAGATCGCAATCGATGGGGATATTTCCGGCGGTGTAAAGCTCACCCTTGTCCAGAAGATTTTTCAGACGGAGCTGGAGTGGGTCGAGCTTTAGATGATGCGCGATCATGTCGAGATGGGACTCGTAGGCGAAGGAAACCTGCGGCCCGCCGAAGCCGCGGAAAGCGCCGCCGGGAACCGTGTTGGTGTAGACGCAATAGCAATTCGTTTTGACGTGCGGAATGCGATACGGGCCGTGTGCCCGATAGCCGGCGCGCTCGGTCACGGTGGGTCCGGAATTGGCATACGCGCCGCCATCTAAATAGACCTCGCAATGGCGCGCCACAAATGTCCCGTCTCTCTTCACTCCGGTTTTGATCGTAACCTTGGCGCTCGGGTCGCAAAGAGTCTTGAACGTTTCGTCGGCGCTCAGACTCAACCGCACGGGCCTTCTTGCGAGACGAGAAAGGGCGACCGCCAGCGCCTCATACTTGATGCCGCTCTTTGCTCCATACCCGCCGCCGATATAGGGCACCATCACGCGCACGCGACTTAAAGGAAGACCGAACATGCGTGCGATCTCCTGGCGCAGAGGAAACGGGGTCTGGCTGCCGCTCCAGATGGTCACCTGCTCGTCTTGGAAATCAGCCACAGACACGTGAGACTCAAGCGGATAATGCTGTGCGCTGGATAGGTAATAGGTCTCCTCAAAGACATGGTCGCTTTCGTTGAAAGCTCGTTCTACGTCTCCTCGTTCGTAATGAAAATGATAAAAGATGTTGCTCGGGTCATGGCGAATCAGGCTTGCGCCGTACCCGTATTTTGGATCTTTCCGTGCCGGATTCTCGTCATGGATGATCACCGCTGACTCCGACAGCGCGTCTTCGACGCTGAAAATTCCGGGCAGTTCTTCGAAGTCGACTTCGATTTCATGCACCGCCCGTTCGGCGATTTTTTCATCCGTAGCCGCCACGGCGACGACGATGTCCCCTACGTAGCGCACCTTTTCCAATGCGACGACGGGCTGGTCCTTAATGTAAGCACCGTAGTAAGGCGAGCTGACATTGAGGTTGTCCCGCGTGAGGACGGCAAGAACGCCGGGAATCGACGCCGCTTTACTTACTTCGATGCGCCGAATGCGCGCATGAGGAAGGGGGCTGCGAAGGATTTTGGCATGGGCCATACCCGCCAATCTGACATCGCTCGCATACAGCGCGCGGCCCGTTACCTTCTCCGCTCCGTCGACACGGGGAATGCTCTGTCCGACCGTTGGCGCCACAATCAAATTCCTTTCGATTTCGTCAGTTTCGCCGCTCGCTGGATCGATTCGATAATCATCTGATAGCCGGTGCAGCGGCAGATATTGGCGTCCATATATTCCCGAATCTCTTCCACGGTAGGATCGGGGTTTTCATCTAGCAGGGACTTTGCCAACAAGATCATGCCGGGGGTACAAAATCCGCATTGAAAACCTCCACATTCGATGAATGCCTGTTGCAGCGGATGCAATCCGTCGCGTCCCGCCAGTCCTTCGATCGTCAAAAGATCTTTGCCATCGACCTCGAAAGCAAACACGGAACAAGAACTGATGGCCTTGCCGTCAAGCAGGACGGTGCAGGCCCCGCAGATCTCCATGTCGCAGGAGCGCTTGGTACCGGTGAGACCTAAACGGTCGCGGATAAAATCGATGAGCAAGTCGGCGCCATCGACCTCGGCCCGGCATTCCTGGCCGTTGAGACGAAAGCGGAGCGGGACCATGCTCTCATTCATGGCCGGCGGCCTTCTGTGCCACAGACGAAACAGCGCGGGCTACCAGAGTCTTGACGATTTGTTTCTTATATTCGACGGAGCCCCAGATATCTTCCAAAGGCTGACACATCATTGCTGCTTGATTGCCTATGTCATCGGCTCTGGCCTGAATCTCCTCACGCGATTTTCCCACCATCCATTCTTCCGCGTCCGAAGCGCGTAGAGGTTTCGGCCCGACGCAACCGAGCACCAGTCGCAGTTTACTGCAGACTCCGTCGTTCCATTCCACCAGAAGCGCAACTCCCACCATCGGCCGCTCCCCGGGACAAAAGCGTAGGTAAGCGCCGAGGCAATTTTCCGCGGGTTTGGGAATGGTTATTTCGGCTAACAGCTCGTCGTTTTTTAATACCGTTTCGTAATAATCGAAGAAAAAATCTTCCAGGTTCAAAACCCGTTCGCCTTCGCCGCTAGTGAGCGTGACCGTGGCGTTGTGGGCCACCAGCAGGGTACCGGGGTCTGCATGAGGCTCGGCAAAGGAAAGATTCCCAGCCAGGGTGCCCACGTTACGAATTCTCACATTGGCTAATTGTTTTTCCATTTCAACGATGAGCGGAAAATGGTTTCGCACGACCTCTGATTTTTCCAAAGTCCGATGGGTCACTAACGGCCCAATTCTTAATCGCTCGGACCCGGCGTCGTAATCCAGATGCGCTAAACCCGGGATTCTCTTGATGTCCACAATATGGCTCACGTCAGCCAGTCCCATCTTCAACAACAGGATGAGCTCGCTGCCTCCCGCGAGGACGCGCGCGTCCGCTTTAAACTCCGAGAGCAGAGAAGAAGCCTCTCTCAAGGATTGCGGCCGATGCAGGGTAAAAGGAGCGATCATAATAAAGTCTCCCGGGTGTCTAGCGGTTCGGGCGCGCAAGCTCGCGACCCATCTCGCGCACGAGCCTGTAATCTACGATCTCTCCGATAACCACATCTTTCTTTACCCCGCCTTCACTTTTGAATTGCTCGAGCTGCTCTTGGAGAAGCTGGTCACTCACGGTTCCGTCTTCGGTGAGAGTTTGAATCAGCGTGCCATAGACATCCTCGGCAGTTCTAATATCAAGACTATACTTGACGGCCATGAATTCGCTCACATCTCTTTTTTCCGTCCGGACCGCCTTGAGGGCGCGCAAGAAACCCCGCAAGACTTTTTTTACCTGTTCGGGGTTCTTGTCCAACTTCTCCTTGCTGGTGACGATGCCGTTGAGGGGGTCCGAGATGACGTCTCCGGCGAACATCATTTCTTTGAAGCCCTTCTGTTTCATCCTGACGTTCCAGGGAGCGGGCATCATGGAAGCTTGCACCGAGCCGGTTTCCATGGCCGCCATCCGGATCGATGCCGCGCCGATCACGATGTAGGTCACGTCCTTGTCGGCGTCGAGACCGAGGGCCTTGATCGATGCTCTGGCGGCGGCCATGTTGGTGCCGCCCAGTGAACCTACAGCGACCTTCTTTCCTTTGAGATCCTTTGCTGACTGGACCGAAGGCGGAACCATGAGGTAGTGAAGAACGCTCTTGATGTCGTGGGAGAGAATTCTAATCGGCAGTCCTTTGGCGCCAGCGCGGAAGGCGGTGCCTGCGCCGTACATATAATCCACCTCGCGACTGCCGACGATGGCGCTCACGGCGAGATCGCTGCGCAGGATGCGAAACTGAAGGTCCATGCCCTCTCTACGGTAAAAGCCTTTCTCGATGCCGTAGATCAAGGGAGCGATGCCGATGCTCTCGCTCTGATGCGTGATGAGCGCCTTGTCCATCGCTTGGCCGCGTAACTCGGAAGCCGAGACAAAAAATATGCAGGCCACCAATGCCAATGCCAATGCCAGAGAAAGCTGCGATTTCTGCATGCCTACACTCCGGGAAAGGGAACAATCCCTTTATATTTTTGCACCACGCTGTCGAACAACTCCCGGGCCGGTCTGGAGACCTTGGGGAACTTGTCCCGCCAGGCATAGGGTCTCACCGCGTAATAGATCGCCCGAGTGTTGGTGTGGTCGCGGGCCGATTTTTTCTCGGGTGACATGCGCGGGTCGAGGGGAGTGCTCCAGCAGTTGTCGACGATCTCGATGTCGGTCTTGGGGTCCACTCGCGTCATCATCGCCCACAGAACTTCTTTAAGGTTCGTCGGATCGATATCCTCGTCCACGACGACGATGTATCTGCCGTTGCGAGCGGATGCGGAGCAGGCGAGGAGAGCATGCGCCGCCTGCTTTGCGTGTCCGGCATAGCGCTGCCTTATCGCCACGACCCAGATGTAATTGGTGTGCGCGCACACGCCGGTGATGTCCTGAATGCCGGCGCTCTCGAGCTGGTCCCACGCCGTTCCAGCCCGAAGATTTAAATCCACTCTGACAGCCCCGGGCCACAGCGGCGCTTCGTCTTCGATGATGGGGTTGTTGCGATGGTAGACGGCGTTGACCCGGATAACGGGTTGAGGCTCTCCCGTGCCGACCGTCCCGCCGGAGTAGTAGCCGGTCCATTCACCGAACGGGCCTTCATCCCGTGACTGTTCACTGGGAGGAGGAATTTCCCCTTCGATGGCGATTTCGGCATGAGCCGGTATCGGCAGCCCAGTGATGGGACCTTTAACGATATCCAACGGCCTGCCACGGAGCCCACCGACAAAATCCAGCTCGGACCTGCCCCAGGGAATTTTGGCGTTGGAGGCCATGAAAGTAAGCGGGTCCTGGCCGAAGGTGGCGACAATGGGACAGCTCTTTCCCTTTTCCCAGTAGCGACGGCCGATGATCTGTCCGTGTTGACCCGGGCTCATCCACAGTCCCAGCAGGTTTCGCTCGTGAAGCTGCATGCGGTACGTTCCCATGTTGATGTAGCCGCTCTCCGGGTCCTGGTTGATGAGCACGTCACCGGTGCCGATGTAGCGCCCGCCGTCGGAGGCATGGCTTCGAAGCACGGGAAATTTTAAAAGGTCTACTTTGCCGGCGGTCATGGTGTTTTCCATCACCGGTGGGTTCGAGATCTCCTTGGGCGGAATTGGCTGAGCGGAGCCGACTTTGCGCGAAGCCAGCCGCACCAGTTCCAGCTTGTTCTTTTCGGGCGGAAGTCCGAAGGCCAGAGCTACTCGGCGGTAAGCAGCATAGGGAAGGCCCAGTACGCGAAACCCGGCAGGGTAATCTTTGATCTCATCAAAGATCAGCATCGGGGGTTGGGGGATCAGCTCCGCGGTGGCCTCGATGAGCGTGCTGATCTCGAGATCCCAACTCGCTCCTTTGATCTCTCTCCATTCAGTGATCTTTTTCGCACCCTCGATGAATTGCCTAAGATCGTCGAAAACTTCTCCTTCCATGCAACACCTCCGTATGTGGGCATGCTCTCGGCCCTGTGCTATCGTCCCTTGATTTTCATGTCCCGCTGGACTTCCTTGACCAGCGAGTCGTCGGCTACTTCGGCAAATGATACGTCGCGTTGAATCTTCAAAGCGCCCTTAGCGTCTTCGATAACCAGACGGAGACCTTTTTCGGGGATGCTTCCATCCGGGCTGGAGATTCTCCAGGTTGCGTCATAGTAATCCGCTGCGCTTTGCCGGTCGATTCTCGCCCAGTCGCTCAGCACCTGAACTGTTTCGTCCCGGTTTTCCCGCATAAATCGGCTTCCTTTGATGAGCGCTTTGAGAACTCTTTTTACCTCTGCGGGTTTTTCCGTTAGCTTCCTGTTGGTCGTCCCCAGGCCAGCATAGGGGAAGGTAAATAGTTCGTAAGACCTCGCGATCACACGAAACCCGAGCCTTTCCGCTCTGGCTGCCGCGGCGGGGTTAAGCAGCGCCGCGTCTACAAGTCCATTCTGCAACGCAGCCAATCTTCCCGCGTCGCCGCCTGAAGCGACCAGCTTCACTTCGTTAGGGCTCATGCCCAAGTGTTGCACCGTCAAAACTGCCGTGACATAGGCGCCCGCTCCAAAGGAGCTGACCGCGATGCTCTTTCCTTTAAGACTTTGCGGTGTCGTCACAGTAGTCTTGCCTACCAGCGCGCCGGTGGGGCTATCGACAAAACTTCCCGCGACTTTGAATGGAAACCCGCTCAATGTGGCGCGAACCACTGAACCGAACATCAACGTGTAATCGATGTCTCCGTTGGCCATGGCCGGAACCATGACATTGCCGGCGATTCGAATCAGCTCCGCGTTCAAGTTCTCCTCGGCAAAAAATCCCTTCTTAGCCGCCACGGCGCCAAACAAAAATGACCCTTCCACATTGGAAATTGAGATTTTCACAGTGTCCGCGGCGATCGCGGTTTTACCGGCAAAGCCGGCAACGATGCAAAGGGCCGCCAACGCCAGACTCAGAAGATTCATGCGCTCATTCCTACTTCCTGTAGAGACTGTCAACAAATCCGTTGTCGTCGAATTCCTTGATAAAGCCGATTTCCGTGAAATCCTCAGGGCGCGCAGTCGCCGCCTTGGGATAGGTCTTCACCAAAGAATCCGCGATCGACTTGATCCCCGCCAGGGTGGGATACTGCTTGCGCGGCATAATGGTGTCGCTCACCGAGATGTCGTAGCTTTTTTCCAGCAGGTGCCGGTCCCGGGTTCGCCTCAGGTATTTGGCCAGGGTCTTGATCCCGGTCTCGCGGTCCGTCTTTAACAAGTTTACCGCCTCGAGATGAGCTTTGATAAACCTTCTCGCCGAGTCGGGATTTTCCCGCACGAAACGGCGGGTGGAAACGATGCTGTTATAAGGCAGCGGCATGGCAATCACGTCGAGCAAGACGTTGTATCCCTCCTTCTCTGCGACGAAGCTCGTCGGCGGGCTAAGGATCGTCGCCTGAATTCGGCCGCTCCTGAGAGCCGCAAGCCGTTCCGGCGTGCCGCCGGCAAGCAGCACGTTAACGTCTTTGGTGCCGAGCCCGAGCTTCTGCAGCGCGTAAAGTGTCGCAGTCATCGACGAGCCCACGATGCTCGCCACCCCAACGATTCCGCCTTTGAGTTGTTGGGCGGTTTTCACCTTGGGATTGGCGACCAGAGAATAATCGGTGGAGATCTGACCCGCGGCCACCATGACGGCGTCGGAGCCGCCGAGGTTGCTGGTGATGGCGGCTGACCCTCCCATCAGACCGATGTTCACCTCTCCGGAAACCAGAGCCATCACCGCCACATTTCCCGTCACCCGAAGAAGCTGAACATCGAGCCCGTTTCGAGCGTAAAGCCCACTCTCTTTGGCGATCCAAACGGGTAACGAGCCAGGACTTTCTGAGGAATAGCTTACGTTCAGCCTCGCAGGCTGGCTGCCGGCCGAAGAGCAAAAGGCCAAGAGCAGAACAATACCGAGCGCCAAAGCCCAGGATTTCTTCGCGGAGGTATGAACGCTGAAGACCTTTCTCTTCATCAAGTCGATCTCTTTCCCTTGTTGGCCGCCTGCTCTCTAAATTTCTCCAGCTCGTCCGCGAGATATTTTTCTTTCAGCGGCAAGAATTTGCTTCCCTGCGGAACTTTAATGCCCTTGCGACGGCTGTATTCGCCGTTGAGCGCATGGTCGCCGGCCGTGGCGTTGTTTGCCTGGGTCACCGCCTCGTCCGACCATAATCCCAACGAATAACCGTGCCACGGCGGCCTCGGTTCGAGCTTGGGTAAACCGAGCTCCTCCCATATGCCTCTGGCGTGCTCCATATATTCACGCGCCGGCAGCGCCACCGGAGGAAATTCCGCCTTCAAGGTGGCATCGATGAGTAATGTGGAATCTGTCACATCGTAGCGCTGGCCGTCCGCCACGTAGCGGATCGGATTCCAGGGCAGGGGACGATTCGGGACAATCCGCATATCGCGGTGGGGCTGGCAGCGGTTGGCGATCGCCCAGAGAAGAGACTGCGGGTCGTGAGGGTCGATATCCGGATCCACACAAGCGATGACTTTATGGATGATCCGTGAGGGAAGCAGGGCTTCCAAAGCTCGCCATACGTCTTCGGGTTTTTCCCTTTTCATCTGAATCACCGCGACCTGCCGGTTCAAAAGATCCTCGTAGAGGGCGACCCGCAGCACAGGAACGCCGATGTCTTTGGTCAGATGCCTGAGGGCGAGCGTCTCGTACGCCGACTGTTTAATTTTGCTCGATTCGCTGGGTGTCAGCTGGCTGATCATCGACACGTAAACGGGATTTTTTTTGTGGGTGATGCAGGTCACTTCGAAGACGCCGTTCAAGTCCCCAGGATCAAGATAGCCGTGGGCTTCTCCGAAGGGGCCGTCCGGCTCGAGATAATCGGAGAGAATCTTTCCCTCAATAACAATGTCCGCATGGGCCGGCACCTCGAGATCCACGGTTTTGCATTTCACCAGTTCGAGCGGAGACCGGGCAAGACCTCCGGCCAGAGCGATTTCGTCGACGCCAAACGGCACCGGTTGAACCGCCGCGTAGGTGATGCAGGGAGGACCGCCCAACACAACGGCTGCATCCAGATGGATTCCTTTTTGATTGCACTTTTCCCAATGAATCGCGCTGTGCTTTAGGCTGCCCCACATGATGCTGGTCTTGAGGGGACCCTTGATTTGGCCCCGATAAACGCCCATATTCCTTACCCCAGTCTCGGGATCTTTGGTGACCCAGCAACCCGCGGTGAGATAAGGAGCGTTGTCGAATCCGGGAGTAGAAATCGGAATCGGCAGTTTATAGAGACCACCGGAGCGGATCAGTTCCTCGCCGGTATACACTAGCGCTTGAACTTCTCCTTGCTGCACGAGAACGGGCTCTATTGGATTTTCCAGCGCCTTGGCCCAGATCTCTTCCACTTCGTCCTCCCGGCAGTCGAGACCCAGCGCATAAATTCTCTGTGAGCCCGCGAGCCCACCGATGAGAACCGGCATGTCGTACTGCTTGCCCTTTGCGTCGTAGACTTGTTCGAAGTAGAACGCCCGGCGCTGATCTTCTCCCAGACCACGAAATTGCCAGCGAACCAGCGGGTGCATTTCGGTATCTTTGTTGATGGGCCGTTTGACGCGATACAGCAGGCCCTCCCGGTCAAGCGCTTGTATGTATTCCTCGAGGTTTTTGTAATAGTCCATAGACAACTTCCTACTGCCTCAGTTCCGGATAAAGCTTGCGAAACAATCCTTCCCGGTCAAGCTCCTGCAAGAGACTGTTATCCACGAAGTCAGCGGCCTTGGCGTTGGCTCCCTCTTTACCCATCGTGCTGAGGATTTCTTCCAGCCCTTCGGTTTTCACGTAGGGAATCCTTTCCAGATGCCTCGACCCGTATATTCGATAGAGCTCCTGGAGAATCTCCGGGTCTTCGACTCTGGCATTTCTCGTTAGAATTTTAATCGCTGACTCTTTATCGCTGCGCGCCTGTTGAATGCCCTCGCAATAGGCGCGCAACATTCTCAGGACAATGTCCCGACGGTTCTTGATGAACGAGCGGGTCGTGCTCAGGGGAGAATTGACGAAGACAATTCCGAGATCAGACACATCAATCAATTCCTTGAGTCCGATCTTGAGTCCTTGAAGATTACTCGGGGGCGAAATGATCCCGGCATCGACGACCCCATTTTTAAGCGCGGTGAGAAGCTGCGGCATGCCTCCGGTCTGAAAGACCTTGTAGTCTTTGCCTCGTTGAAACCCCCACTTCTTGGTTAGCAGCCCTACCACGTAGTCCGTGGCTCCTCCGAGACGGGTGACGCCAAGCACTTTACCTCTGAGATCTTCGGGAGTCTCGACGTCCGGTCGCGTCATCACGGAATAGACCAACGTGTTCACGGTATTGGCGATCATGACGAGGTCGGCGCCTCTTAAAGAAGCTTGCACGATGCCGGGAGCGGCAGCGCGGGTAAATTGAACTTCGCCTCCCAGCATCGCCTGCACCACGACCGATCCGCCGCCGATGTAAAGGAGGTCGGTCTCCAGACCCTGGCGTTTGAATAGACCTTTATCCTGGGCGATCCACAGCGGAAGCTGCACGCCACTGATGGCGCTGTAAGCGATCCTGACCCTCTCCGCATGAACCGCGCCTACGGCGCCCAACGATAGAATGACCGCCAAAAGAAAAACTAAACCGTGTCTGACAATCATCGTTTGCTCTGCTCCTGATCGGTTTGCTTACATTCACCTGCCACTAACGCGGCGGAAAAGGCAGAACGTTGCGGTACTCGTTGACCACTTGCTCGAAGAGTTCGCGGCTTGCCCTGGAGACCTTGGGAAACTTATCGCGCCAGGCGAACGGCCTCACCGCATAGAAAATAGCGCGGCTGTTGCTGTGATCCCGCGCGGCTCTTTTTTCCGGCGGCATGCGCGGATCAAGCGGAGTGCTCCAGCATCCGTCAATCGTCTCGATATCGGTGTTCGGATCGACCCGCGTCATCATGGCCCAGAGAACTTCCTTGAGGTTGGTCGGGTCGATATCTTCGTCGACGACGACGATATATCTGCCGTGGCGCGCGGCGGCGGAGCACGCAATGACCGCGTGCGCCGCTTGCTTGGCATGACCCGCATAGCGCTGCCGGATGGAGACTGCATACAGATAATTCGATAGACCATAAACGCCGACTATGTCCTGGATGCCCGCGTTTTCCATCTGGTCCCATAAGAGGCCCGCCCGCAGATTGAGATCGAAGCGTACCGCTCCCGGCCACAGAGGCGCCTCATCGTCCAGAATCGGATTGTCACGATGATAAATGGCCTTTACCTTTACCACAGGCTGGGGCTCCCCTGTTCCAATGGTTCCGCCGGAGTAATAACCCGTCCACTCACCGAAGGGTCCTTCGTCATGGGCCTCTTCGTTGGGGGGCGGTATGTATCCTTCAATGGCTATTTCCGCATGTGCAGGAATGGGAAGCCCGGTAACCGGACCTTTGAATATTTCGAGAGGCTTTCCCCGAAGTCCCCCCACGACATCCAGCTCGGATTTTTGCCACGGGAATTTCGTCATGGAGGCGAGGAAGGTGAGCGGGTCCTGGCCGAAAGCAGCGACGATTGGGCAGCTTTGGCCTTTTTCCCAATATTTCATGCAAATCTGCCGTCCCTGCTGCCCGGGACTCATCCATATGCCGAGCATGTCCGGGTTGTGCACCTGCATCCGATAAGTTCCCATGTTGATAAAATTGCTGTCGGGATCGGCATTGATGATGACGTCACCGGTACCGATGTAGCGGCCGCCGTCGGACTCGTGACTGCGCAGAACGGGAAATTTGAGCAGGTTCACTTGCGCACCGGTCATGACATTCTCGGCAACCGGCACGTGACTCACTTCTTTGGGCGGGATGGCTTGGGCGGAACGAATTTTGCCCGAAGCCAGCCGCACCAGTTCCAGTTTGCTCTTCTCGTATGGAAGGCCCAACGCCAGCGCGACCCGTCTATAGTTGGCGTAAGGCAAACTGAGAATGCGATAGCCGGAAGGGTATCCCTTGATGTCGTCGAAGATCAGCATGGGCGGCTGCGGAATCAGCTCGGCCGCGGCTTCGATCAAAGTTCCGATCTGAAGATCCCAGTCGGCTCCTCTGATCTCTTTCCAGTCGCTCATCTTCTTTGCCGCTTCGATGAACTGCCGGAGATCGTCAAAAACTTCCGTTTCCATTGAATGCATCCTTCTGATCGTGTTTAGCGCACACGCTCTTTGCTGCGGGTCCCGCTAACCGTGAAGTCTCATGGGCTTATAGTATTTGCCCATCTGGCTCTGAATCCCGGCCTTGGCGCAGGCCTCCGCAAACATCTGCCGCACCAGGGGCGCTTCGTCCTCATATTCGATCTGATGCCCGCCGAGCTTGACATCGACATCTGAGAGGCCCATTCCCTCGCCCATCATTCCGTAATATTTTTTACTGCCCCAACGAAGCGCCAGATAACGCGCTGGCTCGGCCCCGGCGTTGAAATGCTGATGAAACCAATTGGCCGGAGGAACAATCATGCTGCCCGGCCCCCAATCAAACCTCTGAATCTCGCCCCCCTGGGACCACATCAGAGAATAACCCTTGCCGCTCAAGACAATGACATGCGCTCCGGGACCATGATAATGGGCCTTCTTGTAAGTGCCCACCGGGAATTGGGAAACATGGCCGCAGAGTGTATTCTCTGAAATCTGAAACCGCACCTGAGAGCCGCCGGCGCCCCTTTCTTTCCATTCGATCAAGTTTAGGTTTCTAACATCGGGAACAAAGTTGGTCTCCCACACCCGGTTCGCATACCAGGTTCCTTCGCTGTTGAAATAGTCGTCCTGCGAGTTGTAGCGATCGTTGAAAACGTAATTGCAGTTAAAGATAAAATCCAAATTGTGAATGAGGTTGATCATGATCGGGGCGGTCGTCACCGCGACATAGCGCGCGGGCTGATCGCCGCTGCCGTTAAAATGTTGATACCAGGTGTTCAACGGTGGAGAAAAAAGCGAACCTTCTTGCCATTCGAATGTGCGCTTGGGACCGCCTTCATTCCAAATGGTGGTGGCCCCTCGGCCGCTAACAACATAAATCATCTCTTCAAAGAGGTGCCTTTGTGGTTTGAGGCCTTTACCGGGAGGAATTTCGCAGATGTAAGAATCGTCGGTTTCACCCGTCCCTTCAAGGCAGATGCGCACCCCCAATCCTCCCGTGCGCTCCCAGGGCTGAAGCGGGACATCTTTGATGTCTTCTATGAAAAACCCTTCCATCAGAGCCATCCCTTCCGCTTCGATCCACTTCCGGTAAGAACTCTTTTTCTCAGCAATCGGCTGCGTTGAAATCTTTGGCTCAGCCATTCGGTTTTTCTCTCCTCTCGGTCGCTAGCGTAAAAGCCCCCGGGGCAAACTTCCGCCCATGAAAGAAATAGCATTACCGCCGACAATTTTCTCCCTTACATCATCGGAAATATCTTTCACCTGTTTTATTTTTGTGACGGTATCCAGATGTCCGTCGTCATGAGGATAATCCGATCCAAAGAAGAGATGGTCAGCCCCGAGCTCCTCAACCGCGCCAACCAGTCTCTTGCCACCTTCTTCTAGCAGCAAATCGTCGACGACGAAATAAAAGCGGTCAAAGTATTTGTCGATCGGCCCGGTTAACATATCCTGCAGATAACCGATCTGCTCGACGTTCTCCTGAACCCGGTGCTTGAAATTGATAGCGAACTCGGCGCCTGCTTCGAGAAAGGAAAAGTTAAACTCTGGGAATGAATCCATCAGTCCCCCGAACATGAGATTGATCATGTTGGTGCAATACTCGAAGGGTTGAGACACAATCCGTCTCCCGGCCGTCCCGTCCGGTCCGAGCACAGACAGCCGCTCTTGTCCGACCCACGGGCCGGCGAAGCTCCCGATGTGAACGATGATGCCCCTGATGCCAAGCTCCCGCACTTTGTCGTAGAAATTCCACCAGTGCGGGTCTGACATGTCGATGCCGTTCCAATTGGTTGGCATCAGAAAAGTGAGCATCCCAAGCTCCTTAACACATCGCTCCAGCTCCTTTATCGCTTCGGGGATATCCTGGAGCGGAAGTTGAGGCGCACCGGTAAACAATTTCGGGTATGGCTTCATGAAAGTCTTATGAATGAAGTTGTTGGATGCCCGAATAAAGGCGGCGCCAGCCTTGGGCTCGATATAGCTGAACATGCCGACGGTGCCGGCGGAGACGAACTGAAAGTCGATGCCGGCCTCCTTCACCTGTTCGTATCTTACCGCGCCGTCATATTCCGCGGCGCGCCATTTGGATTTGCCGTCCTTGGCGGCAATTTGCTGCTCTCCCGCGGTGAGCACGCTAATAATTTTGTTGTCAAAGACCCGCCGGATGTTTCCCTTCGAATCGGTATAAGAGCGGGGCCGCAAGTGTTCATACAACGGATCAATCACATAGTCTTCTCGCCGGGGGCGGGAGTGGGAATCTAAGTCAATAACCATCATCGGGTTCTACCTCCATTTTCACGCCGTTGTGCTTCAGAGGTTTTACGGTTTACCGGCATTCTATTCCGTTGTCCAATACTGTTTTTTAATTTGCTCATTAACCCGGTTAATGAGACTGCCCTCAGCGCTTGAGCTTCTCCAGAAAGCCGCTCCTCTTGATCTCATCCAGAATGCTCGGCTCCAGTAATCCCAAGCTTTCCGGGCTCTGCCCCTTGGCCTTGGGATTCTCCCGGGCAACTTGTTCAATGACCAACTCCAGTCCACGGCGGTCCGGCAGGCTCAAGATGCCGTCACCGTGCTTGGCCACGTAGTAGTCGTAACCGATTCCGGCCATTTCGTCGTCCACGCGGAGATATCTTTTGATCAACTGGAGCCCCAATGGCCGGTCTTTTTTCAATGTGTAGAGGCCCTCGATGGTCGCCTTCATGAAATTAATGATCTTGCCGCGGTTGACCGCCAGAAAGCTTCGCTTTACGGTAAAGAAATTAGTCGGGAAGGTAAGCCCGCCCTCGGCCATGTCAATGAGAGAATTCATCCCAAGGTTTCTGACCGCCATGGTCGCTAAAGGCTCGAACATCACCGTTCCCTGGATCGACCCGCCCTGAAGCGCGGCATAGCGGTTTAAACTTCCACCCACCTGAACGATCGTGACCTGCTTGGGATTGACCCCAAGCTTTTCCAGAGCCATGCGCGTTGCCAGTTCGGTAACAGAGCCAAAACTAGTGATTCCCAGAGTTTTGCTTTTGAGCTGACTCGCGCTCTTGACATCGGGCCGGACGATCAGCTTGTAAGGGAAAAAGTCGAGACCACCCGCAAAAATCGTCACGTCGGCTCCTTGCAGGTTCGCGTTGATGGGCTGTGGGCCGCCGGAAAAGAGGGACTGCACCTCACCGGCGAGAAGCATCTGCATGCCTGTGGTTCCGCTCTGGATGGCGATGTATTCTGCGTCCAAATCGTATTTTTGGAAAATATTCTTGTGATAGGCCGCCCACAAAACCGCGTGAATGGCGGTGCCGAACCCTCCGCTGGCGGCACGGAATTTTTCCGCGGCGATAAGCTCTCCGGGTGATTGAAGGAGCAGAATAACGATCAGCGGCTTCCTCAGCCGGCCCAGGAACAACCACCGGTGATCAGCGAATGCTAATCTTTGGGCTTCCACCCTTGGGCCTCCAAGTCAGCGCGAATTTTGCGCGTCAACGAGTAGTCGAAAACTTTTAGAAAGGATGAGGGCGCGTCTTTCAGACCCAGCCGTTGAACGGTCTGATCGAGGGTTCTTTTCAGTAGTTCATCGCTTACGGTGCCGTCCGGGGTCATGGCCGGGCGGGACACGTCATAAGTCCTTGCCGCCAGATCCTCTTTGATATTCTGAACTCGGGCGAGTATCGGGATGGTTCCCGAGCGATTCTCGCGCGCGTAAAAAAAACCCTTGAGGGTGCCGCGGAGAAATTTTTCTACCAAGATGGGGTCGCTCTGCGGCGCGCCTTCGCGCACCACCACCGCGGACTGGAGATCGACCAGATCTTCTTTCACGAAGGATACCAACTGGCGAAAGCCAGCTTCCTCGGCCATGAAATTGGATGGCGGAGAAAGCATGGCTGCGTCCACCAAGCCGGCTTTCAGGGCGAAAAAGCGCGCGGTTCCCACGCCGAGGGCCAGGATGAGGACATCCCGGCCGCCCTCAAGCCCCTGTTTTCTCAAAAACTCGCGCAGCAACAAATCTGGGCCGCTGCCAATGCCTGAGACCCCGACTTTTTTATCCTTGAGAGCTCGTAAGTCACGGATGTCGGGATGCGCGTAGAGCCAATAGATGGGCCGAAAGTAAGTATGGAAAAGGAATCGAAGCGGCGCGCCGCGAACCACTGAAGGAATGGCTGCCGCTCCGGCCGCGCCGAAAGCGACATTGCCTCCAATCAAAGCCAGGTTAGCCAGGGGGGCGCTCATCTTGATCAATTCAACGTCCAAACCTTCTTCTTCATAAAAGCGTTTCTCCTTAGCGACGACAAAAGCGATAAGAGACGTGCTGAGGTCCGGAACGGCCACCGGGACTTTTCTCGCTTCGGCCGAATCACCCAAACTAGCGATTGCCAGAAAAAGAACCAGAATGATTATTGCCGGCTTGTCTCTCATTGAACTCCGTATCCGTCGCGCGATGTGTTCTAAGACTTACGCGCTCGCGCAATCGGTCTGGGCCTTTCCTGGTTGCAGAGATCCACGATGGTGCGGGCGTAGACACAAGACGCCTGGTACAATGCATCGATCGCAAAGGCGCGTTTGTGAGAATGCCTGTCCGAGCGTGGGCCATAGGTCAACGCTGGAATTCCCAGCTCGTTAAAAATATTAACGTCGCGCCACATGCTGCAGGTAGCCGGATTAGGCGGTGGAGGCGGCGTGCCGAAGGTGTCCATGTGCGCTTTCAACACCGCATCTTTCAGCCTGTCGACGTTCTTGGCTTCGTAACCGCGCCGGAAATGATACAGTTCGATTTCTGTGGCCGGGACTCCGGCGGCCAGCAACGCCTCTTGGACCTCTTCCTTTAAATCGAGAGGATTCTGATCGGGAACGGTAAAAACTCCGAGGTAAAGGCTGCAAACTTCCGGGGTGCCGCCGATGCCGGTAGAATCGCCGCCGCGAATAGCTCCGACCTGGGCCTTGGGAATCACCGGTCCGCAGGAACCCTCGTAGGAGTGACCTTTCTGATATTCTGCGGCCCATCGCTCCAGAGTTTCGATGGCCTTGGCCGCCCTAACGATCATGTTGGGACTTTCTTGCATGGTGGTTCGATCCGGCAGGTAGGGAGTGTAAAAGCCGGGCTGGTCGGAAAGCCAAGAGATCTTGAACCAGGCCTCGCCGGCCTCGACGGTCACAATGCTGAATCCTGTGCCCTCGGCAATCAGCGCATAATCCGCCACCCCGCCGTGGGTCACGAGAAACCGAGCACCCAAATCTTTGGTCTCGATCAACGTTCCCGGAGGGTCGTCGCTCGGTTCTCTGCTGGTTTCACCCACGACCCCACTCACGAGCAGATCTCCCTTTAACGGGATGCCTGTCGCCTTCACCGCCTTGGCGGCCATCAGGAAGGCTGCCAGCGGGCCTTTATCGTTGACGATCCCTTCCCCAACCAGTTGATCTCCTTCGATCCAAGCTTTGTGAAAAATGTCGGCGGTGGGATCCCGGCGGCGCCAAGTGTCCCAGGAACGAACCGCGGTATCCATGTGACTGTTGAAGATCAAGCTGCATCCGCCTCCGGTGCCGGGCAAAGTTCCGATGACGTTGAAACGATCTGCCAGAAGTCCGGTCTTTCGCGCTTTGAATCCCTCGGTCCGCAGCCACTCGTAGATATACTCCGCGACGCGAGCCTCGGTCGGACCGGCGCTATCAATGTTGCAGATGGCTAAGGCCAGGTCGATGAGTTCCTGTCGGTCGACGCGCTTCGCGGCATCCTCAGCTAGCGACATTATTCCTCCTTGGTGTGCGACTTATGATCAA
>Ga0137394_10001380_pt1 | contig 17666 bp, 21 predicted proteins | sample czobulk116metaG_FD_108278 | JGI IMG/M metagenome (GOLD analysis project Ga0137394, IMG submission 108278) | Vadose zone soil microbial communities from Angelo Coast Range Reserve, California, USA - czobulk1.16 metaG | ecosystem: Environmental > Terrestrial > Soil > Vadose zone | place: USA...
ACCAAATGGTGGAGAAGGGACCAACCACAGGTGGTATCTCCGCAAAGAAGGCCAACGCTAACCAGATTATACACTAGAAGGAACTCAACACCACGCCCGAGTTGAATATGAATGTTTCATAATATCACCTGTTGGTAAAGCAATTTCCATATACCAGTCGAATGTCTGTGCGCATGTAACAGAAGCCCAATCAACATAGTCAAGAGGAGAACTATATCGACCACGAGAACCCCGAGAGCATTGGTGAGGCCCCTGCGCGTATGAAGGATTACGCAGGCGTCTACGATGGGGTTGTACGTCGCAGCGACCTTGTTTAATTTTCGGTGAGCATCTGGTCGTACTGTCAAATATGAGAACCCCAGGAAATCTTCTCACCATTGTCAAGCCTTAGCGAGCGCAGGCACCGGACATGAGACTTTAGCTAAGGAAAGTGAGGATACGAGACGTACTCCGGATGTGCAGGGCCAAGCCACCCAACCATGCACCGACCGCGATTAGCGACACTATTTTATTGTGGTTCCATATTGCGATGCTAAACAAAGAGATGATGAGACCAATGATCATGAGCCTGATTCCAAGGGATAACTTGCACGCGGAGAATAATAATAAGCGATGCGAACGCCCAAGAAGCATAGGGCAATGCCTGAGTAAGTTAAAATCTTGTTCATCTGGCGCGAAACGGGTGATTGATTCTGGGCGCTTACGAAAGTGGTTATCATGAACGGCTACGAGATGGACGTTAGAACGAGTTCCCCCCTGAGTCCAGTACCGCCAAAGCCCTACCTGACAGGGGACCCTTGGACCGTCTATATTAATGAAGAAAAAGATGAAGGCAAGAAGCAGCGTGTAGCGAGTCCCCAGGTATAGCTAGCCTTTCGTTGAGGTGGCGGTAAGATCCAATATGCCAACAGAGAGCTCACCCATATTGTCCATCTGTAAGGCCGTTTTCTTCGTAAGACGTCCCATTCAAAGCCTGCAGTGAACACAGTTTCCCAGCTGAGTTGTTTCCAATCTAATATCAGTACGCGCGGTCCTGCGTATGACGTTGAACGCACATGTAAAGTCCGGCCATGGCATGGTTCAATTTGATGAGGGAAACTATGTGACTGTCAATGGTGGTTTCAGCTAACAAAGAGTCCACGGAACGTACAGTAGTCTTTCAGAAGGAAGGAAGGGTCGTGCCAGTTAGCCATCTTGTTGAGAGACGTCGGGAGAAGGCGGAGAAACCCCACGAAGAGGAACACACGTATATAGGGCCGCTCGATGGAGGACTAGGCGATACAGGCTTATGACTGGGACCGGCAACGCCGATCCTCGGTTCCACCACATCGGGAAGTCTCATGCGATCGACTTGCTGCGCTCGAATGTGCGTGTCTGACTGACAAGGACATTAGGTCCTGGGACGGAGGGATAGACTTCTAATGCCGTAACGGACTTCAAGTTTGGTCGCTCACAATTACACACATGCGAAATTCGAGATCGAAAGAGGGCAATTGGCTGTGTTCCTACAGTACTTTATATCGCACAGCTTGCACCAGCCTCCGAATGATGATCAGGAGATGGGAAGGTCGTGGCGACAACCTGTATCCATTTCCAGAGACCGAAACGCAGTAAGAACACATAAAAGGGTCGAGAGACCGGAACTTCTGGGATATTGACTCGTGATCGGGCTTTGTGATTGACTATACGTAACATTGTTGCTTGATCATGAAAGAAGGTTCCAATTCGTGGAAGTCCGCACGCATCGCACAACGACCGTAAGGTACTCGCGATATGCAACGGGGCGCGGAATCTGTATAACATGCAGGTCCGGGGGTGGGAGAGTGCCGCCACTGACACATCGTGACTGGTTGGCCTAGGCCTCCGGTGTCGGATTCGGAGTCCATAGGCGGCAGGTCAAGGAAATCGTACTTACCTCGCCACCGGGACTCTGATAAAAACCTCCATCTCCGGATGATCGAAGAGGCAAGGACCGGAGAATGCCAAGCGCCAAGCCTGAAACCTATCTGACGTCTTGGAGTCTAAGCTGAGGCTTCCCTAGAGTACAACCTCGCGATGGTGTGAGCCTGAGGCTGAGATGCCGCCGCCTACGACAGATGGTGATTTGTCATGAAGAACGAGATTGACAAGCCATGACAGAGTAGCATCGGGATCGCATGCTTGATTGCATGAAAGGAGAAAAACCCGGACGATTGTTGAGGCTGTGATGTCCCGGGGGAAGGGGCAAGGCGTGTGCGGACTCGTGTACGTGTACTGGAGGTAGTGGCACAAGTCACAAGCGCCAGGCCCCACAGTGGGCCTTATTGGTCATATGAAGGTAGAGCGCTCCGAAAATTGCCCTGGGAACTCGGACCCTAGTGTCCTAATTTATGCCAAGGTAAACTCGGGGGTGGACATGTGGATGGACATGTGTAGGATTGGATTTTAAAGAGAAAGACTGGGAGAACTACATCAGATTCCGCCAAACCCCGCAACGGGTGACTCCGTCCAAGTCAGCTTAGGTAAAGAGATATCCGAAAGCCTGGCCCGCGAATTAATCCTTCACCATTGATTTCTTTGCAAACGTCGCCTGAAACTACTGTATACAATCGGACGAAACATTCTAAAAAAAAACTACTTTACAAGCTAGATATAACAACTACATGCTTAAGTCGAGATTCTGCCCGCGTTCTATCCCGTGAACTCCGACATGAACGCGGAGAAATGCCAAACTGCCGATATCCACACCCGGATGGGCCTTCCTTGTCCGCGTCGGACGAAGAAGCGCGCTCCGCATCCAATCCGCGCGCAGTGGCCGCCGCCGCCAATCCGCCGCCATACTTCTTTTTCTCCTTGTCCTTCTCGCTGTGCACCATCGCGAGCGCGCACAACCGTGCCAACACAAGGTCGCCCGCGGGCGGGACGCCACGCGCGATCCGCAGCCAGGCGGAGCGCGGAGTCAGTCCGAGCTCGACGACGAGGTACCCTGCGGCGGCGGCAAAGTCGCCGACAACGATGATGTGCGCGCGCAGCCTGCGCCGCACCGCTTGCATCCACGCAACGACCTTGGATAGTGGGTCTTGCGGACCGACGAAGAGCGCCTTGATTGTTGTCCCGCCGCAGAAGAGAGGGTGGTTAGACCCGGACGCGGATGCGCGCTGCACGACGGCGTGCGTGATACCCAGGTGGGCCAGGGTGTTGGTCGACGGTAGGGCGTCATTGCTGCTGTCATTGTTGTCGCCGCTGTCACCTTCCTTGGCGTTGCTGCTTCCGCAAGTCGGGTTGACGAAGAAGACGCCCAGGGCAATTCTGCGGGGTAGGATTGCGCTCGGCGGGATGCTGACGGACAGTCTTGGCTTTTGGCCCGGGGTCACGTTCAGGCTAGATTGTCGCGTCGGCAACCGCGTCTGCATGGGCCTTGTGGTATGAAGGGTTGTTGGTCAGAAGAGCGAGGAAGAAAGTGCACGTCGATTTGCAAAGGATGAGGACCGGGTGTGAGATCGATGGGCGGTAATGATGTTCAAGGGAGAACGAAAAAAAAGTGCCGACTATACACCTTGCTTTGTGGGTGTTTAAGAGCGGTGGTAGAATGTGTCAATGACGGATAATGCTTCCGGGTTTGCTGCCACAAAGGCCATGTGGTAAAGACGGTGGTTGTGGCTATTGCACTAGCCAGAGCCTTGATCGTGGCCGTGCCAAAGACGAGGAAAGATTTAGAAAAAAACGCTACTGAACGATAGTCAGAAACGGGTTGAAAAGGGCATGCTCTGCGGTTAAGTCGAACAGTTGGGAGGGATTACTGTAACTCCGCAGATTATATAAATAAATGTTTGAGGGGTCCAAGGCCGCCATATGAGCGGGGGAAAACGGTAGAAGCCCTGCGGGTTTCACAGTCATCTGGCTACCAGGGACCAGGAGAGAACTTCGCGAGCCTGAGGGTCCTCTGATGGAAATCTGATGAGAAACGTACGGTCAGGTCGTGCCGATGAGTTCAGGAGAACACCCAAATAGCTCGAGCACGACGAGCAGAATACCTATTGACCAAGTTTGGTACAAACCCAACGTCCTTGCCTTGTGTCCACAAATGCCAATGTCTTTTAGCCTCAAATTAGACGTTGACTGGACATACCGTAATGCAGTAATTGAGAACAAACCACCCCCCTTGATGATCAACGGCATCATAACAGTTTCATTAACGCCGCCAGCAAATCCCCCAGGCACGCGTCAGTCAATTACCGTACTTAGTTAGTAAGCGGGTCGTGCCGGGCACAAAGCAACGTCCTCCCTCCCAGACTACAAGTAGTACTGTACTGTATCTGTATCGCCGACCCTACTGCTCCCTATAGTACTGTAAATCACTGTAACCGTCCCCGTAAAGTCATGCGTCCCTCCACGGCTTCCACCCGCGCCTCCTATGCCCCATTCTCACAACCGCAAGCGCACATGCAGCAGCAGCAACCACCGTCACAACAGCTTCAACAGTCCCAGTTGCAGCAATCACACCCCCCACCAAGCGCCGCGCAGCTCGCGCGCCTAGCCGACAAGAAAAAAGAGTTCGAGGCCGTCGATGCCTTACAACGCGCGAGTGCGCTTTTCCTCCGCCGCCTCGAGGACCTCGCGGATGACTGTGAGGCCATGGCAGAGGCTGGCATCGGTGCGCGTCCACACCCCCTTTTCTACCATCATTCTCCTTTTGCTGATTTGTTCCAACGATCGGCGGTCGCAAACGGGGCCTACCTTTTTAATATGAATTTTTTTTTGGGGGGTGGTAGGGCATGGCCAGGTACTCGCGCAGTGGCCGCAGATGTTCCGCATCCTGGATATGTTTGGTGCGTTTCTTTTTTTTTTTGCCTTTTTTTGCGTTCTCTCCTCCGCCGCCTTTTTTGTCCCCCTGTTGGGATGCCGGAGCATAACCCTGATCGCTCAATGGATCACCTGGCATCTCTAGTGGCAGCGCGGGAAGCGTCGGCGGCAACAAGTGACGGAACTGAGGTTGACGCGGACGCTGATGTGCCTACCGGAGGTCGTCTTGTCCGCGTGCCCGTCGACGAGCTACAACGGGCCGAGTCCAAGTAGTCAATCCGCCAAACGAACCATAACTTCCTTCCCAGTCCACCGCCCGATATGTAAAACATGTCTTTGATCAATCAAATGCAAAAGATATCAAATTATACTAGGGTGGGTATATACATGTAACATAATGATGCGACACCATCAGTCCCCCTCCTCCATCTTCACCACCACATCATCTCCGCTGTCGTTTCCACCCAGCCCGCACGCGCGCGCGATGCTCGCCCATAACGCCTCGCCGACCACGACGACATTCGCCGCGCCACACACAACGCCAATCTTGATACCGGCAACGGTCCCGCGCCCGCGCCCAGCCGCAACAGCGTCGTCGATCGCGCGACCAAACTCGGGAATCTGACAAAATCCTACTGGCGCCCCGGTCCTCGACCGAGCGTCCTGCTGCTGTGATTGCTGTGGCTGCTGCAAATGCACGCTGCGGAAGAGTGACTCGGACGCATCAAACACCGCGACGCGCGAGCCCGTGAGTACGCGAAAGTCCAGCGCGTGCTTGGTGGCACTGGGTGCGCCCCCGCCCGTGCTCCCGCGCGGGCCGAACATGACGCGCCACCAGCCGGCAGTCTTTGGCACCGCGCGTGCTGGGATGCGCGCAAGGACCTCGAGCACGGGTACAGTGTCGCGCAGGACCGAAACGAGCGCCGGGAGGGCGTCCGCGAGGCGACCCTGGCGCAAGAGCGCGTGGAAGAACGGCTCGGCTTCTGCGTGTGGGTTTGGGCGGTGGTCGTGGGCTTCGACTTGGGATGGGAGACGCCTAAAGTGGAGGTTGTACGAACCGCCTGTGAGGAGCTGGTCCTTGCAGGAGATAGAGAGAGTATAGTCCTATATTTAAGATTTTAGCATCGCGTCGAGGTCCTAATAAATGACGGTAATAGTAAAATGGAAAATGCTGCGATACTCACCGATGCATAAGTGAATTCGACGGTTTGTAGGTCGAACGAGAGCAGCTTTACATCCTCCCATTGCTTCTCCTTTGCCATATTTACGACTACCGCGTGCGTCAAGACGGAACTGAATAAAGGAGATATGTAGGCGTACCTTCGCGCGCGATGACTACGATCTTGGACACGCTCTCCCATTCCTCCTTGAACTCGTCCATACACCCGTCCACTTCGTCCGAAAGAAAACACACCAGCGCCTCGTGCGCGTCATACACGATCCGCCTGGACGGCCTTAGTACGCCCTGGGACGACGACGACGACGTAGTCGCGATGCGGCGCCCGACCAGCTGCTGCACGTGCCGTAATTTGACGCACGTCACGACCTTGGGGCCCTTCGCTTTCGCGCCGGGGGTCCACCATGCTAGTGGGACGACGCGGATGTTAGGCATCGCTGCGTCTCGCGCTGCCGAGTCGCGCAGGACGTCGGAAGACTGGATGAGTAGCGCCGGGATGGCATGCGAGAGCGTGCTCTGTAGAGGGCCGAGCACGGACGGAGGAGGGCCCGCGGCCATCGGGGCGTTGACGATTGCCGCTGCGGCTGTGGGGGATGGTGGGTATACGTGCCAGAATCGGATGTTGAGCCTCTTGAGCTGATTCTCGACCTTCGTGTGTGCTACGCGGGCACTGTGCGAGCGCGATTAGTCTAGCTCGAGACGGGAATATGGCGAAAATTTGTACCAGCAGTAGATGTAGAGTTCGCGTAAGACCATGGTCTCCAGCCTAAATCTGATAAATAGTTAGCCAACATCTCGTTTACGGCGGATCTGGGGAACCGACTTCGATGACTCCACACCGAGTCCTCCGAATCCTGGCTCCCGCAATGCGTTTTGCCCCCTCGCCTCTCGCCCGCGTCCACAAATCCTTTCGACATCTAGCCATCCGATGTCCTCCATGACGAGGCTCTGGTACATGCTATCCGGGACAATCTTGACGCTAATGAGCGCGTAACGGAAGTCCGTATCGGTGACAACGAGGACGAGGTAGTGCGTAGGGAAAGGATTGAGTTGGATGTAGAGCACACTGCGCACTGTGCTTCCGAGTTTGTTGAGCTCTGAAACACGGCAAAAGGTGTCAACAAGCGCAGTGAGGCTAACGGTTCTATGATGCCTACCCTCGCGCAGGAAATTGCGCTGCCTGAATGTCTGGAAGCCTAAATAGTTTGCCTTCTGCTCAGCCAACTCGATAATCGTCTATGGCCGCATGAATACGCATTAAAGCGAGGAAAGAGTACCACATACGTTTACGCGAAGCCTCATGAGTCCGCCAAGCAACAACGTTGGACTTTCGTTCACCTTCTCCGAGAGCGCTACGAAGCGCGGTGCGCGTCCAGCCGCGCCGAGGTCCCCCGTGTCACGCAAACCGATCTTACCGCTACACGGTTCGATGGTGACAACGACGGTTTCATCGGCACACAGATGCACGTGGAGGGCTTGGGTTCCGGCTATTCGAACGATCGCGGTCAGTCTTCGTGAACCACACGGAGAGACGCAGGACACGTACCTTCCTCGACAACCTCGACCGCGCCAGGTAACGAGAATACCGGGTGATTCCGTAGTCGTAGCGCGAACTCGCGGAGAATGGCACGCGTGTGCCTCTCAATGACCGTTCGAGCGAGGCGTTCGAAGTCGAGATCTTGTGCGTCCTGTGCGCACATGGTCAAACACGTTAAGTTGCGGTAGATCAAGACCCGCACGTACCACTGTAAGCTCACCATGCGCAGGAATAACGCCCTCGATAGTGAGTGCAATCCCTAGCGCAAGGGGTGCAGGCTCCCACACGACATCCGACCTCATGCTCTCTACTATGTCAGATGCTCGCCGCCCGCCGAGCTTAGAGCGGTCCTGAAGTTCCATAAGAACGCGCGCGTGGGATTTGCGGACAGGGTCGGGTGTGGCCCGCAACTCAATTCTGAGAGTGCCGCCAAGGAGGGGTAGTTGAAGGCTTGCAGCATGAGGAAGCGGGCGAGCAGGGGGTTGGCGACTACGCGAAGGGAATATAGAAGAAAGCCAAGCAAGGGGGAAAGGGACGCTCACATCCAGTAGGATACGCTTAATACTTTCCGATCGCGCGACATCTCAACTTTCAGAAACTCACCCCAGCCAAGGGAACGCAGCCGCTCTGCCTGTATGTCACAAAGCTTGTTGGGAAGCGCGAAGACTACAACTTCAGAGGACACACCTGATACCAGAGTATCTCCAACTGGTACGACATTGACATCATCTCTGCGGCCCTGCTGAGTGCGTAGAATTACATAATATGTGGAGGGCACTTACGAAGGAAGTTATAGAGTCGCACTAACGGCGCGTCAACGACATCTTCCGGGAGCTTGGGCCTCTCCGGGGGAGAAGGAAGATTGGGATCCGGGGGTTGTTCGGGCTCAGGCATTGGAAGGTGACAGCCTAGACGATTATCGGCTTCGATTGTGAGGTGTTCCTTTAAGACGCCTGTCGGCTTTTGCGGGAACTCTAAGCGTGGAATGAACGAAGGATTTAACAGACGAGGTTATGGGTGCGGACCTTGCATGCCTGTTCGATCCCCACCAACGGTGAAAAGAAACTCCACATGGACAAAGAACCATCCATCGTCTTGATTTCCACCTCGGAGAGAGATGGAGGTCTCGAAAAGGTTAGGAACCGTAAACCAGGCACGCCCATCGACTGTCCTCACAGCAGTCAATATACGCAGTTGACAAGTGAAAATGGTGACACATGCAGATGCGATAGCTGGACATTTCAACGGGGATGACCTCAGTCATTCGAAGGCGGAAGCGGGTGAGGGTTTCAAGGTCGGAAAGGATTTTCGAGACTTGTTGGTCAGTTAGGCGAGGAGGAGGTACGATAGATTTCTATGGACGTTTTCAGTACTCTGGGGTCGCGTTGTACGTTCACAATACCTTGATCATGGTAGGGAGACGCCGATAAGAACCGGTAGTGAGGACGTCCAACGACGTGAGCAGGTCATGATTTCGTAGTCTGTGGTGTGTGCGAGTGTCCGTATAAGTTATATAGCTGAACAGGATCTAGCTTGTACCTTGCGCTGTCCAAACTGTCCCTGGCATATGTTAGCTCGCAAATGACATCCTCAAACTGGCGGTTCTGGTCCATTAAGAAGGCCGTGATGTTCTTCAGCAGAGGCAGGTTAGAGGCGTTTCTAAGAACGAGGCGAGATGTCCACACACCATGCATTTCTGGACGATATCTGAGTCTCGCGACCATTTCGTGACGGCATAGAGCTTTACGACCTGTTTCTTCCAGGCAACCACAAAGTCGGCCAACTTGCGCTTCCGGGCGCTATCCGACATGCCAGGGAGACTGAGGATTGTGGAGCATACTAGTCAGTCACACGGGGACAACTACGGATCAGAACCAAACGGGTCACTGACGTCTCCGCCATCTCTGTCAGTTCTGCATAGCAAGCCTGTACGACGCGCGAGACCAGATCCCTCAATTCAACTTGGCCATCGTCAACAAGGGGTAGCTCCGCCTCTAGTAACTCGATTGGTGGCTCATCGAAGCCATTTGAACCCGGATCATAGACTTCGAGGACGAGGGATGAGTAAGAGTCGGGAGGGGCAAGGCTGGTCCCATTCAGGGCCATTTTGTGGAAAGAAAAGAAGTGCGATAGACTGAGGAGGTGTCCAGTCGTCAGTCTTGTCGCATTGAGGCCAAAGCAATTACAGAACACAGCGCGGCTCAGACGTCGGGCCGAGTGGCATGGAGATCACGTGTTTTCCACGTGATCATTCGAGAGAGACTTTCAAAGGCGCATACATTTCATTCGCTCTGTTGTACATGGATTATCTCCGAACCCTCGGCAGCGCCGCTGTCTCTACCATCGTCCAAAAGTCGGGTCTCAACCTCCCATTCTCTCTCGGAAAAAAACACCCTTCATTTGACCCATCTAGCATCTGGTCTTTGTACGACGCGACAAAGCGGGTATAATTTGTCTCTGTCGTTTATCCGCTCTAGGCGACGGTACTCAATCTAACCCAGGATGACGGATCTCTCGTATCTGTTTTTGAGTTCAATACACAACAAAGGCACAATTTACTCCCCGTTGCCCAAAATGCTGCCCGCAGACTCCGCGTCACCCGTCACCCCGACATCCTCAAATTCATGGACGCCGTTGAGGCGGATGGCACGGTATACATCATGACAGAACGTGTCAAACCACTCTCCGTGGAGCTGCCCTCATGGGAGGCTAAGCCTGTGAACGAGAGGCAGGATTGGCTTTTATGGGGACTACATCGCATAACGGTACGTGCTCCAGTATCCGAAGCTTCCTCTAGGATAGAACGTGCTCCTTTTGCGTTTGATATAATTTTTTTCTCATGCTGATGTCTTTAGAATGCTCTTTCATTTATCAATTCCTCATGCAATGCAGCCCATGGTACTGTCCGCATCAGCTCGATATTCCTTTCTCCCAGTGGCGAATGGAAGCTTGGTGGATTTGAGCTCTTTAGTGATCCTGCGGAGCCCAACGCTATCATTGTGGTACGTATCTTATCTCACCATTTATGTCAACGTTGCATCGTAACAAGCCTCCTAGACCTATGCCGGAGATCTGAACATGCATCGAATGCCAGAAAATGAGCGAGGCGGATGGGCAGCACTGAAAGAGTAAGCGGTTTCATTCACCTTCTCCGAAGCTGTCGATCATATTCTGTAGCGGCCCAGTTGCGGCAATCGATGCCTATGTATTGGCCTTGCTCACCTTTAACTTGTTCAATCCGAGCGTAACCCACCCGCCATTCCTTAATCCCCCATACAACCCCCCGCAGCCATCGACACGCGGAAAGATTCCGCCCTCACTATGGTCCTCCTTTAAAAAAATGCTCAATCCAAACCCTAAAGGTCGCATGACATCCAAGGCGTTACTTGACGTCGGCATGGCAGAGTCCCTTGGGGAGAATGGGGGGTTCTTCAAAGAAAACAGGCTGTTGAAGATATGTGAAGGGTTGGGGAACTTTGGTTTGATGTCAGATGGAGAAAGAACAAATTTGCTTCGGTGCGCCATTTGCCAGGCAACATGTGTAGACTGACAGACATTCTCCAACGGAAAGGACAATCAAGGATGCTGCTCCTATGCTCCCTTCAACGTTTGCGACACACCTCGTCCTTCCTACTCTACTCAACTCCCTTACCCTCACAACGATGTCAACCTCTGCATCATCAATTATCCCGCTTGTTATCCAGCTCGGCACCTATGCCCCGTCTGACGAGTATAAAACCCTCGTGCTAGAACCCGTGGTGAAGCTGTTTGCGAATCCGGACCGGGGCACGCGCATGGCGCTGCTTGACGCGCTGCCTGATTTCGCGGATAAACTCGATAAGCAAACCGTGTCAGAAAAGGTTTGGCCACACATTGTGAGTTTCGCCTGGTTTATACGGTGACAATCTACTAATATTGGTACGTGGGACCTAGCAAAGTGGCTTCACAGACACGATCCCCGTTATCCGCGAGACGACGGTGAAAGCCATTGGCCTTCTTTCCGATAAGGTGACCTATGATGCGCTTCTCTTCTCTCTCAGTTCACGTCAACATACCCACTGGCTAGTTTTCCGAACGTATCCTGAACAATGATCTCCTCCGCCATCTAGCGCGCCTTCAATCTGACACCGAAGCCTCCATCCGCACCAACTCGATCATCCTTATCGGCCGCCTCGGCCCATCACTTGGGCATAACACACGCCGTAAGGTTCTTGGCGCAGCATGTGCGAAGGCCCTGAAGGATAACTTCCCGCCGGCTCGGGTGGCTGCTCTTATGGCCTGTATGGCGTGCGCAAATTCATTCGACGTGGAAGAGCTTGCGGGAAAGGCCGTAGGACTGGTGGCGGGGGCGTTGGTGGACAAGGAAAAGTAAATACTCCCCACCGTTATCCTATTACCTCTTTCTGATCGCAAGTAGAACTGTACGGGACCAGGCTTTTCGGGCCGTAGCGATGTTCGTCCAAATACTCGAAGAGCATGCCGCCAAAATGGTTTGCTCTCCATCCAATACATTCGATCAGGCTCGGCTAATGAACCACAGCCTGAAACTACCCCCGGAAGCGATGGCTCTCCTCTCGGCCTCAGCATACCAAATGGTGGTGGCGAAGCCACACTTGTCAGCTCTGCTGCTGGGGCTGCTGGGGCCCTAGCAGGCTGGGCAATATCTTCGATCGGCAAAAAGGCACGCAATGTCATCCCGTGCTTCTCCCTTCCTAATATCCTCCCACAGTTTGCACCCACAGATCTGCAGGCAGCGATCGCATCCGTCGAAACACTACCACCGACAGTGCCGAGTGAGACCAAAGCTACATTTAACAGCCAGTCGTTAGCACCACCAGTACCTAGCGGTAGCAAACCTAAGGGCATGCAGCTTGGTGCTCACAAAACCTCTGCTCCTGGCGCTTTGCCTGGCGGGCTGGTAGAAGAGGCACGGTGGGGTGGTGATTTGATGGACGTTAATGCTGACGCGGACGACTGGAGCGAGTATCCTCGTGTCTTTTCCGAGCTCTACAACTAACTGGCCCTTCTCTTGCATGGCAGATGAATTCGAGAGTGCACCGGCGGAGTCAGCTGGCCCCAATGCCGTTGCGGTTGGTTGGGGTGGCGCTGCTGATGACGAGGACCCGTGGGCTGCGTTTGAAGATCCTGCACCGCCACCTGTGCCGATCCCGGTCACGGAGCTGACCTCGCCACCCGAGCCCGCCACAACTCCAGCATCACGCGCGGCACCTGCACGGACACTTGCCGCTCAGGTGGCTCAGCCTTCGCGTGTGGGAGCGCGTCGTCCTTCCCCGAGTCCATACGTGACACCGCTGGCGTCTCCCGCGCTGAGCGAGCGCGCAACATCGCCGGTCGGTTCCCCCGCGTCTGTGCCGAGTACGGCTGGGATGTCGAAAGAGGAAAAAGCGGCAGAGATGGCACGCAGGAAGGAGGAGCGCAAACAGGTGTGTCTCGCTTTCGCTTTCTTTTCGATTTCGCAACTTGTTTTGACGTTGTTTGGCTGGTGACGTGGTTCAGAGGATCGCGCAGTTGAAAGAGCAGAAGAAAAATGCCGCTGGAGCTAAAGGATAGGTAGCTAAGTGTTGGATATTGATAGTTTCTCGGAAGGGAAAAATATTGATGGGACTCTTTTAAATGATGATTATACCCCTCCACTAATTATGCTGAGAACCCTTTCGCGAAATTCTAAGCTCGCCTATCTCCTGTTGATGCGTGCACCCATATCAAAAATTTCTATTCTCTCGTTCGACCTAAGCAGTTAGATAGCGGGATCACCTTGAATAGTCTCTCTCTCTCTCTCTCTCTCTCTCTCTCTCTCTTGCCTCCGCATCTCATTATCTCACAATGTCAACGGCATTGTCCTTGGAATGGCCGCCACGCATGCCACATCTGGACTGCACTGCACACTCACTGCACGCCCAACATTTCAGGAAACTACCTTGCGCCTTGTCCGAAACAGTTCCTAATAAACGTGAGGCAGGGGAGGACGGTTTCTCCCCGACCAAACCTCCTCCTTGACCCTCCGTCCCGTCTTTATTTCCTCTCAGCGAACCAACTCCATATTTCAAAAAGAAAGTTTCCATACTTACGACATGGGTGATCAGCCCGAGTCGGGGTCCACTCATTCGCGTGTCCTTTTCGAGTCTGCCTTGCAGGCGTACAAGAACCAGACGGGCATAACGTTGGTCGAACATCCACTTACACTGCAACTCCAGAGTTGCCGCTCCGTCGCGTCCATTACTACCCTTCTGCAAGACCAACTATCAGTGTCTAATGATTCGGATGGAGTCGTTAGACTCATGACATCGCTCAAGAATACCATCTCAATTCTTTCTACCCTCTCCGCCGCCGGCTTCGATTGGGCTATCGGCCTGGTGCGTCGCCGATTCAGAACTGAAGCCGCTGACGGCATTTTCCACGTCTCTGACGTTTTTTTGCAGACATTCTCACCTGAAAATGCATTGCATGCAGGTCTCGCTATCCTACTTTCCGTACGTGTATTCTTTACTTCCTACGTGCGTATCCTTGTCATCCTGGTGTCTTAGGCGGCAAAGGGGATAGAATCCAATCACAATGCGCTCGTGGACGTGGTCGAGTCGATCGAACGGCTTCTTATGCGTGTCGATATATATACCCAAATACCCCACACTCAGGCCTTGGACGAGATGGTGATTAAGATAGTTGTCGAGTTACTCTCCACACTCGCGCTAGCAACCAAAGGGCTTAAGCGGGGTGAATTGGGTGAGTCCATCCCTATCGGTGTATTACCGTGCTTAGGAGGGCGCAGCGAGATTTGTGAAGAAACGTTTTGGAGAGGATGATGCCGAGGCGGTACTCGAGAGGTTGGGCAGACTCACGCAAGATGAGGCTAAGATGACCGCAGTGGAGATACTCAAAGTCGTCCACGGTCTTGCCCAGAATATGAATGTGATCATGGACGGTAAGAAAACGCTCTTAGGTTCGCCCAACATCTGTTGAATGTCCTCTCTAGAAGGGAGATCATCTATGAGTGGTGTACGAGAAGCCCTCGGTACGTTTTGAAGTTGACGGTGAGCACGCCTTGTGTGAGTTGTGTCTGAGTACCGTTAGAAATCCTTCACAAAATGGCGAGCAACAAGAACAAATCGAAACGTCGGTGTCATTCGATTATTGTCGTTACGGACAGGACGGAAGCGTTGATATTGTCTTACAGGTGATAAATTACAAAAAAATATTCGAAATTGGCTCTCCCCCCCTAATCCATGGAAAAATCACCACATTGCCTGCGAGTCGCATCACGAAGGGACTGCAGTGTGGTTTGTCAAAGGCAACGCGTTCTTGGAATGGAAGGCATCCAGACCGAGTTCCCTTCTGTGGCTCCATGGGAAACGTGTGTTGATGCCCGTTGCTTACAGTTTCGCAGAAGCTGATCGTTTTCGTTTCTGTAGCGGGCGCAGGAAAGAGCGTGCTTTGGTACGTTAAACTTGAGTTATTTCGACATTGAGAACTTACAGTGTCGGCCAGTTACACGGTCATCGAGGAGATCGAGGCCATGCGGAAATGCGGGCTCGCAGCACTCGCGTTCTACTACTATGACTTCAGAGAGGACGAGAAGAAGGATCGCCGCGGGCTACTCTCATCGGTCCTATTTCAACTTTCCGACCAGTCCGACTCTTACCTCGATATCCTGTCCACCTTCTATTCAACCCATCGCGATGGTGCACAAACTGCAAGCGACGATGAACTTGCGCAGTGTTTAAAGAGTCTGTTGGAACTCCCAAGACAAGCGCCAGTTTACCTGATCGTCGATGGCTTGGACGAATGCTCAAATTTATCTGCTCTATCGTCTCCCCGCGAGAAAGTCCTCTTGCTGTTAGAAGACCTTATCGACTCACAACTCCCGAACCTACGCATATGCGTGACTAGCCGCCCCGAGGCCGACATCAAGATCGTCCTCGAACCCTTATCCTTTCGTTCTGTATCCATACACGACGAGAGCGGGCAAATGGAGGACATCGAAAATTATATCAAGTGGACGGTTAATTCGCATAGAAAGATGCGAAGATGGAAGCCAGAACACAAACAACTCGTCATTGACGTTCTGACAAAGCGAGCCAATGGCATGTAAGGCACTATTACTCTATTTCCTCACGACTCCGCTCATTTGTCTTCACCAGGTTCCGTTGGATCCATTGCCAGCTCGATTACCTTGGCGACTGCCTCCCGGGTCGTATCCGGCATGCCCTGGACGAACTGCCAGAAACACTTGATGAGACATACGAACGCACCCTACGAGAGATAAAGAGCACGAACTGGGAATTTGCCCGACGGTTGTTCCTATGCGTCGCCGCGGCTTACCGCCCACTCCGAGTCGAGGAACTGGCAGAATTTCTCGCGTTTGATTTCAAGGCAGGGCCAATTCCGAAATTCCACGAGGATTGGCGCCTCGATGATCCATTAGAAGCCGTGCTGTCAACGTGCTCCACATTGCTAGTCGTTGTCGACATCCACGACTCTCAAGTCATCCAATTTTCACACTTCTCCGTCAAGGAGTTCTTGACGTCCACTCGCTTTGCCGAGAAACATGACACCACTTCCTGCCGTTACCACGTTTCTATGAAATCCGCCCATACCCTCATCACGCAAGCATGTTTGGGAATTTTACTGTACCTCGACGAAAATATCACAAGAGACGGCCTCAAGAAATATCCTCTTGCCGAATATGCTGCTGAGCACTGGTTCGACCATGCCCGTTTTGGGGGTGTGTCGCAAAACGCCGACGGAGGAATAAAGCAGCTGTTTGACGCTAACAAACCGCACCTTGCAGTTTGGGTCTGGATTCGTGAACCAGTTCGGGACCAGCGACCATACCCTCTACCCGAAATTCCGTCGCGACCCCGAGCAAGCCCGTTACATTATGCTGCTTTTTGCGGCATACATTCAATTGTGGAGAATTTAGTGGTTGAGCATCTCCAGGATGTGAACTCTCGGGGTTTCGATGACGGGTTGACCCCATTACTTCTGGCTGTGCAAGGGGGGCATTTGGAAACCATTCGTCTGCTCATAGAACATGGCGCCGACCTGGCGGCCTGTGATGAGTACGGCGAGTCGACCCCGCTGCATTTGGCGGTGATGGAGGAAAGAGTGGATCTCGCGCACTTACTCATCGAGCACGGCGCAAACGTGACAGCCCGCGACTTCCGCAAGTCAACTCCGTTGCATTGCGCGGTGGAGAAGGGAAGAATAGACCTCGCACGATTACTCATCGAGCACGGCGCAAACGTGACGGTCCAGGACTGTCTCGAGTCCACTCCTTTACATTTGGCGCTGGAAACTGGAAGACTGGATCTAGCACGCTTACTCGTCGAGCACGGCGCAGACGTGACAGCCCGGACTAAGGACGGGTGGACACTGTTACATCGGATGGTGCTAAATGGACACGTGGATCTCGTACGCTTGCTTGTCGAACACGGCGCGGATGCTGCAGCCCCGGACAACATCGGGAGGACTCCGTTGCACGAGGCTGTGAATAGGGGAAGAGAAGATATCGCACGTATACTCGTTGAACACGGCGCGGACCCAACAGCCCATAGCAAATACGAGAGGACTCCTTTGTATTCGGCGGTGTTGGCGGGAAGAGTGGACATTGTACGCTTGCTCGTTAAACACGCGTCGGACGTTACTGCCCGGGATAATTACGGGTGGACTCCGTTGCATCAGGCGGTGCAGGCTGGAAGCATGGATCTCGCTCGCTTGCTGGTCGAGCATGGTGCAGATGCAACGGCCCGGTACGCAGATGGGTCGACCCCTTTGCATTTGGCAGTGCAGGATAGAAGAATGGATCTCGCCCGCTTGCTCGTAGAGCACGGCGCGGACGTGACAGTTCAAGACAGGGACGGCTCGTCTCCGCTGCATCTGGCGCTGGATAGGGGAATCGAGGATCTCGCACTCTTCCTCGTCCAGCATGGTGCGGATGTGACAGCCCAGGGGAGGTATGGGCGGACACCGTTGCATTTGGCGCTGCGGGACCGAAGGGTGGATTTCGCCCGCTTGCTCGTCGAGTACGGTGCGGACGTGACAGTCAAAGACAGGGAGGGGTCGACTCCGTTGCATATTGCTCTGGATCGGGGAAGCGAGGATCTCGTACCGTTCCTCGTCGAGCGCGGCGCGGACGTAACAGCGCAGGACGAC
>Ga0137394_10001382_pt1 | contig 17648 bp, 13 predicted proteins | sample czobulk116metaG_FD_108278 | JGI IMG/M metagenome (GOLD analysis project Ga0137394, IMG submission 108278) | Vadose zone soil microbial communities from Angelo Coast Range Reserve, California, USA - czobulk1.16 metaG | ecosystem: Environmental > Terrestrial > Soil > Vadose zone | place: USA...
GGGCGCCGCTCGTCGTGGTGCGAGGCTCCCGGGGAGCCACCGGCGCGGTCAGTGGCCGACTCCCCGGCCTCGGCCTGGCCGACGCGTCGGCGGCCGGCCGGGTCGGGCGAAGCTTGCCGGCGCACGTGCGGGAGCTGCTCGACACGATCGGACGAATCGCCGAGGAGGAGCACGACGGCCGCGCGTACCTCGTGGGTGGGCTCGTCCGCGATCTCTGGCGCGGCGCGACGCTCGATCGACGCGATCTCGACATCGTCGTCGAGGGCGACGGCCCGACGGTGGCTCGCCGCCTCGCGCAGGCGCTCGGCGGCTCCGTCGTCGAGCACCGCCGATTCCTGACGGCGTCGGTGGAGACACGCGCGTTCGGACGGATCGACGTCGCCACCTCCCGCTCGGAGCGCTACGAGGCTCCGGGGGCGCTCCCGCGCGTGATGCCCGCCGGGATCGGCGACGATCTGCGGCGGCGCGATTTCACGGTCAACGCGCTGGCGATCGAGCTCTCCTCGGGCGAGTTCGGCCTGATCGATCCGCTCGGCGCGCGCCTCGACCTGGCGCGGCGCCGACTGCGCGTGCTGCACCCGCTCTCGTACGTCGAGGATCCGACCCGCATCTTCCGCGCGGCGCGATACGCCGCCCGGCTCGGCCTCTCCCAGGATCGAGCCACGACCCGGGCGCAGGCGCTTGCGCTGCGCCTCGCGCCGTATCCCGTGCTGTCGGGCCAGCGAATCGCCGCCGAGCTCGAGCGCGTCCTGGGCGAGGCCCAGTCCGGGGTCATCCTCGCCCGGCTCGGGCGCGCCGGAGCCTTCCGTCTGCTGGACCCCGACTACCGGTTCACCGCGGCGAGCCGGCGCCGTCTCGGCGAGCTTCCCGAGGCGCTGGCCTGGGCGCGCGGGCGGGCGCTCGACGTCGACGCGGTCGGGCTCGCCGCGCTCGCGCTCGCCGAGGGCCGGCCGTCGGCTGCCTCCGCCCTCCTCGCTCGGCTCGGCTTTTCAGGCCGGCCACTGGCCGATCTGGCGCGGGCGCACGCCACCGCCGGGGAGCTCGCCGCGCGTCTCGCCGGCGCCGCCGCGCCCAGCGAGCGGGCGCGCCAGCTCCGCGGGCGCGCGCCGGTCGAGCTCGCCTGGCTCTGGCTGACCGGCGATCGCGGCGTCCGCGCGACGCTCGACTGGTTCGTCGGGCTCGACGCGCGAATCGTGTCCTTGAGCGGCGACGACCTCGTCGCGCTCGGGGTCCCGCGGGGTCCCGCGGTTGCGCGCGTTCTCGCCGAGGTGAGGGACGCGCGGCTGGACGGCGCGCTCGCCAGCCGTGCCATGGAGGAAGCACACGTCCGACAATGGATCGCGAGAGGAGGATGATTTGGCCCCGAAATACATCTTCGTGACGGGCGGCGTCGTTTCGTCGCTGGGCAAGGGCCTGGCGGCGGCCTCGATTGGGGCGCTGTTGGAGGCACGCGGCTTCCGCGTGACGTTGCAGAAGATGGATCCCTACATCAACGTGGACGCGGGCACCATGAGCCCGTATCAGCACGGCGAGGTCTTCGTGACCGACGACGGGGGCGAAACCGACCTCGACCTCGGGCACTACGAGCGTTTCACGTCGAGCCGGGTGACGCGCGACCACAACGTGACGACCGGCAAGGTCTACTACTCGGTCATCCAGAAGGAGCGGCGGGGCGACTATCTCGGGCGCACGGTCCAGGTGATTCCGCACATCACCGACGAGATCAAGGCGTCCATCCGCAAGGTCGCGCGCGACACCGACGTCGTCATCGTCGAGGTGGGCGGAACCGTCGGCGACATCGAGGGGCTGCCCTTCCTGGAGGCGGTTCGCCAGTTCAAGAAGGACGTCGGGCGCGAGAACGTCATCTACGTGCACCTGACCCTCGTGCCGTTCATCCAGGCGGCCTCCGAGCTGAAGACGAAGGCGACGCAGCACTCGGTCAAGGAGCTACGGGCGATCGGCATCCAGCCCGACATCCTGCTCTGCCGCACGGACCGCTACCTGCCGCCGGGCATCAAGTCGAAGATCGCCCTGTTCTGCGACGTCGAGGAGGAGGCCGTCATCACGGCCAAGGACGTCGACACGATCTACGAGGTGCCGCTCGTCTTCCACCGGGAGGGTCTCGACGAGATCATCGTGAAGCTCCTCGGCCTCGAGCCCCGACCGACCGACCTGTCGCGCTGGGAGAGCGTGGTGCGCCGGGTCAAGTCGCCGCTGGTCGAGACGCGCATCGCCGTGGTCGGCAAGTATGTCGAGCTGAAGGATTCCTACAAGAGCCTCGTGGAGGCACTCGCCCACGGCGGCATCGCGAACGAGGCGCGCGTGGACGTGCAATGGGTGGACGCCGAGCACATCGAGCGCGACGGAGCCGAGGCCCAGTTCACCGGCGTCCACGGCATCCTGGTGCCCGGCGGCTTCGGCGACCGCGGAATCCTGGGAAAGATCGAGGCGGTCCGTTACGCACGCGAGCGGCGCGTGCCGTACCTCGGCATCTGCCTGGGCATGCAGTGCGCCGTGATCGAGTACGCGCGCAACGTCTGCGGCCTCACCGGCGCGAGCTCCGCGGAATTCGATCCCGCCGCGCCGCACCTGGTGATCGACCTCCTTCCGGAGCAGCGCGGGGTCGCCCAGAAGGGTGGCACGATGCGGCTGGGGCTCTACCCCATCGTCCTGGGCGAAGGCAGCCTGGCCTCGCGCCTGTACGGCCAGGGCATCATCGAGGAGCGCCACCGCCATCGATACGAGGTGAACAACGACTATCTTCCTCGGCTCGAGAAGACCGGCCTCCGCGTCTCCGGCATCTGGGCGGAGAAAGAGCTCGTCGAGATCATCGAGATCGCCGAGCACCCGTACTTCGTCGCCGGCCAGTTCCATCCGGAGTTTCGCTCGCGGCCGTGGGAGCCACACCCGCTCTTCGCGGGCTTCGTGCGCGCCGCCCTCGAGCACGGCAGTGCGAGGTGAGGCCGTTCGACGGCCGAGCCGAGCCCTTCAAATCCGAAAGGGTACTGACGCGGTCCCGCCGAGCCGAGCCCTTCAGTTCCGCAACGCGGTTCGCGGGGAGTGCGAGGTGCAGCGAAACGCCGACCGTCAAATCCGAGACGTACGAGCTGAAACCGTGCGAGCGCGTCAGGACGTGACATGAGCGGCCAGCCCACGACCGCGGTCGTCCGGATCGGCGCGCTCGCGATCGGCGGCGGCGCGCCGATGGCGCTGATCGGCGGCCCGTGCGCGATCGAGGACGAGAAGCACGCGCTGATGACGGCCGAGCGGTTGGCCACCATCGCGGCCGAGCGCCGCGTGCCGTTCGTCTACAAGTCGTCGTACGATAAGGCCAACCGGTCGTCGATCAACGGCTATCGGGGACCCGGGCTCCGCGAAGGGCTCCGAATCCTGCGCAAGGTGCGCGACACGCTCGGCGTCCCCGTGCTCTCCGACGTGCACCAGGTGTCCGAAGTGGCCCCGGCGGCGGAGGTCCTCGACGTGCTGCAGATTCCCGCCTTCCTCTGCCGGCAGACCGACCTGATCCTGGCGGTGGCGCAAACCGGGAAGGTCGTGAACGTCAAGAAGGGGCAGTTCCTGGCGCCGGGCGACATGAAGAACGTCATCGACAAGATCCTCTCGGTGGGGAATCGCTCGATCCTTCTCACCGAGCGCGGCACCTCGTTCGGGTACCACAACCTCGTGGTCGACCTGCGAGGCCTGGCGGACATGCGCGCACTCGGCTTTCCCGTCGTCTTCGACGCGACCCACGCGGTCCAGCTGCCGGGCGGCGCCGGCGACCGGTCCGGCGGCGAGCGCAAGTACGTCCCCGCGCTCGCGCGCGCCGCGGTAGCCTTCGGTGTCGACGCGCTCTTCATGGAGATGCACGAGGACCCGGACCGCACGCTGCCGGACGGCCGCCCGCTCTCGGACGGGCCGAACATGCTGCGCATCGACGACCTGCCGCGGCTCCTGCGGCAGCTCGGCGCCATCGAGGCGGCCGTCCACCCGTGAGCCCCGAGCAAACGTCCGACCTGCGCCGGCTCGCCGAGCGGGTGCTCCGACTCGAGGCCGAGGCGATCCTGGGGCTGATCCCGAAGCTCGACGAGCGCTTCGAGCGCGCGGTCGCGCTGCTCCGCGCCTGCGGCGGCCGGGTCATCGTCACGGGCATGGGTAAGTCGGGCCTGATCGGACGCAAGATCGCGTCGACGCTCGCGTCGACGGGGACCCCGGCATACTTCCTCCACCCGGCCGAGGGCGTCCACGGAGACCTCGGCATGGTGGCACGCGGCGACGTGGTCCTGGCGCTGTCGAACTCGGGTGAGACCGACGAGGTGCTGGCGATCCTTCCGCCGCTCAAGCGACTCGGGGTGCCCATCGTGCTGCTCACGGGAAATCCGAGCTCGGCCTTGGCCCGCCAGTGTGAGGTCGTGCTGGACGTGAGCGTGCCGGAGGAGGCGTGCCCGATGAACCTGGCCCCCACGTCGAGCACGACCGCCGCGCTCGCCGCCGGGGACGCGCTCGCGCTAGCGCTCCTCGACCTCCGCGGGCTCCGCCCCGAGGACTACGCGGCCTTGCACCCGCGCGGCTCGCTCGGCTGGCGCGCGCTGTTCCGCGTGGCGGATCTGATGACCACCGGGGAGGCCGTGCCGGTCGTCCCCGAGAGCACCCCCCTCCGGGAGGTCATCGTCGAGATGACACGGAAGCGCAAGGGCGTGACCACCGTCATCGACGGAGCCGGCCGGCTCGCCGGCGTGATCACCGACGGCGACCTGCGTCGGCTTTACCTCCTGGGCAAGTCGATCGACGATCTCACCGCGGGCCAGGTGGCCAGCCGAGAGCCCAAGACGATCCACGCCGATGACCTCGCCGCGAAGGCGCTCGAGGTGATGGAGACCTGGCAGATCACCAGTCTGGTCATCGTCGACCAGGCTCGCCGGCCTGTTGGCCTCATCCACATGCACGACATCCTCCGAGCGAAGATCGTATAGTTTTCACGGTGTTTCCGCTTTTTCACGTCTCGACTCTGTGCTAGCGTGGTATCGAAATTGCATTCCGATCCGTCTTCCCTTTAGAATCGATGGAGTGATGAGGACACAACACGTGGCCGCGGTCATTCTCGGAATCGTTCTCGTGTTCGTGCTGCTGGTCGCGGGCACGCTGATCGCGAAGAGCCGGACGCCGCCCACCGAGCCGACCGGCTCGGTCACCTCGAGCGCCGACCTGAGGATCAAAGAGGCGCACATCGAGGAGGAGGCGGGCGGCGTACGCTGGCGGCTCAAGGCCGAGCAGGCCTTGATCTTCGACGCGGAGGGGCGCACGGCGCTCCGCAAGATCTCGGTCGACGTGTTCGAGCGCGACCGCTCGTGGACGATCGTGGGCGAGGAAGGCGATCTGTTCCAGGCGACGAAGAATCTAGAAATCCGGAATAACGTCGTGGTCACCTCGAGCGACGGCATCCGCCTGGAGACCAGCGTGCTCCGCTGGCAGGGCGCCGAGAAGCGGCTGTGGACGGACGCGCCGGTTCGGCTCTCAGGCGGCGGCGCGGTCGCCGACGGGACGGCGCTCGACGTGAGAATGGCGGAGGAGTACACGACGCTGGCCGGGCCCGTCCGGACGATCTTCAGCGGGGGACGCCAATGACCTCGAGGACACTTCTCGCTGCCGCCCTGCTCGCGCTGGCGCCCGCGGTGGCGGCGACCGAGTCAGCCCCGAAGGGCGCGACCCCCCCGGCCGGCCAGCCGCACGCGGCGGTCGCCGCGCCGAAGCCGAAGGACGACAAGACGCAGCCACTCACCGTCGACGCCAAGAAGATGGAGCGGTTCGGCAAGGAGAGCCTCGTCGTCTTCAGCGGCAACGTCGTGGCCCGCCGCGACAACTCCGTCCAGTACGCCGACCGGGTCGAGGTCTACATGGACGAGAAGGGCGACCGGGTTGTGAGGACGGTCTCGACCGGGAGCGTCCGGATCCTCACCCGCGATTGCCGCACCGGGACGGCGCAACGCGCCGAGTACTACGAGCCCGAGCAGCGCGTCGTGCTCATCGGCGACGCCCGGGTCTGGCAGGAGGACAACGTCGTGTCCGGCGACACGATCACGATCTTCCTCTCCGAGGACCGCACGACCGTGGAGGGCGGCAAGCAGGAGCGGGTCAAGGCGGTGTTCTATCCCCGCGACGAGGGGAAGCGGAACGACCAGGCGAGCGCCCGGCGCCCCGCGGATCCCTGCAAGAACTGATCGATGGAAGGGCTCGTGGCGCAGGGACTCGTGAAGTGGTTCAAGACCCGCAAAGTCGTGGACTCCGTCTCGCTCGACATCCAGCGGGGCGAGGTCGTCGGCTTGCTCGGCCCGAACGGCGCGGGCAAGACGACGTCGTTCTACATGATGGTCGGCCTGCTCCCGGCGGACGGGGGCCGGATTTTCCTCGAGGGCCAGGAGATCACGGCGCTGCCGATGTACCAGCGGTGCCGGCTGGGCGTGGGCTACCTGCCGCAGGAATCGTCGGTGTTCAGGAAGCTGACGGTGGAGGAGAACCTCCTGGCGATTCTCGAGACGCTCGATCTCTCGGGCGACGAGCGCCGAGAGCGGGCGCGTGAGCTTCTGGCGGAGCTGGCCCTGACCCCGCTGGCGCGCTACCCGGCCTACACGCTCTCCGGCGGCGAGCGCCGCCGGCTCGAGATCACGCGCGCGCTCGTGACCTCGCCGCAATATCTGCTGCTGGACGAGCCGTTCACCGGAATCGATCCCATCGCGATCGGCGACATCCAGGAGATCGTCGGCCGCCTCCGCGAGCGCGGGATCGGCATCCTCATCACGGACCACAACGTGCGGGAGACTCTCGCCATTACCGACCGCGCCTATATCCTCTACGACGGCAAGATCCTGGTGGCCGGCACCGCCACCGAGATCGCCCACAACCCCGTCGCCCGGGAGATCTACCTGGGCGAGCGGTTCGCGCTCTAGGCCGAGGCGACAGACCCCCCATGGCCATGGAGGCGCGCCTCTCGTTACGGCAGAGCCAGCGGGTCGTCATGACGCCGCTCCTGCAGCAGGCCATCCAGCTGCTGCAGCTCTCCACGCTCGAGCTCCAGGAGGTCGTCCAGAAGGAGCTGCTCGAGAATCCCTTGCTGGAGGAGGTCACTCCCGACACACCGGAGACCCCCGCCGACGCGCCGGTCACCGCCGACTCGCCGCCCGCGCCGACGGTCGAGCAGCTGACGACGGACCCGCCGCCGACCACCGAGCGGCAGACGGACGAGCTCCCGTTCGATTTCACCGCGGTGATGTCGGCCGACGACGACCACGAGGAGCGGTCGCTGGTCTCGCAGGAAGACCGCGAAGACATGCCGTTCGAGAACGTCATCCGGACTCAGGTCTCGCTGACCGACCATCTCGAGGAGCAGCTCCGCTTCGCGTCGGAGGACGCCGCCGTGCGCCGGATCGGGACCGAGATCATCGGCAACCTCGACGAAGACGGCTACCTCCGCGCCGAGATCGAGGAGCTCGGCCACCGCTGCGGCGCCACCGCCGAGCAAGTGACCGGTGTCCTGACGCTCGTGCAGGGCTTCGACCCGGCCGGCGTGGCGGCGCGGACCATCCAGGAGTGCCTCCTGCTCCAGCTCAAGCGCGACCCGCTCCCGGATCCGGTCTCGGTCGAGATCATCGAGGCGCACTTCGACGACCTGAGCCGCCGGCGCTACCCGGACATCGCGAGGGCGCTGAAGCTCCCGGTCGACCGGATCATGGAATCGGTCGAGGAGATCATGGGGCTCGAGCCGAAGCCCGGCCGGCGGTTCGGCGGCAACGACTCGCGCTACATCGTGCCCGACGTCTACGTGTACAAGCTCGGCACCGAGTACACCATCGTCCTCAACGAGGACGGCATCCCGCGCCTCCGCGTCAACTCGCTCTACCGGTCGCTCCTCCGGAACTCCGGCGTCGACGAGGCCCGCCAGTACGTCGAGCAGAAGCTCCGGTCGGCGCTGTGGCTGATCAAGAGCGTGGACCAGCGGCAGCGGACCCTGCGCAAGGTGACGCAATCGATCGTCAAGTTCCAGCGCGAGTTCCTCGACCGGGGATTGCCGCACCTGCGTCCGCTGTCGCTGCGGGACGTCGGCGAGGACATCGGCATGCACGAGTCGACGATCAGCCGGGTGACGACGAACAAGTACGTCGAGACCCCGCAGGGGTTGTTCGAGCTGAAGTTCTTCTTCCACAGCGGCATCGCGTCAGGCGACGGCGAGATGGTCTCGTCGGTCTCGGTCAAGAAGATGATCCAGGACCTCCTGGCGGCGGAAGACCCGGCGAAGCCGCAGTCCGACCAGGAAGTCGCGCAGGCGCTGCAGAAGCGCGGTCTCACGATCGCCCGCCGCACGGTCGCCAAGTACCGCGAGGAGCTCGGCATCCTGCCCTCGCATCAGCGTCGCCTGGCGCCGCGGAAGCGGTGAGGTGCCGGACCCGAGCCGTGAGGGGAGGACCCCCATGCAGCTCATCATCAGCGGGCGCGGGGTGGTGCTGACGCCGTCTTTCCGGGCGCTGGTCGAGCGAAAGGTCGAGAAGCTCACGCGCGGAGGGGCGGTGCCGCTCGCGGTGCGGGTCACCTGCGGGTCGCAGCGGTTTCAGCGGACGGTCCGGCTCGTCGCGCGGGCGCGGCGCCGCAGCTTCTCGTCCGAGGCGAGCGCCGACCACCTGCTGACGGCCGTGGAGGGCGCCATCGATACCCTCTGCCGCCAGCTGCGCGAAGCGCGGACGCGCCGGCGACGGGCTCGGACCCGACGCTCGCCGGTCGACGCGAACGCGCCCGGAGCCTAGCGCGATGCCGGCCCCCTTGTCGTTCGTCGTCATCACGGGCCTGAGCGGAGCCGGCAAGAGCTTCGCGATCAAGTGCTTCGAGGACATGGGGTTCTTCTGCGTCGACAACCTGCCCACGACGCTCATCCCGACCTTCGCCGATCTGATCATGCGCTCCGAGCAGCCGATCGTCCGCGTGGCGCTCGGCGTCGACGTGCGGGAGGGCGCCTACCTCTCGCGCCTGCTCGACACGATCCGCGAGCTCCGGACGCGCGGCCACACCGTCGAGGTGCTCTTCCTGGAGGCGAGCGAGGAGGCCCTGGTGCGCCGCTATCACGAGACGCGGCGGCGCCATCCCCTGGCCGGCGACGGCAACGCGCTCGACGGGATCCGCGCCGAGCGCAAGGCGCTGTCGGACCTGCGCGAAGTCGCCGACCGGATCGTCGACACCACGACGCTGAACGTCCACCAGCTCAAGGACCGGCTCGTCGAGCTCTACGTCGCGCCGAAGGCGCGGCCCGGCCTCGCCACCTCGCTGGTATCGTTCGGCTTCAAGCACGGGGTCCCGTTCGACGCCGATCTCGTGTTCGACGTCCGGTTCCTGCCGAACCCGCATTTCGTGGAGTCCCTGCGCCCGCTCGACGGCCGGCACGAGCGCGTGCGCGCCTTCGTGCTGGACCACCCGGAGAGCAAGGAGCTGCTCCGCCGCCTCGAGGACCTCCTGAAGTTCGTCCTACCGTGCTACGAGCGGGAGGGGAAGGCCTACCTCACCGTCGCGATCGGCTGCACCGGCGGCCGCCATCGGTCCGTGACGCTCGCGGAGGAGCTCAAGCGCTTCCTCACCGGGATCGGGTACGCGCCGACCGTCGTCCACCGAGACCTCGAGCGCGAGTGAGAGCCCCGGCGGCGCCGGACCGGCTGGCGTTCTGCTTCGGCGTCCACAACCACCAGCCGATCGGCAACTTCGACCACGTCATGCTCGAGGCGACGGAGCGCGCCTACCGACCGTTCCTCGAGCGGCTCGAGGCGCGGCCGGAGGTCCGGCTGAGCGTGCACTGCACCGGCAGCCTGCTCGAGTGGCTGCGCGAGCGATCGCCCCGCACCTTCGATCTCCTCGGGACCGTCGCCGCGCGCGGGCAGGTGGAGCTCCTGACCGGCGGGTTCTACGAGCCGATCCTCGCGGTGCTGCCCGACCACGACAAGATCGGCCAGATCGAACGGCTGACGACGTTCCTCAAGTCGCACTTCGGCGTGCGACCCCGCGGCATGTGGCTCGCCGAGCGCGTCTGGGAGCCGCACCTGCCGCGGGTGCTGAGCGAGGCCGGCATCGAGTACGTGCTCGTCGACGACCGGCACTTCGCGCTGGCGGGCCTCGACGTCGACACCCTCGGCGGTTACTACCTGACGGACGAGCAGGGCCTGAGCCTCCGCGTCTTCCCGATCAACCAGCGGCTGCGGTACCTGATCCCCTTCGCCGGCGTCGACGAGACGTTCGAGTATCTGGAGGCCCGGCGGGGACGCGCCGCGGCGGTCACCATGGTCGACGACGGCGAGAAGTTCGGGGTCTGGCCGGGCACCCACGCCCACGTGTACGAGGGCGGATGGCTCGACCGCTTCTTCGACCGGCTCCTGTCCACGAGCTGGCTCGAGCTGACGACGCTCGCCGATGTCGTCGAGCGCCTTCCGCCGAGCGGGCGCGTCTATCTGCCGACGGCCTCGTACCGTGAGATGGGGGAGTGGGCGCTGCCGGCCGAGGCCGCGCGCGCGCTGGAGGCGGCGAAGATCGAGATCGGCCGGCTGCCCGACGGCGAGCGGCTGGCCGGCTTGCTGCGTGGCGGCTTCTGGCGGAGCTTCCTCGTGAAGTATCCCGAAGTCGCCGACACGTACTGGAAAATGCTGCGCCTCTCGCGGGCGATCCACGGCGCCCTCGCCCGGCGGCCCGCCGACGCCCGGCTCGCGCGAGGTCAGGTCGCGCTCTGGCGGGGACAGGCCAACGACGCCTACTGGCACGGCGTGTTCGGCGGGTGCTATCTCCCGCACCTCCGACGGGCGGTCAAGACCTCGCTCCTGGAAGCCGAGCGGTCGCTGGTCGAGGCGGGCGCGGCGCCCGAGATCGCGTGGACGCGCGAAGACGGCAACGGCGATGGGCGCGCGGAGGTCTTCGTCCGGACGGGGGCGCTGGCCGTCACCCTCGCGCCCGACGCCGGCGGGATGATCACCGAGCTCGGCTACTTTCCGGCGGGGCTCGACGTCGCCGACGTGCTGGCCCGCCGCTTCGAGGCGTACCACGATCAGGTGCGTGCGCGCGCCGCCGCGAGCGCTTCGGCCTCCGCGAGGACGATCCACGAGGCGGCCGCGCCCAAGGAATCCGGCCTCGACGCGCTGCTCGCGTACGACGAGCTCCGGCGCGGGTCGCTGATCGAGGGGTTCTTCGACGACGGCGATGCGCCGCTCGATCCGGTCGCGCCCTGGGCTTCCGCGCGCGGGGTGCTCGGCGCCGAGCGTCTAGACTGCGTCGTGGAGGAGGCGGCCGACGGTGTCGCCGTCGTGCTCTCACGCGCGCCGACGCCCGACGTGCCGCTCGCGCTCGAGAAGCGGGTGACGATCCGCGACGCGACGCTCGAGGTCCACTACCGCCTGCGGCCCGTTCCGGGGCGGCGGCTCACCGGGCGCTGGGCGGTGCAGTGGAACCTGGCGCTCACGGCCGGCAATGCGCGCGACCGGTATCTCGATCTCGCGGCGCGCCCCTCGCTCGGCAGCGCCGGACGCGAGGCCACGCTCTCGGCGGTGACGCTGGTGGACGAGTGGGCGGCCGTCGAAGCCCGGGTCCGCTGGAGCCCGCCGGCCGAGCTCGCCTGGGGCCCGGTCGAGACGGTGTCCGTGTCCGAGCGCGGGTTCGAGCGGATCTACCAGGGCACGGCGCTCCTGCTCGTGTGGCGCCTCGACGTCGGCCCCGACGACGAGGGGAGGCTCGGCGCGGCGGTGACGCTGGCCCGTCGATGACGCTCGATGATCCCGCCCTCATCGAGCGCACCGATCCGCACCGCTCGCGCGACGTGCTGGCGGCGTTCCCCGCCCAGTGTCGCGCGGCGCTGACTCTTCGCGCGGCGCCCGCGCTCTCGCTTCCGCGCCCCTCGCTCGTCGTCCTCGCCGGCATGGGCGGATCGGCCGCAGGGGCCGACCTGATCGCGGGCTGCGCCGCGGAGCGGCTCGACGTCCCGATCATCGTGCATCGCGGATACGGCCTGCCGCCGACCGTCGGCCCGCATGCGCTCGTGGTCGCCTCGTCGTACTCCGGCGACACGGTGGAGGTGCTCTCGGCCGCCGAGGCGGCGCTCGAGCGCGCGGCCCCGATCGTGGCGCTCACCGCGGGCGGGCGGCTGGAGGCGCTGGCGACCGGACGAGGCCTGCCGCTGGTGCGGTTGCCCGCCGGGCTGATGCCGCGCATGGCGCTCGGGTATCTCTTCTTCCCGGCGCTGCGGATCCTGGGCGACGTCGGACTCGCGGTCGCGCCCGACACGGCGATCGCGGAGGCCCTCGAGGTCGTGACCGGGCTCGCCGACGAGCTCGCGCCCTCGCGGCCCGTCGCGCAAAACGAGGCCAAGCGGCTCGCGCTCGCCATCGGCGCACGCCTGCCGGCCATCTACGGGGGCCCGTCGACCGGCGGCGTCGCCTACCGCTGGAAGACCGACGTGGAGGAGAACGCGAAACGGTTCGCGATCGCGGGCGCCGTCCCCGAGATGAACCACAACGAGATCGAGGCGTGGCGCGCGCCGGCCGCCGCCACGATGCACGCGGTCTTTCTCAGGGACCGCGACGAGTCGTCGGAGATCGGGCGGCGCTTCGCGGTGCTCCGCGAGCTGATCGCCGCCGGCGGCGGCGACGTCAGCGAGTGTTGGGCGCGGGGTGTGGGCCGACCGGCGCGGCTCCTGGGGCTCGCCTATCTCGGCGCGTGGACGAGCTACTACCTCGCGGTCGGCCGGGGCACCGACCCCTGGCCGGTGCCCGTGCTCGACGAGATGAAACGCCGGCTGCGAGCCACTTAGCCTCGCTGGCGATTCGTGTTACAGTTGCGGCATTTGCGTCGCCCGGCGCGACGCGCGGGAGGATGTCGATGGTGCGCGACGAGTATCTCTTCACGTCGGAGTCGGTGACCGAGGGTCACCCCGACAAGATCGCCGACCAGATCTCCGATGCGGTGCTGGACGCGATCATCACCCAGGACCCGACCGGGCGCGTCGCCTGCGAGTCCCTGCTGACCACCGGGCTCGTGGTCGTGGCGGGCGAGATCACGACGTCGTGCTACGTCGACATTCCGCGCATCGCGCGCGAGACGATTCGCGAGGTCGGCTACACGCGGGCGAAGTACGGCTTCGACTACGAGACGTGCGGCGTGATCGCGGCGATCGACGAGCAGTCGTCCGACATCGCGCAGGGCGTCGACAAGCTCGGCGCGGGCGACCAGGGTCTCATGTTCGGCTACGCGTGCACCGAGACGCCCGAGCTCATGCCGCTGCCGATCATGCTCGCGCACAAGCTGGTCATGCGACTCGCGGAGCGGCGCAAGTCGGGCGCGCTCGACTACCTGCGCCCCGACGGGAAGTCGCAGGTGACCATCCGATACGTCGACGGCATCCCGCGCGCGGTCGAGACGGTCGTCGTCTCCACCCAGCACAGCCCCGACGTCGGCGCCGCGCGGATCCGCGAGGACGTCATCGAGCAGGTGATCCGCCCCACGATCGCGGCCGAGCTCATCGACCTCCAGCGCTGCGTCGTCCACGTGAACCCGACGGGGCGGTTCGTGACCGGCGGCCCGATGGGCGACACCGGCCTCACCGGGCGCAAGATCATCGTGGACACGTACGGCGGCTCCTGTCCGCACGGGGGGGGCGCCTTCTCGGGCAAGGACCCGACGAAGGTCGACCGCTCCGCCTGCTACATGGCGCGCCACGTGGCCAAGAACCTCGTCGCCGCCGGCCTGGCCCAGCGGGCGCAGGTGCAGGTCGCCTACGCCATCGGCGTCGCCGAGCCCGTCTCGATCATGATCGACACGTTCGGGACGGGCAAGGCGCCGGACCGGGTCCTCGAGGGGCTGGTAAGGCGTCACTTCGATTTCACGCCGGCTGGGATCATCAAGTATCTCGATCTGCGCCGGCCGATCTACAAGAAGACCGCGGCCTACGGCCACTTCGGGCGCTCGGAGCCCGAGTTCGCCTGGGAACGGACGAACCGCGTCAAGGACCTGCGCGACGACGCGGGAGCATAGCTCAGCACACCGATGAGGCCGCGCCGGTCCGGACGTCCCGCCGGGGCGCCGGGCCGGTTTCCGGTACCGCTCTGAAGAACGAGAAAGGACGACGATCCATGGTCGAGCACGACGTCAAGAACCTCGCGCTCGCCCCCGAGGGGCGGCTCAAGATCGAATGGGCCGAGCAGTCGATGCCGGTGCTCCGGCAGGTCCGCGAGCGCTTCACGCGCGAGCAGCCCCTCAAGGGCCTCCGGCTCGGCGCCTGCCTGCACGTGACCACCGAGACCGCCGTCCTGATGCTCACCCTCAAGGCCGGGGGCGCGCAGCTCGCGCTGTGCGCGTCCAATCCGCTGTCCACCCAGGACGACACGGCGGCCGCGCTGGTCGGCGAGTACGACATCTCCGTCTTCGCGCAGAAGGGCGAGGACAACGCGCGGTACTACCGGCACATCGAGGCGGTGCTCGCCACGCGTCCGCAGGTGACGATGGACGACGGCGCCGATCTGATCTCCCAGCTCCACGGTGCCAGAAAAGCGCTGGCCGGCGACGTGATCGGCGGCACCGAGGAGACGACCACCGGGGTGATCCGGCTCCGGTCGATGGAGCGCGAGGGCGTGCTGGCGTTCCCGGTGATCGCCGTCAACGACGCGGACACCAAGCACCTCTTCGACAACCGCTACGGGACCGGCCAGTCCACGATCGACGGGATCCTCCGCGCGACCAACATCCTTCTGGCCGGACGGACCATCGTCGTCGCCGGCTACGGGATGTGCGGCCGCGGCGTCGCCGCCCGCGCCAAGGGGCTCGGCGCCCACGTCATCGTGACCGAGGTCGAGCCGCTGCGGGCGCTCGAGGCGGTGATGGAGGGCTTCCAGGTGATGCCGATGACCCGGGCCGCCGAAGTGGGCGACGTGTTCGTGACGGTGACCGGCAACACGTCGGTCATGTCGAGCGATCACTTCGGTCGGCTCAAGGACGGCGCCATCCTGTGCAACTCCGGGCACTTCAACGTGGAGATCGACCTCGAGACCCTCGGCGCAATGGCGCGCGCCCGGCGGAGCGTCCGTCCATTCGTCGAGGAGTTCTTGCTCGAGAGCGGCCGGCGGGTCTACGTCCTGGGCGAGGGGCGACTGATCAACCTCGCGGCGGCCGAGGGGCATCCCGCCTCCGTGATGGACATGAGCTTCGCCAACCAGGCCCTCTCCGCCGAATACGTGGTCAAGCACGGCCGGACCCTCGGGCGGAAGGTGTTCGTCGTGCCGCGCGAGATCGATCTCGAGATCGCGCGGCTCAAGCTCGTCTCGATGGGCGTCGCGATCGACGAGCTCACGAGCGCGCAGCGCGACTACCTGGCCTCCTGGACCCACGGCACCTGATCCCGCCGCGCGGAGGCCTATGAACCGGCCCCAGCCCGTCCTGTTGCTGCTCCTCCTGCTCCTGGTCCTCGGCCTGATCGCCCAGATCGTGCCGCTCTACACCGACTGGCTCTGGTTCGGCGAGGTCGGCTATCGGGACGTCTTCGTGAAGACGCTCTCGGTCCGCGGGTCGCTCTTCGCCGCGCTGGCGATCGGCGTGCTGATCTTCCTCTACGCCAACCTGACGTTCGCGGCGCGCACGGCGGCGCCCGACGTCATCTGGGAGCTCGAGGACCAGCTCGGGCTGCCCAGCCGCGTCATCATCGAGCCGCTGATCCGCCGCTTCATGCCGATCGTGCTGCTGCTGATCGCGCTGGCGTCCGGGATGCGGGCCACCGTCCACTGGGAGACGGTGCTCGGCTACGTCAACGCGACGCCGTTCGGCACCGTCGATCCACTCTTCGCCTACGACCTGAGCTTCTTCGTCTTCGTGCTGCCCCTCTGGCGGCTCGTGCACGGGTGGGCCCTCACCCTCGTCACCGCCACGATCGTCCTCACGCTGGCCGTCTACGTGCTGCAGCGGAGTCTCGTGCTGACGAGCCGCGGCCCGCGGCTGGCGGCCGGCGCCCGCACGCACCTCCTCGTCCTCGGGGCCCTGGCCCTCGCCCTCAAGGCGATCGGGTTCTGGCTCGACCGGTTCGAGCTGGTCTTCTCGCCGCGCGGCATCGTGTTCGGCGCCTCGTACACGGACGTCTACGCGTCCCTGCCGGTGCTCGGCGCCCTCGCCGTGTTCGCGGCGCTCTGCGCCGTCGCCTGCGTCGCCCAGATCGCGCGGGCGGGCCTGCGACTGGTCGCCGGCGGCTTGATCGCCCTGGCGCTGGTCTGGGTGGTCGGCCTCGGTATCTACCCGGCGCTGCTGCAGCGCTTCCGGGTGACGCCCAACGAGCTCGCGGCCGAGCGTCCCTTCATCGGTCACAACATCCGGATGACCCGCGAGGCGTACGGGCTCGACCGCATCGTCGAGCGTGAATTCCCCGCCGACGAGACCCTGGACGCGCGGGCGCTCGAGCGCAACGCGGCGACCATCAAGAACATCCGCCTGTGGGACTACCGCCCCCTGCTCCGCACGTTCGGGCAGCTCCAGGAAATCCGGACCTACTACAAGTTCCTCGACGTCGACAACGACCGCTACGTCGTGAGCGGCGAATACCGCCAGCTCATGCTGTCGCCGCGTGAGCTCTCGTACCAGCATCTCCAGTCCCGGATCTGGATCAACGAGCACCTGACGTTCACGCACGGCTACGGCGCCGTGGTCGGACCCGTCAACCGCATCACCGCCGAAGGGCTGCCGGAGTTCCTCGTCAAGGACATCCCGCCCCAGTCGACGGGCGGCTTCCCGAAGATCACGCGCCCGCAGATCTACTACGGAGAGGTGTCGAACGAGTACGTCCTGGTGAAGACGAAGTCGCAGGAGCTCGACTATCCCTCGGGCGACCAGAACGTCTACACGACCTACAGCGGCGTCGGCGGCATTCCGCTCTCGTCCTTCTTCCGCAAGGTCGCGTTCGCGGTGCGGTTCGGCGAGATCAAGATCCTCCTGTCCAACGACCTCACCGACGAGAGTCGCATCATGATCTACCGGACGGTCGTCCAGCGCGTCCGGCAGATCGCTCCGTTCTTCCGATTCGATCGGGATCCGTACATGGTGATCGACGACGACGGGCGCATGATCTGGATGCTGGACGGCTACACGACCACCGACCGGTATCCGTACTCGGATCCCGTCCCCGGCGTGGGCAACTACATCCGGAACTCGGTGAAGGTCACCGTCGACGCCTACGACGGCACGGTGACGTTCTATCGCGCCGACGAGACCGACCCCATCGTCCGCGTGTACGGCGGCGCCTTCCCGGGTCTCCTCAAGCCGCTCGAGCAGATGCCCGAGGCGCTGCGGCGCCACATCCGCTACCCCGAGGACTTCTTCAGCATCCAGGCCCGGAAATACGCGACCTACCACATGCTCGATCCTCAGGTCTTCTACAACAAGGAGGACCTCTGGTCGATACCGCGACGGGCGATCGAAGGCCGCGACCGCGACATGGAGCCCTACTACACGATCATGCGGCCGCCGGGCGAGCAGAAGGAAGAGTTCATCCTGCTCACGCTCTTCAACCCGGCGCGCCGCGACAACATGATCGCGTGGATGGCCGCGCGCTCGGATCCGCCGAACTACGGCCGGCTGATCGTCTTCAACTTCCCCAAGCAGAAGCTCGTCTA
>Ga0137394_10001383_pt1 | contig 17637 bp, 23 predicted proteins | sample czobulk116metaG_FD_108278 | JGI IMG/M metagenome (GOLD analysis project Ga0137394, IMG submission 108278) | Vadose zone soil microbial communities from Angelo Coast Range Reserve, California, USA - czobulk1.16 metaG | ecosystem: Environmental > Terrestrial > Soil > Vadose zone | place: USA...
CCCGACATGGCTTCATTGTTCCCCTCAGCTTTCTCTTTCCCACACTGGACCTGGTGAAACTCTCGGAGGAGTACGAGAGCAACTATGGCTTGATAATTCCCTCGGCCGCTTCACGATCTTAGCCTGAGACTGGTATGTCATTCATGCCAGCACGACGTGCCGAGTGGGCGCCATGACGATCCCGCTCAGATTAGAGACTTCTCCGTGACGGCCGCTTCCCAGGCCGCGGCTAATAGTCCGGCGGACTACCTCTCAATCGCCCCAGGTAAAGCGACACTACATGACTCAATACATGAACCCACTCTTCCCCTCTCTGCTCGTTTCATGCTCCCTCTTTCCCCTTTCTCTCCCCTCTTGGACGACGATGTGAAGGTAATCGTACGAGCAACGCTTGCATGTTTACTCAATTCTAGTCTTGTGCAAATAAATCATTCCGTTCCGTCTTTTCGAACTTTTTTTCATGTCTCTTCGATTTGTCGGACTGACACCGTAATACCAAATTGCCGACATAAGGTAAAATACGATTGAGCAAAGTTGTGATGTACTTATCGCGTTCTTCCTCTTCTCACCGCTCCATGCTCCAACAGCAATTGCACGATATTGTGATGTTTATTATGTGTAGCGTCGTCGAGTGGAGTGTCGGAGTACCTGTCTATCGCGTTGACGTCTGCTCCGTATTCCAACAGGAGCTGCACGACCTCGGTGTGTCCATAGCGACATGCAAAGTGCAATGGTATCCGATCCGCGTCACCTCTGGCGTTTACATCGGCGTTGTGTTCCAATAATAGACGAGCGACTCCTGCTTGTCCATGAAACGATGCGTCGTGTAGTAGCGTTCCGCAGCCATGTCCGTCCCGCATGTTCACGTCCACGCCTTTCTCTAGCAACAGCCGCAGAATCTCGAGATGCCTGCCATCATATGCACTCCGAAATGGGGCACGACCGAGTCTGCTTTTCAAACGCACATCGGCCCCATGATCGAGTAGCAGACGAGCAACATCAAGATGTCCCTCCCGTGATGCGGCATGCAACGGAGACCCACGGAAACCACACTTGGCATTCACATTCTCTCTGTGAGTGACGATGAGGTGTTTTGCCAGTCCAGTGAACCCATAAAATGCCGCGTAGTACAAGGGAGTTTCTTCCGGTTGCGACGGGCGTTCTGCGAGGCGATCGATGGCTCGTTTTCCCATCCCGTCGACGTCGCGTATCCAAATCCATGTTCTAAAATATGGCTTCTCTGGTTCGAACAACTGCTCCATAGCACCTTGAATCCGCGGTGCCACGTCCCCGAACTTGGTATGATCGACCCAGTAATGTGCAGCATAAAACACCAGCGGAAAGGTTGCGAGGCGCATTTTGTCCGTCGTTTCGTCTAGTTGCAGCAACACCGTGAGGCAGGCCCGCGCGAGGGTAGTGTGGGCGTCATCGAGGGAGATGTAGTGATGGAAGTCGTTTCCAATATCTGATGTCCAGAAACGATCGGAGGTCAGAAACTCTTTTACTGAGTAATGCGAGAATTGGACGATTTTGCCATTCTCGCTATCGATGACAGTGACTAAAGTCGAACATGCGGAAAACACCTGCTCTTCCGGATTTTCTGGTCGCCAATTTTCCACCATATCATACGTGGCGTCTGCGTCGAATTTGATTGTGAATACCTGTGCCAATTCCTCGACACGGAGCGGACGAATAGCAGCAACTAGGCATTGCAGGAGACGGTGCGCGTGCTGCTGTTTCTTTTTAGGTATCCTTTTCAACATTTGCTTGTAGGTGTCGTCCAGAGTCTCCGGGAGTTCGTTCAGGGTCTGACGAATATCCGGTGGAAGACATCGGGAAAGTGTGTCCAGTTGGCAATACGCCCACCGAAATCTATGCCTTACAGTGAGCGTCAGCCGGATACTGAGTTTTAAAAGTGCCTCACGTTCCGCCAGCGTTCTTCATGAGTGTGTCGATAACGAGTTCCTTATCCTGTGCGCTCCACCCCTGCATCGTTTTGTTCGAATGGATGAAATACCGGATATAACTGTTGATATCTTCCTTTTGTCCGCCTTCCTCGTGAAGGGACACGCGACGCGATGCGGATGTCAAAGGGTCAAGAGCAGACTGAATATCTTGCTCTGGACGACTGCTTATGCACATGTATAGACTAGAGTGATTGCTTCCGACGAGGTCGTCCACAAAATCCAGCACCTTATTACGGTCAGACGGAGTTCCGGTGGTATCTGGACATTCGTCCAAAGCATCAATGATAATGTATACCGGCACCTGACCCGGGACGTCGAGCATGTTTTTGAGACATCCTGCAAGCGCAGCCTCACTAGGCTGTTCTGATCCCTCTCGGCATTTAGTGTATAATTGATAAAGGACATCCCAACAACCGAGAGTGTCGTCACCGAGCTGCATGAGAAGCGAAGATAGCAGGCCACGGAGGTGGCGCTTGGCAGCGTCTTTGAAATCGAAATAAAAGAATGCGAGCACGGCAGACTTAGCCTCTCGCAAGTGCTTGATGTCCTCAATGATCGTGGAACTTATTAACGAGATAAGTACCCATCTCTGGAGAAGTTGGTGGAATGCGTACCAAAAGATACTTTTGCCTGATCCCGCTGTGAAACGGGAGAAGATATGAGACACTGTGATGGCCAAGAAAAGGAGCGGAGCGCACGATTGCCACGGATCCACAATAGAGAGCCGTTTCTCTTCCATTCGTCGAACGTCCTGCCTTGGGTAAACCACTTTGCGGTCCCCTCGTGGTGGGTGTCGCAGGCAAGATTATGATTAATAGAAGGATCTGGTGGAGAGAGCCATGTCCGGAGCTTTTCTCGAGACTGGTTCCCTGTGGAGTGTTTCAGTCTAGACAGAAAAGGATAACATTGCCGGGGAGTGACAAACGCTGTAGCACATCCATCGCTATTATAGAAGGGAATTGGGAAAAGATGAGTAGGTACGAGAGAACGAGAGAACGTAGGAGAACATTGCGTACTGTCTTTGGTCGCTGTTACGACGTCCTGGATCGTCGTCACGTTGTCATCGACGTGGTGCGTGACCGCCAGGTTCCTCGCCGCCGTCATCAATCCTTCCTCTTTCGTGAGACTGTCCAGACGTTGAACCGCATCTTCAATATCCGCCCTTCCGACCAGCTTTTTCAGAAGTGTTTCTATGCCATAGTCAACGAAGAAAGGATATACCGAATGGATTGACTCACTGATCTGCCTTTCCTTCATTGTCTTAGTTGAAAGTGCGAGTATGGAAAGCACTTGTGCCATGATCTTCCCGAGCAACTCAGTCATCGAAGTCGTGAGCGGGATACCGGTGTAACAGTTAAGACGCTGGAGGAAGAATTGAACGCGTTCGAACAGCTTGACGAGCATATTATAGCTTTCTCGGACATCCTTCACCGCCTGGCTGAATGTCAGGGCAAGCGCACGTTAAGAAATGAAGGAAGAGACACACTCCGAGAAGGACGCCAATACCGGTGAATATTGTTTTTGCGGGAAAAAATGGCTAGGAGACAAGTGTTGGAGCGAACTTTGGAAATAAAAGGCAGGAACGAAGGACTCACCAAGCCAATGCCTTCCCCCAGCGTTGCCGATAAAGTAAACAGGAGATGGACAGTCGGATCCAACCATTTCATCAACTTCTCATCACCCTCGCGAAATCCATGGAACGCCTGTGCCTGCCCCCGAAATACGTCCAAGATGGTGTCGGGGGTGTTGCAGACATCGAATGCTGTGGCAAAGGGATGGGTACGCAAATCTTCTTTCGTGAGCTTCTTGTACTCATCAATGGCAGTATCAAATATCTGCGTAAAGTTAGATGAGTTGGAAGGGCTAGTCGTCTGTTTGGTGGTCGACATGGCGGGGACAAAGGACCCGTCTGCCTGACTCAGTCGTTGGTGAGATGGAGCCGGTCAATGACCTCGTGTTGATGGCTAGGTACGACGTACGATAAAAACTTGAAGCGCCAGAGAGGCTGAGCGCCAGCCACACCGGACCAGGACTAAGAGAGGAGCATGTGGCAATTACGGCTTGAGTCAGCTTGACACTTGTGACAATTCCCGGGCCTTCATCGGCCGCCTCGCGATCCTGAGACTGGTACACCAGCATGAGGTGCCAAGTGCCAGTGGGCGCCATGATCCCGCTCAGATTGGATGCTTCTCCTTCAATTGATGGCGTCGCGTCCCAGTCACTTTCACTGGCAGGCTCTCCCTTGGACACTGCTCGGCTTCCATCTTCGTGTTTTCCTGATGCATCATGCACCATCTATATCATAGCAGGAGGGGAAGACTCCAGACTTGTATACTTCACCCCCTTGGAGTCCAGATAGTCAGGTCATCATAGTCCAACATTGCAGGACCAACTTTCAATTGGCCTCCCAGATCTCTTGGAGATCTCTTGGAGATGGTGGAAGCCAATAAGACTAGCCTCCTTAATACATCCTTCCAAAGCAGGCTAGCCCTATCAGCTTCCACCCTCTCCAAGAGATCTGGGAGGCCCAAAGTTGGTCCTGCAATGTTGGACTATTGGAATCAGAAAGGGCTCGGGACCCGGGTGCTACTAAAACCAATATACGGGGAGGCACAGCCAAAGGGGGGATTAGGCCCGGAACTAGTGGTCATTCTACCTCACAATCCACAAAAGATTTCGTAGGACGCGGCGGCCGCTTGGCTAACTGAGGGCAAATTCGGAATGCCATCTAAAATGTTTGGTCGAATTTCCAAATTTCAGGTCATCTGATCCCTCTCCGATCCCTTCGAGTCTTAGAAGGGGACTCGGAGCAGGACGCCTTGTACTCCAACTCCGCGTTATACTCGCCGTCTTGCTCGATGCCTCCTCTCCTCTTCTCAAGATCGCCGCGGCCTGCCCGCCGAAACGAGCGAGGTGGTTTGGTTTTAGCTTACCATGCGCAGTTGACCTCGACGGACGACGAAACCAGGTTCAAGGCGGCGAGAGCCTGGTCCAAGTGGGAGTAGGCACCCTTTATACCAGTCGCCCTCGCGAGAACTTGCACTGATACCGGGGACGGACCCCGCACAGAATGTCGACTTCGAAACTCTACGATCCTGCGCACGTTGCAGCAGCGGAGAAGGACGATTGGGCAAAGTTCGTTTTACTCTTTGCCCGCTGAATCAACCTCTCTCGTTGACCCCGTTTTTTTTTTATCAGCGCTTTTGCCAGGATCGAGAAACATTATTTCGTCAATGACGCCTTCATGCGGGATGGTACTCGGAGATGAACGGGCGGTTTCTAGAGCATTGTGAATCATTGATCTGTGGCTGACATGCACTGACAAGTCGAGCAGGAGAGTGGGCCGTGTACGGTGGACGGGATTCGGAGCAACATTCGTTAGGCCAGCCGGAAACCGATTGTACCGTATAATGCGTAGACGCCATTCAAACTAGATAATTGCCTCGGCGCAGTGAAATACAATACTGGTATTCGGGTAAACCGAGAAACCTCAAAACACTGGAAAAAAGCACAATTGATACAATCGATGGAGTCATCTACGCGTAGCGTCTAATAATCCCATTCTGCACCTACACAGCGTAGCGTACAACGTACATGTATTCCTTACAACGTTCGATGATGACGATGACGGCGTGCAGCACATGACCCACAGTGACAAGTAGAAAGGAAAGAAAAACTGAGTCATCCCCGATCTCGAGCTCTTTTCAAGAAAGATCAAACCCTGCGCCCGAATAGAGTGCCTGGAGGAGCTTTCGACGAAGAGTGCTCTCACTTTTGTACCGCGGTAGCTGTGTACGACGCAACGAAGAGGGAAGGGGAAGGGGTCAGCTTACGGTATTAAGTGTAAGTAAGTGTGTTACGAAAAGACACGGTACCTTGAGTAGGTTCACGCAGGTGCTCGACGTCGGCAATCGATTTTCGTCGCCTCCTGCGTCGCGGATGCAAAACTTCGGGACAAGGCCACTAAAGCCGCTATATGATTAAACCAGATGCATGTCAACGCTTCCCGCTACATGGCTGAGCTGTTCTGACGATACGCACAGAAGAGGCGGCCTTCCGACGCTCGTCACGAAGCGTAATAATGCTCGGCGTTGTTCAGCGTCGAAGCCTTCTACGACCTGTATAGGCACGGAATTGGGCATGTCAGAGAAAGACGACGATCGGTGACGCAGGCCTCTCCCGTCTGTAAACGTACCCTCCAGAATGCGACGATAGTTGGCTCTTGGTCGTCGTATAAGCCTCCATAGTTCGTGTTCCGCTGCAAATCTTCGATATCGATAGGGGTGTTCACACCACCGAGTAAGGCTTGTAGTTCTTGTTGATTGAACATTCTGGTCATCCGTCAGCTGAATAGAAAACCTCTGTCTCGGAGGACGTGGTCGTACCGGAGCCACTTCGGGTCAATCATGTCCGAGAGACCCTCGAAGAACGCACTGCTCTGCTCCTTGATCTGCTTCGTAAGGCGGTAATGCGACACCCGGAGGATATATTCAAGTTTGTTGTCTCGCGTTACGGGGATATTGTTACCGTTAGGCTTCAGATCGATTGTTCGCGTAACGCCAAACTCTGCGCAGACAGACACGTTGAGGATCATAGACTCGCTTTAGTTTGAGAGATCCGGCCTCACCTTCATTGACGATTATGAAATTCAGGGAGAGGTCTTCTGGATTACCGGGGTAGTGCTTCAAGAATATCAAGCCCTGGTACAAGTCGGGATCGAGAGAGGCAAGATCATCAAGGAAACTTTGCTTGCCCAGCCACTATATGGTGGCACTAGCGTCAGCAAAGGAGTGCGACTAAAGAAGACATGCGCACCTTGGCGAGGAAGAAGCCGGCAAATGCGACGTCCACTAAGATACCCTCATAGAGTGCCTTACCCAAAATTCTGCCAATAAACCGGTACCAGTCCAGGCTATGTGCTTCAAGAAAATAAATTTTAGTTCGACACGCGACGCATAATTGGAGAACTCCTCACGTGTTGTCGCGTACGAGCCATGGTTGGGGTATAATTCATTCTTTTTGTTGGCAAGCCAAAGTCCTCGATTGCTGTCGAACACTTCTTTCGAGAGGTCGGTGAAGAACTCCTTGAAGACGCCCCCACCATCAATGCCCATCCTTTGAGAATCCCCGTCAGCCCGTCAAGTACTCGAGAAATTCGGTAAAAATGGTAGAAACTCACTCCTTTTTGCCGAATTGATCTATGAATGCTATCTCAATGGGATGTTTCAAGTTTGCATCCCCGAGCTTATTGAAACCATCCTCAGCTACGTGACCGCGGCGTACGGTGGCTCTTGTCCGCGAATGAAATCCCTCGTAGGAGCGGTGGTCCACCCCGATGTTGTGCCTGTCATTCGCAATGAAGGACCTGAAAATCTTCACACGAGCCTCGAAAGGTATAGCAAAGGGTATGTTGTTGAGCACGCCAAGCCGTGGCGATAGGTCTGCTATAGAGCGCCTCGTGTAGGGTCGTGCCCCGGCTGGCTGCACAAATTGCTGCTCCTCGACTCTTTGGGAACGATCAGGGGACATCGGATAAGATAGTAAAGGCGCTCACATGGCGGCTTCGATAAAAGTTCCGATATCAATATGTTCGTTAACCAACCAGTGGTCGGATGATGTGAACGGCCGTCTCGAACTGCAAAGCCACAGATAAGTGGATGTCTATGCGAAGAGGGCAGTGCGTACTCTCGCGTATGTACCGCTTGTAGGAAACGGGTGACCTTTCGCCTCACTGATTCCCATGTGACATTGAGGCCGGGGATGCGGCCATTCTGGGCACCGATCTGACCCTCTCTCCAAAAGAGTGTGAAAGCAATATTCAGGAGTTTCCGAGATAGTGACGTGATCTCATCGAGAGTGAGTGGGTTGCGTGGGGCGTTGGCACGGGCTGGCGCATCGAAGCCGGAAAAGAACTCATCGTCCCCCATGGTAAGAAGCGAATGGGTATACAAGTCTGTCAGAAAAAGAAGCGGGGGCCAAGCGTCCGCATTCGCAGTGTCTGCCAGGGTTCAGTAGGGAGAAAACAATACAATAGAAGGCGTGTGACGTACCCAAAAGTGACGCAAGACCAACTTCTTTTCCTAGTGGAGAGCTTCGCACATAGAGACGATACAACTCGCGTACAAAGCCGCCGCCTGTTGACACGGTGATCGTACTCAAAACGCTATCTATGCCAAGAGACCACACAGAGCAAAGTGCAAACAGGAAATCACAGAGCGCAATCTGGGCCACGGTGTGGTTCTGTGTTGCACGGATAAGAGAATTGATGTGTGTGGGAGCTGAAAGTGTCTGCAGTCGCTTTGAAGTACGTTCATCTAATCGAGGAAACGGCGCTAAGGTAGATGGTAAGGCAGAGAGGTGGGTAAGGTCTTCCGAGTCAGAGTCGCTTTCCGAATCAGCGACCTGTTTCCCAACAGCGGCAGGCGAGTTAGGCTCCAGCGCACCAGGGGGAAGGGTACTCATGACTGCTGCTGAAAGGTGCAATAGAGTCGCGAGGGGCGCGGGAGGAAGTGTGGTATATCTAGGAGGAACGAAGGTGGCCACGTTTGCGAGGAGGTGCACCTTCGCCTCCACTCCGAGGGCAGAGAGGAGCTGAGGGATTGACGGGGACAGTACAGAGGCAGCATGTAGCGGTAGGTTGGCAGAAAATTGCGTCAACGAAGGAAGAGGAAGTCGATTAGGCAGGAGAGGGATGGTTAAGATGTGCTGGACGAGCGAAGTGTATGCTTCTAAGAATAAATCTGGATGCGACGTCCCGAAAGTTCTCAGGGGGTAAGTGAGGAGGGGAACCATAAGCGGATATGACGGCGACCCCTTCTCTTCTACGGGCTATATGCGAACGGATGAGGAACCTGTCCAGGATGAGATAAACTCTGACGCACGATACTACCCAGAGCTTTCGCCAATAAGGGATACAAGTCATGTCGTAGAAGGTAGATAGAGATGTTGATCCGCAGGTCTTCGGCGCACGGGCCCAATGCTCGCGCGCTGGACGTAGGCGAAAGAAGTTTATCTAGGATTTGAAGGTGATGAAGAGAAGCGGGAGCCCTGAACAGATAGGGGATCAGACCGGGGTGCACGCGACCGGCGAGTTAGGTACGCACCGTCCGATGGAGAAAAGGAGGAGCACGGCCATTCTCTGAATGAGTTTAACCCAGTGATCCGACTCAGGTCCGATGACATATTGTAACGCCCAGCCTATGGGCGAAGGAAAGACGGGTGAGTCGAAGAAAACACGTGGTGCAACCCCGGCGAGACAGCGAGACGGGAGTTATGAATTCAAGACAACGGGGAAAGAGATATATCGATATGCTTGCGCGATACACGAGGAACGGGGCATGAGATGGATGGAAGGCTTACCATCTCCCGCACGGACTACAGCCTCCGACCACTGGGCAAGTAGCGACTCATTGCGACCGATAAGAACGAGGGCGCGCATCCCATTCAATCCGAGTACATCCTCCTGAAACCTCTCTTCAAGGATATGCTTCACAGCGCGAGATTGTTGAGAACTGCGCCAGCGGGACTGGATACAACGAGCGCTTTCATGACGTCGCCGGATCTCCTCGCGCTCATTTCTCCTGGCCTTGGCGCTATGCAACAGATCAGTCTGGGAAGCTACGGACGTCGCCCCGCCTAGGTTTATTTTCCTACGTTTTTCTTGTGCGAAAGGGAGCATCGAGGTGAGGAGAGATGGAAAGACGAGGAAGAACCTACTCTCCCGCCACTTGCCCACTCATTACGCGGCCTTTGGCGCTCGCTGACCGACACTTTCCACGGCCCGGATATCCCGAAATATCGGGTATGGACCGCGGCCCGGATCGAAAGGGGGCACCACCCGGAACCAGTTTTTCAGGCAAAGAGCCAGGACAAAGATGGGCAAATGGGCAATAACCCCTCCCCAACAATCTCAACTGTATCTACGATTCTACATTGCTATAAATATGGCGGTGTTGTTAAAGAACTAGTACAAGGACAACCTCAAAACTAAGGTGCATCTAGAGAACCGAGGCAGTATAATTTCAATAACCCGTGCTTCCCATTCTGCCCCTGCACGCAGCGTCACGATAGCAAACAACGTACATGACTCTCACAACTGGCGATGGTAATGATGATGGCAGAGGCCGCGACAGCGTGCAGCAGATGACCCCTGAGGACGCACAGGGCCGCTGACAAGAATAGTACAAGAAATTGATATCATCCTCGAGCCGGAGCCCGTTTCAAGAGAGATCAAACCCTGCGCCCGAATAGAGTGCCTGGAGAAGCTTCTGACGAAGGACGCTCTCACTTTTATACCGAGGTAGCTGTGTAGGATGCGACGAAAAGGAGAGAGAGGAAGGGTCAGGGCTCAAGAGGTTAAGAGCGTTACGATAGGACGGTACCTTGAGTAGGTTCACGCAGGTGCTTGACGTCGGCAAGCGATTTTCATCGCCTCCTGCGTCGCGGATGCAGAATTTGGGGACGAGGCCACTAAAGCCGCTATATTAATCAGAGAAGCACGTTGGCGTTGTCGCTACGTGATTGAGTCTTTCTGGCGATACGCACAAAAGAGGCGGCCTTCCGACGCTTGTGACAAACCGTAATAACGCTCGGCGATGTTCTGCATGAAAGCCTTTTACGACCTGCGAAGAAACGGGAGTAGGAATGTTAGAGAACGACGAAGAACGGTGTCCCAGGCCACCTTCCCCGTGGACATACCCTCCAAAACGTGACAATGGTAGGCTCCCGATCGTTATATATGCCGCCATAGTTCGTGTTCCGCCGCAAATCCTCGATGTCGATGGGGGTTTTCACACCGCCGAGCAAGACTTGCAGTTCTTGCTGATTGAACATTCTACGGTCATCCGTCAGCCGAAAGGAAAACCTGTCTCAGGGGATGTGGTCGTACCGGAGCCATTTCGGGTCAATCATCTCTGAGAGACCCTCGAATAATGCGCTGCGCTGCTCCTTGATCTGCTCCATAAGGCGGTAATGCGACACCCGGAAGATATATTCGAGTTTGTTGTCTTGCATTACGGGGACATTGCTGCCGTTGGGTATGAGGTTGATTGTTCGGGTAACGCCAAATTCTACGCAGACAAATACGCTGAGAATCCTGGATTCATCTGGATTCGAAAGATCTAACCCCACCTTCATCAACGATTGTGAAATTTAGCGATAGGTCTTCTGGATTCCCAGGGTAATGCCTCAAGAATATCAAACCCTTGTACAATTCCGGGTCAAGTGAGGCAAGGTCGTCGAGGACACTCTGCTTCCCCAGCCACTATAGTGGGGGCAGATTAGCGTCGGCGACCAAACAGGACATGCAAGATGAACCTGAACGAGGAAGAAGCCGGCAAATGCGACGTCCACCAGGATACCCTCGTAGAGCGCCTTGCCCAACATTTTACCAATAAACCGGTACCAGTTCAGGCTGCGTTCTTCAAGAAAATGGAAATCTAATCATGACGCAAGGACTGGTTTGCTTACGTGTTGTCGTGTACGAGCCATGGTTGGGATATAATTCGTTCTTTCTGTTGGCAAGCCAAAGTCCTCGATTGATATCGAACACTTCTTTCGAGAGGTCGGTGAAGAACTCTTTGAAGACGCCCCCGCCATCAATACCCATCCTGTGTCATTCAGAATCTCCATCAGTTCATCAAGTACTCGAGATATATGGGGTACTTCAAGTTGGTGTATTGCTCACTCCTCTTTGCCGAACTGATCTATGAAAGTTATTCGAATGGGATGCTTCAAGTTTGCATGCCTGAGCTTGTTGATGCCATCCTCGGCAACGTGGCCGCGGCGTACGGTGGCTCTTGTCCGCGAAAAAGATCTCTCGAAGGAGCCGGGGCCCGCCCTAATGTTACGCCTGTCGTTCATAATAAAGGACCTGAGAATCTTCATATGGGCCCTGAAGGGTATGGCAAAGGGTATGTTGTTGAGCACGCCAAGTCGTGGCGATAGCTCTGCTATAGAGCGCCTCATGTAGGGTCGTGCCCCGGCTGACTGCACAAGTTGCTGCTCCTCGACTCTTTGGGAATGATCAGGAGACATCGGATAAGACAGCAAAGGCGCTCACATGGCGGCTTCGATAAAAGATCCGACATCTATGTGCTCGTTCGCCAACCAGTGGTCGGATGGTGTGAACGGCCGTCTCGAACTGCAAAGTCCTAGATAAGTAAACGTCTACATGCGAAGAAGATAGAGTTTTCACTCTCGCGCATGTACGGCTTGCAGGAAACGGGTGAACAGTCGCCTCGCTGACTCCCATGTGACGTTGAGGCCGGGGATGCGGCCATTCTTGGCACCGATCTGGGTTTCTCTCCAAAAGAGTGTGAAAGTAATATTCAGGAGTTTCCGAGATAGTGATGTGATCTCATCTAGAGTGAGTGGGTTGCGCATGGAGTCGGTGCGAGCTGGTGAGTTGAGATCGGAAAAAAACTCGTCGTCCCCCATGGTAAGAAGCGAATTGGTGTACAACTCTGTCAGGCAAAGAAGCGGGAGCCAAGCGCCCGCATTCGAAGTGTCTGCCAGGGGGTCGGTGGGCAGTAGATAATAACGTAGACGGCGTGTGACGTACCCAAAAGTGATGCAACACCAACTTCTTTTCCTAGAGGGGAGCTTCGCACATAAAGGTGATACAACTCTCGTACAAACCTGCCGCTTCTTGACAAGATAAATGTGTTTAACACGCTATCTGTGTGAAGAGGCCACACAAAACAAAGAGCAGAGAGGAAATCACAGAACCCAATCCGGGCCACAGAGTGGTTCTCCGTAGCACGAATGAGAGAGTTGATGTGTGTGGGAGCCGCAAGTGTTTGCAGTCGTTTGGACGTACGTTCGTCTAATCGAAGCAACGGGCCCAAGGTACCTGGCGAGATAGAGAGCCGGAGAAATCCCTCTAAGTCAAGATCGCTTTCCGATTCTGCGACCTGTTTCCAAGCCGTGGCAGGTGAGTTGGGCTCCAGTGCACCGGGGGGGAGGGTACTCATGATTACTGCCGAGAGCTGCAATAGGGTTGTGAGGGATGCGGGAGGAAGTGTGGTATATCTCGGAGGAACGAACACAGCCATGTTTGCGAGGAGGTGCACCTTTGCCTTTACTCCGAGGGCGGAAACTAGTTGGAAGATTGACGGGGACAGTACAGAGGCAGCATGGAGTGGTAGGTTGGCAGAAAATTGCGTCAACAAAGGAAGAGGAAGTCGATTAGGGAGAAGAGGGAGGGTTAAGATGTGTTGGATGAGCGAAGTGTATGCTTCTAAGAATAAGTCCGGATGCGACATCCCGAAAGTTCTTAAGGGGTGTGTGAGCAGGGGAATCATAAGAGTTGACGGTGTCCCTTTCTCTTCTACGGGCTATATGCGAACGTATAAAGAACCGGCTCACAATGAGATAGACTCATACGCACGATACTACCCATAGCTTTCGCTAAAAAGGGATACAAGTCATGCCGTAGAAGATAGATGGAGATATTGATTCGCAGGTCTTCGGCCCGTGGCCCCAATGCTTGGGCACTCGGCGTAGGTGAAAGGAGTTTATCTAGGATCCGAAGGTGATAGAGTGATGCGGGGGGCCTGAACGAATAAGGGATTAGACCGCGGTACACGCGACTGGCGAACTAGGTACGCACCGTGGCGAGTTCGCGATAGAGAAAAGGAGAAGTAAGGCCGTTCTCCGAATAAGTACAACCCAGTGGTCCAACTCAGGCCCGCTGACATATTGTAACGGCCAGCCTGTAGACGAAGGGAAGATGAGTCAGGTCCAGTCCCGGGCCGGCGAAATAGCGAGACGGAACTGTGAGTAAGGACACGAGGAAAGGGAGGGCGACATCGATGCTTGCGTAGGGAGCGGGGCACGAAGGCTTACCATTTCCCGCATGGATCACTGCCTCCGACCACTGGGCAAGTAGCAACTCACTGCGTCGTATAAGAAGGAGGGCGCGCATCCCATTCAACCCGAGTACATCCTCCTGAAACCTCTCTTCAAGGATACGCTTTACCGCACGAGATTTCTGAGAACGGCGCCAGCGTGACTGGATACAACGAGCACTTTCACGACGTCGGCGGATCACCTCAGGTTCAGTTCTCCTAGACTTGGCGCGATGTGATAGATCAGTCTGGGAAACTACGGATTTCGCGCCGCCTAGGTTTATTTTCCTATGTTTTCCTGCGAAAATGACCATCGAGGTGAGGAGAGATGGAAACACGAGGACGAACCTACGCCCTAATACCTTGTTTGACACATTCCAGCATCGTGGGCCAAAATATATGACCCCGACCCGGATCGAACGGATGGCCTTGAGGAAGCACCGCAATGCTGGAATCTCACGCTCTACCACTGAGCTACGGGGTCACAAAGCCGGTCTTATCCTCTCTCATCGTTACCTTAATCTTAGAGACCTGTCGTGTTAACTCAACGTCGGCTAGCTGACCACATCATCCATTATGTTAACCCCAATGGTCGGGCATCAGCGGAACTAATGCCCCATTGTATTCCCGTCTGAACTACTCTCAACGATGGCGGAAGCGAAACCCACCGCCGTGGCCTACAAGCAAGTCGGGGATCTGATCCTCTACGTCGATGTCTATTCACCGACAGCCGAATCCGACGGACCCGTGCCAGCCGTCGTCTTCTTCCATGGAGGTGGGATGACTTCTGGGGATCGCACAAGCTGGTTTCCTACTTGGCTTCTCAGTGAGTCTTTCCCCCTTCTCGCGTCGGCGCGCGCCCCTTCCTGACATGACGAGCGGTTCCCGGAATTCAGAACGTACGACCGCAGCGGGTCTCGCGTTCCTCTCTGCAGACTATCGGCTCCTCGCCCCCAGCACCGGGCACGACATCCTCGATGACGTCGTGGACCTCTTCGCGTTCCTCGCGCGCACACAGCTCCTGGGTGCCGTGCAGATCGACAACACGCGCCTGGCAGTAGCGGGTGCCAGCGCAGGCGGGATGTGTGCATTCCTCGCCGCCGTCCACGCAAAGCCTAAACCTTGCGCGGTCTTATCCATTTACGGCTTGGGCGGCGACGTATTTGTACGTTCCTCCTCCCTCTCTCCACACCATCCATCCACACAAACCCTGAAACGAACACGCCCACAAAACAGTCGCCGCACCTTCTCTCCCCCAAGACGAAGCCCTTCTTCATGGGCCACGAGCTCCTCGACCCCACCCAGTTCTCCGAGTTCATGTTCCCGGCAAGCTCATCCCTAGCGCCCGTCGCGCAGTCTCCACCGTCGTACTTCGGGCCCGGCTCCGCAACGCCGGGCATGCCGTCGAATCCGCGCATGCTGCTCGCGCGCCTGTGGCTCCAGTTCGGCGCCTACCTCGACTACTGGACAGGCCTGCACGAGCCCTCGATCAGCGACAAGCTCCGCGAGCTCCTCCCCGCGGAGGGCGAAGACATCGCGGTGGCCAACGCCCGGCTCGCAGCGGCGCTGCCCGCCTCCGAGCACGCGATCTTTCCGCAGCTGCTCGTGACATCTGACTGGCCCCGCGTCTTGTTCATCCATGGCTCCAAGGACTCCGCCGTTCTCACGCAGAGCTCCCGCGCGCTCCACGCCCGCTTGCTGGATGCCAATGTCCAGACGGCTCTGCGTATCGTCGAGGGTTCGGAGCACGCGTTTGACCTCAGGCGCAGCGCAGAGGAGGCATTCGGTGCGCTGTTTGACGAGGCTGCGGAGTTCCTGCGCACCGCTCTTCTAGACGCATAATACCCACTTTATCGCCAATTCTTCGCGAGGCGTAGACTTTGTGTCCCAACGTAGATCAAAACGATAGACGAGGCCCCAAAGCCTGTCCGCTGAGGCTCTTTCCTCTTGACGACCGCCTCAGTGAATCACCAACTTATTGTGCTCCACGAGAAATAGCTATGCGCACTGAGACGTTTGGAATAAAGGTTAGGTTACACGTGATCGTTTCAGGCGCCCAAGGCAGCTGGATGTAGACGACGAACGAGCTGAACTAACACGCGAATCAAATTTTGGAAACAATTGATATGTGACAAGTCGTCTTGAAACCTAGAGAAACCATTTTCTATCCACAAATCAGAGAACGAAAGCGAAGTACCAGCCCTTCCTTTGGCTGGACGGACTCGAAAAAACTTGACAAAGACATCCGATTTGAGCACTTGCGGGGCCCCGCCACACTGGCAGGCCAGCCTCCATTCTCCGCTATGACGAGGAACTCGGAGGAAAGATAACTCGATGTTGCCGCTCCTATCCTCTGCATCGAGTGACTCAATCAAGTTGGTGGAGATACTGTACCCGGTAGACCCCGTCTACCCACCAAGTTGATTTCCCGCATCGATTTTTTCCAACCCGCGAGTCCCAAATATGCGTTGTTCTAGGCTGGCATTTCATGCCGTATCATCACGGGCAGCACGAATAAGACCGTCAGTGAGAGCCCGTACCGACTGCTCATGATCATCAAATCAACTTCGATCGAAGTCATATATCCATGCCGGTTGGCCTCGGCGATGCGCTTGCCAGTGCTCGGCCGCATCGAGGGTGGAGGCCATGCAGGGCACTGTAGACGAAATACAATGTACTGCCCTGTATCCCCAAAGATCTGGAGAAGAAAGATCCGAGGAGAAGAGAACGAGGAGAACTGAAGGAAGAGTGTCGCCTGGACCGGACGAACCCTGGTCACTTGATGTGCCGACATCACTCCGACAACAGTCCGACGGCGCGCGAGCACAGCTGATTCAGGTACGACGACAGACCGACTAGTCGGACCATGGGAGGGAGCAAGTGCGAACCCTGACTGAGCCGGAACTTGAAGGGCGAGAAGCGACGTCGCAACGACGAGGGAAAGGAAGCGACTTGCTTTTTATCCTTCTCTTCTCTTTCCGACTCGGAGAAGTACTGTACTCGGGGCTGTATGCACGATCAATCGCCGGCGAGATCTAACTACTGTACTGTAGTGCTGTACGCAACGAACGCAGTGCCAAAGTAAAGTAGCCGGTCTGTGGTCGGGAGAACAAGTATACTCGAAAATCTGGACAAACTCGCGTCGCCCGAGGGCTCTCTATGTATCGTGCAAACCGAAGGAGTAGTCGTCGCGATTAATCATGTTTTTTCCCCTTGCGTATTAGCATGGACTACACGTTAGTCTTTAGCCTATCGTACAACACAACGAACACCGCAACATCATCCGAACAAAACAAACGGATGACATCAACCACCGAAATGAGAGCCTTCCTCTAGAAGGAGAATGAAAGCGTTTTGAGGACGGGCGAGGAGAAAGGTAGGTAAAGGTAGTGGTATGATGGTCACGGGTGTAGTATGTGTTTATTTGGTTTCGGCGGGCGTCATACGTCATTAAAACTTGAACGTTTGAACGTCTCAAGCCTTCTCGTTGTTATCTTCCGTCCGCACATCGCTCAACTTCTCGTCATCATCTACAGCGTGACCAGCATTCTCGCGTGCGTCCTCCGAAAAGGCGACGCCTTGTTGCTCAAAGTGCGCTCCGCGGTTTCTACATATACGTCGAACATCAGCTCAAAGCTCAAAGTGGCGGTCGATGCCGCCAGGAGGGGGACAACGCACTCGGGTCCGACGATGGCGAGAAGGATGATGTAAATGGAGACTGTGCCAATCAGGATGCCTTGCACGCGCGCGTAATCGGGCACGATCGTGCTCTTTCCGTCCACGACGATCGTAGTCTTCAGGTGGTCACCACCCGTCGCTTC
>Ga0137394_10001384_pt1 | contig 17628 bp, 16 predicted proteins | sample czobulk116metaG_FD_108278 | JGI IMG/M metagenome (GOLD analysis project Ga0137394, IMG submission 108278) | Vadose zone soil microbial communities from Angelo Coast Range Reserve, California, USA - czobulk1.16 metaG | ecosystem: Environmental > Terrestrial > Soil > Vadose zone | place: USA...
TCCTTCGGCTTGATTGCTTTGTAGACCGCGATGTCGCCGTAGATATCTTCCTGATCCCACAGACTATGGACCAGCATCACGGGCACTTTCAGCGGCTGATTTGCCAGTATTTTGTCGACTGCCTGATCGCGCCAGTAGGCGTCGTAACCTGGGTGCTCGAGAAGTCGCCGCCAGAAACCAACCTGTTCAAGACCGCGCCGCCGCCCGAGTTCACCGGCGGATCCGGCCTCCATGAACATGTCGTAGTCGTCGAAGTGGCTGGTCCACCACTTGATCTCGTTAGCACGCGTGGCCTGCTGTTCGTAGATGTAGCGCATGCCCTGCTGACGAAACGCGCCGTTGTGGAACCAGTCGTCGCCCATCCAGCCATCGACCATCGGGTTCATTGGAACGGACACTTTCAAGGCTGGGTGCGGATTGATGAGGGCCATCAAAGGTAAAAAACCATCGTAGGAGATACCGAGGATACCGACCTTGCCATTACTTTCCGGAACGTTTTTTACAAGCCAGTCAATAGTGTCGTAAGTATCGGTGGCATGATCGACTGGCGTCGGATTCTGTGGTCCATGCAGAGGGCGATTCATGACATAGTCGCCTTCGGAGCCATGCTTACCGCGGATGTCCTGTATAACTCGAATGTAGCCGCCCTGGACAATCACGTCGGTGGCATTGTCGTAACCCTCAAGGATGGGCCCAAGATGGGAGCTTTCGGCGTGACTCGTGAGGCCGGTGGCGTTGTAAGGCGTGCGCGTCAGAAGTATGGGTGCACCCTTGGCACCTTTTGGGACAAGGATCACAGTGTGTAACTTCACCCTGTCGCGCATCGGGATCATCACGTCGCGCCTGTCATATTCAAACCCATCATTCGTCGGCTTAAACTTCGCCGGCGTTTCACTCGGCAAGTTAGGATACTGCGGAGACTGGGCCGCTGACTGTTGAACCAACGATGAAGCGCCGAGTATGCATGCGGCCAGGGCAAGGGAACAAAGACTATTAAATGCCTTCTTGATCCGTCCTTCGGAGGCGCGAGTGATATGCGCTTCCAGGGTGAGTAAGGGTTTATGGTATGCCTTCATTAGCGTCTCCTGATCTGACATCACGGGTTTTGGTTTAAGTAATGCTTACCGAGTATTATACCTTGGTGTAACGCCCTTCAGAATCCAATTATTTACCGATCCGTTTTTGTAGCTCACTCATTGCTTTCTCGGGAGGAGTGAATTTGCGACCTGCGCTGGTGATCGCCATTGCCTATCTGCTGGGATCGATACCGTTTGGCTATTTAATTGTCAGGCTTACGGAGGGTGGCGATATTCGAGCGACGGGTTCGGGTGGAACCGGGGCAACAAACGTTTCGCGGCGAGCGGGAAAAGCCGCAGGTGTTGCTACATTGGTCCTCGATGCGTTGAAGGGTTCGGCTGCGGTTGTAGTTGCTGGTTGGATTCTAAAGGTCCCGCTTTTGCACCAATACACAGGTCGGCCTTTAGAAGCTTTTGCACTTAGCGGTCTGTCCTTCCAACAGGCCTACTGGTGCATCTGGGGCGCTGCAATAGCTGCCATCATTGGTCACATGTTTCCACTGTGGTTGGGCTTCCGAGGCGGCAAAGGTGTGGCAACAGGCGTTGGTGTGTTCCTGATCCTGGCTCCAGGCGCGGTTGCGTTTGCTGGTCTGATCTTTATATTGATTGTTTTGGTAACGCGATACGTTTCGCTTGGGTCAATCATAGCGGCAGTGACGATACCATTGTATATCCTGCTGCGGAATCGTATTTCTCCGAGTCTCGAGTTCACGCCTGAGATAACAGCGGCGACAGTAGGGGCACTGCTGATCATATTCGCCCATCGTGCCAACATCAGAAGATTGATGCACGGAAATGAAAGCAAATTCAGTTGATGAAACGGATCGCCATCATTGGGGCGGGAAGTTGGGGAACTGCGCTGGGCGTTGTCGCAGCTCGCGCCGGTCATGACGTTCAACTATGGGCGCGCAACGCGGACGTTGTTGACTCGATCAATCGGGATCATTTGAATTCGGTTTACCTGACTGGTACACCCCTTCCGCCGAGCGTTCGGGCGAAGGGGGATATCACTAAAGTTATGGATGGCGCAGAGTTGGTCATCCTGGCGGCGCCGTCGCACGCGATGCGTGGACTGCTAACGGATATGCTGCCCGCACTGCAAAAGGAAATGATCATTGTCAGCGCGACCAAGGGAATTGAAATTGAAACGGGGAAACGAATTTCAGAGGTTGTTGCTGAAGTTGTTCCCGAAGCAATCCGGCCACGATTTGTTTGTTTGTCGGGACCGTCGTTCGCCAGGGAAGTGGTTGAGCGGAATCCCACCGCGGTAGTGGCGGCTAGCGAAGATCCTGAGGCAGCTCGCATAGTTCAGGGTGATTTGAGCTTTGAAAGTCTGCGCGTTTACACAAACGACGACGTGATAGGAACTGAGTTGGGTGGCTCGGTCAAGAATGTTATGGCCATAGCAGCCGGAATGGTGGCAGGACTTGGATTCGGTTCCAACAGCATAGCCGCCCTAATCACGCGCGGGCTCGCGGAAATGACGCGTCTTGCATTGCGTGAAGGAGCAAAATTGGAAACACTAATGGGTCTGGCCGGCTTAGGTGATCTCGTTCTAACTTGTACTGGAACCCTTTCACGCAATCGTTTTGTGGGCCAGGAGTTGGGAAAGGGTAGAAGCCTGGAAGAGATCACCACTGGCATGCATGAGATTGCCGAGGGTGTGAAAACGACGCTGGCCGTAAAACGAGTCGCTGATCGTCTTGGGGTGGAGATGCCCATTACGAATCAGGTTCATGGCGTGCTCTATGAGAAAAGATCGGCACGCGATGCAACCAATGAATTAATGACTCGGCCTTTAAAGGAAGAAGGCAATCGGTAATCATGCCGTTCAAGTAATGTCCGGCAAACTTTATTGTGGATAAGTCGGGACCGTTCGCGTAAACGAGAGAGTCTGTCGGACAAGGCACATGGCTATAGCAAAAGAAGAAAAACCACTGGCATCAAATCGAGCCGCATTTCACGAGTATCACATTCTCGATAAGTACGAGGCTGGAATTGCCTTGACGGGAACCGAAGTAAAGAGTGTGTTGGGGGGTCGGGTGCAATTAAAGGAAGGATATGTCGCTATCCGCGACGGCGAGGCCTGGTTGTTTAATGCACACATTTCGCCTTATTCTCATGGGAACCGCGAAAATCACGAGCCTCTACGAACGCGCAAGTTGCTATTGCACAAGCGAGAGATTGAGCAGTTGGACCAGGCAGCGGTCAAGCAGGGGATGACGCTGGTCGCCACCCGCGTTTATTTGAAGAACCGTCGAATCAAAGTTGAAGTCGCGGTGGCCCGTGGAAAAAAGATGTATGACAAGCGTGAGACGGAACTTCGGCGGACGGTTGAAAGAGAAACCCGCGCGCAACTCAAGGAACGCAACAGATGAGGATTTTAATAAAAAGGGGAATAAGCACGACACATGCAAATTGAAAGCAATAGTGGATCGTATCAACAGCTGGATGTTCAGGCTTTGGCCATCGCCGTTTTCAAAGACGAGAAGGCCGACGACGGCTTTCTTAAGGATCTCAATAAAATTACTGGCGGCTTAATTAGCTCAGTGATTGACTCCGAAGAATTAAAGGGTAAAGAGGGCGAAAATGTTTATCTTCACTTGATTGGTAACAGTGAACTTAAGGCGCAGCGACTCTTGCTCGTGGGCGTCGGGGAACGTAGTGAGTACACAACTACGCAAGCGTCTCAGATGGCTGGAACCGCCGTGCGCGCGTTGCGAGGGAAGAACGCGAAGTCAATTGCCGTGGTTCCCAGGCTGGATGGAAATGCTGAAGAGATTGCCTCGGTCGTTGTCGAGGGTGCCTTTATCGCACTTTTTGATCCGGACAAATACCGAACTTCGGATAAAGAAGAGCGGCAAATCACACGGCTTATCGTGGTGATGGATGGCGCCGACGAGACCGGTCTCAAGCGTGGAGTCGAACGCGGCCAGATAATAGGAGAATCGGTGAACTTCGCGCGCGATCTGGCAAACGAGCCCGGGGCCTACATGACACCGACGATCATGGCCGAGCGCGCCCGCGAGATTGCAAATGAGTTTGGTCTGAGTATTGATGTGCTCGATGAAGCGCGCATGGAACAGGAAGGAATGGGATCGTTGTTGAGCGTGGCGCGCGGATCAGATGAGCCAGGGAAATTAATAGTGCTCAAGTACACTCCGCCGAATATCGTCGAGGAGAGCGAGGGCCTGCTCGCGTTTGTGGGGAAGGGAATAACGTTTGATTCCGGGGGCATCTCGATTAAGCCGGGTGAGAACATGGAGTTGATGAAATACGATATGAGTGGTGGTGCGAGCGTCATGGGAGCGATGCGCGCGATTGGGCAGTTGAAACCCACTATTCCGGTGCTGGGGGTTATTCCCTGTGCGGAAAACCTCCCATCGGGCAAAGCTACAAAACCGGGAGACGTGGTGCGCGCGATGACGGGGAAGACGATCGAGATAATCAACACGGACGCGGAAGGCAGACTCGTTCTCGCGGACGCTATCGCCTACGCAAAGAAACTGGGGGCCACCACAATCGTGGATATGGCCACATTGACTGGTGCGGTATCGATTGCTTTAGGCGATGTTAACGCTGCTGTGCTTGGGACCGATCAGGAACTGATCGATGAAATCATAGTGGCAGGAAAAGAAGCGGGCGAAAAGTTTTGGCAACTACCGCTGGATAAGGAATACTCCAGGCAGATAAAGTCGGACATCGCAGATATCAAGAACGTTGGTGGGCGCAAGGCTGGGACAATAACAGCGGCGGCGTTTATCAAAGAATTCGCGGACGGAGTTTCATGGGCACACCTCGATATTGCCGGTACCGCCTGGGGTGAAGAAGCAAAGCCTTATCGATCGAAAGGACCCACCGGTATGGCCGTGCGGACCCTGATAAGAATGGTCAGTCGCGCCATGATAAAGCGCGAAGGGAGTATTAATCCATGAAGGTGTACTCAATTGTGGACGTTGGCTGTCTTCATTCGTAAACACAAGTCCGCCGCATACTTGCAGGAAAACGGCTTTTTGTTGAGTTATTTCACGCGTCTCACCGTGGCATCAGAGTTGATGATATGCGAGCAATTGCCAAAGGGGCGGACTTCACTCCTAAAATTGTCCTCGCCCCCCTCGACGGCCGCCTCGAGGAATCGTAACGCCGCCCCTTTGGCCCCCCAACTCCTTTTCGGATAATTTGCATCCACACCTTTTTCTCTCAATTACAACTGCCGGTAGCCTAATCAAGTGCTATAATTCGCGCGATCTGCTGGTAAGGACCGCAATCGCATCTTGCTGTTAGGGGAGTAGCAAACGGCGGTGACTGATTACTACAAAGTTCTTGGAATTAAGCGAACCGCGTCGAAGTCAGAAGTCAAGTCGGCTTACCGGAAGCTTGCGAGGTTGCGCCACCCCGATGTCAATAGCGGTTCAGAGAGCGCGGCCCGGGAATTCGCACTTCTCTCAAAGGCTTACCGAGTACTCATCGATCCTCAGGAGCGGGCTTACTACGATGACCAATTGACCGCCGTGGTGAACAGCGGATATTCCATCCTTCATTCAAATAACCCCCACGCTCGGAGAGCACGGAATCTGAGCGTACAGGCTAAGTGGGATCGAGTCGTCGATGAAGTTCTTGAACGTGACCGCCAGGAGAACCGAGAACGGCAGCGCGCTGTGTTTACGACCGTTTCACTTTTTCTTTCCACCTTTTTTGTGGCGGTGATTAGACCTCAATTGTGGGGTACGTTTGGTTTCGTTGGAGGTGCGATCGTTCTCACGCTTTTCCTGATAGGGGTCTGGCATCTTGCTACGCGACTGCGCGAATATTTCAATCATTACACATATACTACAAAGTCCTGGCAGGCCTCCATCCTAAGAGAGGTTGAGAAACCTGAACAACCATACACTCGGTTTTCCGCTTACACCTTCCTGCTTGTAGGGTACGTGGTTAGCGTTGGATTAGGACTTATCATTGGCTCGCATGCGCAAGGGTTCCTGGATGGCTTGATGGTTTTTTTCCGCCATGTAGACGGTCAATCAAACGTGATTTTTGTCTCGTCAACCGCCCTGTTGATTCCTGACCTGGTGGTTTACCCTCCAATTGCCGTGCTGATTGTAGATACTATGCACGCCGTAACGTCGCGAATCGATTAAACGCTCAAGCGAATCCAGCGCCCAGGTGTAAAGCCAAAAATGCGAACTAACGGAAAATATCGGAGAGTGTTTTGGTTTCTGGTTCTAATTTCGGGGGCTATTTCTAACGGGACAGCAGACGCTTTAACCAGGCCGAGCCATAGGCAGGATCGATCGGCTTCAACGGCGTTAACACCCCTTCAGTTGGAAATCGAAAAGCAACGGACGCGATTGAGTTCGGCAGACGTTGAAGAGCGGCGTGACGCGGTAACGCGGTTGCGTTCAATGCATCGTCCGGAAGCCTCCCGTGCAGCACTCCAGGGTTTAAGAGATCCGGAGGCGATCGTAAGGGCGTCAGCGGCAGCCGCGATTCTGTCACTGCCCCCGGACGAAAGCGCTGCTAATCTGCTCCCCTTGCTTAATGACAAAGATGAATTTGTCCGGCGTGAAACAGCTTATGCCCTGGGCAAAACGCGCAATCGCACCGCAGTGTCTCCTCTTGTCGAGCGACTTCTCAACGACAAGATAGATTCGGTACGGGCCGCCGCAGCCGTCGCGCTCGGCGAAATTGGCGACGAAACCGCTGTCTCTTCCCTGGCCGCTGTTTTGAATCCGCAATTGGGGCTGCCATTGAAGCGAAGAAAAAAAAGTAAGAAACCGGAGAACCCTTTTGTGTTGAGAGCGGCGGCACGCTCTCTGGGGCAAATTAGAAGTCGCGCCGGACTGCCGGCACTTATTGCGGTACTGAACGATGAACAGTTCGAGAACGACGTCAGAAGGGAATCAGCATTTGCACTGGGTGCGGTGGGCGATTCCTCAGCTCTTCCGGCGCTCCGCGAAGCAGTGAGCCACGCTGATCCTTATCTGTCTCAGGCGGCTCACGAGGCGATACGTAAAATCCTAAGATCGAACTCACAGTAATACTGAAGTCAGCGTCAAAAAACTAAAAGCGCCGAACACTTCCCAGTGAACGGCGCTTTCGCGATTTTGACTTAAATCAGTTTTAGCTTTCCGTTTTTTCGCCGCGACTCTGCCCCTTCTTCGCCGCCTTCGTGGCTTGAGGAATAGGCAACCCAACGCCGCCTGATAGCGATTCCAACATCTCTGGTTCTTCCTTCGGTACCGGCATGTCGTGGATGAGCGCCCCGCCAGAACTCTTCGAGAAGATCAGCTTGTGAGTGTACTCGTCAAGGTCTATGTAGACGAGATCTCCCAACCCTATCTGTCCAGTCGCTACAAGATTGGAAAGAGGATAGACCAGGAAACGCTCGACTGATCGCTTCAGATGGCGCGCACCGTATTTAAAGTCCAACCCTTCCTTCAACAGTGTGTTTTTGGCGGTTTCCGAACACTGAAAAACAAACTTAGTTCCCGCCGACTGCATGATTCTGTCTTGCACAGCCTGGAGTTCAAGATCGAGAATCTGCCGCAGGTGATGTTCCTTCAATGAGCGGAACACTACCACTTTGTCGATGCGGTTCATGAACTCAGGTGAAAACTTCCTTCGCGCAGATTCGACGGCGGTTCGGTAGATTTTCTGATCCACTTCGGTGTCGTTAGGATTCTTGGCGCCTTTACCTGGCGCAAACCCAATACCGCCGGAGATCAATTCTGACATTTCTCTGGCGCCAAGGTTCGACGTCAGCACAATCATGCAGCGCGAGAAATCGACGCGCCGGTTGTCCCCGAGAGTTAAAGTTGCCTTATCGAGAATACCCAGCAGCAATTGCCACAAGCTATCCGAGGCTTTTTCAATCTCGTCAAAAAGTATTAATGAGAGTTTAAGATCGTCGGTATGCATCCGGTCGAGATTCTCCTGCGTGAGCATTGGAGAAGTCTCGCGGTGTCCCAGATATCCCGGCGGTGAGCCGATCAATTTCGCAATTTCATGCGAATGCTGAAACTCAGCGCAATCGATCTTTACTATCGCATTCGAATCGCCATACAAAACTTCCGCTGCCGCCTCGATGACGCGGGTTTTTCCCGAGCCGGTGGGGCCCAGAAACAGCATCGTGCCGATAGGCCGATTCGGGGGGTTCATGCCGGCCAGAAAGATCTGGTAAAGGCCGCTCATTCGCCGTACTGCGCGCTCCTGTCCTACGATGCGGTCGGAGAGCCGCTGCTCGAAGTCTTGGGCGCGAGGACTTTTCTGATCAGGATCCAGGAAGACGGTGCCCATGATGTTATTTAGTTTCTGTATCTCCATTTCTGAAATCATCTCGTCCTCCTTGCATTCGCGGGCGCTTCTTACCTTGATGGCGCCCTGTTTAGCTGGCCATGATTGGCTTCACTGGGCTAATGCAAGGAACGATCCGTTAACAATATTGATGCGTGGGCTTCCGGCTTCGTTTGCCTCATTCCTGGCTCCGGCTTTCGCATCAGTAAAAAAACGAATGCTATATATACGACACGCGTTCAAATGTCATCACAAAATATTGCGCAATGACCAAATTTGAACAGCTGCCTGGGAAATTTGTGCGTTCAGCGCTGACAATTCATGTCAGGCAGCCGCTGCCAATAAATGTTTGTGTGGGGATCAGCGAGAACGCCGAAGCGACTTAGATTGCACGTTTTAACGCGGCTAGCTACCCAAAAGGTCTCACCGAAATTCGAAACAAATTGAGGTTTGATTCGTAGCGTGACGCAGTCACGCTACGCCTATCATCAGTCGTAGTATTCCAGACCCAGATGGGTGATCAAATCCTCGCCACGCAGATATCGCAACGTGTTCTTGAGCTTCATCAGTTGGATGAATACGTCGTGCTCCGGATAAAGTCCCGGGGCGGTTTGGGGCGACTTGAAATAGAAGGATAGCCACTCCTGGATTCCCTTCATGCCCGCGCGCTGGGCTAAATCCAGAAACAAGGCCAGGTCGAGAACGATGGGCGCAGCAAGAATTGAGTCGCGGCAGAGAAAGTCGACCTTGATCTGCATTGGGTAGCCAAGCCAACCGAAGATATCAATGTTGTCCCAGCCCTCTTTGTTGTCGCCGCGCGGAGGATAGTAGTTAATCCGCACCACGTGGGAGAAGTCTTTGTAAAGTTCAGGGTAAACTTCCGGCTGCAGAATGTATTCAAGCACAGACAATTTCGATTCTTCCTTGGTCTTGAACGACTCGGGATCATCCAATACCTCGCCATCGCGATTACCAAGGATATTGGTTGAATACCAACCGGCCAAACCCAGCATTCTTGCTTTTAAACCAGGAGCAATGATCGTCTTCATCAATGTCTGGCCTGTTTTGAAATCCTTCCCACAAATTGGCAGTTTGTTTTCTTCGGCGAGCGTTCTCAGAGCTGGGATATCGACCGTCAGATTGGGAGCGCCGTTGGCAAAGGGGATACCCGACTTCAAGGCGGCGTAGGCATAAATCATTGAGGGAGCAATCGACTTGTGGTTCTCACGCATCGCCTTTTCAAACGATTCGAGTGTCTTGTGAACGGGATGCTGCTTGAGAAAGATCTCCGTAGACGCTGCCCAAATCATCACCACTCGCGAGCATCGATTCTTTCGCTTCCATTCAGCGATCTCCTCAATGAGCTGTTGGGCGAGCTTAAACTTGTTCGCGCCGGTCTTGACGTTAGTGCCGTTAAGGCGCTTTACATAAGACTGATCGAAGACAGCCTTCATCGGCTTGATTTTCTGCAACGGGGTTTTAAGTTGTTTCAACAGATCTTTTTCCAGCACGCCGGCATGCATCGCGGCTTCGTAGGCTGAGTCTTCAAAAATGTCCCAGGCGCCGAATACGAGATCCTCAAGTTTGGCCAGCGGCACCAAGTCCTTGATCAAGGGAACTCGATTTTCGGTTCGCTTGCCGAGTCGAATCGTCCCCATCTGTGTCAGACTACCAACAGGCAGACCAATTCCCTTCTTTACAGCTTCCACACCTGCGATGAAAGTGGTGCTAACTGCGCCGAGGCCAACCAGCAGCACTCCCAGTCTGCCTTTTGGCTCAACTATCTCAGCGTCTTTTCTAACGGGCATTCTCGAGTCTCCTATCCCATAAGTTGTGTCAGCGCATGATACAGATGTGCGTCGTTGCTGTCATCTGGAGGTCATTTCCACGGGACTGTTTGTCGTTTTTGGCTCAAGAGAGATTAAGGTTTGTCCGGCCGAGCCGGATGTCGGTCGAGGTCTTTACTGCTAGCGTGGCTTAACTGGTACCCAGCAGCATACGATGCCGCACCATCGTGGCAGGATCATTTGAGATCAGCCCTTTGATGCCTAAAGAGCAAGCGCGACCGATCCATTGAGGATCATCAACGGTCCAGACCACTGTCTCTAATCCGTATTCTCTAGCTTTCTTTACAACGCGGGAGCCCGCGAGTGTGTAGTGAAGAGCAATCTCGTCCGCAGCTGCTTGGCGAGCCAGATCGACCATATTTAGCCTGCGAATGGTTGAAATTGGCCGTGATAGTTTTGGTTCGAAGAGTGCAGCAGTACGAATTCCCTCATCGATTCTCTTGACTTGGGCAATGGCAGGAAGGTCAAAGCTTTCAACTACGACTCGATTCGCGAGATCAGATTCATGGATACACTTGACCACGCTGGCTGCGAGTTCAGCCCCTTCGTCTGCATCAGACTTCATTTCGACGTAGAGCCAGCCGCGATTTGAGTTGAAGAGTTGGAAAACTTCCGCGAGCGTCGGTAGTTTCTCGCCCGCGTAAGATGTGGCAGGCGAACGGCCTTCAAACGGAGGTCCGGTATACCAACTTCCAACATCGATTTCCTGCAGCTGCCTGGAGGTTAAGTCACGAACCAGGCTGTCGATCGATGCTGTTCGCTTGAGGCTAGCGTCATGGATAACCATGGGCACCCCATCTCGCGAAAGCCGGACGTCAAACTCGATCCCTTCTGCGCCGTCCAAAATTGCACGCGAAAATGCGGCGAGCGTGTTTTCGGGGGCAACAGCCGAAGCTCCTCGGTGACCAAGAATAAGGGGCATCAAACTCATAATCTCATCTGTTTCCGGATCAGGATCGCGGCGAATGAAATGAGGGAAGGGAAAAACAAGATGTGAACCAGAGTGGCTGAGCAGCTAAAAATCGCGTTGGAACTAATGATAAGTGAGAATTCTCAACTGACAATAAAATGGGCCCAGTTCCGATACTCCAATTCTCAATGAGCATTTGTCGCTCGGGTCAGAAACTCTGGTTGAGTAGGATTCTGAATTATTTTTCGCAGTGTTATATCAAAGGTGCCATATTCGGTCTTGACGCGCGCACTAACTGGAATACGCTTCATGTCATTAGTAAAGCATATTGAGAATTGTCCTTCGCCATCGATGATCCTGTTAGGCCCGTAGACTTCTGCATCAACTCGCAAGACCTCGACTCGTCCGAGTATCGTCTTCATACGCTTCTTCTCGACCGTCCTCACTGGAACCTGGTAGACGTGCCCTGAATCGCTGACTGTTACCTCAATAGTTTTTCCAATCTCGAGTGGCTGGGTTCTCAAGTAATAGATTGCAGACAATACGTCTTGTACTTGACCCGCAAAAGCTGTCTCGGCACTTCGGGGTGCACGCGAAGGATTGTTTGGATCCCTCTCGATCCAGAACAAATTGCCATTGGAATAAGTCGTCTCGCTGATGCGCGAGCGTTTTCCTTGCTCGTCCACTCGTTTAGTCTTTTTGACAGTGAACGGGGCGGGTTCGACGATCGATTCAATCTGTTCCCGAAAATGTAGGTTGAAAAGTTTACTGAATAAACCCTTGCTTGAAATGTCCCCTGTGAATTTCAGAGAGTAGGCTTCGTCGCCGGTATCCTGACCGAATCCAGCTTCGACTATCTTCCGCCCTCCGGACTGTCTGGCGGCAGTAAAACGGAAGTCAGCGACGTCCACTTTCTTCAGGAGCGCTCGCGAAAATTCGGCGACATAGATAAGTTCTTCCCCAGACTCAAACGGATGGGTGCGAGCCATATCGGTGGGCTGATTCATGCGAGAGCCGGTCCCGGGACCCGCAGCGGCGGCCGTCGGTTTCTGCGCCCGAACGAGACTCGCGCCCAAAGGTAAAATCGTAGCCAGGCTGGTGACGAATATAGACGCGAAGATCAAAACGGCCGCGCGAGTGACACGAGTTTGAGTTTGTGACTTCATTTCAAGTAATAGGCTTTAAAAACCAACAGCCCCCAGGCGACTAAGAGACCCAAAGCAGCTCTGTATTCTCGATACCGCATGTAAAGACTGCTATCGAACTCCGTTTTCTCCTCCCCGTTCCGATATGGCCTGACGCGAGGTAAAAAAAAAGGCACTCCCCGGGCATACCTTTGATAACTTTCTCCAAAAAGTTGAACAAGCGTCTCGGATTCGACGCGCATCACAGGCAAATAGATGCCAAGAAAGAGCGCCCCGAAAAGGATTCCGAGCGGCCACCAACCAGAACCTATGGTGAATCCGAGGCCCAGGAGAAAGTTGCCGAGATAGAGAGGATTTCGGGTATGGGCGTAAGGGCCAGAAGTCGCAAGCTCTGAGTTTTTTCGAATGTGGCCGGCAGCCCAGGCACGAAGTAGCAGACCGAGAACTGAGACCGTAACGCCAGCCAGGAGCGTGACCGGACGCGGTCGGGCGAATACGAGAAAGAGTGCCGCGCACACGAAACTGAGTGGCACGCGGAAGCGCTGCATCCAGGTTCCACCTCTACGCAAATTCGATCAACCCCCTCAGTAGTACAGATTCCTGTCTGTCTCGGGTTTAGTGAACATTGACAAGCATTCCCGCAACTCCGACCTGGGATTTTCCCTACATCATTTAAGCTACCCAACCGGATGGAGTGCTTGTCCCACCTTCAGTCTTTCGCCGACCGCTTGAAACACTCGTTCAACTTCGATGTCCATGCATATCCATTTCGAGCACGCGCGGCGATGGCAATCAGTGCGGCAGTCAATGTCGACTCTATCCACACAGATATCCTCGTCTCGCAAACTTCCATTTCGCCACCATTCAGTTGGCCCGAAGAGACCGACAACCGGAGAACCGGCCGCGATGGCGATGTGCGTAGGTCCTGTGTCGCCGCCCACGTAAACCTGTGCCCCTTTCGCCAGTTCATAGAAGCCCTTAAGAGAAATCCTTACCGCTCGCGCCTTTCCGGACTGACTTGATTCCAGAGCCTTCTCTGCCAACTCTGCTTCACCGGGTCCGTAAGTTATTAGCGAGTGAATTCCGTGGTGCGACCAAAGTTCGTCGGCGAGACGCCCGAAGCGTTCGGCGCTCCAGAGTTTCGTTGGCCACCCGCCCCCCGGATTGAGAATGGCATAGCCACCTCCAGTCGTGAGGGCTGCGTTTTTCGCCTCGGCCTTGTGATCGGGAACGGTAGCGATAGGAAACTCAAGATCCAGAGCATTCTCGGGAACCTTAATTCCCAGGGCACCACGAACCAACTCCAGGTTTTTTCGGATGACGTGCGTGTTTTTCGAAATTGGGATCGACTTTGATAGTAGAATGCGGCTGGCCGGCTCACGAAGACAATCGCGGGAGAAGCCAAAAACACGACGCGCGCCAGAAAGGCGCGCAATTGAAGCGGATTTGAGTAATCCCTGGAAATCTAGAGCTAAATCGAAGGCTGAGGCGCGAAGCTGACGTAACTGCTGGCGCGGTGCCCGCAGCGTCTCCCCAGACACCAACCCGCGCCTCAAGGCCTTCGTGTCGACTTCGATGAGGCGATCCAGAAGTGGGTTGTCTCTTAAAATTTCTGCTGATCGATGTTCTACGACCCAGGAGATTTCTGCTCGAGGCATGGCCTTGCGAACCGCCGCCAACGCAGGGAGGGTGTGTACGATGTCGCCGATGCTTCCGAGTTTTACAATGAGAATTCTCATAGGGTAGGACAGGCATCCCTGACTGTCTCCTTCCAAACCATAAACGTACAAGCCGACTACTCCAACGGGGCGCCGCCTGTGCCCCGGTGGGATGTCCTACTGAAAACGGCGGATAAGTTCCGAAGTTGAATGATCCTTTGGATCTCCGACAATTCGTACGCGCCCGCCAAAAGACCCGACCACATCGCGCTCAGGGACAGTGTCTTCAGTGTAATCCGTGCCCTTGGCGTGGATGTCTGGCCTTGTTGCAAGGAGCAATTCTGTGACTGTAGGTTCGTCGAATATCGTAACCAGGTCAACCGCTTCAAGCGACGCGACAATCTCAGCCCGGTCACGTTCGGGCAATATCGGGCGACCCTGGCCTTTCAGCCGGGTTACTTGATCATCCGAATTAATTCCAACTACCAGCAGGTCGCCCAGAGAGCGAGCGCCTTCAAGATAGCGCACGTGCCCGGCATGCAAAAGGTCGAAGCACCCGTTAGCGAGAACAACGCTCCTTCCCTTTTGCTTTTCGGCTTTTACGCGATCCACAAGGGTTTGACGTTCAAGGATAAGCGAAGTCGCATCAACCATTTCCACTCTCCTTGGTAGTCATCGACTTATCATCAGGCAAGCTCGGAATGCAGCACAGAGTTCTCGAGTTCTTCTCGAGTGACCGAGGCCGTCCCGCGCTTCATCACAACGAGGCCGCCAGCATAATTCGCCAGTCGCGCAGCATCCGGAAAAGATGAATCGGAAGCAAGAGCAAGTGAATAGGCAGCCATTACCGTATCGCCCGCGCCGGTGACGTCAACCGGTTCACGTGCACCCACGGCTTCGATGTAAACAGGCGCCACCCCATCTTCGAGCAGCATCATTCCATTACTGCCGCGAGTTACCAGCAAGGCTCGATATCCCAATTGGTTCCGCAGGTCTTCGCCAGCTGAACAGAGTTCACCGTTGTTCAAGAATTGCTTCCCAAGCAGTTGCTCAACCTCATCTTGATTTGGGGTGGCCGACGTAAATCCGCTGAAGTTTCGCAAATTAGAGCGAGAATCAACAAAAACCGGAATCTTCCGAGCCGTTGCAGCATCTCGGGTGAATGTGGACATATCCGAACCGGCAACACCATAGTTGTAATCGGAGATGATTATAGCGTCCGCCGCTTGTGCCTGTTCCAGAACCTGTTCACGTAGCCGCTCGCGAAATTCAGCATCGTTTAGCGGTTCGCCGTCATAGTCAATTCTGATTACCTGTTGACGGGTGGAGTGTAATTGGCCGGCGAGTATTCGCACTTTTTTGGTCGTCCGCAACCTATCTGAGGTTAAGAAGCCCCTACAATCGACCCCTGCGGCCGTTAGTCTTTCCACCAGACCTAGTCCTGCTTCGTCTTCGCCCGCCACGCTAATTAACGAGACACTAGCTCCAAGCGAGGCTATATTGACTGCACAATTTGCCGCGCCACCAGGCACCGTTTCGGTGTGCTCATGACGGAGAATGAAGACTGGAGCTTCGCGCGAAACACGGCTGATTGCGCCGTAAATAAACTGATCCGCAATCGAATCTCCGACGACCAGGATTCGGCGCTGCGAAAAACGCCTCACTATGCTTGACAGCCGCTCCTGCATCAATGTTCGATCTACGGTCAAACCTTAGTTCCCCATTTCAAACCAGCAATCCAACCAGGAACATTCATCCAGGAACAACTCTCACGTCGGTAATGCGGTCTTGCCCCCGCTCTCTTGTTTTAAGCGTCCGCCTGGGTTTAAGGCTTACCGACGTACACCATAGAGTCTTGCGCAACGATAAGATGGACAGCCTCCAGCAAGTTTTCCGCGACCAAATCCGGCTTCTCAGTCCAGTTGGCGCGTTGATGTTCCCACTCCCCGCGCCCGTAACCGCTCAAAACAAACGCGGACTTCAAACCGGCATTTCGAGCGAGTTCTATATCGCTGTATCTATCCCCCACCATCCAACTGGCATTAAGGTCGATGTCAAAATCCTGGACCGCACGGGAGATTAGCCCGGGTTTTGGCTTGCGACAGTCGCAATCGAAGCGGTAGGGCGGCTCACCCACCGATGGATGATGTGCGCAGTAGTAAATCGCATCCAGCTTCGCTCCGTTGCTTTCGAGGTCTGCGGTCATCCTCGCGTGGACAGTTTGAATCATATCTTCGGAAAAGTATCCACGGGCTACCCCGGCCTGGTTAGTAACGAGTATTGCGAGCCAGCCATTTTCGTTTAGGTGTTGGACGGCGGAAGCCGCATAAGGAAACAAACTAAAACGCGACGGATGATTGATGTACCCCACCTCTTCTGAAATTGTCCCGTCGCGGTCTATGAAAACTGCTCGCTTCATTTTATTTGTTCAATAAATTCCAGTTTGTTGTTGAACTCGGTCAACGGCTGCGTTTTCGAACAAGCGGTAAGGGGACGTTCATCAGCCGTTTTTCGTCTCGCCAACATTACTCGAGCTCGTCCGAAAACCTCATCCGGCGTTATAGCAGTCATGCAGCGATGATCGATAGGGCAGTCGCGCAGCATGCAGGGCGCACAATCGGGGGCAGTGCGCACAATCTCCGCCAGGGGCGAAAATGGCCGCGTAGTCAGCGGGTTAGTTGGACCGAAGATCACGAGTGTAGGCCGGCGCAGACTCGCAGCTATATGAGCAGGCCCAGTATCGTTGGTTACGAGCAAGTCGACAAAACTTAAAACGGCTACAAGTTGAGCGAGTTCGGTCTTGCCGGTGAGCATCACGGGTCTATTGTGCATCCGCCCGCTTACCTCGAGCGAAACGTCCGCTTCGGCGGCCGAGCCAATCAGGAGAATATCTGCACCGCATTCGTCGATAAACCGATCCGCCAGGGCCGCATAGCGCTCAGCAGGCCATCGCTTGGCTCGACTATTTATCGACCCGGGACAAAGGGCGATCAGGGGGCGGTCATCCGTTTTTTCCGTTATTCCCTGACCGCGAAGAAGATCAAGCGCGGCAACCTTACGACGCTCAGATACTTCGAGCGAAGCATCGGGTTGTGTGTTCAAGAAACTCTGTTCACGATTAACGAGCCATTCCAGGCGGGCGATGATATTTAAATAATAGAACACTTCATGTTGTGAACTTCGCCACTCAGGCAAATCCAGCGGATGCGTAAGCAGCCTCTGACGGCCATCTGTGGCGTAACCAATCCGTAAGGGAACCCGGGCCAGAGAGGCCACCAACGCAGTCTCAATAGAATTCGGCAGAAGTACGGCCAGATCAAAATTGCGCCTTCGCCACTCGCGGACCTGGTGAACAACTGACCTGAGCCCGCTACCTTCGTGAACCAGCAAATCATCGAGAAAATCGGCTTCGGCAAAAACGCCCTGTCCCAGCGAACGAGTGGCCAATGTAATGTGAGAATCCGGAAAAAGGCGTCGCAGGTTACGCAGTGCCGGGACAGTCATCACCGCGTCGCCGACCCAGTTTGTTCCGCGAACGACGATACGCTCAATGTTGTAAAGCTTAGATTCAGGCATTCGGTAGTGTCTTAATACCGGGTATTCCTAGAGTGTGTTGAGAGAAGATTTTTCCATATGTCATTTGACATTTCTCATTGGTCATTTTAACCCTCGCGTTCTTCGGAGTCCGACAAATGGCGA
>Ga0137394_10001385_pt1 | contig 17618 bp, 14 predicted proteins | sample czobulk116metaG_FD_108278 | JGI IMG/M metagenome (GOLD analysis project Ga0137394, IMG submission 108278) | Vadose zone soil microbial communities from Angelo Coast Range Reserve, California, USA - czobulk1.16 metaG | ecosystem: Environmental > Terrestrial > Soil > Vadose zone | place: USA...
CGCACGTCGCACCTCGCACCTCGCACCTCGCACCTCGCACCTCGCACCTCGCACCTCGCACCGCACGAGTCACCACAGTATGACCCCTCTTGCGCCGTCGCTGGCCGCGAGGGCTGTGAGCGCGTCGTTGATCCGGTCGAGCGCGTACCTGCGCGAGACGAGCTCGTTCAGCTTGAGCTGCCCTTCCTGATACAGCGAGACGAGGCGCGGTATGTCGCGCGCCGGATTGCCCGATCCATAGACCGACCCGATCAACCGTTTTTCCTGCATCACGAAAGGAAACATCGCGATCGATCCCTGGCCGTCGAGGCGCGACAGTCCCGTCAGTACCACCGCGCCGCCTTTACGCACCGACGCCAGCGCCGTCGTCAGCGTCGCCGGGCTGCCGACCGTGTCGAACACGAAGTCGGCGCCACGGCCAGCGGTCAGCTCGCGAACCGCGGCCGGGACATCGTGTACGGGGGACGGGCCTCCGTACCCTGTGCTGGCATCTGTGCGGAGACCTGTCCCCATTACGACGTCGGTGGCGCCGAACTGTCGCGCGATGGCCAGCGGCGCCGGACGCAGATCGACAGCGATGATCCGCTCGCACCCCGCGATCGCCGCGCCCTGCACGACGTTGAGGCCGACGCCTCCCGTGCCGATCACGACGACGCGCGCGCCCTGTGGCACCTGCCCGGCGTTGGTCACAGCGCCAACGCCGGTCATCACGGCGCAGCCGATTGTGGCGAGCGCCTCGAAGGAGACGTCGGACGGCACGCGAATCGCCCCGCCCTCGGGCACGACCACACAATCGGAGAAGCAGGCGGTGCCGAGAAACGGCGCGACGTCCTGCTGCCGGGCGTGCAGCCGCGCCTCACCCGAGGGCAGCTTGTTGCGGAACGTCACCTTCTCGACGCGATCGCACAGAACGGCGCGTCCCTCGCGGCACGGCGGGCACAAGCCGCACGCGGGCGCCCAGCAGAGCACGACGTGATCGCCCGGCTTCACACTGGTGACCGACGCGCCCACCTCGCGCACGATGCCGGCGCCTTCGTGACCGAGCACCAGCGGCGTCTTCGCGGGCCAATCGCCGCGCGCCGGGTGCAGGTCGCTGTGGCAGACGCCTGCGGCTTTCAGCTCGACGAGCACTTCGCCCGGGCCTGGCGCGTCGAGCTCGGCGGCTTCGACCGACAGCGGCTGTCCCTGCTCCCACAAAATCGCGGCGTGAATGTCCATGAACGAATCGGGGCTCGCTTATACCGCTGCGTTATCGCTCTGTCAACAACTCGAGATCGAACACGGCGACGCTCAGACGCCGCGGATCCGCGCCCGGCGACGCCGCGCCATCCAGGCTGCGCAGTTCAAGGAACCTCGACCCTGCATCGATCTGAAACCATGGCGTCGTGAACTCCGATCGCGCGTCGGTGACCGGCAACGTCGCGATTTCCGAACCGCCAATCCCGATCCGGATGCGACGCACGTGACCGAACGCCTGCGCGGCCAGATGCAATCGCACGCGCGCTGGTTGGGAAGCCACGATGCCGAGCCGCGCCCGCTCCCCCATCCAGCGCCATCTCACCGTCCGACCCGCGCCGTCGCCGTCCGCCGACCGCTCGAGGTACGACCATCCGGTGTCGAGCCACAGCGCGGGCAGAACCAGGTCGCGAGCCCGCGGGATCGCATAGGCCAGCGTGAATGCATCGTCGTACCGGCGCGCCGATGGACCGAACAGCGCGTCCGCGATCTCTCGCGCGCGCTGGCCGTCTGCCGGCGGGATCAGGCGCTTCTCGATCACGAGGTGACCCGCGCTGTACGCACCGAGCACGGCCAGGCTGATCGCCGGCAATTGACGTGCGTCGTACGAGACGACGTCGTCGATGGCCCCGGAACGCGTCTTGAACTGGGCGAACCCCGGCACCGCGTCGAACGGAAGGGGCGGGACGCTTCGCGAGAGATACCCGCCGAACAGCGGCTGCCCGTGAACCGTCTGCCACAGCATGCGCTGGGGAAACTCCGCCGGATCGTCAGGAATCGGCACCTCGATCACGCCGGTCCGGCTCGTGTCACCGCCGAGTCGATCGAAGAACGGCGGCACTCGCACTTCACTCAGCGGCAGCGGCACCACGGCGTTCTCGAACACGATCGATGCCGTCATCAGCGCCGCGATGCCGAGAGCGGGCGCGCCAGTCAATCGCCGCAGGAGGACCCACGCGCCACCCGCGACGAGCGGCGACAGGCACAAGGTTGTCATCACGACGAATCGTCCGGGCACGCGCGGAATGTCGCCGTAAGGCAGCCGAGCGAAGAGTCGATATGGCGTGGCCCGTGAAAAGCCTGGCGCTACGGCGCGGCCGGCGACGTGCACGATTGGACCAAGCGCGAGCACGCTGAAAAGCACGCATCCGGCGACCCAGAATCTCCACGTCCGCGCCCGAAACGCCTTCACGCCGGCGAGCGCCAGCAGCAGCGGCACGTACCCGAGAAACATCACGGCCTCGAGACCGCTGCCGCCGCGCGCGATGACGCGGTATGCGGGCTCGACGACCCGTCCCCATAGTGGATGCAGCGGCGAAGGCACGACAAACGCGAGCACGTCCGCAGAGAAGCGGTCGATGTCGTAAGCCGGATTCGACGTGCGACCCTCGGTCCGTCCCAGCGACAGCATGGTCACCAGGAGTGGCGAGAGGAGCACGCCACTGATGAGCAACGCACCAACGATCCGGCCTGTGGCGCTGCGCCATTCGCGTCCACGGCCCGCGGCGGCGAAGACGATCAGCAGACCGGCGAACACCAGCAGGAATGCACCATAGTACGCCGACGTCAGCGCCGTCGCCGCCAGGAACAGACCGCAGCACGCCGGATTGCGCCATCCGCGCTCGCGACGTGTCTTCAGCGCGAAGAGCACGAACAGCGGCAGCCACTGCGTGGACAGCAGATCAAGATGGCCCAGCAGGTGCACGCAGCGATAGCTGCTGAACGCGAACGCCGCGCCGGCGACGAACGCGGCGTGCCGCGCCGCGCCGGCGTGAACGACAAGGCCGCCCGGATCCACCTCTTGTTCGAGGACGTACAGCGACAGGCGGTACACGGCGTATCCGCTCAACATGAACGAGAGGAACACGACAAAGTTGTACGCGGCCGGGAGCCCGAGCAGGAGCGCGATTGGCAGCGCGATCACGTCCTGCAGCAGGTTCAGCGTGTGGAAATAGAGGTGCGCGCCGTACGGGAAGTACAGGTCGCCGATCGCGTACGGGTTCACGTGCAGGACGACCAGCGCACGCTTCACCCACCACAGGTTCCAGTAGAACTGGAACGCGTCGTCGGCGCCGGGAATCGCGGTGCGTAGGTGGAGGACCAGCGGATACGTCGCGATCGCCGCCAACACCGCGTAGGCCGCCAGACAGAGCAGCTCACGACCAGGCGCGTGCGAGCGCCGAGCCCGTAGGAAGTCCGACGTAGGAAGTCTGAGGTCTGAACGGTTGGTAATGATGTCTATCTGCTCGCTTTGTCCTGCAGTTCACGAACGGTCGTCACGCGGAATTACTGATTCGCGTTGCGCAGCTTTCTCATGCCGCGAAGCCAGCGATCGTAGTCGCCCGCTTTGCGGCGGAAATATTCGGCGACCTCGGGGTGCGGCAGGATCAGAAAGCGCTCGTCCGCGATGCCTTTCACGACATCCTCCGCCACCGTTTCGGGCTCGAGCGCGGAGTCCACCAGGAACATGCGCCCGCCCTCGGACGCGCGCCGCAGCATGTCGGTGCGGACGCCCTGCGGGCACAGCGCCGACACGGTGATCCCGCGATCGCCGTAGGTCATCGACAGCCATTCCGCAAACGCCAGCGAGGCGTGCTTCGTCACTGCGTAGGTCGCCGACTGCGGATGCGTCAGCAGGCCGGCAGCGGACACCGTCTGCAGCAGGTACCCGGCCCGCCGCTCGAGCATGTGCGGGATCACGGCCCGCGCGCTGAAGACGTGCGCCATCACGTTCACGTCCCAGCAGCGCTCCCACTCCGATGTCGGCGTGTGCTCGTCGCCGTCCACAGCGATGCCGGCGTTGGAGCAGAAGAGATCGATCCGGCCGTGCCGGCCGATGACCTGCGCGACCAGCCGCGCCACGTCCGCCTCGCGCGAGACATCGACGGCCACAGCGGTGCCGCGGATCTCCTCGGCGACCTGCGCGGCGCCGCGGGCGTTCACGTCGGCGACGACGACCGCCTTCGCGCCTTCGGCGGCGAACCGCCGGCACAGCGCGCGGCCGATGCCGTCCGCGCCGCCGGTGACGACGACAACCTTGTCTGCGACGATCACACCAGACGTCTCAAGAATGCCACCACGAAAGCACGGCGTGTTTTCGTGGGTCTTCGTGTTGTCGTGGTTAACAGCCCGTGGCGAAAGTCTGGCGTCGCACCGAGACGGGCGAGGCGCCCCCATGGCAAGGCGCGACGACCGAGAGTACCGGGAGTATTTGAGCGAGGAGCAACGCAGCCAGCGGGGTTCCCAACGCGGCAGCCGCGTTGGGGTGGAGCGGGGTTCCCAACGCGGCAGCCGCGTTGGGGTGGAGCGGGGTCCCCAACGCGGCAGCCGCGTTGGGGTGGAGCGGGGATGCATCGCCCGTCGAATGCAGCCAGACTTTCGCCACGGGCTGTTAAGGGTGCTCGCGTCACGAGGCCTTGACGGCCGGGTCGTTGCTGCGCATCCAGGCCTGCAGCCTGGCGACGTCTCTCGTCACGGTGCGCGACGCCGCGAACAGCACGACTGCGAGCACTGCCGCGAGAGTCGGCACGATGTACATCGCCGCGTGCAGCCCTTCCGCTCGAAAGGGCTCGAGCGCGCGAAGATTGAAGCCCTTCGACTCTCCGACGAGGCTGCGGAGCTCCGAATTCATCAGCGCGCCGAACGGCAGCGGAGCGACGGCGCCCGCGGCGCTCGCCTTCTGGAACGTGAAGTAGTCGCTGACCAGGCCGGTTCCTACCGGTCCGAGCGACGCGCCCAGCACGTACATCGCGAAGAAGTACAGCGCCATCGCCGTGCCGCGCAGCGAGGGCTCGACGACATCGTGAATGGTCGCGTAGACGGTGGAGTAGTACGCGAACATCACGCCGCTGCCGATGCCCATGAGCAGCGCGAACCCCACGACATCGCCGGCGGGCCGCATGAGGCCGAGAAACATGAACGGCGCGCAGATAACGATGGAGGCGGTGCCCACGATCAGGCGGCCGTCGACGCGCTTCGCGTAGAGACGATCGGCGAGGAAGCCGCCGCCGGTGAGCCCCACGATCCCCGAGAACCCGTACACGCACGCCGCCACCCACCCCGCGTTGAGGAACGTCATGTGGTGAAACCGCACGAGGAACGGCGAGACGAACGAGCCGAGCGCATACATGTTGAAGTTGTGCAGCGCGCCCGACGCGATGATCCAGAGCATCGTCGGAATCGAGAGCACGAGCAGATAGGGATTGCCCGGGCGGCACCGATCGCCCACTGCGTGCTGTTCGAGCGTGCCGCGCTTCGGCTCGCGCATCATCAGCGCCGCCGCGGCGCACAGGAGGCCGGGAACCGCCGCCACGTAAAACGCCTTGCGCCAGCCCCAGCTCTGGAGAATCCAGCCGCCTGCGCCGTTCGCCAGGCCCAGCCCGAGCGGGAGGCCGAGCATCCAGATCGCGACGGCGCGTGCGCGCATGGTGGCGGGGAAGAAATCGCCGATGAGCGAGGTCGACGCGGGCGAGCAGGTCGCTTCGCCAACCCCGACGCCGAGGCGCGCGACGATCAGCTGAGCGAAGCTGCGCGCCAGCCCCGACATCGCCGTCAGGAGGCTCCATACGAACACGCCGGCCGCAAGAATCTTCCGGCGCTGCAGTCGATCGGACAGCCGACCGAGCGGCAGGCCGACGACGGCGTACAGCAGCGTGAAGACGGTCCCGAGCAGACCGAGGGCCGTATCGCTCAGCGCCCACTCGCGCCGGATGCCTTCGCCGACCCCGCCAATGATCTGGCGATCGAAGAAGTTCATCAGGTTGATCGCGAACAACACCGCCAGCGCGTAGCCGGAACCAGACATCCGTCAGCCTCCATCTTGTCCCGGCTTACCGCCCGCGATGCCCGTTCAGCCAGGTCCGCCCGTCCTGTCCGTCCCGCCCGTCCCGACCTTCCTGCCTGTCCGTCCTGCTCGCCAACCCGCCCCACCCGTCCCGCCAGACGTACCAGGCCCCCTGGCTAGAGCGGATATTTCCCGGCCTCGATCACCGCATCGGCGATTCGGCGGCGGGCCGCGATCGCGTCGATGCCGGCATACGCCGAGAGGCGGTGCGCGCCGGCTGCCAGCGAGCCGTCGGCGCCTCGCGCGGCCAGCGCGGAGACGACCTGCCTGGCCGCGGCGGCGACGCGGTCGGCGGCCTCATTGCTGTAGACCCCCGCGATGTCGACGGCGAGAGCGGCACGCCCATCGTCGCGCGCCGTCATTTTCCGTGCCCGCGCGATCGCGCTTTCGGCGGCGTACGTTTCGATGACGACATCCGCGATCTGGCCCAGCACCTCCTGCTCGTTCTTCAGCGCATCGCCATACGCGGCGGACGCGTGCCCGAGCAGCGCGATGGCGAGCCGCTTCAACTGCGCGACGAACTCGCGCTCGTTCGCGAGCGTCGACTGACCGTCGACGCGCGGCTGCCGGCCGCCGGCGGGCGACGGCTCGAGCGCCCGTCGCGAGGCGTCCGGGCTGAACAGGCCCGGCGACTGCTTCAAGAGGCGCCCGGGAATCAGCAGCCGGTTGATCTCGTTCGTCCCCTCGTAGATACGCGTGATGCGCGCGTCGCGGTACATCCGCTCGACCGGGAACTCGCGCGAGTAGCCGTTGCCGCCGAATATCTGCACGCCTTCGTCGACCGCCCACGCGAGCGCTTCGCTCGTCCACACCTTGTTGATCGAGCACTCGACCGAGAACGCCTCGATCGTTTTCATGACGAAGGCGCCGTCGGCGCGATCGCCGGCCTCGATCGCGCGGTCGACCTCGCCGAGCGTGCGGTACGACATCGCGTCGCCGACGAACCCGCGGATCGCCATCCCGGCAAGCTTCTGCTTGATCAGCCCGAATTCGGCGATGGCCTTGCCGAACTGGCGCCGCTCCTTCGCGTACTTCACGGCGTGGTTGAGCGCCAGCTTGACGCCCGACATGTTGCGCGAGCCCAGCTTCACGCGCCCGACGTTCAGGACGTTGAACGCGACCTTGTGTCCCTGGCCGATCGTTCCGAGCACGTTCTCGGCCGGAACCTTGACGTTGTCGAGCATCAGCGCCGTCGTCGACGACCCGTCGAGGCCGAGCTTGATTTCGTCGCGGCCGCTCGTCACGCCCATCCCGCGCTCGACGAGGAACGCTGTGAACTTGTCGCCGTCGACCTTTGCGAAGATGGTGAACAGATCGGCAAAGCCGCCGTTCGTGATCCACATCTTCTGACCATTGAGCAGATAGTGACGGCCGTCCGGCGTGAGCGTCGCGGTGGTGCGCGCCGCGAGCGCGTCGGATCCGGACTGCGGCTCCGTGAGCGCATACGCCGCCACCAGCTCGCCGCTCGACAGACGGGGCAGATAACGCGCCTTCTGTTCCTCGCTGCCGAAGTAGACGAGCGGCAGCGTGCCAATCGAGGTGTGGGCGCCAAGCGATCCACCGAACGAGGGGTTGATCGCGATCTGCTCGCCGACGTATGACGCGCTGATCAAGTCGAGCCCGAGGCCGCCGTACGCCGGCGGGATCTCGAGGCGCAGCAGATCGAGCGCGCCCGCCTTCTTCAGAAGCTGACGCGTGAGCGGCCAGTCGTGCTCGTAGAGCCGCTGCACCACCGGCAGCACTTCCTTCTGCATGAACTCCGCGGCGGTCTGCCCGAACAGCCGCTGCTCCTCGGTGAGATCCTCGCGAACGAAGATCTCCTCCGCGTTCACCGGGCTCTTGAGGAACTGCCCGCCGGTGGCCGGCGCCTGTGTCGGTGCCATTATCGGTTCTGCTCGACGGTTTGGGCGCAGGCTCTCAGCCGAGCGTTCTGGCTCGCCTGAAAGGCTCGCCCTCCATTTGTGTTTGGAGCGCGAGGCGTTCCACCGAGCGTTCGGCTCGCCTGAAAGGCTCGCTCTCCATTGTTGACGGCTCTAGCGGGTCGGAAGTATAAGCCTGACGTCGTGCCAACCCTCAGCGAATTGTTCACACTCGATGGCCGCGTGGCGATCGTTACCGGCGGATCGCGCGGTCTGGGTCGGGAGATGGCCGAAGGGCTCGCGGAAGCCGGTGCGTCGCTGATGCTGTGCGCGCGGCGCGACGAGTGGCTCGCGCCGACCGTCGAGGAGATGCGCGGGCAGGGGTTCACCGTGGACGGCATGATCTGCGATGTGTCGAAGCCGGCTGACGTGCGGGCGGTCGTCGACAAGACGATCGCCGCGTTCGGCAAGGTGGACATCCTGATCAACAACGCCGGCGTGACCTGGGCCGCGGAGCCCGAGGACCTGCCACTCGACAGGTGGCAGAAGGTCGTCGACATCAACCTGACCGGCGCGTTTCTGTTTTCGCAGGCCGCGGGCCGCGACATGCTGAAGCGGGAGTGGGGCCGCATCATCAACACCGCGTCGATTGCCGGCATGCACGGGTCCGTGCAGGGTCCGCATTATGCGGCGTACGCGGCGACGAAAGCCGGTCTGATCGGTCTGACACGCGAGCTCGCCGTCTCGTGGGCGCGGAAAGGCATTCGCGTGAACGCGATTGCGCCAGGTTTCTTTCATTCGCGCCTGGCCGACGGCGCGATTGCGATGAACGAGGCCTCGATCAAGGCGACCAGCCCGATCCCGCGCGTCGGCGGCGCCGGCGAGCTCAAAGGCGTCGCCGTCTTTCTCGCTGCCGACGCCTCCAACTACATCACGGGGCAGACCATCGTCGTCGACGGCGGCCGGACAATCGCGTGAGGAGTCGCGTGAAACCGGAGTCTCCCTACGCGGCGCGCCCGTGGCTGCGCCACTACGACTACTGGGTCCGACCGCACATGACGTATCCGGGGCGGCCGCTCGGCGACATCCTGGCGGTGACGGCCGTGCACCGCCCGGATCGGCCGGCGACGCATTTTCTCGGGGCCGAGCTGACGTTCCTCGACTTGAAGCGCCGCTCGGACGCGCTCGCCACGTCGCTCGCCGGCATGGGCATCGCGAAGGGCGACCGCGTCGGCATCATGCTGCCCAACTGCCCGCAGTACATCATCGCCGCCTTTGCCGTCCTGCGGCTCGGCGCGGTCGTGGTCAACATCAACCCGAGCTACACCGCACGCGAGTTTCTGGTTGTTACGACCGACTCGACGCCAAAATTGCTCATCACGCTGGATGCGCTGGTGCCGCTGGTGCAAGGCGTCCGCGGTCAGACGACGATCCAGCACATCATTGTCACTTCGCTGGCAGAATACTCAGCCGCCGCCGCCGCTCCCCCGCGCATCGACGGCACGCTGGCGTTCTCCGATTTGACTGTGACTCGGAGCCAACCCGGAGTCACCTCGGAGCCAGCGTCAGAGTCGGGTCAGACTGAGGTCAGACTGGGGTCAGACCCTGGTCCGACCCTGTCTCGACCCCCGACCATCGATCCCGGCGACCTGGCCGTCCTTCAATACACCGGCGGCACGACCGGCACGCCCAAGGGCGCGATGCTGACCCACGGAAACATCTTCGCGAACGTCGTCCAGACCATCGCGTGGACGAACCCCACTTATATTCTCAGCGGCGAGGAGCGCTACCTTGTCGTCATCCCGTACTTCCACATCTACGCGTTCTCGGTCTGCATGATGATGGGCCTGTGGGTGGGCGCGCTGCAGATCCTCCATCCGAAGTACGACCCCGATCAGGTGCTCGCGTCGATCAGGCAGTTCCGGCCGACTTATTTCCCCGCGGTGCCCACGGTCTTCGTCTCGCTGCTGAATCATCCGCGCGTGGCTGAGCACGGGCTCGATCTCGTGCGCCACTACAACAGCGGCGGCGCGCCGTGCCCGCTGGAAGTCATCGACGAGTTCGAGCGCCGCATCGGACGGCCGCTGACTGAAGGGTACGGGCTGTCCGAGACCTCGCCGGTCACGCATTCGACGCCGCAGCTGGCGCGGCGCAAGCCCGGCACCATCGGTCTGCCCATGCCGGATACCGACATGAAGGTGGTGGACGTCGAGACCGGCACGCGCGAGCTCCCGCTCGGCGAGGCCGGCGAGATCTGCATCTCGGGCCCGCAGGTGATGAAAGGCTACTGGAACAAGCCGGCCGAAAGCGCGCGCATTCTGCGCGCCGACGCCGCCGGCCGGATCTGGTTTCACACCGGCGACATCGGTTTCGTCGACGAGGACGGTTTCACCTCGATCGTCCAGCGCAAGAAGGACCTGATCATCGTCGACGGCTTCAACGTGTATCCGTCGGAAGTGGAAGCGGTGCTCTACGCGCATCCGGCGGTGCGCCTCGCCGCGGTGATCGGCATTCCCGACGCGTATCACGGCGAGATTGTGAAGGCCTGCGTGGCCTTCAAGGCGGACACCGCGACCACTCCAGACGACTTGATCGCGCATTGCCGGACGAGCCTGACCGAATACAAGGTGCCACGCGCCATCGAGATCCGCGATACGCTGCCGATGAGCGCCGTCGGAAAAATCCTCTATCGCGTGCTACGCGACGAGCACGCCGCGTCGCTCCAGAAATCATGACCGTGCTTGACACGCGCCGCACGATGAGCGGCATCGAATACTTCAAGAAGATGATGGCCGGCGAGCTGCCGCCGCCCGCGATGCTGGATCTGCTGGGCATCAAGCTGGTGGCCGTGGAGCCGGGGCGCGTCGTCTTCACCGCGACCGCCGAGGAGCGCTTCTACAACGGCACGGGCGTGGCGCACGGCGGGTTCGCCGCCAGCCTGCTCGACACCGCGCTCGGCTGCGCGATCAACTCGGCGATGCCGGCCGGCCGGCGCTTCACCACGCTGGAGCTGAAGGTCAACCTCACGCGGCCGCTCACGAAGGAGGCTGGCCTGCTCCGCTGCGAGGCGAGCATCGTCCACGTCGGGGGACGGACCGCCACATCGGAGGGCCGCATCGTCGACGCCAACGGCAAGTTGTACGCGCACGGCACGACGACGTGCATCGTCGTGGAGACCCCACGGGGCCCTCTGGAACCTTAGCTCCGGTGTCAGACACCATGTATTCATGACACGGTGTCTGACACCAGGAGGAGAGTGATCACATGTCGCAGCTCGTTCGCTACGAAATCACAGACGGCGTCGCCGTCGTCACGATCGAGAATCCGCCGGTCAACGCCCTGAGCCCCGCTGTGTGGGAGGGCATCGACAAGGCCGTCGCGCGCGCGGTCGCCGATCCGGCCGCCGAGGCGATCGTGCTGATCGGCGCCGGCACGACCTTCATCGCCGGCGCGGACATCAAGGTGTTCGACACGCTCAAGACACGCGAGGACTCGTTCTCGCGATCGGCGGGCACGCACGCGCTGCTGAGACGGATGGAGGACGCCGCCAAGCCGATCGTCGCCGCGATTCACGGCAACGCGCTCGGCGGCGGACTCGAGGTCGCGCAAGCGTGCCATTTCCGCGTCGCGACGAAGGACGCAAGGGTCGGCCAGCCCGAGGTCCTGCTCGGCATCATTCCCGGCGCGGGGGGCACACAGCGCCTTCCGCGCCTCGCCGGCGCGACGTTGGCGCTCGAGATGAGCACCGACGGCAAACCGGTGCCGGCGCCGAAGGCGCGCGCGGCCGGCATCCTCGATCACATTGTCGAAGGCGATTTGCTGACCGAGGCGATCGCATTCGCGAAAGCCAAAGCGAAGGCCCGCGAGATCAGAAAGTCACGCGACGTGCCGATCAGCGCCGACGCTGCAAAGGCGGGGCTCGAGGCCGCCGCGGCAATGCGCACGTCGCTGAAGAAAACCGCCAAGGGCATGGTCGCGCCCTTTGCCGCGGTCGACGCGATCGAGGCAGGCATCCGGCACGGATTCGACGCCGGGTCCGAGCGCGAGCGCGAGCTGTTCGCGGAGCGCGTCGTCTCGACGGAATCGAAGGCGCTCCGCCACCTGTTCTTCGCCGAGCGTGACGTCGCAAAGGTTCCGGACATCCCGAAAGACACGCCGACCAGGGACATCAGGCGCGCGGCCGTCGTCGGCGCCGGCACGATGGGCGGCGGCATCGCCATGACCTACGCGAACGCCGGCATTCCGGTCCTGCTCAAGGACGTCGACGATGCGGCGGTGCAGCGCGGGCTCGCGACGATCCGCAGGAACTACGACGTGACGATGTCCAAGGGCAAGATGACCGCCGACCAGGTCGAAAAAACCATGGCGCTCATCACTCCGACGACGACCTACGACGGCTTCGACGACGTCGACATCGTCGTCGAAGCGGTGTTCGAGAACCTGGATCTGAAGAAGGCGACGTTCGCCGAGCTCGGGAAAGTGACCCGGCCCGCGTGCGTGCTGGCGTCCAACTCGTCGACCCTCGATATCGACGAGTTCGCGCGCGCGAGCGGCCGGCCGGCGCAGGTGATCGGCCATCACTTCTTCAGCCCGGCGAACGTGATGAAGCTGCTCGAAATCGTCCGCGGGCGCGAGACGAGCAGGGAAGTCATCGCGACGTCGCTCAAGCTGGCGAAGAAGCTCGGCAAAGTCGGCGTCGTCGTCGGCAACTGCTTCGGGTTCGTCGCGAACCGTATGCTCGCCTACTACATGCGCGAGGCCTACCTCCTGCTCGAAGAGGGCGCAAGCGTTGAGCAGATCGATCGCGTGCTGACCGAGTTCGGCCTGCCGGTCGGGCCGTTCGGCATGCAGGACATCGCCGGCATCGACGTCGGCGCGCGCATCCGGCAGTACCTGGCGTCGATCGGCAAGTCGCGCGCGGAGGGACCGCAGTCGGCGGTCCCCGATCGTCTGTTCGCGATGGGCCGCTACGGCCAGAAGACCGGCGCCGGGTGGTACAAATACGATGCCCCGGGCAGCCGCAACCGGACGCCGGATCCGCTGATCGATCAGCTCGCCGCCGAGGAAGCCGCCAGGCGCGGCGTCACGCGGCGCGCGGTGTCGGACGACGAGATCATCGCGAGAATCACGACCGCGCTCGCCAACGAGGGCGCGCGCGTGCTCGAGGACGGTTTCGCCACGCGGGCGGGCGACATCGACATCATCTACGCGTACGGCTTCGGCTTTCCGCGGCAGAGCGGCGGCCCGATGTTCTACGCCGAGACCGTGGGCCTCGACAAGGTGCTGGCGCGCGTCAAGGAATACCGCGCGCGGTTCGGCGATTACTGGGAGCCGGCGCCGCTGCTCGAGCGCATGGTCGCCGAGGGTCGCGGGTTCTACAGCGAGCCGGCGCTCGCATGAGCGACGCAACGACGCGTTTACGGAGGGCGAGAGCGGGAGTTTCCCGTCCCTGCTCGCTGGAAACCTAGCGAGCCTCCGCGAGGCTGCCGAGTCGCCGTAGGCGCGAAGGCGCAGGCCGGGGCGGCCAGGAAGGATCGCCCTGCCCCCGCCAGCGAACGATATGCTCACTCTGGACGTACGCACGCTGCGCGACCGCATCGGCCAGGAGATCGCCGTCGGCGAGTGGTTCGAAATCTCGCAGGCCCGCATCAATCAGTTCGCCGACGCGACTGGCGATCATCAGTGGATTCACGTCGACGAAGCGCGCGCGGCCGTGGAGTCGCCGTTCAGGGCCACCATCGCGCACGGCTTCCTGACCCTGTCGCTGATGAGCACATTCATCCGCGACGCCCTTCGCTTCACCGGCCTGCGGCTGGCGATCAATTACGGCCTCAACCGCGTCCGGTTCGTCTCGCCGGTGCCGTCCGGCGCGCGCGTCCGCGCGCGAATCACCGCGGGCGCCTTCGAGGAGGTCAACAAGGGGTACCAGGTCGTCTGGCACGTCACGGTCGAGCGCGAAGGCGCCACGAAACCCTGCTGCGTCGCCGAGTGGATCGTCAGGTATTACCCGGAGTAGAGAAGAGAGAAGCAGGGACTGGGACTGGGGGCTGGCGAGTGGGACCAGGGCCTGGGAGCCAAACGCGAGTGAGGCCTCCGAGCCCTGACCTGCGATAGAATACAAGGCGCCAGCCAAGCCGCCTGAGTAGTTGGAATCGCCATGAGCTACTCCAAAGCCCTTTCCCTGCTCTGCGCGACCGTCGTGTTCGTGAGTCTGTCTGCCGTGGACGCCGGCGCGCAATCGCGCGGACGCGCGGGACGTGGTCCGTCGGTCGGCCGCGCAATGCCGCGACCCGGCGGCCCGGGCATCGGCCCACGCGGCGGCTACTACGGCTCACGCTACATTCGGCCGCGGTTCATCACGCCGCGCATCATCGGCTTCGCGCCGTATCGGCCGTACTACTACGGCTACCGGCCCGGCCTGACCATTGGGTTCTACTCCGGCTTCGGCTATGGCTACCCGTACGCGTACGGATATCCATATCGACCGTACGGTTACGGCTACGGGTACCCGTACGGCGGATACGCGTACGGTTATCCGTACGGGTCATACGGTTACGGGCTGCCACCGGCGGGATACATGAGCGCCGCACCCGGCGCGGTCTATGGCGGCGTGCGGATCCAGGGCGCGCCGCGTGACGCGCAGATCTTCACGGACGGTTACTACGTCGGGGTGGCCGAGGACTTCGACGGCCCGATCCAGCATCTGAACCTCGAAGCCGGCGTGCACAAGATCGAGATTCGCGCGGCGGGCCTTCAACCGATCGAATTCGACGTCAACGTGCAGCCGGGACAGACGGTCACCGTTCACGCCGACGTGCGCTGACGCAGTGATTGGGTAAATCGGGGAATCTGGTGATGGAATGATCGATAACCAAATCATCCGACTCCCCCATTAGCCGGTTCATACTCCGATATCCTCGTTCCACAATTCAGGGTGCGCCGCGATGAACTCCTGCATCATCGCGACGCACCGTGCGTCCTGCACGATATCGACGCGCACGCCGCGCGCGCGCAGCAGCGCCTCCTCCCCCATGAAGGTCTGGTTCTCGCCGACGACGACGTGCGGGATGCCGTACAGCAGAATCGCGCCGCTGCACATTGCGCAGGGTGAGAGCGTTGTGTACATCACGCTCTCGCGATACACGGCGGCCGGCTGCCGTCCGGCGCGCTCGAGCGCGTCCATTTCGCCGTGCAGCACGGCGCTCCTCTGCTGAACGCGGCGGTTGTGCCCGCGGCCGATGATCGCGCCGCGATGCACGAGGACAGCACCGATCGGAATTCCGCCTTCGCGGCGGCCGAGCGCGGCCTCTTCGATCGCTACACCGAGAAATGAATCCATACCCGGCGATTGTGCCTCAACGCGCAAAACGCCGCGATGTACGCGCACGCGTCCCCGGGCACTGACTTTTGCCACGTCAGGAATGGTGTGCTCGAGGTGACGCTTCAGGCTCCGCCGCGAGAGGTCAACCGTGGCAGACGGATCGAGATCGAGTAAGGCCGGGCCAGCCGTGGCATCACCCCATCCGTATCGCCCGGCACGTGTTTGGCAGAAGCGTCGTCCGGAGGGTTGGAGTCATGCTCCACATGGCATTCGTTTTTCTCGTCATCGGGCTCATCGCGGCCCTGCTCGGATTCACGACCATCGCCGGCGCGTCGATCGCCATCGCCCAGTTCCTGGCGGGGTTGTTCCTCGTGCTGTTCCTCGTGTTCCTGATCATCGGTCTCGCCGCGGCCAACCGTATCGTCGGCTGAGGACTGCCGGCTGACGACTGCACACTGCTACAATGGAGGATCTCGGGAGCCTGAGATCCTCCATTGAACGGTCGCCGAATCCCGCGGTTCCCTTCCGCCCTCGCGTTTCTGCTCGCCTTCGCCGCGGCGCTATCCAGCCAGACCACGCCGTCGGCTTCGCTCACGCTGCTGTCGAAAGAAGGCCATCGCGCGCTGCCGATTGCGATGGTCGGCGACCAGGAGTTCGTCGCGCTCGACGACCTCGCAGTGGCCTTCCCTTTGGCCGTGCGCGAAGACTCACTGGGTGCGATCACCGTGACATACAAAGGGAAAACGATTGTCCTGACGCCGGACCAGGCGCTGGCGTCGGTCGCGGGGCGCCTCGTCTCCCTGCCGGCGGCCCCCGCCCGCAACGGCCGGCGGTGGCTGGTGCCGGTCGAATTCATCAGCCGCGCGCTCGGGCTGGTGTACGACGTCCCCCTCGACCTTCGGAAACAGTCGCGACTGCTGGTCATCGGCGACGTCCGGGTCCCCCGTCTCACGGTCCGGTACGAGCCGCTCGGCGCGGCGGGACGCCTGACGATCGACGCCACACCGCGCGCGCTCGCCACGGTCACACAGGAAACCGATCACCTCACCATCAAGTACGACGCAGACGCGCTCGATGCGGCGAACCCGCCGTTGCCGCCGCCGGGGGGGACCAACCTCGTGCAATCGGTGCGCGTGGTCGACGCCACGACGCTCGCCGTCGATCTCGGCCCGCGCTTCACCGGCTTCAGGACGACGTCCCAACCGGTCGACGCCACGATGCGCCTGGTGATCGATCTGGTCGCGCCGCCCGAGACGACGCCGCCTGCTCCGGCGCCTGTCGCGCCGCCGCCGCCAGAGCTGCCGCCGATGTTCGGCCAGCCGGGCGCACTGCACACGATCGCGATCGATCCGGGCCACGGCGGCGAGGACGATGGCGTCAGGAGCGCGAGCGGCGCGAAGGAGAAAGAGCTGACGCTGGCGATCGCGCGTCGCGCCAAAGCGGCCATCGAGGCGCGGCTCGGCCTGCGCGTCCTGCTCACGCGAGACGACGACCGGAACGTGCCGATCGACGAGCGGACGGCGATGGCGAACAACAACAAAGCGGATCTGTTCATCAGCCTCCACGCCAACGGCTCGATGCGGCCGACGACGATGGGCGCCGCCATCTTCTGCGCGGCGTTCGACAAGGAGGCGGCGCAAACGGCCGGGGCCGCCGGCTTGGATCGCCTGCCGACCTTCGGCGGCGGCTCCCGCGACATCGAGCTCGTGCCGTGGGACCTCGCGCAGACCCGGCATCTGGATCGATCGGCAGCCTTTGCCGATCTTCTCGAGCAGACGTTTCGCGGCCGCCTGCCGCTCGCCGCGCGCCCGGTCGATCGCGCGCCGCTGCGCGTGCTCGAATCGGCGAACATGCCGGCGGTCCTCATCGAGCTCGGCTTTCTGACCAACGCGGAGCAGGCCGCGCTGCTGACGGGCGACGCGTTTCAGAACACGGCGGTGCAGGCGGTGTTCGAAGCCATCGTGAAATTCCGCGACCTTCTCCCGCCGGGGGGCACGCCCTGATGGCTCGACGCGCTCTGACGATTGGCGCCCTTGCGATCGCCGTCATCCTGCTCGGCGCGCTGATGTTCTTCAGGGTGCCGCGGTGGACCACGCGCGCCACCACGCGCGCGGCGGCCGCCCCCTCCCCGTCCGCGCCGGCGCCGCCGGGACGCAAGATCAAGGTGCGGCTGTTCTATGTCGCCGACGATGGCGTGCGGCTGACGAGCATCGAGCGTGACATCGCGTACGGCGAAGGCGCGGAGGAACAGGCGCGCGAAATCATCGCGGCGCAGATCGCGCCGGTCGTCGATCCGCTGGTGTCGGCCATCCCGCCCGGCACGGCGCTGCGGGCGGTCTTTCTGACGGAGGGCGGCGAA
>Ga0137394_10001386_pt1 | contig 17614 bp, 17 predicted proteins | sample czobulk116metaG_FD_108278 | JGI IMG/M metagenome (GOLD analysis project Ga0137394, IMG submission 108278) | Vadose zone soil microbial communities from Angelo Coast Range Reserve, California, USA - czobulk1.16 metaG | ecosystem: Environmental > Terrestrial > Soil > Vadose zone | place: USA...
CTCTCAACGCCTCGGCCCGGCGGATCATGTCCAGGAGCCCCTGGGTCGTGTCGAGCGCGGTCACTCGCTCGATCTCGACCCACTGCGCATCGCCGGCGTCGCTCCCCGCCACGACGTCCATGGAGTCGGGATACGCCAGGTAGTCCACCAGCACGTAATGATATCGGACGCGGCCCGCGTCGTCCTTCACGATGCGGTCGAGCATCCCCGCCACGTCGACGATCCGGATCTTGATCCCGCACTCTTCCATGATCTCGCGCGCGATGGCCTCGCGCGTGGTCTCGCCGAGCTCCACCAGACCACCGGGCAGGCTCCACTTGCCGAACGAGGGCGATTGACCACGCCGCACGAGCAGCACCTTGTCCTCGTGCAGGATGACGGCGCCGACGCCGACCCGTGGACAGTCCGGATACTCGCGGGTCACGCGGGACCGGTGAGCCAGGCGTCGCTGGTGTACTTGTCGCGCGCGAGGCGCTCGATTGTCGCGGCCTCGTCCGTGCTGAGCCCGTCGGGCCGGAGGTCCAGCCCATGCTCGCGCTCGAACCCCGCCGCGAGCGCCGCGGAGACGTCGTCGAACTTCGGCCGGTGGCCAAGCACGGCCTCGAGCGTGGTCAGCGTGGCGAGCGGATCCACGGTAGTCGGAAAGAGGGTGCGCAAGCGCTCTTCGTCGACGCCGAGCAACACCGAGCCGTGCTGGAGGAACGTGCGACCTCGGCGCCTCTGGGCACTGCCGACGAGCTTGCGCCCGCCGACCTCGATCTCGTAGCTGCCGGTGCGCGCGAAGCAGAAGGCCGGCGTCGGCTCCTCGCCGCCCGCGACGGCGACCATCTCTGCCGGCGCGCCGAGGGACCGGAGACCGGAGAGCAGCGCCCGACCGATCCAGTGGTAGGTCTCGAGCAGACCCACGAGGCCGCCGAGGTCCTCCGCCGAGGCGACGATACTGTAGGTCAGCTCACGCTCGGGGCCGTCGTGGTAGATGGCGCTGCCGCCCGTCGGGCGCCTCACGATCCCGACGCCAAGCTCGCGGCAGGCGCTCACATCGACATCGCACCCGAGAGGCTGGCCGAAGCCGAGCGACACCGTGGGCGGATCCCATGCGAAGAACCGGAGCGTGGGCGGCGAGGTGTCGGCCCGGCGGCCGAGCGACAGCCCCTCGTCGATCGCCATGTTCGTCGCGCCGTCGGCCGGCTCGGTCACGAGCAGGCGCCAGGTCCGGCCGCGGGGGCTGTCCGTCACGCCCCTAGCATCGCACGGGACCACGGCGGCTGCCTCTCCCGGTCTGCGCCATCCACGGCCGTTCGGAGTCGGATCATCTTCCTGCAATCTGTCGTTGGGCGGTGTCTGGTGTTAGCGGCCGGGCGCGAGCAACACGGCGACTGCACGACCTGATTGGGCAGCCCTCAGCGCCGCACGATGTGGGGCAAGCCGTCTTGCTTCGTCGCAGGCGAGATTCACTGAAGTACCTCGGCTCTCTTCGCGCCCTGCGCACGATCGACGAGGACAAAGACACAGCCCGCTTCTGAATACACGTCCTCGTCGATCGTCCCCGCACCGGCAACACTCGCCCATCCGGGGCCCATGCGGCGGCCGGCTTGCACAAGCTCGCCCTCCAGAATGAAGAGGAACTCGGGGCTCTCGTGAGTGTGGACTGGAAACCGCGCCCCCGGTTCAAACCGCACGATCTGCATTTCCCAGCCGTCCGTGACCGCAATATCCTTCACGAAGACGCCGGAGGCCATCGTGGATGGCCTCCAGGGTAGGTCATCGACTTTGACGGATCGGAAGAATCCGGGTCCAGTCACGCGGCGCTACGCTACGCCCGGCGCGTCCAGCGCAGATTCGGCTCGCGCGCGGCCTTCGTCTGGTCGAGCCGCCGCACCGGCGTGGTCACCGGCGCCTCGTGGATCACCGCGGGGTTCGTCTCCGCCTCGCGCGCGATCTGGATCATCGCGTCGCAGAAGGCGTCGAGTGTCTCCTTCGCCTCCGTCTCGGTCGGCTCGATCATCAGCGCTTCCTCGACGATCAGCGGGAAGTAGGTCGAGGGGGCGTAGAAGCCGAGGTCGAGCAGACGCTTGGCGATGTCGGTCGCGGTGACGCCGAGCTTCTTCTGGCGGCGCGCCGAGAGCACGCACTCGTGCATGCACGGGCCGGGCACGGCGACGTCGTAGTCCTTCTCGAGCCGCTTCATGATGTAGTTGGCGTTCAGGATCGCGTTGTCGGAAACGGACCGGAGGCCGTCGGGCCCCATCGTGCGGATATAGGTATAGGCGCGCACGAGCATCCCGAAGTTGCCCCAGAAGGCCTGGAGCTTGCCGATCGAGCTCGGCCGCTTCCAGTCGAGCGCGTACGCGTCGCCGTCCTTCGTCACGACGGGCACCGGCAGGAACGGCTCGAGGTGGGCCTTGACGCCGACCGGGCCCGCGCCGGGGCCGCCGCCGCCGTGCGGCGTCGTGAAGGTCTTGTGCAGGTTGAAGTGGCAGACGTCGAAGCCGAGGTCGCCCGGGCGCGTGATGCCGAGGATCGCGTTGAGGTTGGCGCCGTCCATGTAGACCTGCACGCCCTTGGCGTGGCACAGCTCGGTGATCTCGACGATGCGCGGCTCGAACATGCCCAGCGTGTTCGGCACCGTGATCATGAACGCCGCCACGTCGGTGTCGAGGGTGCGCGTGAGCGCGTCCACGTCCACCTCGCCGTTGGGCAGCGACTTCACCTCGACGACCTCGTAGCCGGCGATCGCGGTCGAGGCCGGGTTGGTCCCGTGGGCGGAGTCGGGTACCAGCACCTTCGTCCGCTTCTCGCCGCGCGACCGGTGATAGGCGCGGATCATGAGGACGCCGGCGAGCTCGCCCTGGGCACCCGCCGCGGGCTGGAGCGAGACGGCGTCCATCCCGGCGATCTCGGCCAGATCCCGCGCCAGCTCGTGCATGAGCTGGAGGGCGCCCTGCGCCAGCACCTCGGGCGCCAGGGGATGGGCCTTCGCGAAGCCCGCCAGGCGCGCCATGTCCTCGTTGAGCTTGGGGTTGTACTTCATCGTGCACGAGCCGAGCGGGTAGAAGTGCGTGTCGAGGCCGTAGTTCATGCGCGAGAGGCGCGAGTAGTGGCGGACGATGTCGAACTCGGAGACCTCGGGCAGATCCGGCGCGTCCTTCCGGAGGTGCTTGGCCGGCAGGAGCTTCCGCGCGTCGGCCTCGGGAACATCCGCCTCGGGCAGCGACCAGGCCACGCGCCCCGGCGAGGACAGCTCGAAGATCAGCTTGTCGTAAGCGTCGGCCATCACGCCACCGCCTTCTCGAGAGCCGCCGCGAAGGCATCGATCTCGGCCTTCGTCCGCTTCTCCGTCACCGCGACTAGCAGGCAGTCGCCCAGGGCGCGCTCGAAGGTCTTGAGCGGGACGCCGGCGAGGAAGCCCTGCCGGGCCACCCGGGCGACGACGCGCTCCGGCGGCTTGGGCAGCTTCAGCGCGAACTCCTTGAAGAAGGGCGCGGCGAAGCGCAGCGCGACTCCCGGCACCTTCGCCAACCGCTCGGCCGCGTAGTGGGCCTTCGCCGTCGACAGCTCGCCGACGCGGACGAGCCCCCGGCGCCCGAGCGTCGCCATGTAGATCGTCGCCATGAGCGCGCAGAGCGCCACGTTGGTGCAGATGTTCGAGGTCGCCTTCGCGCGGCGGATGTGCTGCTCGCGGGTCTGGAGCGTGAGCACGAAGCCGCGCCGGCCGTCGCGATCGACGGTGGCGCCGACGAGGCGCCCGGGCATGCGGCGCACGAGCTCGTTCTTCGCGGCGAAGACGCCGAGGTTCGGCCCGCCGAAGCCGACCGGCACGCCCAGCCCCTGCCCCTCACCGACGACGATGTCGGCGCCGAGCTTCCCCGGCCCCTCGAGCACGCCGAGGTTCACCGGGTCGGCGACGACGACCAGCAGGGCGCCGGCCGCGTGCGCGACCTCGGCCGCGGCCGCCACGTCCTCGAGGCAGCCGTAGAAGTTCGGCGTCTGGACGACCAGCGCCGCCGTCTTCGGGCCGACGAGCTTCTTCGCCGCCGCGAGATCGGTGACGCCCTCGGGCGCGGCGACGTCGCGCAGCCGGACGCCCGGGCCCTCGCAGTAAGTGGCGGTGACACGCTTGTAGAGCGGGTTCACGCCGCGCGACAGCACGATCTCGCCGCGCTCGGTCACCGCGTGGGCCATCAGCGCGGCCTCGGCGAGCGAGGAGCCGCCGTCGTAGATCGACGCGTTCGCGACGTCCATGCCCGTCAGCTCGGCGATCATCGTCTGGTACTCGTAGATCGTCCGGAGGGTCCCCTGGCTGGCCTCGGGCTGGTAGGGCGTGTACGACGTCAGGAACTCGCCGCGCAGGACCATGTGGCTGATCGGGCTCGGAATGTAGTGATCGTACGAGCCCGCGCCCAGGAACGACACGTGGGAGTCCGCGTTGGCGTTCCGGCCCGCCAGCGCCGTCATGTGGCGGATCAAGTCCGTCTCGGCGAGCGCCGGCGTGAGGCCGAGCGGCCGCTGGAGCCGGGCCTTCGGGGGGATCTTGACGAGCAGCTCCTCGAGCGAGCCGGCGCCGATCACGCCGAGCATCCGCTTCTGCTCGTCCGCCGTGTTGGCGATGTAGCGCGACGCCATCAGTGGCCTCCCTGCGCCAGAAACTCCTCGTACTGCTGCGCCGTCAGGAGCTGGTCCCACTCGCCCTTGCTCGAGGGCTTGACGACGATCATCCAGCCCTTGCCGTAGGGGTCCTGGTTGACGGTCTCGGGCTTCTGCGGCAGCTCGCCGTTGACCTCGACGACCTCGCCCGAGACCGGCGCGAAGAGGTCGGACACCGCCTTGACCGACTCGACGACGCCGAAGTTCTTGCTCGCCGTCACCTTGGCGCCGACCTTCGGCAGCTCGACGAAGACCACGTCGCCGAGCTGCTCCTGCGCGTAATCGGTGATGCCCACGCGCACCCGGTCGCCCTCCGGCTTGGCCCACTCGTGCTCGCGCGTGTACTTGAGGTCCTGGGGAACGTTGGCCATCATCTCCTCTTGCCGTCGGAGCGCCTCCGCAGGGCTCCGGCGCTCGACGTTCGGCCTCTCAACCCTGCTTCTTCACCCGGGACGGGTAGAACGGTGTGCGGACGACCTGGGCCGCCTTCGCCTGCCCGCGGATCTCCACCTGGAGCGGTGTGCCGACGGCCGCGTGGGCCGTCTCCACGTACGCCATCGCGATGTACTTGTCGACCGAGGGACCGTACGAGCCCGAGGTGACGATCCCGGCCGGCCGGCCGTCTTTCAGCACGGGGTAGCCGTGACGCGCGACGGCCTTGTCGACCATCTCGATGCCGACCAGCCGCCGCCGCACGCCCTCGGCGCGGATCTTCTCGAGCGCCTCGCGGCCGATGAAGTCGCCCTTGGCGGGCTTGACGACCCAGCCGAGCCCCGCTTCGAGCGGGTTGGTGGTGTCGTCGAGGTCGTTGCCGTAGAGCGCGTACTTCATCTCGAGCCGCAGCGTGTCGCGCGCGCCGAGCCCGATCGCCGCGACGCCGTCGGCGCGGCCCGCCTCGACGAGCGCCTTCCAGAGGTGCCTCGTCCGCTCCGCGGGCGCGTACAGCTCGAAGCCGTCCTCGCCCGTGTAGCCCGTGCGCGAGATCAGCGTCGGCACCCCGGCGACGGCGCCCCGCGCGAAGCGGTAATAGCCGATCGCCGTCACGTCGCGGTCGGCGAGCCGGCCGACGAGCGCCTCGGCCTTCGGGCCCTGCACCGCGATGAGCCCCGTGCCCTCGGACGCGTTGCGCCAGCGCGCGTCCTTGGCGTGCTCCGCGGACTTCGTCACATGAGCCCAGTCCTTGTCGATGTTCCCGGCGTTGACGGTGAGCATGTAGCGGTCGTCGCCCACGCGGTACACGGTGAGGTCGTCGACGATCGTGCCGGTCGGGTAGCAGAAGACCGAGTACTGGATCTGGCCCACCTCGAGGGCCGCGACGTCGTTGGTGGTCAGATGCTGGAGCGCGGCGAGGGCGCCCGGGCCCTCGACCTCGAACTCGCCCATGTGGCTGACGTCGAAGAGTCCAACACCGTTGCGGACCGTTCGGTGCTCCTCGATGATCCCGGTGTACTGCACCGGCATCTCCCATCCACCGAACGGCACCATGCGCGCGCCGGCCGCGACGTGCTCGTGATAGAGCGGCGTGCGCTTGAGGGGCGCGCCGTTCACGCCTTCGGCAACCAGTCGCGGAGCGGCTTGACCTGGCATCCCGCGCGGTCGAGCGCCTCGCGCACCGTGCGGACGATCCGCTGCGCCCCCGGCGTGTCGCCGTGGCAGCAGATGGTCTGGACCGAGATGTCGATCTCCACGCCGTCGATCGTGCGCACCTTGCCCTCCATGGCCATCTTCACGGCCTGGGCGGCGGCCCGCTCGGGATCGGTGATGAGCGAGCCGGGGAGCTTGCGCGAGACGAGCGTGAGGTCGACGTTGTACGCGCGATCGGCGAATCCTTCCGACGCGACCCGCACCCCCATCTTGCGCGCCGTCCGATCGTATTTGCCGGACGCCAGAGCCATGAGGATCAGGTCGCGCCCGGACTCTCGGGCCGCCTCGGCGACCGCGGCGGCGAGCGGCTCGTCCTTCTCGATCATGGAATAGAGAATGCCGTGCGGCTTGGTGTGCTGCAGGTCGCCGCCGGACGACCGGAGGAACTCGCGGAGCGCCCCGGTCTGGTAGCACAGGTAGTCCTTCAGCTCCTGGGGCGAGACGTCCATCACGCGCCGCCCGAAGCCCATCAGGTCCGGCAACGAGGGGTGCGAGCCCACGGCCACGCCGTGCTGGAGCGCCAGCAGGACCGACTTGCGCATCACGTGCGGATCGCCGCCGTGAAACCCGCAGGCGACGTTGGCCGAGGTGATGTGCGGCATGATCTCCTCGTCCGCCCCGAGCGTCCAGCGGCCGTAGCTCTCACCCATGTCGGCGTTGAGATCGATGAACTTGGCCATGCCGAAAGCTCCTTATCCTCGCGCGAGCACGCGCGCGAGCGCATTGATGAAGCGGTCCACGTCCTCGTCGGTCATCGCGAGGGAGCACGCGCCGAGGCCCCGCTGCGTCATGAAAACCCCTTCGTTCAGGAGGCCGAGGAACACGCGCAACGGCGCCTCCCCTTCTTTGGGCCGCGCGGAACGATAATCGGTCAGCGACTCCGACGTCCAGTGTAACCAGAAGAGCGAGCCCAGACCCGTCACCTGGCCGCGGCGGCGCGTGCCGGCCAGGAGCCGCGTGATGCCTCCGCGGAGGCGCTCGCCCAGCACGTCGAGCCGCGCGTACGCCTCGGGCGTGAGCGCGTTGAGCGTGGCGACGCCGGCCGCCATCGTCACGGGGTTCGCGTTGAAGGTGCCGCCGTGGCTGATGCGGGCGCCGCCCTTGCGGGGGTCGTAGAAGTCCATGATGTCGCGCCGCCCGCCGAAGGCGCCGACGGGCAGGCCGCCGCCGATGATCTTGCCGAAGGCCGTGAGGTCGGGCCGGATGCCGAACCGCTCCTGGGCGCCGCCCCACGCGGTGCGGAAGGAGATGACCTCGTCGAAGATCAGCACGATCCCGTGACGCTCGGTGATCTCGCGCAGCCGCGCCAGGAACCCCTCGGCCGGCGGCAGCAGGCCGGCGTTGCACATCATCGGGTCCACGATGAGGCAGGCCAGCTGCGCTGCCTCCGCCTCCAGGATCTCCGCGCAGGCCTCGGCGTCGTTCCACGGCAGCACCACGACGTGCTTGAGAACCGCCGGCGGCAGGCCCGCCGACCAGGCGATGGCCTTGGGCCGCCTCCGGCTGCCGTTGGCCTTGGTGTCGCCGCTGACGCTCACCATCACCCAGTCGTGCGTGCCGTGATAGGCGCCCTCGAACTTCGCGATCTTTGCCCGGCCCGTGAACGCCCGCGCCAGGCGTATCGCGTTCATGGTCGCTTCGGTGCCCGAGTTGGTGAAGCGGATCGCCTGGACGGACGGCACCCGGCGGGTCAAGAGCTCGGCCAGACGCACCTCGTGCTCGGTCGGCCCGGGAAAGGACAGCCCCTGCTCGGCCGCCTGCTGCACCGCCTTCACGACGTCCGGCGGGGCGTGGCCGAGGATCAGGCTCGTGTAGTTGCCGTTGAAGTCCAGGCGATCGATCCCGTCGGCGTCCCAGATGTGGGCGCCCTGCCCTCGCTGGATGGCGAAGGGGTACGGATCGAAGAAGGTCGTCGTCCGGCTGTTGCCGCCGGGCATGACCGCCAGCGCCTCCTCGTGCAGGACACGCGAGCGCGTGGTCTTCGCCATGTACTCGTTCAGCTCCTTGTCGACGCTCATGCGATCTCCTCTCTCACCGCGGCTCCCAGCACCGCGTCGGATTCGTGTCGCAGCCGGTGCGCCTCGACCACGTCGATCGAGTGGAAGCGCAGTGACTGGCCAGGCCTGGCCTGGCCGACGCGTCCGACGTCGCAGGAACAGACGGTCGCCACCTTTGTGTAGCCGCCCGTGGATTGCCGGTCGACGAGGAGCACGATCGGCTGCCCGTCACCGGGGACCTGGATGGACCCGAGCGCGATCCCGTCGGAAATGATGTCGTGGCCGCGCGCGTGCTCGACCCGCGGTCCGGAGAGCCGCGCGCCCATTCGGTCCGACTGCGGCAGCACCTGATACGGACCTTCGAGCAGCGCGCGGATCCCGTCGCCCGTGAAGCGGTCGGCTTGCGGTCCGAGCACGACGCGGACCGGCGCCACGCCCGCGTAGTCGGGAATCGCGCGCGGCTCGACGCGCCGGGGCCGGACGTCCCCGGCCGCGAAGACCCGGAGCTCGTCGCCCTTCCGGAGCGCGCGCCCCTCGACCCCGCCCAGCCGGCCGCGAAGGTACGTGGACCGTGACCCCAGCACGAGCGGCACGTCGAGGCCCCCCGAAACGGCGACGTACGAGCGCACGCCGGCACGCGCCGCGCCGAGCTTCACGACATCGCCGGGCTTCACGTTGATCGTGGCCCACCGGGACGCCTCCCGGCCGTTCACGGTCACCGGCATATCGGCGCCCGTCACCGCGATCGCGCCCGGCGCATCGACCTCGAAACGCGGGCCGAGCAGCGTGCACTCGAGCGCGGCCGCCGTGTCGGGATTCCCGACCAGACGGTTGGCGAGCACGAACGCGACCCGGTCCACGGGGCCCGATGGGGGAATGCCGTAGCGCATCTGGCCGGTGCGGCCGAGGTCCTGGACCGTGGTCTGAGGGCCGGGGTCGAGGATCCGGATCACGCGATCACCGGGCGGTAGGTCCGCGCGGCCACCGCCGCGCTGATGGCGTCGAACTCCGCGCGGTCGATGCGCCGGAACCGCACGCGGTCGCCGGGACGCAGCAGCGTCGGCTCCGAGGCGTCGGGAGCGTAGAGGGCCACCGGCGTGCGCCCGAGAATCCAGAACCCGCCCGGGCTCTCGACCGAATAGATGCAGCACTGGATGCCGCCGATGCCGACGCTGCCCGGCGGGGTCTTCGTGCGCGGCGTGTCGAGCCGCGGGATGTCGATCCGCGCGGGCATGCCGGTCATGTACGGCAGCCCCGGCGTGAAGCCGATGAAGTACACGAGGTACTCGGCGCCGGCGTGGAGCCGCACCAGCTCGTCGGTCGAGAGACCGAGGCGTCGCGCCGCCGCCTCGAGCTCGAAGCCGAGCGCTGGATCGTCGTAGCAGCAGGGCAGCTCGACCGTCCGCGCCGGCGGCAGCACCGCGGTGGTCGCCTGGGGTGCCAGCTCCGCGATCGCCGCGCAGAGCGGCTCGTACGCGACCGCGCGCGGATCGTAGTAGACGAGCAGCGACGAGTACGCCGGGACCATCTCGAGGACACCGGTCAGCCCCTTCTGCTGGATCAAGAACTCGAGCGCGCGGACTCGCGTGTTGACCTCTACGCTGATCTCCTCGCCGAGCTCGACGCAGACGGCGAGATCGCCCGCCGGCAGAAACCGCAACGCGCTAGATCGCCGACAGCGCGGAGTTCGGCAGGTCCGTGATGAACATGTGCCCCGGGCTGTGCGTGATCATGAACGGCGGCCTCGATGCGAGCGCGACGGCCTGGGGCGTGACACCGCACGCCCAGAAGACCGGCACGTCGCCCCGGCCGAACTCCTGGGGGTCCCCCCAGTCGGGGCGCGTGAGGTCGGCGATCCCGATGGCGGCGGGATCACCGACGTGCACGGGAGCGCCGTGCGCGCCGGGGAATCGGGCGCTCGCCGTCACCGCCTTCGCGAGCTGCGCGGCGGCGATCGGCCGCATCGACACGACCATCGGCCCGTGGAAGACGCCGGCCGGCCGGCACTGGGTCGACGTGCGCCACATGGCGACGTTCTTTCCGTGCTCCACGTGCCAGAGCCGGATGCCGGCGTCGAGCAGCGCCCACTCGAAGGTGAACGAGCAGCCGAGCAGGAACGCGACCAGGTCGTCCCGCCAGTAGGGCGTCGCGTCGCTCACCTCGTCGGCGAGAACCCCGTCCTTGTAGATCCGGTACCGGGGAATGTCGGTCCTGAGATCGGCGCCCGGCGCCACGCCCACCGGCTCGGGCGAGCCCACGTCCGTCACCTCGAGGAGCGGGCACGGCCGCGGGTTGCGCTGGCAGAACAGCAGGAAATCGTAGGCCTGGTCCCGTGGGAGCACGGCCAGGTTGGCCTGGACGTAGTTCTGGCCGAGGCCCGCGGTGATCCCGGTGAGCTTGCCGTTTCGGATGTCCTGCCGGATCTCCCGCGGATGGCGCGTGTCGATCGGCATAGCCGGATTCTACCTCCGGCCCAGGCGCGGCCACACATCCGGATTCACGAGCACGTCCGGCTGCTCGCCGCGCAGCACGCGGAGCATCTCGCCCGAGACCTGCATCGCGGCCTGGCGGGTGGCCTCGCGCGTGACGCCGGCGACGTGCGAGGAGCACACGACGTTCTGGAGGTTGAGAATCGGGTTGTCCTGGGACGTGGGCTCGTCCTCCCAGACGTCGAGGCCGGCCGCGCCCAGCTTGCCGCGGGTGAGCGCCTCGAAGAGCGCGCGCTCGTCCTGCACCGGGCCGCGCGACGTGTTGACGTAGACCGCCCCCGGCTTCATGAGCCCGATCGTCCTCTCGTTGATCATGTGCTTCGTCTCGGGCGTGAGGGGCGTGTGACAGGTGAGCACGTCGACCTGGGGCAGCATCGCGTCGAGGCTCGTCACCGGCTCCGCGCCCCGCCGTCGAAGCTCGTCGTCGGGCACGTACTTGTCGTAGCCGAGAACGCGCATCCCGATCGCGCCGGCGAACTTCGCGACGCGCCGGCCGACGTTGCCGACGCCGACGATGCCGAGGGTCTTGCCGCCGAGCTCGGTGTTCCCGGCGCGCGCCGTGCCCCACTCACCGCCGCGCGTCGCCTTGTCGACCGCGAGCGTGCGCTTCACGCAGGTCAGCATCAGCATCAGCGCGTGCTCGGCGACGGCCTGCGAGTTGGATCCGGGGGCGTGCACGACCGCGACGCCGAGCCGGGTCGCGGCGGGGATGTCCACCGTGTCGAGCCCGACGCCGTGCCGGCCGACCACTTTGAGCGTCCGGCAGGCCGCCATCAGGCTCTCGGTGCATCGCGGCCGGACGCGAAACAGGATGCCCTGTGCCTCGGCGGCGGCCTTGGCCAGGCCGGCTTCGGTCTCGTCCTCGCACACGACGACCCGCGCTTCCTTCTCGAGGATCGCCTTGCCGTCGGGGTGGATGGCGCCGGCGAGCACGATCAGCGGACGCACAGTGGCCATCGAGCGGATCTCCTTTCGCTGCGCGGCAGGTCTCGAATTCTACTACTTCCAGGCGACGAGGACGAGCCGCCGGGCGTCCAGCGAGAAGGGCGTGCCGTCGAGGCCGCCGAAGAGCTCGACCTTGCGCCAGCGCTCCGGGCGCAGCATGTGAAGCAGCTCGTGGGCCGAGTAGAGCCGGATCTCGCTCTCGCCGATCAGCTCCTGGGGGCCTTCCTCCGACTTCGCCGACGCCCGCTTGAGACGCCACCACCGGGCGCGCCAGCGGCTCGTCGTCGGATCGAATTCGTTCTCGACGCGGATGGTCGCGCTGCCCCGCCGCATGCGCTCCTCCGGCGGCAGCGACCGCACGCACTGGTCGCGGTTGCGCGTGTCCACGACGAAGGCGCCGCCGGGCTTGAGCGCGCGCCAGAAGCGGTCGAGCACCAGCCGGTCCTCGTCGTCGGAGAAGTAGCCGATCGAGCTGAACAGGTTCACCGCGAGGTCGAACTCGCTGGAGAACTCCATGTCGCGGATGTCCTGGCACGCGAGCGTGAGCGCGACGCCCGCCTCGCCGGCCGCCTTGCGCGCGCGGCCCAGCTCCGTCTCGCTGAAGTCGACGCCGGTCGTGTCGCAGCCGCGGCGCGCGAACTCGACCGAGTGGCGGCCGAAGCCGCAGGGCGAGTCGAGCACGCGCGCGCCAGCCTCGAGCCCGGTGGCGCCGGTGATCCACTGGACGTCGCTCGCCGCGTCCGTCCCCGACTCGACCGACTGCGAGATCTGCGGCCACGCCTCACGGAAGAACCGCTCGCTCTGGAACACGAGGGGCATTATATTCCCGTTCATGACCACGCCGGTCCCGCACCTCCCACCTCGCTCGCCGACGGCGTCGCGAAGACGCTCGACGAGTTCGAGCGGCTGCGGAAGGATGGGCGGCTCGACAGCCGAGAGTTGACGTGACGGCCTACCGACTCCGCCTCGCGACGGCGCCGGACGCCGAGGCGATCTGCCGCATCTACAACCAGGGCATCGAGGACCGCGTCGCCACCCTCGAGACCGAGCTGCGCACGCCCGACGAGCGCCGCCAGTGGCTCGCGAACCGCAGCCCCCGCCACCCGGTCATCGTCGCCGAAGTGATGGAGCCGGACGGGTTGTCCGCGGACCCGGAGCCGGGTCGCGCCTCTCTCAGGCCACCCTCGGAGCGAGCCGGCCTCACGGTCCCCGCTACAACAATCAAAGGCGGGCTCGCGGCCCCCGTCACGATAACCGCCTGGGCGAGCCTCAACGTCTTCAACCCGCGCGAGGCTTATCGCTTCGTCGCCGACATCTCGGTGTACGTCGAGCGGGGCTGGCGCGGCCAGGGCGCCGGCCGCGTCTTGCTCGAGAAGCTGGTCGAGCTCGCCCGCCAGCACGACTTCCACAAGCTCGTGCTCTCCGCCTTCCCCGGGAACGCCGGCGGGATGGCCCTCTACACCAAGCTCGGCTTCCGCACGGTCGGGATCTATCGCGAGCAGGGCCTGCTCGACGGCAAGTGGGTGGACACGGTCGTCATGGAGAGGCTCTTGTCGGATGCCTGGCCTCGGCCATGAGCCGCTCGGTCCGTATCCGGTGCATGAGCGGGACCAGCAGCGTGATCGCGAAGAACATCATGGCGAGGAGCCAGAACTCGTCCGCGTAGGCCAGCACCCGGGCCTGGCCGACCGTGTCGCGGTAGATCATCGCGAGCGCCCGGCTCTGCGCCGTGAACGGGGCGCCGCCCTCCCTGACAAAGTGATCGCTCCACTCTTTGAGCCGCGCCGCGGTGTCGACGCTCCAGATGTTGACGTGGCCCACGAGCGTCGTCTGGTGGTCGCGTTCGCCGCCGGGTAGGAGGTGACCACCCACGCCACCTCCTCGACGCCGGCCGAAAGCGAGCCCTGCAGGTGCGGGAGGACCACGTTGGTCACGCGGGTGTCGATGATCTGCATCACGGTCACCAGCATGACCGAGACGGTGATCGCCCAGCGGTGGCCGGGCGCGAGGGGCTCGTCGGTCACCGGACGCGGATCGTGACGACCACCGACATCCCCGCGCGGAGCGTGTGGGGGTTGCCGATTCCCTTTCCGTCGAGATGGATGCGCACCGGGATCCGCTGCACGACCTTCACCCAGTTGCCGGTGGCGTTCTCGGGAGGCAAGAGCGAGAACCTCGCGCCGGTGCCCGCGCTCATCGAGTCGAGCGTGCCGGTGTAGGCCTTGTCAGGGTAGCCGTCGACTTCCACCTGCGCCTTCATGCCGGGCTTGAGGCGCCCGAGCTGCGTCTCTTTGAAGTTCGCGACCACCCACACGTCCTGCAGCGGCACGATGGCGAGGAGGGGCTGTCCCATCTGGACCACCTGCCCCAGTTCGGCGTTCCGCTTGGACACGACGCCGTCGATCGCGGCGCGGACCTCGGTGTGCCCGAGCTGGAGCTCGGCGAAGACGAGGTCCGCCTGTGCCTCGCGTAGCCGGGCCTCGGCCCGACTCGCGTCCGCGTCCTTGATCGCGACCTGGTGAATCTGGCTCTCGGCGAGCGCCAACGCGGCACGCGACTCGACGACGCGCTGCCGCGCCTGGTCCACGGCGTGGGCCCGGTTCGCGAGCTCCGCCTCGGCCTGCTGGACCTCCCGCTCGGCCTGCGCCATCCGCCGCTGCAAGGCCTCGACCGTCGAGCCGGCGGTCTCGAAGGCCGACTCGGCCTGATCGAACTCGCGGCGGGCCACCAGATCGCTCTTGAGCAGGCTCCGGACCCGCTCGAGCTCGCGGCCCGCCTGCCGGTAGGTGCTCTGCGAGCCGTTCACGTCGGCGCGCATCGCGTCGGTCGCCGACCGCCGCGCCTCGAGCCGGGCGCGCGATTCGTCGACGGCCGACTCGGCGGACTTCACGCCGACCATCGCCACCTGCAGCGCCGCCCGCGCCTGGTCGATCTGCGCGCGCGTGCCCTCGCGGGTCAGCGGTACTTCGGACCGCGCCCCGCGGAGGGCCGCTTCCGCGGTGGCGACCGCGGCGCGTGCCTGATCACGCTTGGCCTGGAAGTCGCGCGGATCGACGCGCACCAGCAGGTCGCCCTTCTTGACCACCTGGTTGTCCTGGACGTTGAGCTCCACGATGTTCCCGGCCACCTTCGCGCTGACGGGAGAGATCGTGCCCTCCACGTACGCGTCGTCGGTCGAGACGTAGGTGATCGCGTTGTACCAGACGTAGCCACCGTAGCAGAGTGTCGCCAGGCCGACCAGGCAGCCGAGCGTGAGGAGCAGCTTGCGCTTCATTGGGCGTCCCACATCTTACCCCCGATGGCCGGCTCGGGGATAGGCAGGTCCGGCCGCCGGGGGGCCGGGGAGTGAGTCTTTTCCGTTTGGAGTGTGCTATATGTATGGGCCAGTTTCGATGCAAGGGTATCCCGCCTCGCTCGTACGCGTCCTCGTGACAGGCCTGCTGCTCCTCGCGGGCGGCTGCGCATGGATGGCCCCTGCGCCGACGCCGATCCTGCCGCCGGAGGAGCTCTACCAGATCGGCGAAACCGAGCTGAACAACCGGCGGTACGACGAGGCGCGACAGAATTTCCGGAAGATCGCCGAGCGCCACCCGAACTCGTCGTACGCGCCGCGGGCCCGGTTCTACATCGGTGAGGCCTTCTATCGCGAAGCCGAGTTCGACAAAGCGGCACGCGAGTTCGAGGGCTTCCTGGCCTTCTTCCCCCGCCACGAGATCGCCGATCTCGTCCAGTACCGCCTCTCGATGAGCTACTACGACCAGATGAAACCCGTCGAGCAGGATCAGGGGCTGACGCAAAAGGCGCTGGAGCAGTTCAGGAAGCTCGCCAAGGACTATCCCCAGAGCCGGTACTTCGGGGACGCTCTGGCGAAGATCGACAAGTGCCGCGAGCGACTCGCGCAGAAGGAAGTGTGGGTCGCCAACTACTACTTCACCCAGGGCAACCCGAGCGCGGCGCGCCAGCGGCTCGAGCTGGTCCTCAAGGACTATCCGCGGACCCTCGTGATCCCGGAGACGCTGTTCCTGCTTGCCGAAGTGAATTTTTACGAGGGGAAGAACGCCGAGGCGATCGCCCTGCTGCGCCGGCTGGCGGCGGACTTCGACTTCACCGAGTGGGGGCGCCGCGGGCGGCAGCGGCTCAACGGCGCCGGGCTCAGCGGCAGCACGAGATAGATCCCATGCACGACATCGTCGACCTCCGCTCCGACACGCTCACGCTCCCCACGCCCGAGATGCGCGAGGCCATGGCGCGCGCGCCCGTGGGCGACGACGTCTGGGAGGAGGACCCGACCGTCAAGCGGCTGGAGGCGCTGGCGGCCGAGCGACTGGGGAAGGCCGCCGGCCTCTTCGTCGCCTCGGGCACCATGGGCAACCTCGTCTCCGTGGTGAGCCAGACGCAGGCCGGTCAGGAAGTCGTGCTCGACCTGGACTCGCACATCTTCAACTACGAGGTCGCCGGGTCCGCCGTGGTCGGCAACGTCCAGATGCGGCCCGTCAAGACCGCGCGCGGGTTCCTGACCCCGGACCAGGTTCGAGAGGCGCTGCGCCCCGCGAACATCCACCTGCCGCCGACCGGCCTGGTTTGCGTCGAGAACACCCACAACCGTCACGGCGGCACCTGTTGCACGCCCGAGGAGATCAGCGCCATCGCGGCCGCGGCCCACGAGGCGTCGGTCCCGGTGCACCTCGACGGCGCCCGGCTCTTCAACGCGGCGGTCGCGCTCAAGCGCCCCGCCCGCGAGTTCGCCCGCGACGTCGACTCCGTCACGTTCTGCGTCTCGAAAGGGCTGGGCGCCCCGGTCGGCTCGGTGATCTGCGGCTCCGCCGAGCTCATCACGCGGGCTCGCCGCGTGCGAAAGATGCTCGGCGGCGGCATGCGCCAGGCGGGAATCATCGCGGCCGCGGGCATCGTCGCCCTGGAGCGGATGGTGGACCGGCTCGCCGAGGACCACGCCAATGCCCGCGCCCTCGCCGAGGGCGTCGCCCGGCGGCCCCGGCTCTGCGTGGACCTGGCCAGCGTCCAGACGAACATCGTGATCTTCCGGGTCGATCGCGGCGGCACGCCGGCCGCGTCGGCGGCCGCCACGGCCGAGCTGGTCGCCGGATGCGCCGCCCGCAAGGTGAAGATCCACGCGATCGGGCCCGCTTCGATCCGGTGCGTGACCCACAAGGACATCGACGCGGAGGACATCGGCCGTACGCTCGATGCCCTCGCGGAAATCACAAGCAAGTGGTAGCTCCAGGGGGCGCCATGGCCGAACGACTGCTCGAGGTCAAGGGGCTGAAGACCCACTTCTTCACCGACGAGGGCGTCGTACGCGCCGTCGATGGGATCGATCTCTACATCAACAAGGGCGAGACGCTCGGCATCGTCGGCGAGTCGGGCTCCGGCAAGAGCGTCACGGCGCTGTCGATCATGCGCCTGATCCAGACGCCGCCCGGCCGCATCGTCGAGGGCACGATCAACTACAGTGGCAAGAACCTCCTCGAACTGCCGCCGGCCCAGATGCGGAAGATCCGCGGCAAAGAGATCTCGATGATCTTCCAGGAGCCGATGACCTCGCTCAACCCGGTATTCACGGTGGGCGAGCAGATCGCCGAGGCGGTCCGGCTCCACGAGGGCCTGGGGCGGCGCGACGCGATGGCCAAGACGGTCGACATGCTCAAGCTCGTGCACATCCCCAACGCCGAGCGGCGGGTGAAGGAGTACCCCCACCAGCTCTCGGGTGGCATGCGGCAGCGCATCATGATCGCGATGGCGCTGTCGTGCAACCCCAAGCTCCTGATCGCCGACGAGCCGACGACCGCGCTCGACGTCACCATCCAGGCGCAGATCCTGGAGCTCCTGAACGAGCTGAAGGCGAAGCTGGGAATGGCGATCTTGCTGATCACCCAC
>Ga0137394_10001387_pt1 | contig 17604 bp, 9 predicted proteins | sample czobulk116metaG_FD_108278 | JGI IMG/M metagenome (GOLD analysis project Ga0137394, IMG submission 108278) | Vadose zone soil microbial communities from Angelo Coast Range Reserve, California, USA - czobulk1.16 metaG | ecosystem: Environmental > Terrestrial > Soil > Vadose zone | place: USA...
ACATCTTTAGCAAACCACTCGATGGGGACTTCATAAGACTATGCCAAGAGTCCACCTGCGGCTTCTCGCCGCGTCAGCAGTCCTGCTTTTAGTCGTAACTTCATCAATTATTTTCGCCGAGGCGCAACGCAGCGGTACCGATACTTACGCAATTACAAGCGCCCGGATCGTTACGGTCTCCGGGCCGGTGATTGAAAAAGGTACCGTCGTTATTCGTGATGGCTTGATTGCTGCGGTTGGCGCCAACGTAACCGCACCGGCGGACGCGCGTGTGATTGATGGCACTGGCCTGACGGTCTATCCGGGGCTGATTGACGCTAACACTAGTTTGGGAGTTCCGGAGCCATCGCCATCGCCTTCTCCCTCTCCGGGCCAGGGCGGAGGCTTTCTGGCTAATCTGCTGCGTCCTCCAACTCCGAGTTCGACTAATTCTACTCAGCCCACTGGTCTGCAGCCCGAAGTGTTGGCTGAAGATTTAATCAGGCCCGGCGGAGACGCAATCGAGACTGAGCGCAGCGCGGGAATTACCACCGCCCTCACAGCTCCGCGCACCGGGATCTGGATTGGGCAATCGGCGCTGATCAATCTGGCGGGAGACACATCGCAGCAGATGATCCTGCGATCTCCCGTGGCAATGCATGTCGGCTTCACTCCGCTGCGCGGCGGCTATCCGGGTTCACTGATGGGAGTGTTTGCCCAACTGCGGCAGATGCTTCTTGACGCCGGGCGATATCGCGAAGCTCAACGCGTCTACGAACAATCGCCTCGCGGACTCCGCCGTCCATCGCAGGATAGATCGCTTGAGGCGCTTCTGCCCGTGCTTGATGGCCGGATACCGGTGGTCATGTATGCGGAGCGCGAACGAGAAGTTCAAAGGGCGCTTGATTTGGCGGACGAATTCAAACTGAAAGCGATCATCGCCGGCGGTTTAGAGTCGTGGAAACTAGCCGACCGATTGCAAAAAGGAAATGTACCGGTACTGCTCTCTCTAAACTTTCCTAAACGCACAACCGCCGCAATACCTGAAGCGGATCCTGAGCCATTACGTATACTTCGCGAGCGCGTAGAAGCGCCGAAGACCGCGGGGAAACTTGCCAATGCGAAAGTACGCTTTGCATTTCAATCGGGCGGAGTGAGTCCCATTACTGATTTTGTTGCGAATGCTGCCAAGACCGTAGAAAACGGACTTTCGAAAGATGACGCGTTGCGTGCGTTTACTATTCGCGCGGCCGAAATTTTTGGAGTTGGAGACCGGCTCGGATCAATCGAACCTGGAAAGATCGCAAACCTGACCGTAACTCGCGGCGATCTCTTTGATCGGAACAGTCGAATAACAAATGTCTTCATCGATGGCCGCCCGGTTGATTTGCGGCCGGCGACCCCGGGCGCGGGTGGGCCAGGAACGAGTACCGCGAGTGGCGCGTGGACACTGGCCGTCGACCTGGGCCAGGGTGAGTTAGCCGTCACGTTGAACCTGCAACAGGAAGCCGATCGGCTGCGTGGTTCAATGCAGGGCGCGCTCGGCTCGGTCGATATTGCAAATGCTTCAGTTGGTCCATCAGGAGATATCCGGTTTACCGCGCCCGTTACCCTTGAAGGTCAAACGACCGAAGCAACTTTCACCGGAACCATTACCGGTAATGAGATGCGAGGCGCCGTTAACATCACGGGCCGCGCTCCAGGTTCGTTTACCGGAAGACGAGCATCAGCGCCTGCTCCGCCGGCACCATCCGGGACGCCGCCACCGGGGGATAACAGTTTTTGAGCGCCGGGAAAGAACTAAGTTTTTCGAATTCAAGTTTGAATCGCAGCTCTGATCGGAAATACAAGGGCAAGGGTACCGCGAAGCGAGAGTTGTGTTGCACTTCGAACTTGAATCCACCTTTTAATTACTCAACGGAAATAAAGATGAAACGAAAAGCCACTGCACACTTACTTCTGCTGGCCATTGTTTGCTGCGTGTCCTGGACGAGTGTTCCGGCACAGCAACGCGAGTCCGCTGAACCGAACGAAACATTGATCCGCAACGCCACGGTGTTGACCATCACACATGGCACGCTGGAAAACACCGATATTTTGATTCGCCGCGGCAAGATCGCCGCCATCGGCAAAGGCCTGAAGGCGGCGTCTAATGCCCGCGTGATCGATGCCGGCGGCAAGTTTGTAATGCCCGGGATTATTGACTGTCACTCGCATTCAATGCTCGACGCGATTAACGAAGGCAGCCTGGCCGTTACGTCAATGGTGCGGACGCGAGATGTACTTAACACGAACGACGTGGATCTATATCGCGAGCTGGCCGGCGGCGTCACCACGCTGAATCTGTTGCACGGCTCGGCTAACGCTATCGGCGGACTCAACACCGTAGTGAAGATCAAATATGGCCGGCCGGCAGAAGAGTTCATCTTTCCCGGGGCGATGCCGGGGATTAAGTTCGCGTTAGGAGAAAACCCGAAGCGTTCGAACAATCCAAATCTTCCGGGGGTCACTCGCCGCTATCCAAGCACGCGCATGGGCGTCGAGGAAACTATTCGCGATGCCTTCACCCGCGCCCGCGATTATAAGAAGACCTGGGACGAATATCGCGCGGCAGTTGCAAGGAGAGACAAGAATCTGATTTCGCCAAAACGCGATCTTCAACTCGAGCCGTTGGTCGAGGTCCTGGAAGGGAAGCGTTACGTTCATTCCCACTGCTACCGCGCCGACGAAATCCTGATGCTGATCAACCTCGCTGACGAGTTTGGTTTCAAGATCAAGACCTTCCAGCACGTACTCGAAGGCTACAAGGTTGCGAAGGAAATCGCCCGCCATGGCGCCGGCGCTTCAATCTTCGCCGACTTCTGGGGTTACAAAATCGAAGCCTACGACGCTATACCCTACAACGCCGCAATCCTGACCCGCGCCGGCGTAGTGGTATCAATGAATTCTGATTCTGATGAACGCGCCCGGCGGCTGAACATCGAAGCCGCAAAGGCCATGCGCTACGGCAACCTTACCGAAGAACAGTCGTTGAAACTCATTACCATAAACCCCGCGATCCAATTGGGAATTCAGGATCGCGTTGGATCGCTGGAGGTAGGCAAAGATGCTGATTTGGCGATTTGGAATGGCCATCCATTTAGCGTCTATTCCCGCGTTGATACGACGTTCATCGACGGCGAAGTTTTCTTTGATCGACAACAGGATTTAGCCAAGCGCGCCGATCTTCAGAAAGAGCGCGCGCTACTCGAGCAAGCGGAGCCCAACCGCCCGCCTGCAAGAGGCGCCACCTCGCCTCAGGCGCCGCGTGGCCGGCGTCCCAGTCACGTCGATGATGATTTGTGGGAGGGGGATATCAATCAGCCATGAGCAAAAACAAAGTAGGACAGACATTCCTGTCTGTCCGTGTCCCATTGGTTGTCATCGTTTTGCTGATTTGCCTAACGCCGGCCTTAGCGCAACAGATCGGGAACCCGACTACTCAACAAGGCGTCACGCCACCGCGTGGCACCTATGCAATTCGCAACGCGCGCCTCGTAACTGTTAGCGGACCCGACATCGAGAACGGAACAATCGTGATCCGCGATGGCAAGATTGAAGGCCTGGGAGCAAACGTCAGCGTTCCCGCAGGCGCGCAGACCATAGATGGAAGAGGCCTCGCCGTCTATCCCGGAATGATTGATGCGGGAACATCTCTTGGCCTGGAGGAAGTGGGCCAGGGCGCGCCGGGCACGGTGGACACAACTGAAGTTGGAGAACTCAATCCGAATGCCAAGGCGATTATTGCCGTCAACCCGCATAGCGCACACTTCGGCGTCACCCGCGTCGATGGAGTAACCGCGGCGGTCACGCTCCCGCTTGGTGGTTTGATTTCAGGTCAGGCCGCGATTATCAATTTGATTGGAACAGCGCCACTCGAAATGGCGGTGGTCCCTTATGCAGCGCTGGTGATCAATTATCCGCGAGTCAGCAACCGCGGTGGCGAATTTGGTGGTCCGCAGCAGCAGCCCCCAAATCTGACCGAGACTCTGGCAGCGTCGGTGCGTCAGGTTGAACAGATTCGTAAGATGCTTAAGGATGCCGAAGCTTACGTCCGCGCCCATGATGCATACGCAAAAGACAGGACGTTGCCACGTCCCGATCAGAATGTGGTGCTGGAAACGCTGGTGCCCTACGTGCGCGGCGAACGTCCGGTGATCTTTCGCGCCGATCGTGAAAGTGAAATTCGTGGCGCGATTCGTTTTGCCGAGGAGTTGAAACTAAAACCAATTATCCTCGGCGGCAACGATGCCTCGAAAATCACAACGCTCTTAAAAGATAAAAACGTTCCGGTGATCCTGACCGGCATTCTGGACCTGCCGACTCGTGAAGACGATTTTTACGACACGCTTTATGAAAACGCGGCCAAGTTACAGCAAGCCGGCGTGCGCTTCTGTATTTCCAGCGGCGATAGCGGACCGAATGTTCGCAATCTACCCTATTACGCGGGAATGGCGGCGGCGTTTGGTTTGTCGAAGGCGGAAGCTTTAAAGGCGGTGACTCTGTACCCGGCCCAGATCATGAACGTGGGTGATCGCATGGGCTCGCTTGAAGTCGGCAAGATGGCGAATCTGGTGGTGACTGATGGCGACTTGCTGGAAACACGAACTACCGTGCGGCATCTTTTCATCGACGGTCGCGAAGTGAAACTAACCAGCCGGCATACTGACCTGTACGACGCCTTTAAGAATCGGAAATAGATCTAAAACAGTGCTGAGTCCTGAGTCCTGAGTGGATTCGTTTAGAGGGGGGCACCGCCCCCCCCGGTGCGAGACTAGTAGAATCGAACTTTCACCGGCGGGCGGTGCCCGCCTCTAAACGATCGTTGGTATCTTCTCCCCACAGGCTTTAATCCGACCCGCCCAACAACCCGGGGTTAATTTTCAGAGGAGGATCTTCTCTTGTTTAAGCGAGACATTGTTATCTCTCTCCGTTGCCTGGCCATTATGCTCGGGCTTCTGTTGCTTTCATCAAACGTCTATTCGCAAACAAAGCTTTTGCGTTTTCCCGACATTAACGGCGACAAAGTAGTGTTCACCTACGGCGGCGATCTGTGGACCGCGGCTGCGTCTGGCGGCGCGGCAATTCGCCTGACGTCGCATCCTGGAATAGAAGTGTTTGGCAAGTTTTCTCCCGACGGTAAGTGGATCGCCTTTACCGGACAATACGACGGCGATGAGCAGGTCTATGTGGTTTCGTCGGCAGGTGGCGTGCCGCGGCAGTTGACTTTCTATCCGGCTAAAGGACCATTGGCGCCGCGCTGGGGTTGGGACAATCAGGTACACGGTTGGAGCCGTGATGGAAAAAGAATCATCTTTCGCTCGCAGCGCGATTCATGGGCTTTGCCGATTGCTCGTCTCTATTCTGTATCCGTCGAAGGTGGAGCGGCCGAAGCGCTGCCAATGCCTGAAGCCGGCTCGGGCGATTTTTCTCCCGATAGCTCGCAGATGGTTTACTCCCCGCAAGCGCGCGATTTTAGATCGGAGAAACGCTACGGCGGCGGCCAGGCCAATAGTCTTTACATTTTCGATCTGAAAAGCTATGCAACCAAAAAAATTACCGAGGGCCCGCGTCCAACCCGAGATCCGATGTGGATCGGCGACACGATCTATTTCAACTCCGATCGCGATGGACACTTCAATCTTTACGCCTACGACATTCGCACCGCTAATACTACCCAGGTAACCAACAACAAAGTGTGGGATGTGCGCTGGCCCAGTTCAGACAATGAAGGCCGAATAGTTTACGAGCTCAACGGTGAACTTCAGGTTCTCGACACAAAAAGCAGACGCAGTAATTCCGTTTCCATCATGGTTCCTGATGAAGGTTTGGCTCGTCGTCCCAGCCGCATTTCTGCGGCGAATCAGATTGAATCAGTTGGGCTGAGTCCAAAAGGTGAACGTGCGCTTTTTGTCGCGCGCGGCGACGTGTTCACCGCGCCGATTGAAAAGGGCCCCACCCGTAACCTTACGCATTCTTCGGAAGCTCATGACAAATGGGGTGCGTGGTCTCCGGATGGCGCCCGCATCGCGTTTATTTCTGACATGAGCGGCGAAGAAGAGTTGTATATCGCCCCGCAGGATGGGCTGAAGCCTCCCGAACAGATCACGCGTGGCGGTAGCGCAATGCGTTATCGGCCGGAATGGGCGCCAGACGGCAAACGCATAGCCTTCGGCGACAAGGATGGCAAGGTCTATGTCGTTACGCTCGCCGATCGCAGAGTGATTGAAATCGCCGATGATCCTCATGGGCAGGTTCGTGATTACACGTGGTCGCCGCGAGGTAATTATTTGGCTTTCACAATGGATGACAATCCACAACGGTTCAACTCCGTCTACATTTGGAGTGCAGCGGATGGTAAGTCTCGGAGGGTTACCGACAATCTGTTCAATGCCGGCAATCCGGCGTGGGATCCGCAGGGGAACTATCTATATTTCCTCTCTGATCGCGAGTTTGCTCCGCAGATCTCCCAGATAGAATTTAACTACGCAACGAATCGCACTTCCTACATTTATGAAGTGGCACTCAGGAAGGACGTCAAACATCCCTTCCCGCCCGAGAGCGATGAGGTGACTGTCAGCAAGCCCGACGAGACACCGAAAGTGAAAGGCACTCCGCCTGGTGAAGAACCAAAGCCGCCGGCGAAAGACATCGATAAGGAATTGAAGAAGGAGCCCGCGGAGGCTGGCCCAACGCCTCCAACACCAACGCCTCAAACAAGCCCGGGCGAGCCGAAGCCTGAGGCCACTCCAAAACCACCGGCGACCATGACCATCGACTTTGACGGTATCGCCGGCCGGGTTGCCCGGGTTCCCGTGGGCGCGGACAACTATGGTGGCTTAACTGCAAAAACAGGTCACCTGCTCTATGCCACCGGTTCGGCTTTCTATTATGGCCGCCCGGGAGATCGTCCGACGGTCCTTAAGATTTTTTCTTTCAAGGATCGCAAGGAGACGACAATCGCCGAAGACATTCGCGGCTACACGCTTTCTGACGATGGCTCAAAAGTACTGGTGGCCCAGGGACCAGCATATAACCTTTACGATGCCACTCCCCAGGGCGACAAGACCAAGAAGCCTGTTTCCACAGCCGGGCTGTTTGTTGACAGGATCCCGCAGGAAGAATGGAACCAGATCTTCAACGAGGTGTGGCGGCGCTATCGCGACTGGTTCTATGTAGCAAACATGCACGGTTACGATTGGGTAGCAATACGTGAACAGTACAAGCCGCTGTTGCAGTATGTGGCCCATCGTTCGGATCTCAATTATGTCATCAGCGAAATGATTGCCGAGTTGACGATCCAGCACGCTTACATCGAAGGCGGCGATTTCCAGATTCCGCCACGGCCGCGCAGTGGCTTGCCCGGTGCCCGCTTCGAACTCGACAAACAGTCGGGACGTTACCGGATCGCGAAGATCTTTCAGGGTCAAAACGAGGAAGAAATCTATCGCTCACCGCTGACTGAAATCGGCGTAGACGTAAAAGTTGGTGACTATGTTTTGGCCATCGACGGCGAAGAGCTGAAAGGTACTGACGATCCCTATCGTCTGCTTAGAAACAAAGCGGACAATCCGGTTAGTATAACCGTCAACAAATCACCTTCCTTTGAAGGCGCACGCATTGTTTCCTATCGCCCCATCACGAGTGAAGAACAACTCGTCTATTTCGATTGGGTCAATACCAATCGCCGGAAAGTGGAAGAAGCCACTGGTGGACGCGTCGGCTATATACACATTCCCGATATGGGAGCCCCCGGTATTCGCGAGTTTATCAAATGGTACTACCCGCAGATTCGCAAGGAAGGGTTGGTGGTCGACGTGCGAGCGAACGGCGGTGGCAACGTTTCGCGAATGCTCATTGAGCGGCTGCGGCGAAAGCTCCTGGCGCTAAACTATTCTCGCACCGACGATGACGCCAATACTTATCCCGACCAGGTGTTCATTGGTCCAATGGTCGCCTTGCTTGACGGAAATTCCGCGTCGGATGGCGACATCTTTCCCTATATGTTTCGCGAAGCAGGATTGGGGCCGCTGATTGGAAAGCGATCATGGGGAGGAGTGGTGGGCATCTTCGGTACCGGGCCACTCGTTGACGGCGGAACTGTTTTCGTTCCCGGCTTCGGCATGACCAACACCAAAGGCGAATGGATCATTGAAGGCCACGGCGTTGATCCGGATATTGAAGTGGATAACGATCCGAAGTCGGAAATTGAAGGCAGGGATCCGCAGTTGGAGCGTGGCATCGCGGAAGTCATGGCCAAACTAAAACAACCAGTGAAGCTTCCACCCAAGCCGCCCGGACCGGTGAAGACGATCAAGTAGTATCTTGATGTCCCGACACACTTCTAGTTTGTCTTGCCGTTCGTTTAGAGGTGGGCACCGCCCACCGTTTCTAGCATAGCTGCACCGAGCGCCCGTACAATTCACGCCGCACCGGTGGGCGGTGCCCACCTCTAAACGCACGGCAATCCAAGACAAACTAGAAGTGTGTCGGACATTCTCATCATAAACAGACCCTTCCTCATCGGCAACTTCGTCTATGCACGCATGGGCCAGGATGAAGAGTTCTTTTTTAGCCGCAGGATGAGCACACCAAACCTTCCATTGCAGCGACCGCCAGCAGTTTTCCGTTTGGGCTGAAAGCCATTTGCGTAAGGCCCATCCCCGCCAGACGAGTAGTCCGAACGGAGACTATTCTTCGGTCAACCCCTCAAACAGCTCATCAACTGAAACTCGCCAACCTGACAGTACATTCGACTCCGCCCAGTCGCCCCGCGAATAGCGTCGAACTTTCCACGCAGGTTTCCCTTCGGAGGCGACCGCCTGACGTACTTCAATCGTCATTGTCGAGGAGTCTACGATCCAAAGTTCTCGTACACCCAGTGCGAGATATGTGTCGGCTTTGGTGGTCCGATCGTAAACCGCGGTGCTTTTGGATGCATATTCAAACACGATGTCCGCCGAAGTGCGCTTCGTCCCCATTGACCGCGCCAGTTCCTCCGAAACGTACATCATGTCAGGTTCCAGATACGTTGGACTCTCCGACGATCTATAAATGGGTTCATGGGGATGATGAACTTCTCCCTCAAGCTTATTGACCAAAAGAAATCCTACCAGCGACTTATTGAGTCGGGAATCAATATTTCCGTGTGGCGAGGCGGGCGGTGGAACCATGAAAAGCAACCCTCCAATTAAATCGTAGTGATAACGATCTTCGGGCTCAGCCAGGGCCCAAAATTCCTGGAGGGTGTAACGGCGTAATAGCGGCGAGAAGATGGGTTCTTCTATGACTTCTATAGAGTGCATCAGATTCTCCTGTTTCACTTGCATCCTAACACTGCAGTTTGAAGTGTCAAGACCCGCGCTCCTCCGCCCCGTTGAACCTAAATGCAAGCGGATTGGCAACGGCGTTGTAACGACTTTTGATAAACTAGGGATCAGCGGCCATTACAGAACCGAGCGCGGTAGCGCCGGATCCTGGAGCCAAGTTCGAATGATTATGATTCGCGCGAATTTCATTCGGGTATTTGAAGGTGACTCCAGGATCCGGCGCTACCGCGCTCGGTTCTGTAAAGCAAGGTCAGCGCTCGCCAAATCAAGCTGACCCCTAAAACTTTCTTGAGCTTTGGAAAAAAGAGGCAGCAACCATTTGCACGGCTGCTGCCTCTGGTTTTGGGAAGGCTTGAGCAACTTACTCAGTTGGGCCTTCACACGCAGGGTTTCAGGTCAACTAATTCGACTCGATAATCCCCACGATTATGAACGAGCCTTGTTTGATAACACCGAAGCGGTGTTCAAGGCTGATTACCCCACCTGGAACCAGCGGAGCCGGTAACCCGGTAGTAGTGACTCCCGGAGCCGCTCCTGTTGGCGGAGTTGCAACGGTGGCCGAATTGAACCCGCCGACCCGGCAGGGCGAGCCCTGGCTTCCATCCGTATCCGTAAACGCCGGATTGACTTGTCGGAAGTTCTGGTTTGTCACGGAAGTGAAGTTTGGGTTTCCGAGTGGTGGAGATGTCACTGCGTAGCCAAGCACTTGAGGAGTTTTGTCGACGCCTTCGACGTAAGTGCCTCGCACAGATTTCACGCCTTCAGCTCCGGCGGCATTAGCATTTACGATCCCGTCGCTTGATGGCGCAGGATCATTGCTTACCGTGTCTGAACCATTGTTGACCGCGATCTTCTTTGTCGCCGCGGTCGCGTCCAACAAATTAAGGACCGAGGTGAAGTTTGCATTGCCTCGGTTGACCGTTGAAAGATCGATCCAACGGACCCTGAGATTGCTCTGACTCACGCCCGCCTGGTTTTTGTAGCTGAAACGTAAAGTGAGATCACCTTTCGACCCGCCACAAACAATCTGTGAATTCCGTTCGATATTCGGCGAGACGTTAGCTGCCGAGCCGGTATCAAACAGAGATCGGATGATGTGAGTAGTGTAGTTCCGTTCGACTGGCGATGCTGTACTCTGCGGTCCGGGCGCCCCGAAGACCGGAGTCGTAGCTGCTTCAGACCCCGGTAAGAGAGGAGGGCTGGGATCGAAAGTGGTGGCAGCAAAGTACTGGCCATTGTTGCCGGAGATGCTGGCGCGGTCGATCGGCCCATCGCCGATGTTGGCTACCAGCGCGAAGTCGGCACTGTTATTGTTCGTGTCCTGGTAAACCGCACCTGACCACGCGCCGCCCCCACCGGTCGCATGCTTGCGCACGAAACTATACTCGCGTAATTCCCTGCCGGCCCGATTCCCTGGATCCTGCGGGCCGATTGGATTTAGACCCGTACCTTCGCGGAACGCTGCCGCCAGAGGATTTGGAGGCGATGAGTTTAATTCTTTGAACGCCACCCCATCCTCACGAAACACAGTGCCGCTGGGAGTAGTGAGCGTACCGTTGTTGTTAACCACGACATCTTCGCTCGAGAACAACGCCACGCCGCCATCAGCTGCCAGGCCGGCGGTGGTGTAGTTATTAATATTGTCATCCTGATTTTGAGAGTAGCCGCCTAGCTCATAGCCGGGGACCTTCGCACAAAGAAAATGCTGGCCGGCAAGAAGTAGGGTGTTGAGCGGAATCGTGCAAATCTTGCGGGCCTGACCGCCTGCGATTCCCCACACTGAAAATCCCTTCGAGCCGCCGGCATCCGAAGATACGATCGTCTTCGGCGTAGTGCCGTTGTTTACCAGTTCGACAAACTCATCGCCGGTTCCGTTTGGACCATCAAACCGAAACTCAGAGATGATAATTCCGGAAGACCCGTTAGCTTGAGCCAGCGCCGAGTGTGTTGCTGAAAAGCAAATGCTCATGACCAGCGCTGCCAGTACCGCGAAAATTAGACGCACGAAAGAACTCATTTGGCACTCCTTCTGTTTGTGAATGTAGAAAATTGTCTGAGTTGAAGTTAGAAACCATACCAGCGGCCTGAGGTTATGGAGACGTCGTGGTAAAGCAATCGCCCGGATACCAGGGCCGAGGATCAGTTTAGAGATTCGAAGACATTGCGTGTGTGAAGTGGCGGCGGGGCTGGGCGCTTGACCAATGAGCGCTCCGATCGTGATTCGGGCAGAATTGCTGTCGGTCAATTAGGCGTCACCTTGCGATGAAAGAGGCACTCGCGTGAATTCGCGATTTGCCTCTGTAGACAACTTGCGTCTAACTTTCTTGCATGCAGGGGCACGTCAGGCAAGACCAGGGACATCTGATTCATTCAACGAGTGTGCAACGATAAGCAGTCTCATGAAAACTCTAATCAGAACATCTGGACGATATTACTGTTGCTGGTAGATGTCAATAAGTTTATGAATCACAAATGTCCGACACACTTCAGTTTGTCGTCGAGGTGCGGCCCTACAAGAAGAAGAGCGAACGTAGCGCTATGAAATCACAAACGTCCGACACACTTTAGTTTGTCGTCGGACGTGAGGGCCAGCATGTGAACAACTGAACGCGGCGCCTATTAACCTCCGAATCAAAACCTGTCGCCCAATTCCGCCCTGCAATAGTTCCAGCGCCAGTCGCTCCAGTGTTTTGCCAGTCCTGCTTTCACCTGTAACAAACAGAATTGCACCCGGTGGATGAATATGAGATCGATGGCGCTCGGAGAACTGTTGGTAGCCGAATTAACCCATGATAGCGTCTCTTGGTTGAAGAGCTTTAAGTTTGGCCTGGCGCGTTCTATCTAATCAAAGCGACAAACTGAAGTGTGTCGGACACAAACTGAAGTGTGTCGGACAACTAACCCTTCACCAGTAGCTTCTCTTGCGGCAACATAGCCGGCTGGCCTTTGTGTTGCCAGTCAAGCTGGTTCTCGAATCCAGTTTTACTAATGCATTTTTATTTTGCTTTGGCGAGGTCTAGATTTGTTAGAAACTAATGAGTTTCATAGGGAGAGTCGGGTTGGCACACAATTGTCTCACTGAAAGATTGAAGCGAAGCTGTTGCTCACAGCCCTGAACGTGGATCGCCAGACACTGGATCGCATGCTTTAAGCGTGATGAATTGAATGTGTCTGAGTTTCAAGCTGCCCCGGTAGCCGATACCTCCCGTAAAGGAGGACTGGATATGGGAGAACTTAAAAGCTTTTACGCTGGGACAAGCACGCCTGCCGCGGCGAATCTTAAGAGCGACGCAATGTGCTTAATTCAAGCTTGAAGTTTCAATTCGTTGCGCACTACAATCAGGCACTCACAATTCGTCGGCGATGAGCGAAACCAGATCGTCTCTAGTCGACAACTAGTTCGTAACGCAGTTCCCCCCGCCGCATTAGGTCGATCGTCAGAAGGAATTCTTTTGTTTCCCCTTTGGAGACAAGGGCTTAATCAGCCGCATATTTGTGGGGTAAACGGACAAGCGAAACCGAAACGGGCAGGCAGGACTTAAGGTAGCATGATGCGATACTTCAAACTCTTCACAATTCTGATTGCGTTTATCACCATCTGCGCGGGCCTATCAGGGAGGAGGGCGGGTGTCGTACTTCCCCGGACTCTTAGCAGTTTAACTCTGCAACAGGGTTGCACCTGGCAAGACTATACCGCTGATACGCCTTATGACGAGGTTGCCCAAATTGCCTGTCATAACTGCTATGACAAGAAGTATGCCGCCAAATTCTACGACGTGCTGAACACGACCAAGACGGTCGAGATCGACTTCTTCGACACGAAGAACTCGAACCAGGACGGGAGAATAAACGGCTATTGGTATGTGCGGCATGATCAGGACGGAGCATCATCCGGCAACGATAACAATTGTGTTGGCAACAGCACGGAATCGAGCGGTCTTCAGGCGTGTCTGGAGGATGTCGTACGTTGGCATAAGGACCACCCTGGCCATGACGTCATCAACATTATTTTCGATAAGAAGCAGGATTGGGGTAACGGTAGGCAGCCGGCGGACTTCGATTCGTTGATTAGTTATGTCATTCCGTCTGACGCCTTGTACCGTCCGATTTCAATGAAAGGTGAGGCTGTCTCATTGCGCGAAGCGGTAAAAACGAAGCCTTGGCCGAAGATGTCCGAGCTGAACGGTAAAATCATCCTGGCGCTCACCGGCGGCAAGAAAGACCATCCCAACCAGACTCAGAGTGAGTATGTGGCCGCCCGAGGCACCGGCGTGCTGTTCGTTGCACCGAAGACGGATGAGCAGGGCGATGTGACCGGCACGCCAACCGAATTCAACGACACCACGAAGGGCTATGTAGTCTGGTATAACATCGAGAACGATACTTCCAAGCAGAGCGAGCTTGGTCAGTTGATCCGATCTAAAAACTACATCTCGCGGCTTTGGGGCGGGGACAGCACCCCTTGCAATTTTGCATCGCAGTGCCTCAACTTCATAGCCTTATTCGATTTCACCAAGACCTGTTCTGGAAAAGCTAAATGGAAGATCGGCCCCTAGCCTCAAGAGCCGCGCAATGCGGACGGCATAATCTGCAAGTAGTGGTGGGTCTGATCGTACCCCAGAACCGGCAACCATTTGCGCTTTACGCGACTTTTCAAAGAGGGATTTGCAATGAGCAATACACGGCAACCGGACGTCAGTCAATTTTCCATCCAACTGCCACAACGTACGCTGACGACCGCCGGCAACGGCGACGAAGAATATGCTTACTCGCTCGGGATTCAAGCTTACATCTATGGCTTTCCCTGGATTTACAACACGCAACTGCGATGGCTATGGGCGAGTGAGGCCGGCCAGAAGTTTTCTATCAAGTTTGGCCTGCCGGATCTCTATGCGCCGATCAATACTTTTCATCATTCCCGGGTGCTGGCCAACCCGAACGCTCAAACCGGTGGCAGCCCCAACACAGACACACTCTATTCCACCGCCTGGTTGGAAATCGGCGGAGACCCGATTGTGATCTCAGTTCCGGCCGTCACCGATCGCTATTTTGTGATTGAGATGGTGTGCATGGATGCCGACAATTTTGCCTACGTCGGTTGCTATGCCACTGGAACCAAAGCAGGCAATTTCCTGATTGCGCGCCCACATTGGAACGGAACGCCGCCAGATGAGGTGTTAGATATTCTGCCGCGTTCGCGTACAGACACCGTCTTTCTGCTGGGCAGAACCGGCGTCAACAACTCCAGCGATGCTGATTTGGCAATCGCCAATGCGATTCAGGACCAATACATTCTGACCCCGCTGTCTGATTGGCCGGGCCCGCCCACACCGTGGGCCAAACCAGTGATGGTTCCGTATGGCGCGGACTACAACCACACTGTAGGCGCATGGAAAACGATGAACGAAGCGATGACGCAAAACCCGCCCGGTCTGCCACCCGGCATCAATCAGCAGCAAATGCTGAAATTGTTTGCCACCATCGGCATCGGCCCAAATCAGGATGTCGCGCAGCAGTCCGACGGCAGGCGCTTAGGACTCCAGCGGGCCGCGAAAGAAGGCCTGGAGCTGCTGAAGAAGTTATCTAAAGGCCGAGGCAAAGTGGTTAACGGCTGGAACTATCCGCCACTCGACATCGGCCGCGCCGGGCAGAACAGCGATTTCATCACGCGTGGAGCGCTGCAATCCTTGTCCGGTATATGCGCCAACGATCCCGAAGAAGCCGTGTATATCAATGCCCATGTCGACAGTGACGGCAAAACCTTGAACGGCGACAACGCGTACAGTTTGACCTTTGCCGCCGACAACTTCCCGTCCTTCAATGCCAGCATGCATGGCTTTTGGTCAGTTACCTTATATGACTCGACCTACAATCTGGTATCGGGTTCGGAGAATTATTCCGTGAATGGCTACTATCCCGAATTCCAAACTAAGGATGCACAGGGCGGCCTGACCATCGTCATTCAAAGCACAGACTCAGGCAATCTGCCCGCCGGGAGCTATTGGCTGCAAGCCCCAACAAAAAGTGATACGAACCGTGACAACAGCTTCTTTTTGATTTTGCGGGTGTATGTTCCGCTGCCGGAAATCAGTTATACGCAATCTTGGGAACCGCCGCGAATAGTGAAGATGAATTCCAACGCTTGATGCCACAGGGCCCGGGAACCGAGTGGTTAGAATTGTGATTAGTCCTCATCCGTTTTCTTATCAGGCAACAGTTGTAAGCGATTAGTCCGTGGCGATTTCTTCTCTTGTTTTCTTCTAGGATTAGAGTGCGGTGGTCTGGTACCAGCGGGCGCAATAGGCACACATGCGATTTTTGGTCGTACTCTTCAGGGAGCTAACTCCTTAATTATCAACTTATCGGGCGGCAGCATCGCGGGCATGCCTTTGTGTTGCCAACATCGCACTGGTCCATGCACGCGTCGTGAGCATGGAGTGCCTTTCTTTGTGCGAGCGCCACACAGATAGACCTCTCCTTCAGGAGTCTCGACTGAAGACTTTGAGACATCACCGGTTATCGTCGTCGTGCTTGCGTTGGACTTGCTGGAATCTTCCGGACTATTGAGAGGCGAATCAGCTCTCCTTACAATCGTCAGCGGAGGAGGCTCGGGACGCAGAACCCGAGCCGTGAAATAACCAGTGCTAATTAAGGCGAGCGCTGCCAGTAACCGTGGAAGGTAACGCTGCTTCCTGAGCCGGCGTGCACAGTCGTTACAGAATCTCCGGCTTGTCCATATATGCCAACGCAGTCGCAGCAATTTGGCGCCGCATTGGGAACAGAAGTTTGGTTTATACACAGCGAGGACTCCGTCAGCCGGCACTCACACGAACAAAGTTAATCCGCGGAAGGAAGTTTGACAGGATTAACAAAATTTACAGGATACGATGGCTGGGCCCTGGTAACAGTTTTTGTAAATCCTGCTAATCCAGTCGATTCTCTGCTTTCCCCGTCTCGCTTAAGACCGTTGTTAATTCAGAAAGCAACTCAAACCGCTCTTGGCGCGTCCGAAAATGACCGGCAAATTGTAAGGATTAATGGCCGGTTTCATAAAGGCATCCGGTGAAAGTCAGATATTGGCCAATTGCAAAAAGTCTTGCTTGCCGGGATACTCTGTAAACAAACTTAAAATCACTTTTCCGAGATGATGCAATCACTTTTTGTTAATACATTTCTGCGCCGCCGTTTGGCCGTCCCTGGTTTTCTCCTGCTGTTGATCTTCTGCGTAGCGCTCGCCACTCGAGCCCAGGCTCCCGATGATGTCGTTCGCACGGAGACATCACTTGTGCAATTGAACGTGGGTGTGGTCGATCCACAAGGGCGGGCGATTACTTCGCTTGGGCGCAACGAGTTCACTGTTTACGAGGACGGAATCAAGCAGCCGATCCTTCACTTCGAGCCGACGGATGCGCCTTTTAGTCTGGTCATGTTGATCGATATGTCCGGCTCGACGGTTAATTTTCGTCCGCAGTTGAAGCAAGCGGCCTGGCGTTTTCTCGATGCCCTGGCCCCTGAGGATCGAGTGGCAGTAATCCAGTTCAACGCGAAAGTAAAAAATCTGGCGGGGTTTTCGACCGATCGAAAGAAGACTGGTTACGCAATTCAAATTGCCGAGGGCGCCGGCAACACGAATCTGTATGAAGCATTGAGTTATGCACTGAAGGCACTGGATAAGGAAGGCAAGCGCCGGAAGGCGATTGTGGTTTTGACCGACGGACTCGATACAGATTTGCGCAACTCAGATCGCTCGATAGTCGCGAAAGCGCAAACTGATGAACAAGCCGTTAGCATGATTGACGCTAAGGCGAGCGGCGCGCTCAATGCTGTTCTTACTGCCGCCGACAGGCAAGGGGTAACAATCTTTCCGCTGGCGCTGCCCTCAGGTGATCCCAAACGATTGCCTTTGCCCGACCCAATTATCACGGGTCTTTACAGTGCGGCTCGCAAGCGTTTGCAGAGTCTCGCCGATCGCACCGGCGGCAGGCTCAACGAAATTGAACGGATCGACCAAATGGCGAGACTTTATGCTGAAGTCGCCGCCAACTTACGTTCGCTCTACACCGTTGCGTATCAACCTTCAAGCAGCCGCGCACGCGATGGTAAGTGGCGTGAGATACGCGTCGAGGTAGCGCATCCCGAGTTGATTGCCCGCACCAAGCCGGGCTATTACGCGCGGTGAGTGTTTAGTAGGACAGACATTCCTGTCTGTCTGTCTGTCGATGATGAGAAGCTTTTGTAGGACAGACATTCCTGTCTG
>Ga0137394_10001389_pt1 | contig 17581 bp, 15 predicted proteins | sample czobulk116metaG_FD_108278 | JGI IMG/M metagenome (GOLD analysis project Ga0137394, IMG submission 108278) | Vadose zone soil microbial communities from Angelo Coast Range Reserve, California, USA - czobulk1.16 metaG | ecosystem: Environmental > Terrestrial > Soil > Vadose zone | place: USA...
CCGCTGTCTCACCCGCCGAATCGCCGCCAGGTGATCGTTGTACGTCGCGGAAAAGATGTGCTTCCCATCTGGCTGAGCGACGAAGAAGAGATACCCGGTCGGCGCGGGATACAGCGCCGCGATCAGGCTCGAGTCACTGGGCTGCGTGATGGGGCCCGGCGGTAACCCGGGATTCAGGTACGTGTTGTACGGCGAGCGAATCTGCAGGTGCTTCTCCCCCACCCGCCGCAGTCGCCGGCCGTGGGCGTAGACGATGGTCGGATCGGCCTGCAGCGCCATGCCGCGCTTGAGCCGGTTGTGGTAGACCGCGGAGACGTAGGGCCGGTCGGGACGGTAGCGCACTTCGGCTTCGATGATAGAGGCCAGCGTGACGATCTCGTGCCGCGTCATGTGCAGCTCATCGAGTCGCGCATCCCATTCGGGCTGCCAGCGCGCGATGAATTCGTGCGTCATCAGCTTCACGAGGTCGCGCGCGCGCATGCGCATCGGCACGACGTAGGTCGTCGGATACATATAGCCGTCGACGCCCGCCGGCGTGGCTCGAATGCCGAGCTCGCGCTCCAGCGAGGTGTCGCGCATCGCGGCCGTGAACGAGTCCCGCGAAACTCCCAACCACGAGCGCGCCCGTTCGGCGACTTCGAATCCCATCATCCCTTCGGTGACGGTGAACCGGACTTCCATCCCGCGGCCCGACTTCAGCGTGTTGACCACGCTGCTCCAGCTCTCGTCTGTATCGAAGGTGTAGACGCCACTCTTCAGGTTGGAGGGCAGCCCGCGCATTCTCGCATAGAGGCTGAACCAATCGCGGTTCTTGATCACGCCCCGCGATTCGAGGGAATCGAGCGCCTGGTAGTAGGTGGCGCCGCGCGGAATGATGATCATGATCCGGTCCGCGACGGACTGATACTCGGCCGGGTCCGGATTGCTGCAAGCGACTGCGAAACCCAGGAGCAAAATACGGAATGCGGAACGCGGAATCATACGGCTGATCCGCGCTTCGTATCGAGATAGTGCTGCAGCAACAAGGCGGCGGCCATAGCATCGAGATCGGCCTTGCGGCCGCGCGTCGAGCCGCCCATTTCCCGGACGGCGGCGAGCACGCGTGCCGTAGTCATTCGCTCGTCCCACATGGTCACCTCCAGCCCTTCGTCTACGCGCCGTTTGATAGCATCGGCGAGGTCCCGGGCGGCGTGAGCGGCGTCACCTTCAGCCCCCGCCTCATCCAGCGGTAGACCGACGATAATACCCACGACATGATTGCGCGTGACGTGATCGAGCAGCTGCGCCATCGGAAATCGTTTCCCGGCGCGGCGGCTGAGTGTGGTGAGCGGTTGGGCAAGCGTCTGCGTTTCGTCGGAGAGGGCCAGGCCGATGCGGCGCTCGCCCCAATCGACGGCGAGAATCCTGCCTTTCACCCTTGCGACATCGTCTGGAAGAATTCCGCGTTCGTTTTCGTGCGCTTGAGCCGCTCGAGCAGAAACTCGATCGCCTCTACCGGCGGCATGTCGGACAAGAAGTTGCGCAGCAGGTACACCTTGTTGAGCTCTTCTTTGGTAAGGAGCAATTCTTCCTTGCGGGTGCTCGTACGCTGCACGTCGATCGACGGGAAGGTCCGCCGCTCGGCGATGCGCCGGTCGAGGATGACTTCGGAGTTGCCAGTGCCCTTGAACTCCTCGAAGATCACCTCATCCATGCGCGAGCCGGTGTCGATCAGAGCGGTCGCGAGAATCGTGAGCGAGCCGCCGCCCTCGATGTTGCGCGCGGCGCCGAAGAAGCGCTTGGGCTTCTGCAGGGCGTTCGCGTCCACACCACCGGAGAGGATCTTGCCCGAATGCGGCACCACGACGTTATGGGCGCGGCCCAAACGCGTGATCGAGTCGAGCAGGATGACCACGTCCTTGCCGTGCTCCACCAGCCGCTTCGCCTTCTCGATCACCATGTCCGCGACCTGGACGTGCCGATCTGCCGGCTCGTCGAACGTGGACGACACGACTTCCACGTTCGGCCCCTTCACGTTCTCCTCCATGTCGGTCACCTCTTCGGGCCGCTCGTCGATCAGCAGCACGATCAGGTAGACCTCAGGATGATTTTCGATGATGGAGTTGGCGAGCTTCTGCATCAGGATGGTCTTACCGGCCTTGGGCGGCGAGACGATCAGGCCGCGCTGGCCTTTGCCGATGGGCGACAGAATATCCAGCACGCGCATCGACAGATCACCGTCTTTGCGCTCGAGCTTGAGCTGCTGTTCCGGATAGCGGGGCCGCAGGTTGTCGAACGCGACGCGGTGTTTGGCCTTCTCCGGCTCCTCGCCGTTGACGACTTCGACTTTCAGCAGCGCGAGGTAGCGCTCGCCTTCTTTCGGCGGCCGGACCTGGCCCGTGATCGTGTCGCCGGTGCGCAGATCGAACCGCTTGATCTGACTCGGCGAGACATAGATGTCGTCGGGGCCGTAGAGGTAGTTCCAGTCGGCGCTGCGGAGGAAGCCGTAGCCTTCCGGCAGAATTTCGAGCACGCCTTCGCCGCGTAGAACGGTCTCGGAATCGAGGAGTGATTGCTCGATGCGGAAAATGAGATCCTGCTTGCGGAGCCCGGAGTAGTTGGTGATGTTCAGGCTCTCGGCCATCGCGTGTAGTTCCGCGACGGACTTCCTCTTTAGTTCGGCGATATCCACGTGTGCTTCGGCTCCGTTTGCGCTACGGCGGGGAAAACCCGGGATGGGGGACTGTTCTCGTTGATAATGGAAACTTGGAGTTATGGGGGTGTGCGAACGAATCATAGTAGGCCGTGCCGGTCGGCGAGTCAAGAGCGGCTGTGAGTCTCGCCCCATTTCTGCTGGCGTGGCGGACCACCCCCCTCCACGACCGCGAAGTTGTTGACGCGCTTGTAGATCCGGCCCACGCCGAACCCTCCGCGGCACTCGCAGCGGCCCTCCGCCAATGGCCAGGGAGTTACTACTGGTCCAGCGAGCGGGATGGGCGCCATCTCGTGCTGACACGCCCCAGTACCAAGCAGCGGGAGCCCTGGACCCTGCATGTGCTGCTGCTCGCGGCGACGCTGTTCCTGACCACGCTGTCGGGCGCGCTGATCGCGGGTGGACTCCCCCCGGATATGGGAGTGCTGTACAATCCGGCCGCCTGGGACCTCGCATTCCTCCGTGGTTGGGCGACCGGGTTTTCGTTCTCCCTCCCACTCCTCGCCATCCTCTTTTGTCACGAGATGGGTCACTATCTCACGGCGCGCCACTACCAGGTGAATGTGTCGCCGCCCTATTTCCTTCCCGGACCTCCGCCGCCCATCGCGATCGGGACGCTGGGCGCCTTCATTCGGCTCCGCACGATTCTCAACGACCGCCGGCAGCTCCTCGACATCGGCGCCGCGGGACCGATCGCCGGCTTCGTGGTCGCGCTCCCGGTCCTGTGGATTGGACTCGCACACAGCCACGCGCCAACGGAGGCGGTCGCGACGGGAATGCAGGTGTCGATCGGATGGGGTGCGTGGGTGCTCGGGGACTCGGCTGTGACGCTCCTGCTACGGCACTTCACGCACACCGGCGGGGCGGTGGCCCTGAGCCCGATGGCCTTCGCAGGATGGTTGGGGATGTTCGTCACCATGCTCAACCTGTTGCCTATCGCCCAGCTCGATGGCGGGCACATTCTCTACGCCGCCTTCCCGCGCGCCCAACGGCACGTCGCCCGATTCTTTTTCGTGCTCGTCGTCCTGCTCGGATTTTTGTCGAAGAGCTGGTTCGTGTGGGCGTTTGTCGTGCTGATTCTGTCGCGCGGTCAGTTCGGCCATCCCCCCGTGCTGGACGCTTACCGTCCCCTTCCCAAGTCGCGGATCTGGCTGCTGGTGGCGAGTCTCGTGCTCTTCGCGCTCACCTTCACGCCCGCGCCGGCGCCCTGAGGAGCGCACGCATTGCGAGTATTGCGTAACTCATAGCCATTTATAATGTTGTTTTAACCCAGCCCCTGGATCGGCATGCCTGCCCAACCTGCCCGATACACACCGGCCGCTGCGACCGATACGGTCGTCCACGATCTGCCTCCGATTCGCTTTGACGGACAACCCATAGACATCCGACTCTCTCTGCGCCGCACCGAAGACGGTATCTGGCGTGGCCGTATTATGTTCGGCGCCGAGGGAACGGAAATGGAGCGCTCCAGCGCGGAGATCTTCTGCGCTGGGTCGGAGCAGGATCTATGGCAATCGGTGCGGGACCTGCGGGATCACCACCTGCGGGACCTGTACCGCTCGTTGCTCTAGTGGCCGATCTGAAGGCGATGGCCAAGCTGCGGCACGACCTCGCCAATCCGCTATCGGCGATTCTCGCCGAGACTCAGCTACTGCTTCTCGCGCCGGAGAAGTACGACGAGGAGACGCTGACTGGGCTCAAGCAGATCGAGGACCTGGCGCGCAAGATGCGTCAGATGCTGCAAAGCCCAGAGTGAGCCGGCGGCATCGCCCCCGCTTCGCCCCTCCCACAGTGTGGTGGCCCCCCAACGTGCGTGGTTGGGCCGTTCGCGCCGCCTTCCTTATTAATCGTTCTGCGATTGGGCATTCTGCGGTTGGACATTGGACATTCGCGCCGCGCCGCGGGGGGGGCGCGCAGGTGACGCGCGTCATAGCGGTTCCGGTCAGACACCCATAAATCACACGCTCTTGCGGGCCTTATCGCCCCAAGCATCTTAGGGCCCTTCTTCGGCGGGAGTCCCCGACGTTGGCTGGTCGCAGGTCTCTGCTCTTAGGCATGAGCGTTCTTGTCGTGGCCTGCGCCGGCGGGGGGGGCGGGGGGGGCGGGGGAGGGCCACGGCCTGGACCCGTTACTCCCGCGGAAATCCCCACCCTCAAAGCCCAGGCTACACAGCAACCCAGAAATGCGCAGATCCGCTTCCGTCTCGCTGCCGCCCTCATGGCCGCGGGGCAGTGCGACAGCGCCGTCGTGGTGGCAAACGCCGGCCAGATGCTGGCGCCGGGCGCAGCGCTTGGCCCCATGGTCGTCGGCGGCTGCCAGGAGAAGGATGGCCGCTACGATCTCGCCTTCGCGACCTATACGGACTTCGCGAACCGCTACCCGCAGGCGCGGGGTGTCGCCGCGGTGCGTGCGCTGGCGCAGCTCGCGCTCCGCACGCAGGCAACCCAGACGGCGAAGCTCGCCCTGGCGCGCGAGTCGACGCTGACCAGCCTCGCCCCAACGCCCTCGACGATCGCCGTGCTACCGATGACGATCTCGGGCGACTCGAGCCTGCAGCCGCTGTCGCGCGGGCTGGCCGAGCTGATGGTGTCCGACCTGGCGATGGTGCGGACTCTTCGCCTTCTGGAGCGTATTCAGATCGGTGCGCTGCTCGACGAGATGAAGCTCGGGCAGAGCGGGCGCGCTGATACCAGGACTGCCGCGCGCGTCGGACGGTTGCTGCGCGCGGAACGGATGGTACAGGGCGTCGCCGCGATTACGGTGAATGGTCCTGTGCGCATGTCGGCGACGGTGGTGCGTGGCGACGGCACCGTTCGATCCGGTGCCCAGGCGAACGGCACGTTCAAGCAGCTGCTCGATCTCGAGAAGCAGCTGGTGTTCGGTCTGGCGACGGAGCTCGGCATTCAACTCACCGACGCCGAGCGCCAGCGCATCATGCGGCAGGGTCCGAAGAATCTCGCGGCGTTCCTCGCATACAGTCAGGGACTCGAGGTGATGGATCGGGGCGACTATCGCGCGGCGGCAGTGGCGTTCGCCGCCGCGGTTCGTTCTGATCCGTCTTTCCAGGCGGCTCGGGAGCAGCAGCAAGCGGCCGAAGCGGCACCGGCGGTGCAGGCGTCACCCGGCGATGTGGTGACGGTCGTGGAAGCAGTCTCACAGATCACGACTCTGTCGAAACCTGCGTCGCTTGGCGCACTGCAACAGGTCACCAGCGATGTCTCCCAGACCATCAACGATGTGACCGGTCAGAACGGCCTGACCAGCACCCTCAGTCACCCGACCAACGAGAGCCAGGGCGTCACGAACGTTGTCCAAACCTTCGGCGTGATCCGGATCATCTTCAAACTGCCATGACTCCCGCGCGTTGGTTGTTAGGACTCGCCGTGCTGCCGGGAGTATTGGCCGCGCAAGCCGGGACCACCGTCGCGCGTTCCGGTGCCTTTTTCGAATCCTATAGCTTCGGCACCGGACTCGCATTCCGCCGGATCAGCGAATTCACGATTCCGATCAGCGTCACCCAACGGGTCGGCGATCGCCTGACGATCGATGTCGGGACTGCATTCGTGCGCGCGTCGGCGGACATCGGCGGCACCATGGTCGATCACTCCGGGTTGGTCGACACCGATCTCCGCGCAACGATTGGCGTCGTTCCGGGGCGTCTCGTCTTCAACATCGTCGGCACGATTCCCACGGGGGCCACCGCCGTCCCCGATACCACGATCCCCCTGTTCGGTGCGACCGCGACCGATCTGCTCGGATTTACGACGCCGAGCTTCGGATCGGGCGGTGGGATGTCCGCGGGATTCGCGTCTGCGTTCAAGATGGGTTCCGACTGGGCGATTGGTGCGGGAGCGAGCTACCGCTACGGTGCGAGTTACACGCCTCTCAAGGGGGGCGGCACGCTGACGCCGGGCGGCGAGATTCGCGCGCGCTTCGGAATCGAAGGGCCGTTCGGAGGCGGGAAGTATTTCCGCGGCGCTCTCGTGTATACGACGACGGGCCAGAACGAAATCGGCGGCGGCGGGCAGAGCACGATCGGAGACCGGATCCTCGCGTACGGCGCGACGAGTATGCCGCTCGGCAGGTCGCATCTTTCCATCTATGGGTGGGAAATGCGACGCCTAGGCGCGCATCCGGGCACGGTTCCCGTTCCGCGCGGCAACGTATTGGCCCTGGGCGCGCGACTCGAGCGACCGCTCAGTCCAACTGCCACGCTCGTTCCCCTGGTCGAATTCCGTCACGAGCTGACCGGTCCCGGCGCAAAGATGGAGCTGCTGGGTTATCTCTTCCGGACCGGCACTGACCTGCGGTATCGGCTGAGCGATCGGGCGACGGGCGTGCTTCAGGCCCAGTTCGCGTTCGGGGCGCTGCAATCCCCCGACCAGACACGGGTTTCAATCCTCGGTCCACGCGTTGGCGCACTGATCGAGTGGACGCGGTGAATCCCGAGGAGAACGCATGAAGCGTTTCTACCTACTGTTGGGCGCGGCACTGACAATGGCGGGGTGCGGCAGTGACCCCGGTCCTTCCTCGCTTACCTCGGTCGTGATCACCGGCGATTCCACGGTTGGGCTCAACGGTACGCTGCAGCTGACGGCGACGGCGCTCGCGGGGAACCGTCCGGTCTCGACCGGCCTGACGTTCGTATGGATCTCCTCCGACACCACGAAGGTGCGCGTGTCGCAAACGGGGCTCGTGACCGGTGTTCGGTTGGGCAGCGCCAGCATTACGGTCAGCGCGGTCCCGCAAGTGAGTACGGCGGTCACGAGCGACCCATACGCGATCCGCACGCGTATCACCAGGATCGTCTTTCAGCCATTCGACATCTCCATGGCCTCGCGGAACGATACCGTGATCGTGAGCGCCGACGCGCGCGATGCCCAGAACACCTCTGCGCCCGGTGTCCCGTTCACCTGGGTGTCGCGCGATACCGGAATCGTGACGGTTGCCGACAGCGGCATTCATAAGGCGATCGTGGCTGCGGTCGGCTACGGGACGACGCGCATCGTCGCTAGCGCCAACGGCATCTCCGACTCCCTGACGGCGACCCTCGATTCGACGCTAATCACGACGTCCGCCGTGACGGGAGTGGCAACGATCACGGCACCGGCTGCCTGTCCAACGCGTCGATCAACATCATCCGAAACTGGATCTTGCAGGGGGCCTTGCAGAATTGAGGTAGGCGTACCCGTTCGCGAGATACAACACGAGCAGCACGGCCGTCGCGGCGCTCACGCCGTACTTCCAAATCGCCGGTGCGGCTGACGTCGACAACAGGCCTTCGATCGTTCCGGCAATCGCGAGCAGCGTCACGACCGCGCCGATCATCCGCGCCGCGATGCGTCCTTCCACGACGAGCGCATCTCGGCGCGTACGGTCGCCCGGCGCGATCATCGCCTTGGCCAATCGGAAGCCCGCTCCCGCCGAAATGAAGATCGCGCTCAGTTCGAGCACGCCGTGGCCCAGCACGAAGGTCAGCAGGTAGTTCATCGCCTGGTAGTTCTGGAACAGCCCCAGGACGAGTCCCAGCATCATGCCATTGGTGAACAAGAGCCAGGCGGTCAGCAGGCCGCCCGTCAAGCCGCCCACGAATGTCCCGAATGAAACGGTGATGTTGTTCGTGATGATCCACGCCGCGGTCTGCGGTCGATCTTCCTTACTGGTCTCGGCGTAGCCGCGGCCTTCCGTCTGGTTCTCCGCCGCCGCCTCGGCACGCGCGACCATGCCGGGCATCAGCTCCTCCCCCAACTCGGGCCGCTCGCGAATCATCACATAGCCGACGCCGGCGGGAATCGAGAATAACAGGAAGGCGAGCAAGACATACCGCCAGGACTGCGCGACCGCGGCGGGAAAGTCGCGCAGAATGTAGTGGAGCAGGGGCGTGCGCTCCTTGCCACGGGCGCGATACAACGCGTTGTGTCCCGCGGTGACGACCCGCTCCAGGTAGGCGATGACCCGGGGATCGACCTGATAGGTGCGCGCCCGCGCGAGATCGGCGGCCACTTCGCGGTACTGGGCGGCGAACGCGGGGATCTCCCCTGGCGCCAGGGCCCCGACGCCGGACCGCTCCATCCGGAGCGCCGTCGTGCGGAACGTTTCCCAGCCCTCCCGTTTCTTCTGGACGAAGCGCTCGGCAGGGACAGTGATACGGCCAGCGGCACCGGCCTTGGCGCGCGGGGCAAACCGGCTGCGCCGTTTGCGTTGCTCCTCGACGAATACCGTGACGAGATAGGCCTGCAGATCCGCGCTGCGCCGCGGGATGCGTCGCTCGAACCGGCGCACCAGGTCGGTCGTGATCCGCACCAGCACTTCGGGCGTCAGGTCGTTGATCCGGCCCAGGAATCGATCCAGCACGCGGAACTCTTCTTCCGACAGCTCCGGCGGGCCGGCCTCGAGAGGCTCGGCGGACTCCTCGGCCGGTACCGGCGCGCCCCCCCCCAGACTCCAGTCGGTGGGGTGATCGCGCACCACGATCGTGCCGGCGGCCATATCCCCCGGCCGCTTGTTGCTCGGGTGGAGGAACATCGAAATCAGGGCTGGGGCGAACGGAACCGGGAAGTAACAGTCGATGAAACGAACGAGATTCCGCACGACCGCGGCCGCTGGGGTGATCGACCGGCCGGTATCCATCACCACGCGGATGCCAAGCGCCTGTTTGCCGGGGGTTCGGCCGCCGTTCAGTGCCTCGAACAGCGTAAAGTAGCCCCATAGGAAACAGAACGTGAGGATGATCATCCCCGCGCTCAGCCAGCTCCGCGCCATCCCCGGAGCGGAACTCATGCTCCCGATGATCGTCCCGCCGCCGATCCAGAGCGCCAGAAGTCCCAGGAACAGCAGCAGCAGGTCGAGCAGTCCCGCGGCCAGGCGCGATCCCACCCCGGCCAGCTCGAACTGGACGTCCACATGCTCCGGCGTCTCGATGCCGTGGTGTTGCCGGAGATCCAGGTCTCGCGCGGAAGCTGTCATGTCCTCATCTTACCGCGTGTCCCCTCGCGGAGCGACCCATTAATACCAACATCAGGCCCATGCGGCTGGGCGAGATTCTCGACGGGAGCTTCAACATCTACCGGCGTCACTTCGGCCTGTTCATGCGGCTGAGTCTGATCCTGGTATGGCTCCCGACCGCTGCCGGCATCTACCTGAATCTGCGGTTCAGCAGAAGCCCGTTCGAGTTCCTCAGCCTGCTCGAGCAGAACATAGCGGGGAGCATCGGGATCTTCCTCCTTCTCCTGGTCGTCTGGAGCGCCTGCAGCTTGCTCCTCAAGGCCGGCACGATTCGCGTGATCTCGGACTCGTATCTGGGCCACGAGCCGGAGCTGCGCGCGTCGCTGCGATTCGGCACGGAGAAGATCATCCCGCTGCTGCTCGTTGCCATCAGCAAAACGCTGCTGCTTTTTCTGCTCTATATCGCGGGAGCGCTCGTGGTCGGGCTTCTCTATTTCATGGGCAGAATGATCACCCCCGGGCTGGGCGGATTGCTGGCATTCGGGGGGGCCATCGCCGCGGTATGGCTCGTGACCTGGATCCTGTGTGCCTACGCGATGACGACTCCCATCGTCGTGCTCGAAGACCTTTCCAGCTCGTTCGACGCCTTTGGGCGCTCTTGGGAGTTGACTCGGGGCGCGCGGGGGAAGGTCGCCGGCACCATCGTCGTCACGTGGCTGATTTCTCAATTCCTGCCGCAGATGGTGATCGGCGCCATCAGTGGCGCACTGGGAGTCGCGGGCAACGACTCATTGCAGCCCGCCTTCGTGGTGGTCGCGTCGCTGTTGGGGATCGTGCTGGCGCCGATCCTGCCGTGCGCGCTCACGCTGCTGTACTACGATCTGCGTGTGCGGCGTGAGGCGTTCGACATTCAGGTGCTGAGTGAGCAACTGGGGACGGGGATACACTGAACGAAGCCTCGCTCCAGGTCCCCGTCGACTCGCTGCGGCACGTGATCGGTCAGGTCTTCGCACGACCCGAGTATCAATGGGTCGAGCGCCGGCGTGTGGTGTCCTGGCTCGGGCGGCAGTGGCATAACCTCATCGAGTGGCTCGATCGCCTCTCCGCGCAGCATCCGGTCGGCTTCGACATCGGCCTCGCGCTCGTCGTCGTCGCCCTCATCGCGCTGCTGGTGCACATCGGGTACGTCATGTGGCGCATCGTGCGTCCGACGGCGCGGACAGGGCAGGCCAAACCCGTGGTCGGAGCGCGACTGGTCGCCGATGCCGCTGCGCATCTCGCCTATGCCGAGGAGCTGGCCCGTGCCGGCCGCTACGCCGAAGCGCTCGGGCATCGGTTCCTCGCGCTCGTCCTCGAGCTCGACCGGCGGAAAGCGCTGCGCTTCCACGCATCGAAGACGCCGGCCGAGTACGTCGGGGAGGCGCGGCTGACCGACCGGGGGCGCGCGTCGCTCGCCGGCCTCGTCGCGCAGCTGTACCGCCATCTGTTCGGGGCCGTGCCCTGCGATGCCGGCGAGTACGAGACGTTCGGCGACGCGGCGCAGGAGTTGACGCGAGGGCAGTATGTCGTACCGGCTTGAAATCGGCACCGCGCTGCTCCTGGCCGTCGCCATCGCGATCGGAATCTGGGCGGCGAGGCAAAAGGAACGGACACCAGACCTCGACTTTCGCACGTCGACCTACCTCAACGGCCCGCGCGGCAGCAAGGCGCTGCACGAGGTGCTCACCCGTCTCGGCCGGCTGTCAGAGCGGCGTCGGACGCCGCTCTACACGCTCGCGACGGAGCGGGCGCATCGCCCCGCCATTCTCGTTTTGGTGAATCCCATCATCGACCTGCAGGACGCCGAGCTCGAGCAGGTCACGCGCTATGTACGCGACGGAGGTGCGGTGGTCGCCGTGGGAGACGGCGGCGGGGTCACGGCCTGCGCCGGGTGGCGCACGCAGTCGGGCGGTATCGGCAACACCGACACGATCGGCGTCCGGTCGTTGGACACCGAAGCGCGGCTGCCACCCACATCGCTGGTGCTGACAGCACGCAAATCCGCAACGTCGGAACCCGGACGCCTCGAAAAGCTCAGGAAAGGCGCGACGGAAGATTCGGAGCCCGACGCCTGTAACACGCTGAAGCCGTTCGCGGTCGATACGGTCGTCGTCGCGTTGAACAATCGCCCGGCGATTTTACGTCTCCGCTATCGCGGCGGCGGCACGATTGCGCTCGTCGCCGATCCAGCGTGGTTCACGAACCGCGCCTGGCGGGATACCGACGTTCCCATCGCCCTGTTGCCGCTGCTCACGCCGCGGTCGGAACGGCCCGGCCGGGTCGCGTGGGATGAATATCACCAGGGATTCGGGTACGGGAATCAGGGATCGTTCTCCGGCCGCACCTGGAGCTGGCTCCGCAGTAACCCGGCGGGGTGGGCGATTCTGCAGCTCATGGCCGTCGCTCTCGCCTGGCTCGCGATGACGTCAGTGCGCTTCGGTCCCGCGCTGTCGGTGATCGAACGGCGGCGCCGCTCCCCGCTCGAGCATCTGGAAGCGCTCGGCGCCGGCCTCGAGAGCGCGGCCGATACCGATACCGCGATCGAGCGGCTGGCGTTGGGACTGCGCCGGCGCTTGAGCCGGGCCGGCCACGTCGGAGACGGCAACGTGCTGCCGTGGCTCGAGAGCCTCGAGGTCGCGATGCGCGGTCCGCAGGGTCGCGCCGCCGTGCGTCGCTTGCACCATCTGCTCACTGCCCGCGTTCGCGACGAGCAACGCGTGCTCCTCGCCGCCCAAGCCGTGGAGGACGTGTGGGAGGAACTGCGCCCGCGCACGACGCGCAACGCATCGTAGACGCTTTACGGAAAGTGGTGCTGGGACAGGAGGCGGCGACCCTGGAGGTCCTCGTCTGCCTGCTCGCACGCGGGCACATCCTGCTCGAGGGCGTCCCCGGGACTGCCAAGACGCTGCTGGTCCGCACGCTCGCGCTCGCGCTCGATGTGCGGTTCGTACGTATCCAGTTCACCCCCGACCTGATGCCGGCGGATATCACGGGCATCACGTTGCTGACCGGGGCGCAGCAGTTCTCGTTCCGGCCCGGTCCCGTCTTTGCCGATCTCGTCCTCGCGGACGAAATCAACCGCGCGCCCGCCAAGACGCAGGCCGCCTTGCTCGAGGCGATGCAGGAGCGGACCGTCACCGTGGACGGCCAGAGTCATCCGCTCTCCCCGACCTTCACCGTGTTCGCGACGCAAAACCCGATCGAGTTCGAGGGCACCTATCCACTCCCCGAGGCAGAGCTCGACCGGTTCATGGCCAAGGTGCAGATCGGCTACCCGGCGGCTGACGTAGAGCAGGGCATCCTGACGCGGTACGTGGAGGGCTTCGAGGCCGATCGTACCGACACGTATGGAGTGAGCCCGGTGATCAACGCGGACGGCCTCGAGCAGCTCCGTCAGGCGGTCGATGCCGTGCGGGTCGAGCCGAGCATCACGGCGTACGTCACGGCCATCGTGCGCGCGACACGCGAAGCCGCCTCCCTCACTCTGGGCGCGAGCCCGCGCGCGGGCGTGGCGCTCTTCAAGGCGGCGCGGGCGGCCGCGTTCCTCGACGGCCGCGACTACGTGATCCCCGACGACGTGAAGCGGCTCGCTCCCGCGATTCTGCGGCACCGCGTCAGCGTCGCGCCCGAGCTCGAGCTCGAGGGCGTGACTGCGGATCAGGCGCTCAAGGCAATTCTGGATCGGACCGAGGCGCCGACCGCGTGAACCTGCAGCCGCTGCTGCTGGCGGGTGCCGTCATCGCCGCCTTCATCGGGCTGTGGTACGTGCTGGGCACCGTGGCAGGCATCCTGTGGACGCCGCGCGCGCTCCTGACTGCGGGAATCCTGTCGGTGTTGGGCGCGGCCGGGTTCTGGACGCCGTGGGGCCTCGACGCGATGCTGCTCGCCGACCTGCTTTTGGTCGTGCTGATCTGGCTCGACGCGACGCTCGCCCAAACCGTCGTAGTGAACCGCGAGCCGTTACCTGCGCTGTCAGTGGGTCACACGGGAGAAGTCATTTACCGCTGGACCAACCCCTCGTCGCGCGCCGCGCGCCTGCACGTGCGGGAAGTCCGTCCCGAGATCCTGGGCGGCCTGCAGCCACCGCGTACGCTGGGAATCCCGCCGCGCGCCGCGTTGCGCGAACCGGTGCCGGTGGTTCCACTGCGGCGCGGGCGGGAGACGGGGGCAGGTGGTTTCGTGGTCGACAGCATGGGACCGCTCGGCCTCGGCCGGCACCGCGCCCGCCTGCCGCTACCGTGGGACGTCGTGGTGTACCCACCACTCGTGTCGGTACGCCTGCGGGCGTCCGTGGCGGATGCGCGGCGGCGTGATGCCGGGATGAAGCCGATCCGCCGGCTCGGCGAAGGGCGGTTGTTCGAATCGCTGCGCGAATGGGTCCCGGGCGACGACCTGCGGCACATCGATTGGAAGGCAACGGCGCGGCGTGGCAAAGTGATCACGCGCCAGTACGAAGCGGAGCGACGCCAGCAGGTCCTCCTCGTGCTGGATACCGGCCGGCTCATGACCGCCGACGTCGCGGCCGGCGTGGCGCGGCTCGACTTCGCGGTCCAGGCGGCGCTCGAGTTGGCGTATGCCGCCGCGCAGCACGACGACAACGTCGGCATCATGACGTTCGCCGACGGCGTGCAGCACTTCGTCGCGCCAGAACGCGGGCGCGCTGGCGTGCGGCGGGTGATGGACGTGCTGGCGGAAGTGCAGCCCAAGCTCGTCGAGCCCGATTATCCGGGGGCGTTCCGTTATCTCGCGGCTCGCAATCGCAAGCGCGCGCTGACCGTGCTGTTCACCGACGTGATCGATCGTCTTGCCTCCGATGCGCTCGTCGCGAACGTGGCCACACTACGCCCGCGACACCTTCCCCTTGCCGTGACGCTGCGCAATCCCGAGCTCGATGCCGCGGCAATGCAGCGACCGGCGACGCCGCGCGATGCGTTCCGGAAAGCGGCGGCCGAGGAGTTGCTCCATGCGCGCGAGGAGGCGCTGGGGCATATGCGGCGGGCGGGGGTGCTGGTGATTGACGTCACACCGGAGCGCGCGGCGCAAGCGGTGGTGGCGAAGTACTTGGATCTCAAACGGCGAGGCACGCTCTAAGTCGCTGTCTGGCCCGGCCAACCCGCGTATTGTATGTTCGGTCCTCACGTTCCCGGATTGGCATGGATGCGCGGTTTCGACCGAGCGACCCCCATCGTGATTCTCGCAGTGGCGCTGACGGGTGCCACCTGCGCCTTCCCAACTGACAAAAGCGACAAGGTCCTCGTCACCATCGAGGGGCCTTCCCGGGTTGTGCTCCGCGGGCAAGAGATGTCCGTCTCCGCTCGCGCCTGGCGTGTGGCGGGTCCGGACACGCAGCCCATTGCGAATGTCGCGTTCGCATTTGGGACGGGCAGCAGCACGACCGCGACGGTCCAGAATGACGGCGGCGGCTACGCCACGGTCACCGGTGTAAACAGCGGCAACGTGCACATCACCGCACGCGCGATTGCATTCGAGCAGGCGCCGGAAGGGGACCTGCTGCTTCGCGTGTCCAATCCGCTCGAAGTGGACAGCGTGCGGCCGACGCTCGTGCGGTTCGGGGACACGATCACGGTCTACGGCGTGGGTGTCGACTCGATCTTCATCGCGTTCCTCGACAATGCGACGCAGTTTGATTATCCGCTTCCAGGTATCCTTCCAACCCGGACGCGTGACTCGCTTGGTTTTTCCACGGCAACGTTTTGGGTCACACCACCGGCGCACACGGACAAGCTCTCCTTTATCGGGCCGGGCGTGTTTGGGAACGCACCCGATACGACCAAGGTGATCCCGTTCGATGTTCTCGAGCCGAATGAAACGGCGCCACGCACCATCAATCTTGAAGCGCCGCCACGGATTCCTACGATTCCGCAGATCAAGTTCTTGAATCCAGCGCTGGCATTTGAACCGACCAAGCGCGACTCGCTCGCCGTCGACTGGTATCGCTTCACGCAGACCACGGCGCGAGATCTTACCATTATTCTCAGCGCCCCCGACGTTCGCGGCACATTTTCCACGTTCCTCTCGGACTCGCTGGCGTTCGTCCCGGCGAGCCCGCCGAATCCGCCGACCTATAAGATCGGACCGAATAGCTGGACCCTCGGCCCAGGCTCGCACGCCTGTAAGGGCTTCGCATTCGAGCCGCCCGAGACGCAGCCCGAATCCACGATTGTGGCGTTACGGGGTATGCCGCCCGGTCGGCTGCACGCGCTGGCGCTCTATTCACAGCCGGGCCGGTACGGTCTTGCTGTGTTCGAGGGATACATCACGAGCGATCCCACAGTCCCTCGCGACGCACACGAAGAGGACGATTTCTGCGACGCGGCCGACGCGCGTGGCCTGGCGGTGACGACGCCAGGCGGCACCTTCCGCGACACGCTGACGATCGATAACGCGCATGACATCGACTGGATTCGGTTTCGCGTCACAAGCTTGTCAACCGTAACCATCAAGAGCGCCTCCCTCACGGCAGCGACAGCGGTCGACTCGAGCGATATCGACTTGTTCCTCCTGACGGTTCCGGGCGGGGGCGCGAGCGCGAGGTTGGACAGCGTCAATGCGTCGACCGCCGCTGGCTCGTCGGAGACGATGACGTCGCTCCTCACCCCGGGCGATTATTACCTCGTGGTCGTGGACTTTCGTGGCGCGCCGGTGGCCTACGACCTCTGCATCTCGGACGGTGGGTGCCTGACTTTCCCCTCGGCGCCCGCCCGGGCCCCCGCCAGGAAGAGCCTGGCGGCTCCGATGCAACACCAGATCCGCGCCCCATGACCGGGGCAGGCGGGGGGGGCGGGGGGGGCGCCGGCTCCATGATTGAGTGCCTCAAGTGCCACACGCCGCTGCCTGACGGGAGCAAGTTCTGTTACGCGTGCGGCGCCGACGTCACCGGCGGCGGCACGATGGGCGCGAGTGCCAGCGGGACCGAAGCCTTGATGCAGCGACTGCAGCGGCTCGTAGAAGGGAAGTACAAGGTCGAGCGCTTGCTGGGCAAAGGCGGAATGGGTGCGGTGTTTCTCGCCCATGACCTGACGCTCGAGCGCGAAGTCGCGATCAAAGTGCTGCCTCCCGACATCTCGATGGACGAGCATATCGTGAAACGCTTCCAGCAGGAAGCGAAGACGTCGGCGAAGCTCGACCACACTAATATCATCCCGATCTACCGGGTCGAAAGCGAAGGCGGCCTCAATTATTTCGTCATGAAGTACGTCGCGGGCACGTCACTCGAGGACGTGCTCGATCAGAAGCAGCCGCTGACCATCGACTACATCCAGCGCGTGTTGTGGGAAGCGGCTTGCGCGCTCGGCCACGCGCATCAACGGGGCGTCGTACATCGCGACGTGAAGCCGGCCAACATCATGTTCGACCACGACGGCCGAGTGATGCTGACCGACTTCGGCATCTCGAAGGCGCTGCAGGCCGCGACCGGCTTCACCGGGACCGGCATGATCATCGGCACGCCGCACTACATGGCGCCCGAGCAGGCGAAGGGTAGCACCGTGGACGGTCGCGCCGACGAGTACTCCCTCGCTGTGGTCGCGTACCGCATGATCACCGGCGAGCTGCCGTACACCGGTGACTCGGTGCACACAATCCTCTATAAGCACATCTTCGAGGAAGTGCCCAGCGCCGGCGCCAAACGCAGCGACGCTCCGCAGTTCCTCACTGCGGCGGTCTCGCGCGCCCTCTCCAAGGAGCCCGACCAGCGCTTCGGCACGATGGAGGAGTTCGCGACCGCGGTGTGGCCGGAGCAGCCGGTAGCCACGCCGAAGAAGGGGAGCGCTCCCAAGAGCCCGCGGCGGCCTCCCCCCCCGCCGGCGCGAACGGTAAGCGCCGATGCGCCGACAGAGGTGACCAACGCGCCGACGACGCCCATCCCGCGCGCCGGGATGAACA